>Ga0302322_100000551_pt1 | contig 29058 bp, 27 predicted proteins | sample Fen_T0_2_FD_203757 | JGI IMG/M metagenome (GOLD analysis project Ga0302322, IMG submission 203757) | Peat permafrost microbial communities from Stordalen Mire near Abisko, Sweden - Fen_T0_2 | ecosystem: Environmental > Terrestrial > Soil > Wetlands > Permafrost | place: Sweden: Abisko...
GCAACGGTGGTGACGCCGGCGAGTTGGGCGACGACGGCGGCGCCGGTACCGGCCTGGTCACCAACGGCGGCGGGACCTCGGGCGCGAACAGCGGTGTCGGCGGATCGGCCGGCGCGCAGGGCGTCGGCGGGAGCAACGCATCCGGGAGCTTCGGCGGCGCCGGCGGCGGGGGCGTCGACCCCACGGAGATCTTCGCGGGCGGCGGAGGCGGCGGCGCCGGGTACAACGGCGGTGGGGGCGGCGCCGGCTCCGGACACGCGGGCGCCGGTGGCGGAGGCGGCGGGGGCGGGCAGAGCCTCCTCGGTGGCACGGCGACCGACCCGACCTACAGCACGGGCAACACCGGCAACGGGTACGTGACCTTCACGTGGGACCCCGCGGTCGACGCGTGCAGCAGCGACCCCGTCGACCCGGTGGTCCCCGTCGACCCGACCCCGGTCGTGCCCGCCCAGCCGGTGGCCGCGGCACCGGCCGACGTCGCCGCCGCAGTGGCGACACAGCCCGGCTTCACGGGATAGCCCACACCAACGACGTCGTACGATCTCCGCAGCGCGCGCATCCGGTGCGCGACTGCGGAGGTCGGGCAATGACGGAATCGACGACGGGTCACCCGCTCACCGAGGACGAGATCGCCGCGCTCACCGCGCAGCGCGACGAACGACGCGCCCGGCTGCTGCACGACGATCGCCCCGAGTCGTCGGCGCGCGGCGTGCACCATGTCGCGCTGTTCTGTGCCGACGTCGAGCGCACCACGGCCTTCTACCAGGATCTGCTCGAGTTCCCGCTCACCGACATGTTCGAGAACCGCGACTACCGCGGCTCCACCCACTTCTTCTTCGACATCGGCAACGGCAACGCACTGGCCTTCTTCGACTTCCCCGGCCTCGACGTCGGACCGTACGCCGAGGTGCTCGGCGGCCTGCAGCACCTCGCGATCTCGGTGACCGCCGAGAAGTGGGAGCACCTCAGGGGCAAGCTCGACGCCGCGGGCATCGAGTACGCGCACGTCAGCGGCTCGTCGCTCTACTTCCGTGACCCCGACGGCGTTCGCCTCGAGCTCATCAAGGACCCGCTCGGGGAGATGTACGGCAACATCTTCATGTGACGCGTCGGCGTCACTCCATCTCGAGGTGGCGGCCGCCGTCGGACAGCCGGATGACCGCCTTGCCCTCGAGCAGCCGGTGCAGGCCCTCACCCGCGAGCTGCGCCCGCCAGCCGTCGTCGAGCCGACTCGGGCGGCCGTGCACCAGCGCCTTGATGTCGTCGCGCGTCGCGAGCATCTGTCGATCGATCCGCTCCGACGACGCCAGCTCCGCCACCCAGGCAACGAGCAACGAGACGGCCGCGTCGAGGTCGGGCACGTCGTCGAACTTCGGCGGGCGGCGCAGCGCGTCGTTCGGCATCTCACGCGCCTGCTCCACCACGGAGATGATCTCCTTGGCGGTGCCGCCACCCACGCGGTTGACCCCGCGCAGCGCGAACAGATCGTCGACGTTGCGCGGTGGACGATTCGCGGCGGCGACGATCGCGAAGTCGGAGAGCACCTGGCGCGTGGGCGTGTCGTTCGCCTGCGCGCGTCGTTCGCGCCAGCCGGCCAGCGCCTGGGCGACCTTGGCCTTCTCGCCGCGCATCGACGACGCGCCCTTCACTCGCCACCATGCGGTGTCGGGATCGTTCACGCGCGGCGCGCTCGTGCGCAGGATCTCGCACTCGGTCGCGGCCCACCGCTCGCGCCCGAGCTCGGTGAGTCGGTGCTGCAACTCCAGCGTGAGCGGGAGCAGGTGTTGCACGTCGGCGGCCGCGTAGCGCTTCAGCGAATCCTTCATCGGACGCGTCGACCAGTCGGCGAGCTGCTCCGACTTGTCGAGGCGCACCCCGAGCAGCACCGACACGAGCGATCCCAGCGAGGGCGACCCCAGCCCGACGAACCCGGCCGCCAGTTGCGTGTCGAAGAGACCCGCAGGACGCGCGCCGATCGCACGGTCGAGGATGGGCAGGTCACTGGCGCCCGCGTGCGTGACCATGGTGGCCGGAGCCTGGAGCACCTCGGCGAGCGCCCGCACGTCGCAGGCGAAGGGGTCGACCAGCGCGATGCCGTGCGACCACGAGAGCTGCACCAGGCACAGTCGCGGCCAGTAGGTGTGCTCGGAGAGGAACTCGGTGTCGAGCCCGTACGCCGGCTCGTCGACGAGGATCTTGACGACTTCGGCCAGCGCGGCGTCGTTGTCGACCCACCTGGCCTCGGGCCGCGTCGCTTCGGACGGGCCGGTCTCGGGAGCGTTCACGGCCAGAGCCTGCCACGCGGCGGGCCTCATCCTGGTCTCAGAGCCGTTCTCAGGGGCTGGGCGCCGGGCGCCGATACCACCACGTGACCCAACCCCGCCTGCTCGCCTTCATCGCCGTCGCCGCGCTGACGACTGCGCTCTGGTCGCCCGGGCGGGCGGTGGCGGCCGACGCGGACGCCTCCTACGCTCGGCGCGTGACCGTCATCGCCCGCCGGCTCCACGAGATGCCCGGTGCTCCGTACGCGCCCGACGAGAAGGTCGTCGCGCTCACCTTCGACGACGCGCCCGGGCCCAACACCGCACCGGTGCTCGACGCACTCGCCACGTGTGGCGCGCCGGCGACGTTCTTCGTGGTGGGCGAGCACGTCGAACGTCACGCGGAGCTGATGGCGCGCATCGTCGATGAGGGCCACGCGGTGGGCAACCACTCGTGGACCCACACTCGGCTCGAGGAGCTCGACAACCAAACGCTCCTCGACGAGTTCTCCCGCACGGGCGCACTCGCCAACGAGTACACGCACGCTCCCGTGCACCAGGCCCGGCCTCCGTTCGCGATGACCCAGGCCTCGCGCCTCGCCGCACTCCTCGAGCCCCTCGGCTACACCGCGGTCGTCGGGTGGTCGGTCGACCCGCGCGACTGGGAGGGCCATGACGCGATGACGATCACCGAGACGGTGGTGCAGCAGTTGCAGCCCGGAGCCATCGTGCTCCTCCACGCGGGCCACGGCGAAGGCCGATCGACCGCCGCAGCGGTGCGCCACACCGTGCAGGCCGGCCGGCTGCTCGGCTACCGGTTCGTCACGCTGTGACCGCGTCCCGCAACGCGGCCTACGAAGGCCACCGAGCGGCGAGGCGGACCGTCTCGAGTTGTCCCGCGGGATCGGGGAGGCGCGCCAGATCGCGCGCGACCCGGGCACGAGCGGCTTCGTAGAGCACGACGTCGCGGGCGTTGTGCTCACGGATCAGCGCAATCGTCGAGCCGGGAAGCTCTGCGGCGCGGGGACGCGCGACACCGACGTTCTCACGGCGATACGCGGGCCAACCCCACCCGAACGCGCGGCACGCGAGGAGCACGAACTCGTCGAAGCGGTCCTGCACGCCGACCACCACGTCGTCACGATCGAGGGCGGCGAGAGCACGCGCCAACGTGGCGTCATCCGCCGGAACCGCGGCTGCTCCGATACGCGATCCCAGCAGTCGCGCCTGGCCGTCGTTGACGATCGACGCGAAGGCCGACGCGGTGACGTACTCCTCGAGCGAACGCACACCTTCCAGCGCACGGGCGTGACCGCGATCGTGCTGGCGAGCCTTGACGTAGTGGTAATGGGAGATGATGCGTTCCACCGGATCACGCAGGATCGTGAGGTAGGCACTCGCGCCGGGGAGTTCGTCGCCGAGGCCCATGCCGAAGTGACCCACGACCGCTCGCAGCGCGCGTCGGTCGGCGTCATCCCGCGACCGCAGCGCCGCCAGGCCCGCGTCGAGATCTCCATAGAGCCGCAACACGGCCGCCCGGTCGTATTCGCGTTCGATGATCCGGTCGAGCGTCGAACCCGCGGTCTTGGGGATGTGCACGAAGATCGCCCGGTGGCCGACGAACCGCGCCACTGGTTCACGACGCACGCGCAGGGGCTGCACGAGCGGCGAGCGCACCGCAGCATCGAGCGCACCCGCCGAGGCCACGTCCGAAACGCCGGCCGAAACGCCGGCCGAAACGCCGGCCGAAACGCCGGCCGCAGTCTCGGTCGGCAAGCGGCGCGACGGTCGGACGTATTCCCACCACGCGCCCGCGTACGCCGCGCCGATTCCGAGCACGACCAACGGTCGGCGGCGGCGGTACACCGATCGCAGGTCTGCGCCCCAGCGATCGACGTTGGCGTCGAGCCGTTCCAACCGGCGCTTCAGATAGCCACGCATGACTCGACGGACGCGCGCGTTCCCTTGTGCACCATTGTTCGGGGCCAGCGAGCGCTGGAACTGGGTGAGCGCCCGCCCACGCCCGAAGTGGTGGCGGACCAGTCGCCACGGCGTGGTGCACCGGTTGTGGTGGACCAGCGGCACGTCGGCGGCGCGATACGCGGTGTAGCCACGACCAAACAGCGCCTGGTTCACCGCGGTGTCCTCCCCCGCGCGCACGTCGTCGGGGAACCCGCCGATCGCCAGGAGCGCCCGGCGTTCGTACGAGCAGCTGCCCGGCGCCACGCGCAGCTCTTCCGAGCCCCGCCCGGGCAACGCGGCGGCGTGGTCGAGGAAGAAGGCAGCCCATCCCGCGGGGGTGTCCGTGCCGTTGCGGGTGGTGCCGGTCACCATGGTCCACCCGGCGTCGTGCGCGCGGATGCGCGCGGCGAGGCTGCCCGGCGGCAACGACACGTGCGAGCCGGGGAACGACACGTAGTGCCCGCGCGCGAAGCGCAGCCCCGCGTTGCGAGCCTCGCCCGGCAACGCCGGGTGATCGAGCTCCACGAGACGCACGGTCGGGAACTTCGCCCGAACGATCGCCGCGGTGCGATCCGTACCGCTCGTGACGACGATCACCTCGAACGGGTCGTCGCACTCCTGCTCCACCACCGAACGGACGGTACGTTCGATGCGCGCCTCGTCGTCGCGGCTGATGACGACCGCGCTGAGCGCGGGCGCGTCGACGTCGAGCTCCTCCGCGGCGACGAGGACGGGCAGCTCCGGCGACCGCGGTGCGAATGCGAGCACGGCATCAGGCGCGCGCAGCAGGTGCTCGTACGTGGCCTGGAACTCGGCGTCGGGGTCGGCTTCCCGGTACTTGGCGAACCGCGCTCGTCGTCGTTCGTCAGTGATGCTCGCGAGGTGCTGGATGCGGATCGTCGTCTGCAGCCAGAGCGCGCGCGGGATGTCGTCCGGGACGGGCACGAAGTGCAGACGCGTGTCGGGGAACCGCTGGCCCGCCCGAGAGGCGAACAGGCGGTAGACCCAGAGGTCGGCGACGTCGTAGTGCTCGAGGTCGCCGATCATGCGGTAGCAGCGCATGCCGTACGCGCAACCGGGCAGCGCATCGGTGGCGAGGAAGTCGACGAGCGCCGCGGCGTCGTCGGCGGGGATGCGCTCGTCGGCGTCGAGTGAGAGCAGCCACTCGGGCTCCAGCGCCGCCGCGGCTGCGAGCAGGCGGTTGCGATTGGCGGCGTCGTCCCAGCCTTCGTAGCTCTCGCGGCGCGGATTGCGCAGCACGGTGTGCACCAGCGGGTGCGCGTCGAGGATCGCCGCGGTGTCGTCGGTGCTGCCGTCGTCGAGCGCGACCACTGCGTCGGCGAACCGCGCCACCGACTCGAGGAAGCCGGGGAGGTCGGCTGCCGCGTTGCGCGCCGGCACCATCACGACGAGGCGCGGACGAGCCCTGGAGGAAACCGCGCCGACCCGGGGGCGACCTTCGACGATCGTCGGAAGATCCCCCGGCCGCGGCGACCACGGCACCACTGCCTCCGGCACGTCGTCGACGCCGGCGTAACCGGTCGGGTATGCACCCTCGGGGTCCGCTTCCTGGTACTTCTCGACGCGGGCAAGCCGCGCCGCTTCGTCGACGGATCCCCAGTGCTGGATGCGCAGACTGGTGCGCACGTGACGTTCGGGCGTGACGTCGACGGGCACCGGATCGAAGTGCAACCGGCCACCGGGCAGGCGCGAATCAGCCGTGGGCGCGAACAGCCGGTACGCGAACGAGGGACGCAGCTCACACCCGTCACCCCACATCCGGTAGACCTCGAAGCCATAGGCCAGGCCGGGGAGCGCGTCACGGTCGACGAAGGCCCGCAACGCTTCGCCGTCATCGGCGGCGATGGCCTCGTCGGCGTCGAGCGACACCACCCAGTCCGCGCCGACGTCGCGTGCGGCATCGAGGAGCCGAGCGCGGTTCGCGCCGTCGTCCCAACCGGCGTAGGTGTGTCGGCGCGGATTCCGCAGGAGCACTTCGACGAGTGGATGCGCCTCGAGCATCGCCGCAGTGTCATCGGTGCTGCCGTCGTCGAGCGCAACCACCGCGTCGGCAAACCGCGCCACTGACTCGAGGAATCGCGGGAGGTCGGCTGCGGCGTTGCGCGCCGGCACCATCACCACCAACCTGGGCACGACAACCCTGGGCAGGCCCGGATCGGGTGCAGCGAGCTCGTCGTCCACCTCCGCGAACGCGATGGCGAGTTCGATCAGCTCGTCGACGTCGAGGTTCGCCGGGCACGTCTTGTTCGGATTGATGCGCCGGTGCGCGAGCACGTGGTCGTGGTCGAGCGGGATACCCCAGCGGCGAGAGATGCCGGCGAGGAGCAACGCGCCCGCCTCGTACTGCTGGTCGGGTCGGTCGACATCGTGGGGACGCCCGTCGTCGGCGAACTCGATGCCGATCGTGACGAGGTTGGGGGGCTCGTCACCGAGGACGGCGATGTCGGGGACCGATTCCATCCCGGCATGGAACGCGGTGTCGGCCTCGTCGACGAACTGCACGACGTCGCCCGGCAAGGAGACGAGATAGTGCGCACTGACCCCGCTCTCCGGTGACGCGAACCACGCCTTGGCGCCGGCGAAGCTGCCGTCGGTGGTGTGGACGACGATCGCAGATGGTGCACGACCGCGGCGCCCGGCCTCGAAGTTCGGGGTGACGGCGCGCTCGACGCGCTCCACGTGACCCAGCCCGGGATCAGCCGGCGATCAGCCGGTGAAGGAAGGCTGTGCCGCGACCGGTGCTGCTGCGCCGGTGCCGGCGACCTGGGTGGGATCGGTCGGCGTCACGGGCGTCTCGGGCGGGTACACGTCGTAGACGTCGGCATACACCGAGCCGGCGCGGGGCGCGGGAGTGGCACGGGGCGCCGGAGTGGCGCCGAGCGCGTTCGCATACGCGACCGCCGCGGTGCCGGTGACACCGAGCGCAACGAGGCCCTTCACGAAGACACGACGGCTCACGCGGCCGGATGCGTATCCCTCGACGAGTTCCTCACGCGACATCGGTGCCCTCCAAGGCGGTCGATCGGTTCGCAGGAACGCCGAACATAGCGGTGCGCGACACGCGCGCGAGCACTGTGCTCACGTGATCGTGCGCGCGCGGAGCGGGTTTCGACACTTGCTCATCGGTTTGCCCGATTCGCGGAGGACCGAACGGCGCGAACCGGCCGCGCGAACCAGGTCGCGCGAACCAGGCCGCGCAAACGGGCGCGCGGATCAGCCGCGCGCGCGACGCGCCGCGTGGAGGCTCACGTCGATGGGCGTCGCGAACGGCGGCGCGTACCCCAGGTCGACCTGGGCGAACGCGTCGACCGTCATCTCGTTCCACACGCCGACCGCGAACGCGTCGATGCGCTTCGCCGCGCCCTCGCCCCCGACGACCTGCGCGCCGAGCATCCGGCCCGTCGCGCGCTCGGCCACGACCTTCACGACGACCGGCGACACACCCGGGTAGTAACCGGCGCGGGTGCGGCCCTCGGTGATCTGGCCCACGACGTCGAACCCGGCGTCGACCGCCTCGCGCTCCGACAGACCGGTGCGGGCGATCTCGGTGTCGACCACCTTCGTCATCGCGGTGCCGAGCACACCCGGGAACGTCGCATTGCCGCCCGCCACGTTCTCGCCGACCACCCGACCCTGCTGGTTCGCGTGGGTGCCGAGCGCAATCGAGACCGGGCGGCCGGTCACCCGGTGGCGGCTCTCGGCGCAGTCACCGGCGGCAAAGACATCGGGGGCCGAGGCGCGCATGGACTCGTCGGTCGCGATCGCGCCGCTGGGCCCGATCGAGATACCCGCGTCGCGTGCAAGATCCACCCGGGGCCGCACCCCGAGGCCGAGCACCACCACATCCGCGGGGATCGGTCCCGCTTCGGTGCCGACCGCGGTGACCCAGCCGTCGTCGCCGGCTTCGAACCCCTCGACGCCGACGCCGAGCCGCAGTTCGACGCCGAGCGCGACCAGCGCGCGGGTGACGTGCTCCGCCATGTCGGCGTCGAGCGTGGCCATCGGTTGCGGCAGCTTCTCCACGAGGGTCACGTGGAGACCCCGGGCGAGGAACGCCTCGACCATCTCGAGCCCGATGTACCCACCCCCGACCACTACCGCGCGACGGGCACCGCGGTCGCGCAGGAGCGTGTCGAGCGCGACGGCATCGGGGATCGAGTGGATGCCGCTGACTCCGTGCGCGTCGACTCCCGGCCACGCCGGACGCACCGGCGACGAGCCGGTGGCGATCACGAGGCGGTCGAATGGTTCGCGGGTGACGGCGCCGGCCGGCCCGACCGCCACCTCGACCTCGCGCGCCGCGAGGTCGATCGCCCGGACCTGGTGCCCGGTGCGGACGTCGATCCCATTCGCGCGATGTTGCTCCGGCGTGCGGGCCACCAGCGCGTCGGCTCCGGGAACCATGCCGGCCACGAAGTACGGCAAGCCGCAGAGCGCGTACGACGTGAAGTCGCCCTGTTCGAACACCACCACGTCGACGTCGTTGCCGGCACGCCGCTTGGCCACGGATGCGGCTGACATACCTGCCGCATCGCCGCCGATGACGACCACGCGGGTGGCTGCTCCCGAGTCGCTCATGATGTGCTCCCCGCGCTCGTCACAGGACGGCCCGGGCGAACTCCTCCACCTGGGCCCTTCCTCCGGACGGCCAGCCGACGATGAGGTAGCCGAAGCCGGCATCGCTCCACGCGTCGATCTGCGCACGCGCGTCGTCGACCGAACCCTCGAGCGAGAGTGACGCGCTGCGCAGGAGGGTCGAGGGGTCCCGACCGGCGTCCTCGCACATCGCGCTGAGCCGCTGCGACTTCGGCCCGAGCGTCTCGACGTCGCCGAAGGAGTGCCATGCATCGGCATGACGGGCGACGAGCGGGAGCGAACGCTGCTCACCCGAGGCACCGACCCAGATCGGCAACCGCTCCTGCACCGGACGAGGCCGCATCGTCGCGTTGCGCACCGTGACCTGCCGGCCCTCGTAGGTGAAATCGTCCTCGGTGAAGAGACCGCGCAGCACGTGCAACGAATCTTCGAGGAGATCCACGCGTGCGCCGGTGGGCGGGAACTCGAAGCCGAGCTCGTGGTGCTCCTCCTCGAACCACGCGGTGCCGATGGCGAGTTCGAGCCGGCCGTTCGACGCGTGGTCGATGGTGATCGCCTCGGCCGCGAGCAACGAGACCGGTCGGTACGTCAGCCCGGTGACGAGCAGGCCGAGGCGCACCCGCTCGGTGGCCGTGGCCAGCGCGGCGAGGGTCGTGTTGCCCTCGAAGCACTCGCCGGGGCCCTCGCCGTACATGGGCTTGAAGTGATCGAAGCCCCACACGCCGTCGAAGCCGAGCGCCTCCGCGAAGCGGGCACGGTCGACCACCTCCGCGAACGGCATGCGCTGCTGTGCGATGTCGAGTCCGAGCCGCACGTCGTACCTCCAGAAGGTTCGTCGGGTCATCAGTTCCTAGGCTCACAGCATGCCCCAGCGGACGATCCTCGTGTTCGCCGACCAGCTGCACCGGTCGATCGGCGCGTTGCGCGACGCGGATCCCACGACCGACGTCGTGCTGCTCGTCGAGAGCGAGCGGAAGATCACCGGCCGCGCCTGGCACCGCCAGCGGCTGCACCTGGTGCTCACCGCGTTGCGCCGCTTCGCTCAGGAGCTCGCCGACGAAGGCTTCGTCGTCGACCATCGGCGGGCCGCCACGTTCACCGACGCGGTCGGTGCTCACCGAGCGGCGAACGGGACCGAAGTGGTGGTGGCCACCGAGCCGAACTCCCGCGCGGCAACCGCGCTGTGCGCCCGACTCGGCATCGACCTGGTTCGCTCCGACCAGTTCCTGTGCCACCGCGACGACTTCGCGTCCTGGGCGCAGGGCCGGCGACGTCTCGTGATGGAGGACTTCTACCGGGAACGGCGACGCGCGACCGGCCTCCTCATGGAGGGCGATACGCCGGCCGGCGGGGTGTGGAACCTCGACGCGCAGAACCGACAGCCGCTCCCGAAGGGCGACCACCCGTGGCCCGCACCCTTGCGTCACGAGCTCGACGCGCTCGACCACGACGTGCTCGCGTCACTCCCGGAGGGACTGCCCGGTGCGGATCCCGCGGGCTGGTGGCCGACGTCGCGCACACAGGCGCTTGCACAGCTCGACCACGTGATCGGGCAGGTCCTGCCCGGGTTCGGCCCCTACGAAGACGCGATGAGCGCGCACAACTGGCACCTCGCGCACACACTGCTCAGTGCTCCCCTGAACCTGGGCCTCCTGCTGCCCGGCGAGGTCCTCGAGCGGGTCGATGCGGAGTACCGCGCCGGGCGGGTGCCACTCGCGAGTGCGGAGGGGCTCATCCGACAGATCCTGGGCTGGCGGGAGTACGTGTGGGGCACGTACTGGTGGCGCGGACCCGCGTACGCGGACCGCAACGACCTCGACGCGACGACGGCACTGCCACCGGTGTACACCGGGGCGAGCACCCGGATGCGCTGTGTCGCAAGCGTGGTGGAAGACGTCGAGCACCACGGGTGGACCCACCACATTCCGCGCCTCATGGTGCTCGGCAACTTGGCCTTGCTCGGCGGCGTGCGCCCGCAGGAACTCACGGCGTGGATGCACGAACGATTCGTCGACGGCGCCGACTGGGTCATGGTGCCGAACGTCGTCGGCATGGCGCTGCATGCCGACGGCGGCGAGATGGCGACCAAGCCGTACGCCGCCGGCGGCGCGTACATCGATCGCATGTCGGACTTCTGTGGCGAGTGCACCTTTGACCGGACGAAGCGGGTGGGCGACGACGCCTGCCCGTTCACCACGCTCTACTGGGACTTCCTCCAGCAGCACCGGGAACGATTCCTGCGAAATCCGCGCGTCGCCCGCCAGGTACGGGCGTTCGACCGCCTCGCCGACGCGGCGCGCATCCCCGAGAGGGCATCGGAGGTGCGCGCCGCGCTCGGCGCGGGCACGCTGTGACTCAGCTGCCCTTGGTGGCGGTGACGGCCTTGGTCGATGTGGACTGCGACGTGGTGCCGCTCGTGGCGCTGCTCGTGCTCTGGCTGGTCGTCGAGGGGGTGGTCGTGGCGGTCGTGGCCGACGTCGCCGAGCCGGTGGAGCTCGTGCCGGTCGCGGTCGAAGCCGTGCCGGTCGTGCCCGACGTGTTGGTCGCGGCGACGACCGACGAGGCATTCGCCGCCGAGGCGACCGACGTGGTGCCGCTGCCCTGGCCGACGGCCATGGCGCCCACCAACGAACCGAACGACGCCAGCGTGAGCGCGGTCAGCGCCACCCGGGTCTTCACACCGTGCTTGCGGCGGCGCTTGCGGCGCACTTCGGGCGCGTCGGCCGCGGTCCCGCGGCGCTCCTGCAGCCGGCGGATCCGTTCTGACTGCTCTTCGGGGGTCATCTCGCTCATGTCCTGCTCCGTTCCCTCTTTCGTGTGACCCCATGATCGGGGGGCAGCCCTAGACGGGCGCGAGAGCAGGGTGAGAAGTGGGCAAGAAGCCGAAAGGACCGAGGTCCCTGGCACGGGTGGCCCGTCGTGAGCAAGGCTGGACCCGTCGGCGACGCAGCCGGATCAGCGCCAGGAGCCCCCAACCATGCCCAACGAACACGCGAGCAAGCGCAAGCGAGTGGTCGAGCCCCACGTCGTCGCCCCCGACCCCGACGGGTTCATCGGTGACGACGGGGTCGACTACGACGCCGACCGCCACTACCAGCAGGACCCGAACCACCTGCTGCAGTTCGCGAACGACGAGGACGAACGCAGCGCGGCCGAGTTGCTCGAGGTCGACCAGGTGGAGCTCGAAGAGCTGGGCCTGGTACTCGACGACCCGCACCAACCCGACGTCGACTGACGCCCGTCCCCGCTCGGCCCCGCCGTTTCCGCCGTTTCGGATCACGGCGGGCGTCGGGTCAGGCCTTGATCAGGTCGAGCTTCCAGAGCAGGCGCGCGCTCTTGGTGCAGGTGAACGTGCCCGGCTTCGTGGGGCGCACCCGCACGATCTTGCCGTTGCGCACCTGATTGATGACGCCGCACGGAGTGATCGTCCGACCCGCGAGGTCGAACGGCACCATCAGGCCATCCGCGTCGAATCGGTGGATCTTGCGCAACTGCTCGAAGATGGTCGCCCGCGTGACGCTGTTCACGCCGCCCGCCTTCGCCTGCGCCTCCACCGCGTCGCGCAACGCGAGCCCGGCACCCCACGAGTAGAGCGCGCCCGACGAGAGGTTCGCCTTGCCCATGTACTTCACGAACTGACCGACCATCGGCACCGCCTTCGCGTCGGCCGCGTTCAGGTAGGGCATGAACGGGATCGACACGTAGGTGCCCTCGACGTCGCTGCCACCGACCTGCGGGAATCGCTCGTCGTAACACTGCACGGAGCAGTCCCAGACCTTCACCCCGGTGAGTCCCTGCAGGATGGCTTCCTTCCGGAGCTGCACGGTGCAGGTGTATGGCAAGGTGCACTGCGCGTAGTTCGAGCCCTTGCTCTTCATCGTCTGCACGATCTGCGTGAACACCGACTGCTGCGAGTTCGGCGGCTCGTCGAAGTCCTCGTCGGAGGTGATGCCGATCTCGCGCAGGCCACCGAGTTGCGTGAAGAGCGCGTCGCGGGCCGCACGCGAGTTGCTGTTGAAGATGTAGACGCCGTGGAGGTCCTTGCCGTACTTGCTCTGGAACCAGACGCCACGCGCCACGTTGGTCTGGTAGGTCTGCGGATGCTGGTCCTTGGTCTCGCAGAGCAGCGCGGGCACGATCACCGGGAACGACTGGTCGGAGCACTGCTGCGACACGTTCGGCGCGAACGCCGGGAGATCGGGGATGCCGGTGGTCTGTCCCTTGGCGTCCTTGCAGCCGCGCATCTCGTCGATGCTGGTGAGGAAGACGGCCGATGTGCCGCTCATCACCGCGTCGTTCTCGCACGCCTTGATCACGGCGTTGCGCGTCTCCGCCGGGTTCAGCTTCGAATCGTAGAAGTCGACGACGACCTTGCGACCGGCGAGGCCGCCGTGCGCGTTGAGGTACTTCGCCACCGCGCGCGTGCCGAGCACATCGCCGATGAAGAGGTTGGGCGAGAGTGGGCTGTCGACGTCGGCGACGATCGCGACGTGGAACTCCGACGCGGTGATGCCGACGTCGGTGGCGGTCGGCTTCTCGTTCGCGGCACCGGCTCCGGTGCCGGTGAGCGCGACCAGACCGAGCGCGACGACGGCGACCGCCGCCAAGGCGACGCGGATCCGCGAGTTCCCCCCGTGGTGGTGCACGGCGCAACCCTAACGAGTGGTCAGGCGCTGGTGCCGTCGCTTGCGGCGTCGACCCGGATGACGCCCATCATCCCGAGATCCTCGTGGTCGAGGATGTGGCAGTGGTACACGGTGCGGCCGGTCACGCGGTCGAACGGCACGCGCACGGTGACGGAACCACCCGCGGGCACGTTGACCGTGTCCTTCCAGCCCGGTTCGAGTGCACCGCTCGAACGCGAGAGCACCCGGAACGGCCACACGTGCAGGTGGAACGGGTGGTCCATCGACGAGGTGTTCGAGATGGTCCAGTCCTCGACCCGGCCGAGGCGCGTGCGGATGTTGGTGACTGCGGGATCGAAGGAGTCGCCGTCGATGGTGAACGCCATCCCGCCACCGCCTCCGCCACCGCCCATGCCGCCCCCCATACCTCCGCTGCTCCCGCCACCCATGCCCATCGCGAGCACGAGGTCGCGGGTGCCGGTCGCGTGCCCGGGGTCGAGGGTGGCGGGCGCGGCCAACTGCGCGGGAAACGCGGCAGCCGGTGCGGTGCCGGTGACCGAAAGCGCCAGCACCGGTGCCGCGGGTGACACGACCGAGGCGCCGCCGCTCATCCCCATCCCCGTGCTCCCGCGGTCGTAGGCGAGCGTGCGCAACGCATAGGTGCCCGCCTGGGTGGGTGCGACCAGCACCTCGGCGCGCTCACCGGGCGCGAGCAGCAGCTCCTCGATCGGCTGCGGTGCCGCCAGCCGTCCGCCGTCGGTGGCGATCTGCCACATCGGGAGGCCGTCGAGCGCGAGCCGGTAGTACCGCGAGGCGCTCGCGTTGACGAGGCGCCAGTGTTCGAGCGTGCCGGCCGCGGCGTCGAGAACGGGACGGGCGACTCCGTTCACCAGCACACCGTCGCCCTGGCGGCCCTGCATCTTCTGCATCTGGGACACGTCGAGCACGGCGGCCGTCTTCCCGATCTTCGGGTCCGAGAGCACCATGACGCGCTCCGTCGCGGCGGCCAGCGCGGGATCGGTGTCGAGGTCGTCGCGCACGATGATCGCGCCGGCGAGTCCGCCCGCCACCTGAGGGGCGACCATCCCGTGCATGTGCGGGTGGTACCAGGCCGTGCCACTGCGCTGCTGCGGCGTGATCTCGTACGTCGAGGTGTGACGGCCGCCGGGCGGCACGGTCACGAACACGTTGTCGTGGTTCCCCGACGGCGACACGTAGAGCCCGTGCGTGTGGAGGTTGGTGTCGTCGCCGAGGTCGTTCACGAGGTGCACCGTCACGACGTCGCCCGGGCGCACCGCGAGCGTCGGCCCCGGAGTGGTCCCGTTGTAGGTGAGCGCGTAGCGGGTGCCGTTCCCCCACGGGATCTGCCGGGCGCGGGCGACGAGTTCCACCTCGAGCTTCCCGTTCGCGCTCTCGAGCACCTCGGGTTGCGTGAAGCGGTTCGTGGTGGCCGCGCCGGCCGAGCCAGCCGCCGGGACCGCTTGCGCCAACCAGTCGGGCAGCAGCACTGCGCCGGCGCCCAGCCCGACTGCCGCGCCGAGGAACCAGCGGCGAGTGGGCCGGCGAGTGGGGTGCGATGGGCTGGAGGTCATGGCAAGCTCCGGACATTCAGCGGGTCTGCCCAGCTCAGTGTATACCCCAGGGGGTATAGTTCCACCATGATCTTCGAGCAGTACTACCTCGACTGCCTGTCCCATGCGTCCTACCTCGTGGGCGACGAGACCTCCGGGCGCGCGGTGGTCGTCGACCCGCAGCGCGACGTCGCGATCTACGTACGCGACGCGGCCGAGCACGGCCTCACCATCGAGCGCGTGATCGAGACCCACGTGCACGCCGACTTCCTCAGCGGGCACCTCGAACTCGCCGCCGCCACCGGGGCCGTCATCTCGTTCGGCGAGGCCGCCGACGCGACCCGCATCGACTTCGAGATCGACCCGCTCGTCGACGGCCAGCGCCTGAGCCTCGGCGACGTCACGCTCGAGATCCTCGCCACTCCCGGCCACACGCCGGAGTCGATCACGATCGCGGTGTACGAACACTCCGACGACGCGGCTCCGTGGGGCGCGCTCACCGGCGACACGTTGTTCGTCGGCGACGTGGGCCGCCCCGACCTGTTGTCGTCGTTCGGCGTCACCGCCGACGACCTCGGCAGCATGCTCTACCGCTCACTGCGCGACAAGTTGCTGCCCCTGCCCGACGCGGTGCGCGTGTTCCCCGCCCACGGCGCGGGTTCCGCGTGCGGCAAGCAACTCGGGCTCGAGACCAGCACCACCATCGGCGAACAGCGCGCGGGCAACTACGCACTGCAGCCGATGACCGAGGAGGAGTTCGTGGCGGTCGTCACCGACGGCCAGCCCACCGCACCTCCGTACTTCGCGTTCGACGCGACCCTCAACCGCAAAGCCCGTGCCGTGCTCGACGAGACCGCAGGTGTCGAACTGCTCGAGCTCGACGACGTGCTGGCCCGACAGGTGGCCGGCGCGGTGGTGCTCGACGCACGCGACGCGATCGCGTTTGCTGCCGGACACCTGGCCGGTTCGGTGAACGTCGGCCTCGAAGGCCGCTTCGCCGAGTACGCGGGCGATGTCGTGCATCCCGACGAGGACATCGTGCTCGTGACCGAGCCCGGCCGCGCCGACGAGGCCCGCGTGCGCCTCGCCCGCATCGGCTTCGACCAGGTCGTCGGTGCGCTCGCCGAGCCGCTCGAGACCTTCCTCGCCAATCCCCGAGTGGTCGAACGGTCGTCGCGCCTCACGCCTTCGGAGCTGGCGGAGCGGCGAGCCGCGCTGCCGAACCTGCAGATCGTCGATGTGCGCAATCCCGGAGAGATCACCGTGGGGATGATCCCCGGCGCCCGGCACATGCCACTGGCCCGCCTGCGAGCGTCGCTCACGGATCTCGACCTGTCGGTGCCGACCGTCACCTACTGCGCGGGCGGCTACCGCTCGATCGCCGCGTCGAGCCTCCTGCGCGAGCAGGGCTTCGTCGACGTGTCCGACCTCGTCGGGGGTTACTCGGGCTGGGCCGCCGCGGAATCGCCCGCCTGACCCTGGGTGCGCGCGGCCACGGTCGCCCGCACCGCCGCGGCAAACGGCTCGTGTCGAGCCATCAGGCTGTCGACGTGATGACGAGCCAGGTAGGCGACCACCACCGGGCTCACCGCCACGACCGTGGCGTTCCGCCGCGTCGAGTCCGTGACCAGGGCCATCTCGCCCACGATGTCGCCGGGGCCGAGCGTGGCGAGGACCGTCGCCTCGTGACGGACCTCGACCTCGCCTTCGAGCACGACGACCAGTTCGTCGCCGCGCTCACCTTCACGGGAGAGCACCATCCCGCGCGGTTCGCGCGCCCGCGTCGCGTTCGCGGCGAGCAGCTGCACATCGGACTCGTCGAGCATCGCGAACACCGGCACCGCAGCCAGCTCGCGCGCAAAGGCCTCCCGGTGGCGATGCTTCATCGTTTCCCTCCCGCCGCCCGCACCTTGTCCAGGCGGAGCGCGAGGGTCGGGCATGCGGTCACGGCCCGGCGGGCGTGGGCCATGAGTGCCGCAGGGATCTCACCCTCGTCGATCACCGGGTACCCCCAGTCGTCGAGGCGGATCCACTCGGGGAGGAGTTCGGCACAGATCCCGTGCGCGTCGCACTTGATCCAGTCGACCACCAGCTTCTGGCTCATCGGAAGCTCCACTCCCGAGTCGCGGGGTCGGGCAGGGGCAGCACACCGGGCCGGCGCGCGTGCGCGCACACGCGGCGCTGCTCGTGCTGCTGGAAATCGGCGGCGAACACGCGTCGGGCGGACCGGACGAATCCGACGGCCGCGTCGGGCAGGTGACACGCGCCCCGCCCGGCGACGTCGCCGAGCCAACGGTCGAGATCGGTGAGGGTGCCGGGGTTTGCTCGCCCGGTAGCGAGCGCCTCGAGCGCGCCGGCGACGGCGGCGAGACCGTTCACGCACGGTCCACACTGCCCTGCACTCTCCGACGCGAGGTACCGCGCCACCCGGGCCGTCTCCGTGACCCCGCAACACTCGCTCGGGAGCACGGCGACGACGCCGCAGCCGAGCGTCGCGCCGGCCCGCCGCAGGACACCGTGTGCGAGCGACAGCTTCGCGACCTCGGCCGGGTCGAGCCAGCTGCCGAAGTAGCCGCCCACGAGGACGGCGCCCACCTCGGCAAGTGATCCGCCGGCGGCCTCGAGGACGACGCCCAGGTTCGCACCCCCCTCGAACTCGTAGACCCCGGGACGGTCGACCGCGCCGAGCACGGTGGTGAGGATCGAGCCGGGTTCGTCCTGGGTCCCGATCGAAGAGAACCACGGCGCTCCGTAGCGCGCGATCAACGCCAGGTTGGCGAGCGTCTCGACGTTCTGCACGAGCGTCGGTCGTCCGCGCACACCGCGTTCGTAGGGCCGGGGAGGCACCGTCACCGGTCGGGCCTCGTTGCCGTTCAGGAAGTTGACGAGTGCGCTCTCCTCCCCGGCGACGTAGCGGCTGGGGACGTCGACGACTCGCCACGCGCCGGGACCGGGCATCTCGCCACCGCGCTCGGCCAGCGCATGGGTCAAGGCGTTCCGGGCCGGCGCGTCGGCACGATCGACGACGAAGTGGATCGCCTCCGCACCCACCGCGCGCGCGGCGGCGACGGCGCCGTCGATCACGAGGTGCGGCGCCCGTTGCATCAGCACCGAATCCTTGCTGCTGGCCGGTTCGCCCTCGGCGCCATTGGCCACGACCACCGGCGAACGACCGCCGTCGGCCACCGTTTGCAGCTTGCGCCCCGTGGGAAACGCACCGCCGCCCCGTCCGCGCAGCCCGCTCGCGTCCACCTCGGCGATGAAACCCGCGCGTTCGGCCCGGCTGGGCAGCGCCGGCAGGGCCCCGTGAAGCGCCAGGTGCTCGGCCTGGTCGCGGCACGGCGCCGCGAGGAGCCGCGGCAGTCCGACCGGACCGATCGCCTGCGGCGCCGGCCGGTGGCGGTGCGGGCGTCGGCTCATCGGTCGTCACCCCTGTCGCGCCCATCGGTGCGGCCGGCGCCCGCACTCGATGTGGGCACGGCCTGCACCGTCCCCGCCATGCGACCCGAGGTGCGATCCAGTTCGGTGAGCACGACCTCGACCGTCCAGTCGGCGCCGCCGGGGCCGGGCATCTGGGCCCGGATGTCGCCGCCCTGCAGACCGACGATGTCACCGCGATAGGAGTTCCGGCCGTCCGACACCGTCATCGTGCCCGAGGTCATCGAGACGCCACCACCGCTCGCCGGCACGCCGATGATCTCGATGTCGACCGTGCCGCCCGCGCCCTGCGCGAGGTTGCCGACGAGACTCACCGTGTAGTGCCCTTGCGCATCGGGACCGGTCTGCCGGTAGGTGCCGGTCATGGAAGCGCTGAAGCCGCCGGCGCCGAACACGCGGACCGGTTGCGTCGTGGCGGGCGGGCCGGTCGTCGGCGGCGCAGTCGCCACCGTCGGCGGCACGGTCGCCGCGGCCGACGCGAACACGCGGGCGGGTGTCCCGGCACGCCGCGCCCATCCGTCGGCGAGGGGGCCCGACGCGAGCCAGAACACGAGCAGCACGGGCAGCGCGGCGAGGGCCGCGAGACCGGCGACCCGCGCGCCGGGGCGCGCTGCGAGGCCGGCGCCGAGCCGCAGCGAACCCGCCACGAGCACCGCGACGACGCACACCGCGGTGATGGCGAGCACGACACCCGAACGAGCGTCACTCCCCGTGCCGAGGCCGTGCAGGACAGCGACGGGCCAGCACAGGTACGCGAACCAGTGGACGATGCGCCACGTCTTGTACCCGAGGCGATGACGCAGGAGGCTGGTGACGACCAAGGCGATCAGGAGGTCGAACGCCACCGCACCGAAGCCCAGCCAGATCGGCCGGTACGCGGAGATGAAGGGGACGAACACGTCGAGCACGCCGATGGGGGCGAACGAGTCGGCCACGACCACGACGACGTGCGCGACCACGAACACCACGATCAGCAGCGACACGTTCCGGTGTACGAACTCGACGACGAAGCGCGGCCAGTTCGGGCTGCTCCATCGGAACGAGGTGAGGATGCCGAGCAGGATGCTCGCGGTGAGGAACGCGAGGCTCACCACTCCGGTGGCGCGGGACACGTACCAGGTGATACTCCCCGCGGCGAGCAGCGGCGCGACCAGCGGCATGCTTCACGAACCGCGCGACGTGGTGTGGCGCGTCGGCGGGTAGGTCACCGGCGCATAGGTGGCCGGCGGTGCCGTCGGGGTGGTCGCCGCGCTGCCGGAGTCGGTCGCGGGAGGCGCCGTGGCCTGCGTACTCGGAGCCGCGGTGGCCGGCACGGGTGTCGCGCCCGACCCGGAGGCTGCCTGGCTCGCGAAGAAGACCGAGAACGCGCCGACGAGCCCCACGCCGATGCCCGCGAGCCAGCGGGTCGTCGTGGAGATGCGGCGCATGCCGGTGTCGCGGTCACTTGATCGGTGCGGTGTCACGGTCGGTCCCCTCACCTCGCGGACCTTGCGGTGGCGGTAACGCTACGGACCATGGGTTAACGCCGGACAAGAACCCCGCAAGAATCTGCTGATCGGCCCGCCGGCCGGGGTGCCAGGGACCTACCAGTTGTTCCAGTGCAGGACCTCGGCAGCCGGGAGGCGCTGCGCGGGTTGGAAGTCGGTGCCGATGGTGTAGGCGATCGGGAACAGGCCGACCTGGGTGTACTCCTCGTAGGGGATGCCGAGCAGTTCCGCGGTCTCGCGCTCCTTCCAGAGCTGCAGCGTCGTCCACGCGCTCCCGAGGCCGCGGGAGCGCAACGCGAGCATGAAGCTCCACACCGCTTGCATGACGGAGCCCCACACGCTGGCCTGGAAGAACGAGCTCTGGTGCTCGAGCCGGGGCACGGTGCGCACACACGGCACCAGCAGCACCGGGATCTCGTGCAGGTGGTCGATGAGGTACATCACCGAGTCGCCGATCTCGGCCTGCCGCTCGTTGCGCCCGGTGTCGCGCGACGCCCGCACGCCCGCGTGCGTGTCGCCGAACTCGATCATCATGCGCAGACCTTCACGGTGCAGTTCCGCGAGCTGCGCGCGCATGGCCGGGTCGTCGACCGCGATCCACTCCCAGCCCTGGTTGTTCGAACCGTTCGGCGCCTGGAGCGCGAGCTCGAGACACTCCACCACCACGGAGCGGTCGACCGGGCGGGTGAGGTCGAGCCGCTTGCGCACGTTGCGCGTCGTCGTGAGCACCTCGTCGATCGACAGGTCGAGCAGCTCCATGTCCGGTCCTTCTTCCCTCACGTCGCGACAGACCGATAGTGTGCGCGCACTTCGTCACAGGGGGAAAGCGATGGACGTCGAGACCATGCTGGACGCGGAGATCGCGGCCGCACTCGCGGAGCTGCCGATCGGCCAGCTCGACTTCGGTACGTGGACCGTCGACACGGTGCCGTCACTGCGCGAGGCGATGTCGGGAATGCCCGCGCCGCCGGAGCCGCCGCCGTCCATCGAGCGCTACGACGTCGTCGTCCCCGACCCCGACGGCAAGTGGGACCCGACGGTGCGCGTCTACCGCCCCCGCGGTGCCTCGGGGCCGCTGCCCTGCCTCGTGTGGATCCACGGCGGTGGCTACATGTTCGGCTCCGCGCTCCAGGACGATCCGCGCCTCTCGCGGTGGGCCGAGGAGGCGCCGTGCGTGGTCGTGTCGGTGGAGTATCGCCTCGCGCCCGAGCACCCGTACCCCGCACCCCTCGACGACTGTTACGTGAGCCTGCGGTGGGTGCACGAGCACGCGGCCGAACTCGGCGTCGACCCTGCTCGCATCGCGATCGGCGGCGCCAGTGCGGGCGGTGGGCTCGCGGCCGGGCTCGGCCTGCTCGCACGAGACCGCGCCGAGGTGCCGCTCATCTTCCAGTTGCTGATCTACCCGATGATCGACGACCGCAACGTGAGCCGGTCGAGCCAGATCGTCAAGGCGCCCATCTGGAGCCGGCAGGCGAACCTCCTCGGTTGGCACGCCTACCTCGGGCACGAGCCCGGCCAGGACGACGAACCCATCTACGCGGTGCCGGCACGCGCCGACGATCTCTCGGGGCTGCCGTCCACGTGGATCGGGGTCGGCAGTCTCGACGTGTTCCGCGACGAGGACATCCACTACGCCCTCGGGCTGCTCGGCGCCGGGATCGCAACCGAACTGCACGTGTACCCGGGTGCGCCGCACGGTTTCGAGTCGATCGTGCCGACCGCGGCGATCGCCATCCAGTGCGGCCGCGACATCGACACCGCGTTGTACCGCGCGCTCCGGACGCGCTAGACGGCGAACTCGATGGGCAGGTGCTCGTGCCCACGCACCTGCCCGCTGCCGGCCCGCACCGCGCCGTCGGCGAGTTCCCATTCGGGCACCACGGCGAGCAACTCCTCGAACACGACGCGCGCTTCGAGCCGCGCCAATGCCTGACCGATGCACAGGTGGGCCCCCCACCCGAGCGCGACGTTGCGGGTGATTTCGCGTTCCACGCTGAAGAGCTCTGGATGCTCGAACTCGCGGTCGTCGTGGCTCGCGGCGCCGGTGACGAGGATCACCCGAGACTCCGCGGGGATCGTCACGTCGTGCAGCGTGACCGGCTCGTGCACCCAGCGCCCCTGGTAGTGCGAGGGACCGTCCCAACGGAGGCCTTCCTCCACGGCACGCGGAATCAGCGACGGGTCGGCGACCAACTTCGCCCGCTCGTCGGGGAACCACGCGAGCGCGACCACCATGTTCCCGATCAGCTTCGCAGTGGTCTCGTGCCCGGCGATCACCAACTCGGTCACGCGACTCGTGACCTGTTCGGTCGTGAGCGACCAGGTGTCGCCTCCGTCGTCGGTGACCTCGGACGCGAGGAGCAACGAGATGATGTCGTCGGCCGGCGCGGCGGCACGCTCGGCAACGATCTCGTACATGGTCATGCCGAGGGTGAGTTGCGCGTCACGCGCGTCGTCGGACACAAAAGGACGTCCGTCGTCGGCGGCCATGGTCAGCATGCGCGACGAGCACTGGTGGATCCCCCCGCGCTTCGACGCAGGGATCCCGAGCATCTCGCAGATGACCTCGACCGGCAGCGCCAGGGCGAGGTCCTGGATCACGTCCATCCGGCCCTCACCGCGGACACGCTCGATCATGCGGCGGGCGATCTGGCGGATCGTGTCGGCCTGGCCGGCAACCGCCATCGGGGTGAAGACGCGCGACACGAGTCGGCGGTGCCAGTTGTGCGCAGGATCGTCCTTGTTGATGAGGATGTCGTTGCCCTCGGCGACGTCGAGACCCTCGATGGTCATCCCCATGCCCGACACGAATCGGTTCGCATCCATCGATGCGGAGATGACGTCGTCGAAGCGGGTGAGCGCCCAGAACCCAACCTCGTCGTTGTGATACACCGGCGCCTCGTCGCGCATCCACCGGTAGTACGGGAACGGGTTGTGCTGCACGTCTGGGTCGTACGGGCTGTAGTGCATCGCGTCACCCTGACAGAGTCGAGAGGAACGCCGCCAGGGCGAAGCCGGCAGCCGCGCCCAAGCCGGCATGCCGCCCGGCGCCGCGAACCGCGATCGGCACCATCTCGTTGACGACGACGACGATCATCGCCCCGGCCGCGATCGACTGGATGACCGCGATCACGTCGACGTTGCTCGGGTCGAGGAGGAAGTAGCCGAGCGCGGCTGCGAGCGCGCCCACCAGCACGATCAGGGCGAAGCGCGCCAGCACCTTCCGCAGCGAGATGCCACCGGCCAGCAGCGCCGCCGCGACGCCGATGGCCTCGGGCAGGTTCGAGATGAACACCGCGCCCACGAGCGCGACCGAGACCGTCGCGCCGCCCAGCAGCGTCAGCCCGATCGACACCGACTCCGGGATGCCGTCGAGCACCATGCCGACGGTGAGGTTGCGCGCCGTGGCCGCATCGGCGCCGGCAGGCATCGCCTCGAGGCTGACCTCGGCGGCCTCCTCGATCGGCTCCTCCGGGTCTTCGCGTCGGGAACGCCGGTCGAGCCACTCGGTCAGCGCGTAGTACCCCAGCGCGCCGACGAGCAGACCGAGACCGGTGGGACCGCGCCCGGCCTCGTGGTACGCGGGTACGACGAGGTCGGTGGTGATCGCACTGATCAGCGCGCCGGAGCCGAAGGCCATCACCAGTCCGAGCCAGCGCGGTTCGGTGAGCTTGGGGAAGCGCGCGACGAGGAGCGCGCCGACGATCAGCGCCGATTGGCCCAGGGCCGCCCAGAGTCCGGCTTCCAACAAGGTGCCGAGTCTGGCACCCGCAGGTCAGCCCGCGCGGGGAGTATCGCCGAGATGTGAGTGCACCACCGACGCGACGGCGGCGCCGGCCACCAGCATCGGTTGGATGTCGTGGACCGCCCGACTCATGGTCAGCGCGCCCTCGTAACTCGTGAGGACGAACGTAGCGAGCTCGTCGGCGTCACGCGCGCCCACCCCGGCCCGCATGAACACCCCACTGAGCGTCGACCGCCAACTGTCGAAGACCCGGGTGCACGCGGCACGAATCGATTCGTGGCCGACCGCGGTCTCCTGCGACACGTTCGCGATCGGACAGCCCAGGGCCCACTCCGAGTCGCGGAGACGGTGCGCGTGCACCACGAAGTAGTTGTTCATCGCCGCCGGGATGTCGGGCACCTCGGCCGCGGCGGCCAGGGTGCGCCGGATGCGCTCACCGGCCGTCTCGATCGCCTCGATGGCGAGCTGTTCCTTGCCACCCGGGAAGTGGTGGTACACGGATCCGAGCGGGGCCGCGCCCTCCTCGACGATCTGCTTGATGCCGGTGGAGGCATAGCCCTGCTTGCGCAGCAGGCGGATCGCCGCATCGAGGATCCGTTCGCGAGAGCCCGGCGATTCGACCGTCGTCATCGGGGTGGACACTAGCACCGGGTCTATGTAGAGTGCTCTAGTGACTATGACGAACGTTCTATCGAGTCCCACCTCGATCGAGCTCCGCGGGCCGGCCCCCGAGCACCTGCTGCGCGAGCTCGCCCCCGCCGACGCCGACCGGATCCGGGCCCTCGCCCGCGGCCGGGAGGTCGCCGCGGGCACCACGCTGTGGCGCCAGGGCAGTCCGGCGACCGGTTGCCTGGTCGTGGCATCGGGCACGGCGGAGGTCCATCGCGCCGGACGCCGCGCGGGCCGGCTGGAGCCGGGGGCGTTCGCGGGGGTGGCGGCGCTCCTCGCCCGCCGTCCCCACACCACGAGCGTCGTCGCGGCCACGCCCCTCGTCGTCTGGTGGCTCGACGGCGAAGCGCTGGACCGCCTCGTGCTCGAGGCACCGACCTTCAGCCGGCTGCTGGTGCGACGGCTCGCCCGAGCGACGGTCGCCGCGAGTTACTGAGCCGCACGGCACCTGCGGCGGCGCCCGACGAGCTCCGGCTACCCCGTGAAGGCAGGTTGCACGGCCACCGGCACCGGCACCACCGGGGTGACCGGCACCACCACCTCGACCGCGCCCACGTCACATCCTGTGCCCTGCGGACGGGTGACCCCCCGTTCGTCGAGCGTGATGGGGTCGAGGATGTCTCCCTGGCACGCGGCCAGCGGCACCACGTCGAGCAGCGCGCTGCCCGCGGCGGGCAGCCGGGTGGGACCGGGGCCGCCGTTGTCGGCCAGCGCGCCGAGACCGGGCGCGGTGCCGGGTGCGAGGTCGTGCGTGGTGGTGGCGAACCCACAGGTGGCGGCCGCGTCGTCCTCGAGGTTGTACCCGTGCGACAGCGTGGCGGACAGGTGCCGGCAGTTGTCGCCGCCACCGCCCGGCGCGGCGATCACGCTGGCGAAGCTGGTGAGCGCCCCGCCGTTGTCACCGATGTTGGCGCCCTGCGGGGCACTGTTGCCGGTGATCGTCGCGTACACGAGGGTCACGTCACCGACGCCGGCGAGTGCGCCGCCGATCGCACCGGCGGTGTTGTTCGCGATCGTGGAGTTGATGACGAACGCGTCGTCGTTCTGCTCACCCTCGACCGCGCCGCCGAAACTGCCGGCCGTGTTGTTCGCGATGGTCGACCGCACCACGGCGACGGTGTGCTGCACATCGATGGCACCGCCGGTGTCGCCGGCCTGGTTCCCGATGAGCGCCGCGTCCGTGACGACCACCGAGCCACCACTGCTGATCGCGCCGCCGTTCCCCTCGGTGTTGCCCCCGGTGAGCGTCAGGCCGCTCAGCGTGAAGAGCCCGGTGCCCGCGGAGTGGACAACCCGATCCGCGGTCGTCTGGGTGACGACGGCACCCGAACCCTGCACCGTCAGCGGGTGCGCACCGCCGGTGCCGCCGTCGTGGAGGAGCTCGCCGTTGGTGAGGGTGATCGCGGTGATCGCGGGATCGATGGTGATGACGACGTCGGTGCCCGCGTCGGCACCGCCTGTGGCGGCCGCCGCGAAGGCGTCGCGCAGCGAGCACGACCCGGCAACGGGCGTGGGCGCGCAGTCGCTCGCCTGCGCCGCACCATCGGCTGCGTCGTCGACGGTGATCGCGGCCGTGACCGCGCCGGCGGGCGTCGCGCTCACCGACAGGGCGGCCAGCGAAGCCGCGCACCAGGCAACGACGGACGCCATTGCAATGACCTTGTGCCGCACGACTGCCCTCCACACCTGACGAATGAGACAAACTAACAGACCCGCGACCACCAACCGGCGCTCAACCGGCGCTCAACCGGCGCTCCGACGGGCTCCGACGGGCTCCGACGGCAGCGACCTCAGTGGCGGAGGACGGCGCGGACGACGGCACCGGCGCGCACCGCGGCAATCGCGTCGTGGATCTCCGCGAGCGGCCACACGTGGGACACCTGGGCGTCGATCTCCAGGCGCCCGTGACGCACGTGCTCCACGATCAGAGGGAGTTCCCGCGCGACGTCGACGTTGCCGTTGTAGCTGCCGAGGATGCGTCGGTTCAGGAAGAGGTCGTTGACCGCGAACGCGGCTTCTGTGCCGCGCGGCGGAATGCCCACCAATGCGGTCCGACCGCCGGGACCGACGCACCGGATCGCGGCCGCGATCGCGGCGGGCGCACCACTGCACTCCACCGCGACGTCGACCGGCGCACCGGCCTCGGTCTCGATCAGCGCGACGATCGCGTCGGCGTGATCGACTTGGGGCGCAACCACGAACGCGTCCGCACCGAAGCGGGCGGCGACGTGATCCTTCGCCGCGTCGACGTCGACGGCCACGATGCGCGCCGCGCCCGCGAGGCGGGCACTCTGGATCACGTTGACCCCGATGCCGCCGATGCCGAACACGACGACGGTGTCGCCGGCCCGCACGTCCGCGACGTTGGTCACGACGCCGTACCCCGTCGACACCGCGCACCCCAGCAACGCGGCCGATTCCGGCGCAATCCCGCGCGCGTCGACCAGCTGTTCCGCCCGGACCGTCACCGCGCCGGCCCACGAGCCGCAGTTCGCGTAGAGACGCACGGCATCGCCGCGCCACTGCAGCGGCGGCGCGACCGCCGCGAACGCACGGACACATTCGCCCCGGCGACCATCGGTGCACGCCCGACACGCGCCGCACGGTACCGAGGTGCCGATCACCACCGGATCGCCCACTGCGAGTCCGGCGACACCGTCACCGATCGCCTCGACCACCCCCGCGCCCTCGTGACCGAGCACGATCGGCAGCGGCGCGGGTGCAGTGCCGTCGAGCACGTTGAGGTCGCTGTGACAGATGCCCGAGGCCAGCATCCGCACGGTCACCTCGCCGGGGCCGGGCGCGGGGACCTCGAGGTCGTCGACGACACCGAGGTGCTCGCCGTCCCAGACCGCTCCAGTGGTCGGGCCGCGAAGGCTGTGGGTCACGGACGCGAGAGTACGAGCTGCGCGACGTCGAGGTAGCCCGTCGCGAAGCCGGCCTCGCAGTACGCGAGGTAGAAGTCCCACATCCGGTGGAACCGCTCGTCGAACCCGAGGGCCGCGATCTCGCACGCGTGCGCATCGAACCGCGTACGCCATTCGCGCAGCGTGGTCGCATAGTGCTGCCCGAAGGCAGTCGTCTCGACCACGCGGAGTCCGGTGTGGTGCGACACGACATGGTCGATCGCCTCGAGCGACGGCAAGGCGCCGCCCGGGAAGATGTACTTGTGGATCCACGTGTACTGGTCACGGGTGGCGAGCAGGCGGTCGTGTTCGAGCAGGATCGCCTGGATCCCGACCCGGCCACCCGGCGCGAGCACACGCTCGAGCGACGAGAAGTAGGCGGGCCAGTACTGCTCGCCGACCGCCTCGATCATCTCGACGCTCACGACCGCGTCGTACTCGCCGTCGATCTCGCGGTAGTCGCAGATGCGGATGTCGACCCGTCCCGCAACCCCGGCCGCCTCGGCGCGACATCGAGCGAGTGCGGCCTGTTCGGTGGACAACGTGATCGTGGTGACCGTCGCGCCGCGCTGGGCAGCCCGGATCGCCAAGGCGCCCCACCCGGTGCCGATCTCCAACAACCGGGTGCCGAGCCCGACGCCGGTGGCGTCGAGCAGACGGTCGATCTTGCGCGACTGCGCCTGCTCGAGCGTGTCGCCGGGCTCGAACCACGCCGACGAATAGGTCATCGACTCGTCGAGGAACAACGCGAACAGATCGTTGGAGAGGTCGTAGTGGCGTGAGATGTTGCGCCGCGCGCCGACCAGCGTGTTGCGTTCGTGGCGCGGCTGGTGCTGCACATAGAACCGGCGCAGCCGTTGCATCCACTCCGGCACCAGCACGGTGAGGCGATGGGCGAAGGGTACGAGCACCGCCGCCGGATCATCGGCATCCCAGTCGCCGGCCATGAACGCCTCACCGAAGCCGACGAGGCCCAACGCGCCGGTGCGCCGGAAGAAATCGTCGGACCGCACGTGCATCACCGGCGAGTCGAGGTCGCCGGCGCCCAGCACGATGCCGTCGGGCAGCACCGCGCGCAGAGGCATGTTCCGCACGGCGCGGTGGAAGAGCGCCCGCGCGATCGCGGTATGGATCGGACGGTCGGGCGCGGGCCCGAGCGCGGTCCAGGGACCGCGCGGCGCGGGAGCCGGCTGGCGTTCGTGGACTGCCGCGGTCATTGCACTCCCTCCTGGGTCGCGTGGAGAGGACGGGCGACGACGGGTATCCGTCGGATCCAGAGTCGTAAACCCTCGAATCGGATCAAGGCCATCACCCGGTGGCTCGCCAGCGGCCGCCGAAGGGCCTGGGCGAGCACCGATCCCTGCGAATTCTCGCGCGTGCCGCTGACCCGCGCGGTGAACACCGCCCGACCCTCCCGGTGCAGCGAGATCGACACGTCGACCTGCTCCCCCGGTTCCGGACACCGGATGTCGTAGCGCCCGTCGACGGTGAAGAACGGCGACACGTAGAAGGCCTTGTCGACGCGGTCGAGGCCGTCGGGATCGGGGCGCAGGAGGTAGCAGTGCCGCTCACCATGGGTGTTGTGCACTTCGGCGACGACGGCCCGAAGTTCGCCGGCAGCCAGCTCTCCCGCCCCGTCCGCTTCGTTGGGGCCGTGGCACCAATAGACGGTGAGCGGGTTGAACACGTACCCGAGCGAACGCGCGTTGGTCAGCGCGAGGACGCGACCTCCGTCGAGGTCGATGCCCTCGGTCGCGAGATACGCGTCGACGTT
>Ga0302322_100000552_pt1 | contig 29032 bp, 27 predicted proteins | sample Fen_T0_2_FD_203757 | JGI IMG/M metagenome (GOLD analysis project Ga0302322, IMG submission 203757) | Peat permafrost microbial communities from Stordalen Mire near Abisko, Sweden - Fen_T0_2 | ecosystem: Environmental > Terrestrial > Soil > Wetlands > Permafrost | place: Sweden: Abisko...
CTGGAAGCAGGCGAGCAGGACGGCGTACCGGGTGACGCGGTGCTCGGCGGCGAAGGCCGACAGCGCCTGCGACGTCGCCTGGTCCAGCTCCACCGTGGTGGCGGCGGCCTGCATCCGGCGCCGCGCCGGGCGCCCGCGCAGCGTCCCCGACCCCTGCGTCGACCCCGGCGGGGGCAGCTGCAGCAGGGTCGGGACGCCGTCGAGCCGGCTGCGCCAGTGGTCCTGCAACCTGCCGGTCGATCGAACGAGCACCTCCCGCTGCTGCGCGGCGAACCCGGCGAGCGTGCCCGCGGCGGGGAGGCCCGCACCGGGGACGTCCGCACCGGGGACGTCGCAGCCGAGGGCCTGCGCATACAGCCGGTCCAGCTCGCGCAGCAGCACCTCCAGCGACCACAGGTCGGCGACGAGGTGGTCGACGGTCACCACCAGCCGGTGCCGGTCCGGGCCGAGCCGGATCAGGGTGACGCGCAGCAGCGGCCCCCGGCCGACGTCCATCGGGTCGTGGGCGGCGCTGGCCACCGTCCAGTCGACGACGTCGTCGGTCCAGCCCTCGGCGTCCACGACGTCGACGGTCGGCGGGAGGTCGGGGTGCACCCGGGCGACGGGCCGCCCGTCGACCTCCGGGAACGTGGTGCGCAGCCCGTCGTGCCGCGCCACCAGGGCCCCGACGGCGGCGCGCAGCGCCTCCGCGTCGACGGCGCCGTCGACGGCGAGCGCCATCGTGAGCAGGTGCGACGGGCTGTCCGGGGCCAGCCGGTGGTAGAGCCACAGGGCGGCCTCGCCTCCCGTCAGGTCCCGGTCCACCGGTCCGGCGGGCGGCGCGGGCGCCGACGGCCTGGCGACGGCGCGCGCCGGATCGCCCGCACCGGCCGACACCAGGGTCTCGACCAGCTCGGTCCCGCTGCGGCGCAGGGCGTCCGCGAGCGCGACCGGGACGGCGAACCGGGTGGCGATCCGGTGCTCCAGCGCCACCAGGGCCACCGAGTCCATGCCCAGCGTCACGAGCGGCCGGTTCAGGTCGACCTGTGCGGCGGGCACGCGCAGCAGGGCGGCGATCTCGGCGCGCACGGCGTCGCTCACCAGCAGCACCCGCGCGACGAGCCCGAGCGCGGCGGGGACGGCGTCGTCCGAGGCCGGCGTCCCGACGGGCTCCGATGCGCCCAGCGCGGTGGCGAGCGGCTCCAGGCTCCCGTCGAGGTACCCCTCCCGGCAGGCGTGGCGTGCCACCTTGCCGCTGGAGGTCTTGGGCAGCCGCCCGGCGCGGATCAGCGCGACGTCCAGCGGGCGCACCCCCAGCTGCGCGGCCACCTCGGCCTGCACCTGTCGGGCGACCGACCCGAGGTCGCCGTCGTGGTGCCGGCCGACCTCCGCGACGACGACGAGCTGCTCGCCGTCGTCCGTCGCGACGGTGAAGGCGGCGCTGCCGCCCCGGCGCAGCACCGGGTGCAGGCCCTCGACGAGCACCTCGACGTCCTGCGGGTAGTGGTTCTGCCCGCGGACGACGATGAGGTCCTTGCGCCGGCCGCTGACGTACAGCTCGCCGTCCCGCAGGTAGCCCAGGTCGCCGGTGCGCAGGAAGGGCGGCCCGTCGGTCCCGGCGAGGCGGGCGGCGAACACCTCGGCGCTCACCTCCGGCTTGTTCCAGTACCCCTGCCCGACGGCGGCGCTGTTGACCCAGATCTCGCCGGTGACGCCCGGCGGGCAGGGCACGGCCGTGACGGGGTCGACCACCTCGACGCGCACGCCCGCGGCGGGGACCCCGCACGAGACCCGGTGCTCGTCGTCGACGGCTACCCCGGTGCCGGCCGGGCGTGCCGAGACCAGCAGGGTGGCCTCGGCCAGCCCGTAGCAGGGGGTGAGGGACCGGGCCCGGAAACCCTGCGGCGCGAACGTCCGCGCGAAGCGCTCCAGCGTCTGCGGGCGGATCGGCTCGGCGCCGTCGAAGGCGAGCTCCCACGAGCTGAGGTCGAGCTGCTCCCGCTCCTGCGGGGTGATCCGGTCCACGCACAGGTCGTAGGCGAAGTTCGGCGCCCCGCTGGCCGTGGCGCGCCGGTCGCTGATGGCGCGCAGCCAGCGGACCGGCTCGCGCACGAACGACGTCGGCGACATCAGCGTGGTGCTGCCGCCGAGGTGAAGCACGTGCAGGACCAGGCCGATCAGTCCCATGTCGTGGTACATCGGCAGCCATGACACCGCCCGGGTGTGCGGCCCGCTGGCGAAGGAGCTGCGGATCATCGCCGAGTTCGCCAGCAGGTTGGCGTGCGTCAGGACGACGCCGCGGGGCCGCTGCGTGGAGCCGGACGTGTACTGCAGGAAAGCCACCGCGTCGCCGTCGACGTCGGGCTCCCGCCAGTCGTGCGCCGCGGGCTGCAGGACGTCGGTGGCGATCGGCGGCAGCCCGCCCACCAGGACGCCGGGCGGCAGCCGGTCGGCGACGGCCCGGGTGGTGAGGGTGCACGCGGGGGCGGCGTCCTCGACGATGGCCCGCACCCGGTCGGCCGAACGGGTCGGCGGGTAGGCGGGGACGGCGACGGCCCCGGCGTACAGGCAGCCGAGGAAGGCCGCGACGAAGTCCAGGCCCGAGGGGTACCAGAGCATCACCCGCTCCCCCGCGAACCCCCTGTCCTGGAGGTGAGCGGCGATCGTGCGCACGCGCTCGTCGAGCGCGGCGTAGCTGATCGACCGCTCACCCCCGTCGTCGAGGACGTGGGTGAACGCCACCGTGTCCCCGGATCGCTCCGCGGCCCCGGTGAGCACCTCGATCCAGGTGCGTGCGTCCGATCCGTCGTGGGTCATGCCCATCGCCTCTTCCCGCGTCCTCGCCGTTTCGTGGTCGGTGGTCCGTGGTCTCTCGGTCTCTCGGTGCCGTGGTGCCGCCCGTGGCGAGCGGGTCAGACGACGGCGCGGCCGTGCGCGCCGAACCGGCGGTCCTCGGACTTGCGCAGGTCGGCGGTGAGGTTGACCCGCCGCAGCCAGCGGTCGGTCCCGTCGTAGCGCGCGGCGAACGGCGCCCGGCCGTGGACGGCGCGCATGTTGTCGATGATGAGCATCTCCCCGGGGGCCAGCACGACCTCGCGCATGCTCCCGTCGAAGGCCTCGATGACCTCCTCCAGCGCCGACTCGGCCTCGACGTCGTCCAGCTCGCGCTCCATGAAGGCCGGGTCGATCCGGACGAACGGCGCCCGCCGGTCACCGCTGAGGATCGGCACCCGCTGCGGATCCGCACCCCAGGCCCGCACCTGGTCGAACGCCTCGGACACGCGCCGGTCCTCGTCGTCGAAACCGGTCGTGCGGGCGTTGAACTGGGCGGTGTGCGACTCGTCCGGCTTGATGACGAAGCGGTCCTGGAAGAGCACCTCCCGGGTCTGCGGCGTCAGCTCGAGGTCCTGCAGCGGCGCGAACGTGGTGGCGACCCCGTCGTGGTTGCGCATGCACAGAAGCATGATCCAGTCAGCGCGGTAGGGGTGGAACGCGTCCTCGTTGTGCCACTCCAGCACCGTGGCCGAGCTCGAACCGAGCTGCGACTCCTCGTGCCCGCGCACCGGGAAGACGTCGAGCACCAGGCGCCCGTGCTGCTGGGTGAGGTACGAGAACGGGTGGCCCAGCAGCGACCCGACCATGACCAGCAGCGCGGCGGCCTTCTCCGCCTCCGGGCCGGTGGGCTCGTCGGTGTACGCCAGGGGGGTCGGGCCGGCGGCCTGCTCGTCGATCGGCAGGCCGGAGATGACGAACCCGCCGTACGGCCGGCCGGTCACCAGGAAGGTGACGAGCGCGCTGCGCAACGCCTCGGGCAGTTCGTGGGCCCGCACGCTCAGGTGGTTCAGGCGGGTGGCGACGTCGAGGTCGCGCACCTCCTGCAGGGCCGTCTCCGTGAGCCGGGAGACGGCCTCCCGCTCCGCCGCGGTGAGCCGGACAATCGGGGCGGTGGGGGTGGGTGGGACGGCCGGCACGGCGCTCAGCGCCGCCTCGGTGACAATGCTCATGCCACTCTCCTCTCGGGCCTGACGGATCGGGCTCGACGTTCGTCTGGGGCACCACGAGGCTGCGGCCGGCCCAGGTGGGGTCACCAGTCGGGGACATCCCTGACAGCAGCGCGGCCAGGCCCGGCCACGGCGTCGACCTACGCTCGTCAGCACCGCGCGGGCTCCCGGAGCCGCACGCGCCGTCCGCTCGCACCGTCAGTCGCATCGTCCGCTCGCCACCGTCCAGGGGAAGGACCCGACGCCATGTCCACGTGCGTGATCCCGCAGCGCTTCAACGGTCCGGCCGCGAGCGCCAACGGCGGCTACGCCTGCGGCACCTTCGCGGTGGCGGCCCGCCCGCACGTCCCCGGGCCCGCCGCCGTCACCCTGCACCTGCCCCCTCCGCTCGCCGCCCCGCTGCGGCTCGAGGACGCCGGGCGCCGCACCCACGTCTGGTGCGGCGACGCGCTCGTCGCGACCGTCCAGGCTTTCGGCGGCGACGTCGACGCGCCGGCCCCGGTCACCGCCGCGACGGCCGACGCCGCGCGGGAGGCGTTCCTGGGCCTGCACTTCCATCCCTTCCCCACCTGCTTCGTCTGCGGCGGCGACCGCCCCGAGGGGGACGGGATCGCCCTGGCCCCGGGGCTCCTCGACGGGCGGGCCGGGGAGCCCGCAGACGCGGTGGGACGGCGGGTGGCCTGCACCTGGACCCCGGACGACGGCGTCGCCGACGCCACCGGCGCCGTCCCCGAGGAGGTGGTCTGGGCGGTGCTGGACTGCCCCGGCGGGTGGACCGCACCGCAGGACCGGCCCCGGGTGCTCGGGCGGATGGCCGTGCAGCTCGACCGCCTCCCCGCCGTCGGGCGGCGCCACGTCGTCGTCGGGTCGTCCCTGCCCGGCAACGGTCGCAGCGTCACCAGCCTGACGGCCCTCTACGACGAGGCGGGCCGCCTGCTGGCGAAGGCGTCGGCGACCTGGCTCGAGGTGGGCGAGGGCGGGCTGCAGGCCCCGGTCCCGGCCTGACTCAGGCGGTCGCCCCGGCCAGGCCCACCAGATGCGCGATGCTCGACCGGGACGTGATGTCCAGCTTCTTGAAGATGCGGGCCAGGTAGGTCTCGACCGTCTTGGGACTGAGGACCAGGGCGGTCGCGATCTGCTGGTTGGTGCGGCCCGCGCTGACGAGCGCGGCGATCTCGCGCTCCCGCGCGCTCAGCGTGTTCAGCAGGCCCCCGCCGACCGGCGCGGCCTGCCGCGGCAGCCCTGCCGGTACCGGCGCAGGCTCCTGCTCCGGCTCCTGGGGTGCCTCCGGTTCGACCAGCACGAGCGGCTGCCGGAACGAGGTCACCCCGGCGGCGTTCCGGGCGACCTCCAGGCACCGCCGGGCGTGCCTGCTCCAGTTGTCCCGCAACGGGTCCGACAGCTGCACGGCCCGCTCGGCCGCCTCCAGCGCCGCGACGGCGTCACCCGCCACCAACCGGACCTGGCTGGTCAGCGCGAGCGCCGCCGCGAGCATCGGCGCGCTCGCCATGCCGTCCGCCGCCGCCTCGGCGCGCTGCGCGCACGCCGCGGCCCGGTGCACGTCACCGCGCCGCAGGTGCACGCGGCCCAGCCCGACCTCCAGGTAGGGATGGGAGTAGGCGTACCCGCAGTCGTCGCCGAGCCGCAGCGCCTGGGTGAAGTGACCGGCCGCGTCGTCGTCCAGCCCCAGCGACCGTTCCGCCTCGGCCAGCCAGTACAACGTCTCCAGCCGTCGTGACGGGTCGCACGACAGCACGGACGCGGAGCGTTGCGCCGTCCGTACGAGGGCCAGGGCCTCGTCGGCGCGGCGCAGGGCGAGCAGCCGCAACGCCCCCTGGCACAGCGACTGGATCCGGGTGGCGGGGTCGGCGAGGGTCGGGCAGGACGCCGAGCGGGCCTCCCACGCCGGCCCGCCCAGGCCCGTCGCCAGCGCCACCGTGCTGAGCTCGAGGTAGAGGCCGTTCAGCGCACCGCCGTCCCGCTCCCTGTCGGGCGACGGGCAGCGGGCGAGCCGGGCCTGCACGACCTCGTAGGCCGCCGCGTACCGGCCGAGCAGGCGCAGCGTCCGCGAGCACCACTCCACCGCCTCCACCACGACTTCGGGCGGGGCGTCGGCGCGGGCGGAGTCGATCGCCGTCCGCAGCAGGCGGTGACCGTCCTCCAGGCGGCCCGCGACGGCCAGGGTCCGGCCGAGGGTGGTGGTGATCCGGACCGGGTCGCCCCCGTCGTGGGTGACCCAGTCGGCGAGCTCGGTGAGCAGCGTGGGACGCGGCCCCCGGACCGGCCGACGGGCCGACGGGAGTCCCTCGCCGGCAACGGGAACCTGTGCGAGGGCCCGTTCCATCACGCCGTCGCTTGCCGGAGGCTGAGCGGGCGCATGTCCGTCCAGTGCTGCTCGATGTAGGCCAGGCACCCGTCCTTGGGGCCCGGCTCGCCGACGGTGCGCCAGCCGGCCGGGACGTCGGTGCCCACCCGCCAGATCGAGTACTGCTCCTCGTCGTTGACCACGACGACGTAGGTCTCGTTCGATGCCTCGGTCATGCCAACCTCCGGGTCAGATCGTGCTTCCGATGTATGTGCTGTATCCGAACGGTGCGAGCAGGATCGGGATGTGCTGCTCGAGGGTCGCCGTGCGGACGTCGAAGGAGATGGTCAGCTCGCCGTGCGCGTTGTGGAGCCCCAGGAGGGCGTAGAACCGGCGCGCGTCGACGACCAGCCGGAACGAACCGGCCCCGGGGTCCTTCCAGTCGGTCGCGCCGACCCGCCCGGCCTCGTCGGTGACCGCGGTGTCCACCACCACGCTGTCGCGTCCGTCGCTGCGCTCCAGGCGCATGGCGACGCCGGACGCAGGGCGACCGTGGACGGTGTCGAGGACCTGGACGGAGATCGGCATCAGCCCACCCTTTCCTGGGGACCGTGATCCGTAGCGCCCCGGTCGGGGAGTACGTGACGAGGATCCGATCTCGGCCCTCTGTTCGGCTATCGCCGGCCTATCGCGCCGCTGGGGCCACCGTCCCCCAGGTGGCGACGACCGGGCGAGGGTCGGTGGCGTTTCGGGTCGCGGTGGCGTCGCAGCTCGCCCGGCGTCGAACGTCATCGGCCCGCCCGGCCTGGTCGCTACCCTCGTCCTGACCCGTTGCCGAGAGAGGACAGGGTGGGATGAACGACGACGTCGGTGCCGTGGCCACGCGGAGCCCCGCGCGGTTGGCGGTGACGGTGGCGGCGTTGGGGGTGGTGTTCGGTGACATCGGGACCAGCCCGATCTACACCGTCCAGACGATCTTCAATCCGGACGACCCGCACCCGGTCACCGCGACCACGGCCAGCGTCTACGGCGTCATCTCCCTGATCTTCTGGTCGGTGACGATCATCGTGACCCTCAAGTACGTCCTGCTCGTGATGCGCGCCGACAACGACGGCGAGGGCGGCATCCTGGCGCTCATCACGTTGATCCGGCGCCAGGGCGCGGTGGGGAGCCCGCGGACCAAGCTCGTCCTGGCCGCGTTGGGGATCTTCGGTGCCTCCCTGTTCTTCGGTGACAGCATGATCACACCGGCGATCTCGGTGCTGTCGGCGGTCGAAGGGCTCAAGGTGGTCCAGCCCTCGCTGGGGGACCTGATCGTGCCGATCACCGCCGTGATCATCGTGCTGCTCTTCGTGTCCCAACGGATCGGGTCGGCGAAGGTCGGCAGGCTCTTCGGACCCGTCATGATCGGCTGGTTCCTGGCGATCGGTGCCTGCGGGGTGGCCGGGATCGTCGACCATCCCCAGATCCTGAAGGCGCTGTCACCGACGTATGCGGTGGGTTTCATGGTCGGTCACTTCTCGATGGCGTTCTTCTCCCTCGCCGCCGTGGTGCTGGCCGTCACCGGCGCGGAGGCCCTCTACGCCGACATGGGCCACTTCGGCCGCAGCCCGATCACCCGGGCCTGGCTCGCCCTGGTGTTCCCCGCGTGCATCCTCAGCTACCTGGGCCAGGGCGCCCTGGTCCTGGCGGACCCGGCAGGCAGCCTGAGCAGCCCGTTCTTCCTCCTGGTACCCGAGTGGGGCCGGCTGCCGATGGTGCTGCTGGCGACCGCCGCGACCGTGATCGCCTCCCAGGCGGTGATCACCGGGGCGTTCTCGGTGGCCCATCAGGCCGTCCAGCTCGGCTACCTGCCCAGGCTGCGGATCAACCACACCTCGGAGACGACGATCGGGCAGATCTACGTCCCGTGGATCAACTGGGTGCTGATGGTCTCGGTGCTCACCCTGGTGTTCGCCTTCCGGACCTCGGCCGCGCTGGCCTTCGCGTTCGGGATGGCGGTCACCGGGACCATCACGATCACGACCCTGCTGTTCTTCTACATCGTGCGCCACCAGTGGGCCACCCCGCTGTGGCTGGTGGTGACGGGGGCGGGCGCGTTCCTCGTCGTCGAGGTGCTGTTCCTGGCGGCGAACCTGACGAAAATCACTCATGGCGCGTGGCTGCCGCTGCTGATCGCCGTCACGGTGTTCACGGTCCTGACCACCTGGCAGCGTGGCCGAGCCCTGGTCACCGCCCGCCGCGAGCAGGACGAGGGGCCCCTGCGCGCGTTCGTCGACGAGCTGCACGCGCGGCAGCCTCCCGTGCACCGGGTTCCCGGCACGGCGGTGTTCCTCAACCGCGGCAAGACCACCGCTCCGCTGGCGATGCGCGCCAATGTCGAGCACAACCACATCCTGCACGAGCACGTCGTCATCCTGTCGATCGAGACCGAACCGGTCCCCTACGTCGCGGCGGCCGACCGGCTGGAGCTCGACCACCTCGGCTACGCCGACGACGGGATCACCCATGTCACCGCCCGTTTCGGGTACATGGAGGACCCCGACGTCCCGGCGCTGCTCCGGCAGACGGCGCAGACCGACGTCGAGGGACCGCTGGAGGTCGAGGACGCCTCCTACTTCCTGTCCACGATCGAGTTGCAGGTCGGCGACACCCCAGGGATGCCCCGGTGGCGCAAGCGGCTGTTCGTGGCGACGTCGCAGATCACCGCCGATGCCGCCGTGTACTTCGGGCTCCCCCGCGAACAGACGGTGATCATCGGTTCGCGGATCGACGTGTAGCTGCGACTCGGCACCACGAGCGCGCTCCGCTACGACGGGTTCCCCTCGGACGGTCCGGGCCGGTAGCGGTAGCCCATCCCCGGTTCGGTGATCAGGTATCGCGGGCGGGCCGGATCCGGTTCCAGCTTGCGACGCAGCCGGGCGACGTAGCCGCGCAACGAGTCGCCGACGGTGTGGTGATCCTTGCCCCAGACGCGCCGGACCAGCTCGTCCTGGCTGATCAGGCGCCCCGGGTGGCGCGCGAGGAGCTCCAACAGGTCCCACTCGGTCGGGGTGAGTTGCGCGGCACGTGCGCCGGGCCCGGGTCCGGTCACTGTCCGGGCCACCAGGTCGATGGTGAGCTCACCCATCCGGAGCTGCGTCGGGTGGTCCGCCGCCACCGAGCGACGGCCCACGGCGCGCAGCCGGGCGATCAGTTCGTCGAAGCCGAAGGGCTTGGTGATGTAGTCGTCCGCGCCCGCGTCCAGGGCGGACACCTTGTCACCGCTGCCGGTGCGCCCGGAGAGCACGATGATCGGGACGTCGGTCCAGGTGCGGAGTCTCGTGATGACGTGGATGCCGTCCTGGTCCGGCAGGCCCAGGTCGAGGACGACCAGGTCGGGTGGGTGCCGTCCGGCGACGGACAGCGCCTCCGCCGCCGTCCCGGCCGTCGTCACGTCGTAGCCGGAAGCACGGACCGTGATGGCGAGCGTGCGCAGGATCTGCGGTTCGTCCTCGACGATGAGGACCCTCTTCATGTCCTGGTCCCGCTCTCGTGATCGAGGACGATCTCGTCGCCGTCGGGGTCCGGCTCCGCCGCGACCGTCCCGGAACTGCGGGGGGCGGGCAGGCGGATGACCATCGTGAGCCCACCTCCGGGGGTCTCCTCCGGTTCGAGGGTGCCTCCGAGCGCCTCGGTGAGTCCGCGGGCGACGGCGAGGCCGAGGCCGACGCCGACGGTGTTGTCCCGGTCGCCGAGGCGCTGGAAGGGGACGAACGCGCGGTCGCGTTCGGAGAAGGGGATGCCGGGACCATGGTCGATCACCCGCAGTTCCAGGTACGGGCCCGAGTCGGCGGTGTCGAGCAGGCTGCCGGTGATCGCCGGGGGGTGCCCCGGGGGCGAGTAGCGCAGGGCGTTGGCGATCAGGTTGGCCAGCACGCGCTCCAGCAGGACCGCGTCGGTGCGGACCTCGGGCAGGCTCTCGGGCACCGCCACCGTGACCGCGCCGGGCGCGACGGCCTGCCGGTCCAGGACGATCGGGACCAGCTCGTCGAGCGCGATGCTGCGGGGCAGGACCGCGACCGCTCCGGCCTGCAGCCGGCTCATGTCCAGCAGGTCGGCCACCAGGCCGGTGAGCCGGTCCAGGGCGGATTCGGCGCCCTCGAGCAGCTGCGCACGGTCGCTCCCGTCGAGCGTGATGCTCCGGCTGCGCAGGGTCGCCACCGCCGCCTTGGCGACCGCGAGCGGGGAGCGCAGGTCGTGGCTGACGGCCGCGAGCAGCGCGGCCCGGGTGCGGTCGGCCTCCATGGCCGGGTAGGCGGCCGCGGCCTGCTGGGTCAGTCGCTGCTGCTCCAGCACCGTGGTGGCCAGGGCCGTGACGGCGGTGAGCACCCGGCGGTCGGCCGCGGTGAGGGCACGCCCGGCGACGGCGAGGGTGAGCCCGTCGCCGGGCAGCACGTCGTCCCCGTCGCGCGGGCTGGCACAGGCCGGTCCCCCGGTGGAGGCGACCACGTGCCAGTCGCCGGTCCGCGAGGCGTCGGCGTCGCCGGTGCCCTCCAGCAGGGTGACGGTCCGCAGGCCGAAGGCCTCGCGGACCTGGTCGAGCAGGGCCGGCAGGGCCGCGTCGGCGCGCAGCGCCGTCCCGGCCAGGGTGGCCAGCAGCTGGGCCTCCCCCGACGCCCGGGCGGCCTGCCCGGCGCGACGGGCGGCGAGGTCGACCACCGCGCTGACCAGCCCCGCGGCGGCCACGAACGCGATCAGCGCGATCAGGTTGTTGGGCTCGCCGATCGTGAAGGTCCCGACCGGAGGGGTGAAGTAGTAGTTGAGCAGCAGGGACGCCGCGACGGCCGCGACCAGCGCGGCGGCGAGGCCGCCGACCAGGGCCACCACCAGGACGAGCAGCAGGTAGGCGAGCAGGTCGCTGGCCAGGTTCAGGGCATCGCCCGCGGCGGACAGGGCGAGGGTGAGCAGCGGCAGCCCCACCACGGCCGTCCCCAGCCCCAGCAGCCGGCGGTGCAGGCTCAGGGCGGTGCGCGGGCGGGGCAGTCCGAGCCGGGTGGCGGCGTGTTCGTGGGTGACGATGTGGACGTCGATCGGCCCGGACAGCCGGATGACGTCGTGGTTGGTGCTGCCGTTGATCAGCGAGTAGAGGCGCGAGTGCCGGGTGGCTCCGAGGATGACCTGGGTGGCGTTCTCCGCACGGGCGAACTCCAGGACGGCGGTGGCGACGTCGTCCCCGAGCACCTCGTGGAAGCTGCCGCCGAGGTCCTCGACGAGCCGGCGTTGCAGGGCCAGGGCGGTGACGTCGGACCGGGCCAACCCGTCGGACCGGCTGACGTGGACGGCGAGCAGCCCGCTGCCGGTGCGGGCCGCGATCCGTGCCCCGCGCCGGATCAGGGCCTCGCCCTGCGGGCCGCCGGGCAGGGCCACCACGACCCGTTCGCGGGCCTGCCAGGGCTCGTGGATCCCGTGCTCGGCCCGGTAGGCCTGCAATCCCTCGTCGACGCGGTCCGCGAGCCACATCAACGCCAGCTCGCGCAGGGCGGTCAGGTTCCCCACGCGGAAGTAGTGGGCCAGCGCGGCGTCCACCCGCTCGGCCGGGTAGACGTTGCCGTGGGCCATCCGCCGGCGCAGCGCCTGGGGGCTCATGTCGACCAGCTCGATCTGGTCCGCCGCCCGGACCACCGCGTCCGGCACGGTCTCCCGCTGCCGGACGCCGGTGATCTGGTGGACGACGTCCCCGAGCGATTCCAGGTGCTGCACGTTGACCGTCGTCACGACGTCGATGCCGGCGGCCAGCAGCTCCTCGACGTCCTGGTACCGCTTGGTGTTCCGGCTGCCGGGGACGTTGGTGTGGGCCAGCTCGTCGACCAGCGCGAGCTGGGGACGGCGTGCCAGGACGGCGTCGAGGTCCAGTTCGGTGAACCGCGAGCCGCGGTGCTCCAGCACCTGCCGGGGCAGCACCTCGAGGTCACCGACCTGGGCCCCGGTCAGCGGCCGCCCGTGGGTCTCGACGAGGGCCACCACCACGTCCGTGCCGCGACCCTGCCGGCGGTGACCCTCGTCGAGCATCGCGTAGGTCTTGCCCACCCCCGGCGCCGCGCCGAGGTAGACGCGCAACCTCCCGCGGCGCCGGTCGCCCGTCTCCCCCGTCTCCCCCGGCTGCTGGGTCATGGCCGCAGCCGCTCCAGGGCGAGGTTCAGGTCGAGGACGTTCACCCGCGCCTCACCGAGGAAGCCGAGATCACGACCCTCGACGTGCTGCTCCACCAGCGCCAGCACCGCCGCGGGGTCGAGGCCGCGAGCCGTCGCGACCCGGTAGGCCTGCTGCCGGGCGTACCCGGGGCTGATGTGCGGGTCGAGCCCCGAGCCGGAGGTGGTGACCGCGTCGGCGGGCACCTGCGCGGGGGTGACCGGGTGGCCGGGCACGGAGTCGAGGGCGGCGATCGCGGCCTTCCGGTCGGTGATCGCCTTGACCAGGTCGGGACTGTTCGGGCCGAGGTTGGAGGCGCTGGACGAGGTGCCGTCCCAGCCTGCCTTGCCCGCGGCCGACGGGCGGGGCTGGAACCACTGCCTCAGCGGGTTCCCGTCCTTGTCGACGAACCCCTGGGCGAGCAGGGAACTGCCCACCACGGCGCCGGACGCCTGGTGCACCAGGCTGCCCTGGGCCCGGTCACGCAACCCGGGCAGCTGGGCGATGCCGGTGACGAGCAACGGGTAGCCCAGGCCCAGCAGCACGGTCAGCACCAGCAGGACCCGCAGCGCGGCCAGGTACTGCCGCCAGGTACCCCGGACGGGCTGGACCGTCGCGGCTGGTTCGGTGTCCGCGGGCGGGAGGGTGGCTTCGATGGTCATGCCGGGCGCTCCTCAGCGGATTCCGGGGATGAACTGGATCAGCAGGTCGATGACCTTGATCCCGAGGAACGGCAGGATCAGGCCCCCGACGCCGTAGACGGTCAGGTTGCGTCGCAACAGCGACGACGCGGACGAGGGGCGGTAGCGCACCCCGCGCAGCGCCAGCGGGATCAGCGCCACGATGATCAGGGCATTGAAGATCACCGCGGACAGGATCGCCGACTCCGGGGAGTGCAGGCGCATCACGTTCAGCCCGTCCAGGCTCGGATAGGCCACGACGAACATCGCCGGGATGATCGCGAAGTACTTGGCGACGTCGTTGGCGATCGAGAAGGTCGTCAGGGCGCCACGAGTGATCAGCAACTGCTTGCCGATCTCGACGATCTCGATGAGCTTCGTCGGATTGGAGTCCAGGTCGACCATGTTCCCGGCCTCCTTGGCGGCCGAGGTGCCGGTGTTCATGGCGACGCCGACGTCGGCCTGGGCGAGGGCTGGGGCGTCATTCGTGCCGTCCCCGGTCATCGCGACGAGCTTGCCGCCCGCCTGCTCCTTCTTGATCAGGGCCATCTTGTCCTCGGGGGTGGCCTCGGCGAGGAAGTCGTCGACGCCGGCCTCCTCCGCGATGGCCTTGGCCGTCAAGGGGTTGTCACCGGTGATCATCACGGTCCGGATGCCCATCGCGCGCATCTCGTCGAACCGCTCCCGGATCCCCTGCTTGACGACGTCCTTGAGCTGGATGACCCCCAGCACCCGCGCCCCGTGCGCTCCGGCCTCGGCCACCACCAGCGGGGTACCACCGGACGCCGAGATGCCGTCCACGATCGTGCCGACCTCGGCGGTCACCGTGCCGCCCTGCTCCCGCACCCAGGCGGTGACCGCCGAGGCGGCACCCTTGCGCACCACGCGGCCCGGCAGGTCGACCCCGCTCATCCGGGTCTGCGCGGTGAACGGCACGAACACGGCGTCGGGCAGTTCCCCCGCAGCGCGCTCGCGCAGCCCGTAGTGCGTCTTGGCCAGGACGACGACCGAGCGACCCTCGGGGGTCTCGTCGGCCAGGCTGGCCAACTGGGCGGCGTCGGCCAGCTCGGCCTCCCCCACCCCCGGGACGGGCAGGAACCCGGTGGCCTGCCGGTTGCCCAGGGTGATCGTGCCGGTCTTGTCCAGCAGCAGGGTGTTGACGTCGCCCGCGGCCTCGACGGCCCGCCCGGACATCGCCAGCACGTTGCGCTGGACCAGCCGGTCCATCCCCGCGATCCCGATCGCGGACAGCAGCGCGCCGATCGTCGTCGGGATCAGGCACACCAGCAGCGCCACCAGCGTCACCATCGACTGTTCCGCGCCGGAGTAGATCGCGAACGGCTGCAGGGTGACGACGGCGAGCATGAAGATGATCGTCAGGCTGGCCAGCAGGATGTTCAGCGCGATCTCGTTCGGCGTCTTCTGCCGTGCCGCGCCCTCGACCAGGGCGATCATCCGGTCGATGAAGGTCTCCCCGGGTCTGGAGGTGATCCGCACGACGATCCGGTCCGAGAGCACCTTCGTCCCGCCGGTCACCGCGGACCGGTCGCCGCCGGACTCCCGGATCACCGGCGCCGACTCCCCGGTGACGGCGGACTCGTCGACGCTCGCCACGCCCTCGACGACGTCGCCGTCACCCGGGATCACCTGACCGGCCTCGACCACGACCACGTCGCCCAGCCGCAGCTCCGTCGCGGGGACCGACTCCTCGACCCCGGACGATGTGCCTTCCAGGGGCGAGTGCGGCGTCCAGCCGACCAGGCGCCGGGCCGTCGTCTGCGTGCGGGTGGCGCGCAGGGACGCCGCCTGCGCCTTGCCCCGGCCCTCGGCCACCGCCTCGGCCAGGTTCGCGAACACGACCGTCAGCCACAACCACACCGTGACCGTCCACGCGAACACGGACGGCTTCTGGATCGCGAACAGCGTGGTCAGCACCGAGCCGACCTCGACGACGAACATCACCGGGTTGCGGGCCAGGGTGACCGGGTTCAGCTTCCGGACGGCGTCGGGGAGGCTGCGCACCAGCATCGCCGGCTCGAGCAGGCCACCACCGACCCGGGCCGGGGACGAGGGGCGAGCGGGTGCGGCGCCGCCGGGGCTGTCCGGCGGGGTCAGGGTGACGGTCACGCGAGTCCCTCCGCGAGCGGGCCGAGAGCGACGGCCGGGAAGTAGGTCAGGGCCACGACCAGCACGATCACGCCGGCCAGCAGGCCCACGAACAGGGGTCGGTGAGTGGGCAGGGTTCCCTCGGTGACCGGCACGAGCTTCTGCCGGGCCAGGCTGCCCGCCAGGGCGAGCACGAAGACGATCGGCAGGAACCTCGCCAGCAGCATCACGACGCCGCCGGTGACGTTGTACCAGTCGGTGTTCGTGCTGAGCCCGCCGAAGGCACTGCCGTTGTTGTTCCCCATCGAGGTGTAGGCGTAGAGGATCTCCGTCAGCCCGTGCGGGCCGTCGTTGGTCCGGGCCGACACCGGCCCCGACAGCACCGACGACGCCGCGGCCGCGATCAGGACCGCCGCGGGAGTGGTGAGGATGTAGAGGCTGGCGAGCTTGATCTCCCGCGAGCCGAGCTTCTTGCGCAGGTACTCCGGCGTCCGGCCGACCATCAGGCCCCCGACGAACACGGCGATCACCGCGAGCACCAGCATCCCGTACAGGCCCGAGCCGACGCCGCCGGGCGCGACCTCGCCGGTCATCATGTTCACCAGGGTCGTGCCACCGCCCAGCGGGGTGAGGCTGTCGTGGAACCCGTTCACGGCACCCGTCGACGTCAACGTGGTCGAGGCCGCGAACACCGACGTCCCCGGGATGCCGAACCGCACCTCCTTGCCCTCCAGCGCCGCACCCGCGGCCGTCACCGCGGCCGGGTGGGACCGCGCCTCCGCCGCCCAGAGCGCCGCGATCGACCCGACCCAGAACAACACCATCACCGCGACGATCGCGTACCCCTGCCGCACGTCGCCGACAAGCCTGCCGAACGCCCGCGGCAGGCTGAACGGGATCACCAGCAGCAGGAAGATCTCGATCCAGTTCGTCCACGCCGTCGGGTTCTCGAACGGGTGCGCGGAGTTGGCGTTGTACGGGCCGCCACCGTTGGTGCCCAGTTCCTTGATGGCCTCCTGGCTCGCGATCGCGCCGCCGGGGATCGACTGGTGGCCCCCGGCGAGCGTCGTCACGTCGGTGAAGCCGTGCAGGTTCTGCACCACGCCACCGGCGATCAGCACGACCGCCGCGACGATGCTCAGCGGCAGCAGCACCCGCAGGCAGGTGCGGATCAGGTCGACCCAGAAGTTGCCGATCCGATCCGTGCTCGCGCGGCTGAACCCGCGGACCAACGCGATCACCACCGCGACGCCGACGGCCGCGGAGACGAAGTTCTGGACCGTCAGACCGGCCATCTGCACCAGATGGCCCATCGTCGACTCGCCGCCGTAGTTCTGCCAGTTCGTGTTCGTCACGAAGCTCGCGGCGGTGTTCCAGGCCAGCGCCGCCGGCACCGCCGCGTTGCCGAGCGACAGCGGCAGGTGCGGCTGCAGCCGCTGCAGGGCGTACAGGGCCAGCACCGAGACCGCCGAGAACGCCAGCACGCTGCGCACGTACACCGGCCAGCGCTGGTCGGCGTCCGGATCGATCCCGCCCAGCCGGTAGGCGAGCCGCTCCACCCGCCAGTGCCTGCCGTCGGCGTAGACCCTCGCCAGGTAGTCACCCAGGGGCCGGTGGACCAGCACCAGCGCCAGGGCCAGGGAGGCGACGAAGAGCAACCCCGCCTGCGTATCGGTCATCAGAACTTCTCCGGTTTCACCAGGGCCACCACCAGGTAGCCGGTCAGCACCACCGACACGACCAGCCCGATCACGTTCTCCCAGCTCACAGTCGCTCCGTTCCGCGCACCACGAGTCCGACGACGACGAACAACGCCGCCGTCAACAGCACGAACCACAGATCGGCCATGTGCTCAGCCCTTCCTCGTCCGGTCCTCGGCCGAGGACCGGTTCCTGTTCGAAGCCCGACGACTGATCAACAAGGCGACCGCCGCGGCGAGGACCAGGACCGCGAGGTCCGCCCGGTCGCGCGTGCCGAACGAGAGCTCTCCGAGGCGGTTGGTCAGGAACCCGTCCCCCAGGAGCCAGGTCACCGCGACCGCCCCCAGGGCCGTCACCGGCCGGGCGGCCGGGACCAGGGCCCAGACGGCGCCGACGGCCAGCAGGGTCCACGCCCGGTCCTGGGGCAGGTGCGCCAGGCGACCGGCGCCGATCACCACCACGGCCACGACCGCCGCGCGGACGACGGTGAACCCGGCTTCCTCCCCGCGTCGTGGAAGCACCGGCAGGCCCGGGTCCGCTCCCACGGCGTCAGGACGGCGCGGACCTGGCCCCGGACCGGCGGGCGGGCTGCTCGAACCCCACATCGACATGGATCCAGTCAGGACCGTCGGGGTCGCCGGTCACAAGAACGTTCACAGGATCCCTACACGGACGGGGCCCGCGTTAACGGAATCCTTGCAGCCGAGGCGGGGCGGGCCCGGTTCACGGCCGCGGGAGGTCCAGGTCGCGCAGGACGATCCGGCGCAGGTGATCCTGCTCGACCCGGGCGACGCCACGGCCCAGCCGCTCGCGGACGGCACGGGCGGTGCTGGACTTGCCCGACCCCGACGGTCCGCGCAGCACCGCCAGGCGGGTGTCCCCGTTGCCGACCACGGGCCCGACCGTAGCGTCCCTCGCCCGTGCCGAGCGTCGGTCAGCCGGCGGATCGCCATTCCTGGCGGGTGACGGCGTACTCGACCTCGCCCTGCTCGGCACCGGGCAGCGGGTCGTCCCAGGGCAGATGGAAGGACCGCACGAACCGCAGCCCGATCGCCGTCATCGTGGCGCGCGACGCCGCGTTCACCGCCATCGTCTCGGCGAAGACCCGGGTCAGGCCGAGGTCCTCGAACGCGTGCCGCAGCAGCTCCCGGGCACCCTCGCTGCCCAGGCCCTGCCGCCAGCGGCGGCGCTGCAACCGGTACCCGATCTCGGCCTGCCCCTCGACCGGTCCCTGGTCCGGACGCAGCGGCGGCTGCAGGATCCACCAGCCGACGAACCCGTCCGCCGCCAGCCCCGCCCACAGCCCGCACCCCGGCGCCCGGCGGGCGATCTCCAGCCGGCGCCGGTGCGCCGCCACCACCTGCTCCGGGGTGCGGGGGCGGTCGAGGTAGCGCATGACCTCCGGGTCGGCGTCCAGGGCGATCTCGTCGTCCAGGTGCTCCTCGGCCAACGGGACCAGCCGGAGCCGCGGGGTCGTCAGCGTCGCCTGGTGCGCGGGACCGGTCACCGGCCGAGTATCGCCGTCCGGAAGCCCTGCTCCACCGGATATCCACCAGCTTTGTCCGACGTCACGGTGGGCCCGGCGACGAGCCCGGCTCGGACCGGCTCCCCGTGGACGGCACGGACCGGCTCAGGACTCCGCCATCTGCCGCCAGCGCGCCACGTCTTCCGGGGAGGGATCCCCCCGACCCGGAGCCACCGAGCGACGGATGAACCACGCACGGATTCGCCCGCCGTGCCGCCGCAGCCCACCTCGCCTCTTCGTGCCTCTCCTGTTCCGCCTTCCGTCGGGCTGGCGGGCAAAGCGAGCCTGCGCCAACACCCGCCGGTCCTACCAGGGTCACCTGGACAACTATCTGATCCCCGTCCTGGGACACCTCAAGCCGACCGACCTGCGCGACGTGCATCTGGAGAACCTCGTCCAGGTGCTTGGGGCAGGTGCTGGGGCTGGGGCCGTCGAGCATCCACCGGGTGCACGCGACCCTCTGCTCGGCCCTCACCACCGCCGTCCGACGCCGGCTGATCGCCGACAACCTGGAAGGCCGTCCAGCAGGCCGACGCCGCCGCCCGGGGCACCGCCCGGACCGACACCGGCCTCGTCTTCACCCGCAGCAACGGCGCCGCCCTGCACCACCGTTCGCGCCGCCCGTCGCCGTACGCAGAAGCAGGAGCGCGACGGCGAGCCCGCAGAGCGCGGCACAGGCCCAGAACACGTTTCGATAGCCCGGCGACCGCCCCTGTCATGGCGCCCGCGAACAGCTGGGCGACCGGAAAGGTGGACGAGTAGAGCGAGGACGCCGTACCGGATCCGCCGGGCACCTCCTGCTGCACCACCACCATGGGGATACTCGTGATCACCGCGGTCCACAGGGCGTTGGGCACCTGCAGCGCGATCAGGACCGACGTCGAGCCGGCCACCGGCAGGAGGCAGAAGAAGACGACCGCCAATACCGTGGCGGCCGTCACGAGCCGCAGCTTCCCGATCCGGTCGGCCAGACGCCCGACGCCGATCAGCAGCGGGATCTCGAGCACCGCGCAGATCCCGGCCATCAGACCGACCAGGGCCGCTGACAGATGCAGGTCCCGGGTGACGTACAAGGCGATGTTGATGAGGTAGATCTGGTCCGCCACGTTGACCGCCGTGACCGCGCCGAGCAGCAGCCAGGTCCGGCGCGGCACGGTGGCGAGGACGCGGCGCACCCCGGGCAGGCGCCCGTCCGCGTCGTCCGTGGCCGCGGACCTGGACGGCGGGCCCAGGGCGGGCAGGGGCCAGCGGGCGAGCAGCGCGGTCAGCAGCAGGAGGGCCGCCGTGCCGGCGTACATCGGCCCGAAGCCGACGTGCATCAGGAGGAAGAGGCCGACCGGCGGCCCCACCACCCAGCCTGCGGAGAAGATCGACCGCACGGAGGAGCTGACCGGCGTCACATCTCTGCGGGTGGACTCGGCGAACTCCTTGACGTAGGCGAACAGCTGCGAGATGTAGGCATCATTCAGGCTGAGGAGCACGGCGCCGGTAGCGAGGACGACCGCGTAGTTCCGCACCACGCTGAAGGTCACCGCTCCGGCCACCCCGGCCAGCGCGGTCGCTGCGAGGGCCAGGCGTCGGTCGCTCAGCCGGTCGGACAGCCAGCCTGCACACACACTGATGCCGACGGCTGCGACGGCGCAGCCCATGAAGTACAGGCCGATGAGCTCCGGCCCCACGTGAACCGCGTCCGCGAGGAACAAGCTCGTCGTCGTCCCGAACACGGACATCGCGATGGCATAGCATCCGGCGGCGGCACCCAGGGACACCGCTGTCCGCCCGAACGGGCGCGATGCGGCCGAATCGTCCGCGTCCGTGGGGCGACTGCGACGGGCGAGCTTCACGGTGCTCCTTTGCTCTTGTCGCATCTGAGCCGAACGGAACGGGTAGACCGGTGGCACCTCCCGGGCCGAGGCACCTCATCCCGTTTCCTTCGCGAGCGGTGGACTTCCCCACCGGGGGTTCACGAGGTGTCCCCGTGTGATCTCCGGTCCCCGAACCGCTCGAGCCCTCTGCTCACAGTCAGTGCCTGGTCGCGGGCAGACCACTCACGCATCCACAGGACGGCGATCGGTTAGCCGGTTCCGCCCGCGCCACGGGCGCGCGCCGGGCCGTCCGGTAGACACGATCCGAGGGTGAGGTAGGTCTCCTCGACCTGATCGGACCGGCCGCCCATCGTGACGAGGAGCAGGCCGGACATCCAACGCCGCCACGACTCGGGACGAGGGGCGACCCCGGCGGCCAGGTCGGCCACCTGCCCGGTGTGGGTGGCCCGCCACCGTGCGCCGTCGCCCTCCCCTTCCACCAGGATCCCGGTGATCGGCATCGTCCGGGTCTGCATCGCGATGCCGCCTCTGTCCTCGGGCCTGAAAGTAAAATGGCGCGCCACGAGCACTCTATGGTTTGTTCGCATGCCGAGATTCTCGGAACCTCTTTGACGCCCATTGTGGCGTTGAGCTGAGCAGATGCCACCTCAGTGTCAGATGTGATGGAGGTTACACGTTCGTTGAAGCAAAATCTCGGTATTCGGAAGTACTTCTCCCTTGTGCCCGCGACCACGGACGTCAATACACCTGGCGACAGCGTCCACAGCGCCACTCCCTGGGTGGACCCTCGCCGCGTCGCTGCGGTGGTCAGTGCGGTGGGAAGAGGCGTCGGCGGGCGGCGAGGCTGACGTACACCAGGCCCACCAGGACGGGTACCTCGATCAGTGGCCCGACGACACCGGCGAGCGCCTGTCCGGACGTGACGCCGAAGGTGCCGATGGCGACCGCGATGGCCAGTTCGAAGTTGTTGCCGGCGGCGGTGAAGGCCAGGGTCGCCGTCCGGGGGTAGGACAGGTGCAGGGCGCGGCCGAGGGCGAAGGAGCCGGTCCACATGAGCGCGAAGTAGGCCAGCAGGGGAAGCGCGATCCGGGCGACGTCCCAGGGGCGGTTGGTGATGGCGTCACCCTGCAGCGCGAACAGCAGGACGATGGTGAACAGGAGCCCGTACAAGGCGGCCGGGCCGATGCGCGGCAGGAACCGGTCCTCGTACCAGGCCCGGCCCTTGGCCTTCTCGCCGTAGCGCCGGGAGAGGTAGCCCGCGGCGAGCGGGATACCGAGGAAGATCAGGACGTTGCGGGCGATGTCCCAGCCGGAGACCTCCAGCCGGGCGCCGGGCAGGTGCAGCCAGCCCGGCAGGACGGACAGGTAGAACCAGCCCAGGACGCCGAAGGCGAGCACCTGGAACAGCGAGTTGAGGGCGACCAGGACGGCGGCGGCCTCCCGGTCGCCGCAGGCCAGGTCGTTCCAGATGATGACCATGGCGATGCAGCGGGCGAGCCCGACGATGATCAGTCCGGTGCGGTAGGCGGGCTGGTCGGGCAGGAACAGCCAGGCCAGGGCGAACATCAGTGCCGGGCCGATCAGCCAGTTCAGCACCAGAGAGGGCACGAGCAGCCGCCGGTCCCCGGTGACGGTGTCGAGGCGGTCGTAGCGGACCTTGGCCAGCACCGGGTACATCATCACCAGCAGCCCGAGGGCGATCGGCAGCGAGACGCCGCCGACCTTCACCGCCTCCAGCGCGCTGTTCAGCCCGGGGACGGCGCGGCCCAGCAGCAGTCCGGCGGCCATCGCGGCGCCGATCCAGACCGGCAGGAACCGGTCCAGCCGCGACAGCCTCGCGACGACGGCACCGCCCTCGACGTCGATGGCAGGCACCGGTCAGGCCTCACGCGTGGGCGTCGCGGCCATCAGCAGCTCGCGGACCTGGGCGACCGTCGGCACCCGACCGGCCAGCACCACCCTGTCGTCGATGACGAGGGCGGGGGTGCTCATCACGCCGCAGCCGGCGATGGCGGCGTAGTCGGTGACCTTCTCGACGGTCGCCTCGATGCCGAGGCGGCCGAGCCCGGCGAGGGCACCACGGACGGCCTTCTCCAGGTTCTGGCAGTTGGCGCAGCCGGGGCCGAGCACCTTGATGATCACTTCGTCCTTCTTCCTTCGTTGGTACCGGTCGGTGCGGAGAGTTCGGGAGCGGTTGACGTCGGGTTCAGCCGAGGACGGCGTTGAACAGGTAGCCGACGGCGACGATCCCGGTGGCGGTGACGGCGACGAACGCGGCCAGCAGCGGCGGCTTGAGGACGCGGCGCAGCAGGATCAGCTCCGGCAGGGACAGCGCGACGACGCTCATCATGAAGGCCAGCAGGGTGCCCATCGGCAGGCCCTTCTCGTGCAGGGCCTGCACCAGCGGCATGATCCCGGCCGCGTTGGAGTAGAGCGGCACCCCGATGGCCACCGCCACCAGCACCGCGAGCGGGTTGCCCGCCCCGGCGTAGCGGGTGAACAGGTCCTGCGGAGCCCAGCCGTGGATGACCGCGCCGAGGGCGATCCCGACCAGCAGGTAGGGCCAGATCTTGCGCAGGATGGTGCGGACCTCCTGTGCGGCGATCTGCACCCGCTGCTGGAAAGTCAGCCCGAGGCTCGGGTCGATGACCTGGCCGTGCAGGCGGGTCTCGAACACGAACGGCTCCACCCACCGCTGCACCCCGAGCCGGCCCAGCGTCCACCCGGCGGCGACGGCGACGGCGAGGCCGGCGGCGACGTAGAGCAGCGCGATCCGGACGCCGAACATGCTCACCAGCAGCCCGATCGCCACCTCGTTCACGAGCGGGGAGGCGATCAGGAACGACAGGGTCACCCCGATCGGCACGCCTGCGGAGACGAACCCGATGAACGCCGGGACGGCGCTGCACGAGCAGAACGGCGTCACCACGCCCAGCCCCGCGGCGAGCACGTTCCCGACGCCCTCACGGCGCCCGCCCAGCAGGGCACGGGTGCGCTCCACGCTCAGGTAGGAGCGCCCGAAGGTGACCAGGAAGATGATCCCGGCCAGCAACAGGGCGATCTTGACGGTGTCGTAGAGGAAGAAGTGCACCGACTCGGTGACCCGGTCCTCGCGGTCCAGACCGAGCGCGCCGGTCAGGACCGCGTCCCAGATCCGCCCGTTCACCGCGTAGGCGAGCACCCAGGCCGCGGCCGCGAGCAGCAGCGTCGCCATCAGGCGGCGGTTCGACGACGTCCCCGGTGTCGTGGCCAGGTGGGAGACGCTCACGGCCGGTCACCGCCGTGGAGGGCCTTGGGCAGGGCGCCGTGCAACCGGTCGAGCGCGCCGTCGGCGAGGGTGTAGTCGATCCACCGGCCACGCCGCGCCGCGCTGATCAGCCCGGCCTCGCGCAACACCTTCAGGTGGTAGGAGAGCACGTTCGCCGCGACCGGCACCTGCTCCTGCAGCTCGCACACGCAGGTCGTGCCCGCCGTCAGCGCCTCCAGCAGCGCGAACCGCACCGGGTCCGCCGCCACCGCCAGCAACGCCGCACGTTCACCCACGGCGGGCGATCCGGTTCCCGCTCCGGTGCCCGCCTTCGACTCCTCGGAGGGGAACACTTCAACTTCCATCGAAACAACCACGGTCGAAGCGTCGTCTCGCAACAGACCGGCACGGCAGGCCCAAGGTCCCCGCCGCCCACCGGACGGCGTGGCCTGGATCACCAGCGAGAGGCGGGTGGCGCGGCGTCCGGACGGTGGCGGCCCGCATCGCGATCGACTGCTCGATGGTCGGGCCGGCCCAGGGCGACCTCGCGGCCGGGACCGGGTCGGACAGGGGTTTCGGTCATGACGTTGCTCCTCGTCGAGCGTCAGCAGGATCATCAGCCAGGTCATCGATCGGGTCATCGATCGGGTGATCGGTCAGGGTGGCGGCCAGCCGTTCGACCCGATGGGCCAGGTCGGTATAGGCGGTCTCGAAGGCCTCGTCGGTGCCGACCCGGACCGGGTCCGGGACGGCCCAGTGCAGCCAGCTGCGCCCGGTGTCGCCGAGTGCCGCGCCGCCTGCGGCGGGTGCGGCGGCCACGAGTTCCTCGTGGGCGTTGTCGCACACCGCCACGACCAGGTCGCCGGGACGGACGGTGTCGGCCACCCGGTGGGTGCGGGCCCGGCCCAGCCGCAGACCGTGCCGTCGGCCGACCTCGACCGCCCCGGGGTGCACCCGGTCGGCCGGGTGGGTGCCGGCGCACGCGACCGGGATCCGGCTGGCCCGGGCCCAGGCCGCCGCGGCCAGCTGGGAGCGGGCGGAGTTGTGGGTGCAGACGAACACCACCCGGGGCGCCGTCCCGCCGGGGCCCACCACGGAGGCGGACAGCAGCCGGGCGACGGCCGGGTCGTCCCAGCGCAGCTGGACGTACGAGCGGCGCTTGTCACCCTCGGACCGCACCCTGCGGATCAGCCCGGCCTCCTCCAGCACCCGCAGGTGGTGGGCCAGCAGGTTCGTCGGCAGGTCGACCACCGCCCCCAGCTCCCCCGGCGACGCGTCCCCCAGGGCCAGCTGGTCGACGATCGTCAACCGCACCGGCTCGCCCAGCGCGGCGTGCATCCGGGCCCTGGTCGCCGTCATCTCGTCGGGCATCTTGCCTCCATGGGTATTGAGTCAAGTATGGTGGAGGCATGACGGACGTCAAGCCCATCCACGGATCAGCTCCGGATCCAGCCGATGCCAGGCCCCCGACGGCAGCGCAGGCCCTCCCACCCCCCGGGACGCCCCCGCTGGCACGGCGTCTGTTGTCGGAGGCCGTCGGCACCGCCCTGCTGGTCACCGTGGTGGTCGGCTCGGGCATCGCCGCCGCGAAGCTGTCGCCGAACGACGTGGGGTTGCAGCTGCTGGAGAACAGCCTGGCGACGGTGTTCGGGCTGACCGTGCTGATCCTGCAGTTCGGCCCGGTCTCCGGGGCCCACTTCAACCCCGTCGTCTCCCTCGCCGACTGGCTGCTCGGCCACCGCAGCGGTCACGGACTGCCGCTGAAGGACGTCGGGGCCTACACGGCCGCCCAGACCGTCGGCGCCGTGGCGGGCTCCGTCCTGGCGAACGCGATGTACGACCTGGCCCCGCTGCAGGTCTCCACCCATCATCGGGTCACCTCCGGCGTGCTGCTCGGGGAGGTCGTGGCCACCGCCGGGCTGATCGGGCTGATCTTCGCCCTCGCCCGGGCCGGACGGGCGCCGCTGTCGGCCGGGGTGGTGGGCGCCTACATCGGCGCCGCGTACTGGTACACCTCCTCCACCTCGTTCGCCAACCCCGCCGTCACGATCGGGCGGATCTTCTCCGACACCTTCGCCGGGATCGCCCCCACCTCGGTCGCACCGTTCATCGCCGCCCAGGTCGTCGGCGCCGGGCTCGGCGCAACCCTGGTCCGAGCCCTGTACCCGGACGTCGGCGAGACCACCGACGACGTCGTCGTCGCCCACCTCGACACCCGCGCTCGCTCCTGACCCATCTCCCGCGCACCGACGACCATCCACGATCACCAGCACCCGACGAGAGGCACCCCCATGGCCAAGTCCCCGACCGGCAAGCCGTCGGTCCTGTTCGTCTGCATCCACAACGCCGGCCGCTCCCAGATGGCGGCCGGCTGGCTCACCCACCTCGCCGGAGGCGCGATCGAGGTCCGCTCGGCCGGCACCGCCCCCAAGAACCAGGTCAACCCCGTCGCGATCGAGGCCATGCGCGAGGTCGGCATCGACATCGCCGACCAGACCCCCAAGGTGCTCACCGGCGAAGCAGTAGAGGTGTCCGACGTCGTCATCACCATGGGGTGCGGTGACACCTGCCCCTTCTACCCGGGCACCCGTTACCTCGACTGGCCCCTGGACGACCCCGCCGGGCAGGGCATCGACGCCGTCCGCCCCATCCGCGACGCCATCAAGGCCAACGTCGAAGCCCTGATCACCGAACTCCTGCCCGACCGGGCGAGCGTCTGACCGTGCCCCCGCAGCGCGACCGCCATGAGCGACTCGTCGAACCCGGCAGCTGACGAGATCGTGTCGTTGACGGCGGCCTACCAGACCGCGGTGGTCGTCCTCGAGGACGACCACGAGGACATCCTCCTCGTCCGAGGCGGACCGTGCGGCCATCGCCGTCGCCCCGCGGTCCGGCGCCTGCCGAGCGTGCGCCTGCGCGAAGGGGACGATCCGATCGTGGCCGCCGCCCGCGGGTACCAGGACCTCACCGGCCACCGGCCGCCACGGCCGCCGCCCTCGGCCGCAACCGTCACCCCCGTCCCCGAGGCGCTCTGGACGTCGATCCACGCCTTCCGCGCCCAGCACCAGGATCTCGTCGACCACGTCACCCTGCTGGTCCTGACCCACTTACTCGACTACCTCTGAAGACCGGCGGACCCAGGTGACCTGGCGGCACGGCCCGCGCCGCGCCACCGGCCACCCCACCACCACCTCCTTGATCTGCGGGAAAGGACCACCGTGAGCGACGACGTCCGAGACGTGATCATCATCGGCTCCGGACCGGCCGGATACACCGCGGCCATCTATGCCGCCCGCGCCGCCCTGCGACCCCTGGTCTTCGAGGGCGCCGTCACCGCGGGCGGCGCCCTGATGACCACCACCGAGGTCGACAACTTCCCCGGCTTCCCCGCCGGCGTCCAGGGCCCCGACCTGATGGACAACCTGCGCCGGCAGGCCGAACGCTTCGGCGCCGAACTCGTCCGGGACGACGTCACCGCCGTCCGGCTCACCGGCACGACCAAGGAGGTCGACATCGGCGACCCCCAGTACGGCGGCGTCACCACCTACCGGGCCAGGACGGTGATCCTGGCCACCGGCTCGGCCTACCGCAGACTCGGGCTCCCGGGAGAGGCCAGGCTGTCCGGTCGCGGAGTGTCCTGGTGCGCCACCTGCGACGGGTTCTTCTTCAAGGGCCAGGACATCGCCGTCATCGGCGGCGGCGACTCCGCCGTCGAGGAGGCGACCTTCCTCACCCGGTTCGCCCGCACCGTCACCCTCGTCCACCGCCGGGACACGCTGCGCGCCTCCAAGATCATGCAGGCGCGGGCGTTCGCCGATGCCAAACTCACCGTCCGCTGGAACAGCCAGGTCATCGACGTGGTCGGCGACGACAAGGCCACCGGCCTGCGGCTGCGGGACACGGTCACCGCAGCCGAGTCCGAGTTGCCGGTCACCGGCGTCTTCGTCGCGGTGGGCCACGACCCGCGCAGCGACCTGGTCGCCGGGCAGCTCGACCTCGACCCGGCCGGCTACATCCGGGTCGCCCACCCGACCACCGCGACCACCCTGCCCGGCGTCTTCGCCTGCGGCGACGTCGTCGACCACACCTACCGCCAGGCCATCACCGCCGCCGGCACCGGCTGCGCCGCCGCCCTCGACGCCGAACGCTTCCTCGCCACCCTCGCAGACCTTCCCCCGGCATCAGCCTCCGGTACCCCGGCCACGATCGAGGCGGGGGCGTAGCGCACGCGAGCGCCGCACTTCATCACCGACGCCGACCGCGCCCACCAGATCGTCGCCACCCTTGTCGACCGGCTCGCGCCCGGATCCTGTTGGATGATCTCCAACATCGTCGCCGGCCGCTCGGCAGCACCCGCTACCGGGCCATCGCGAACTACCGCTGCTACGACAGCGTGACCCGCCCGGTCGAGCGCACCGGCCGCAGCAAGGCCGACGCCCGCGCCCGCCCGGCCGCCCACCATGACGCCCCGCCCGCCAACCCCGTCCGCGACGCCGGAGCGGTCCGCGCCCCGCAAAACCCCGCACCTCCCTGGACCTGGAACAGGTCTGGGACCTACGCGCCAAGCTCGCCGCCGACCCGCAAGCCGTCGAGTGAGACCTCGTCGACCTCATCGACCTGATGACGGCCACCGGGCTGCGCATCGGCGAGACCATCGCGATCACCTGGGCCGCCCTCGACCTGGACACCGGACTCGTGGAGGTCCGCGGGACCGTCATCCGGGTCACCGGCCAGGGCCACATCATCAAACCGGGACCAAGTCGAAGGGCCGGGTGGCGCACCATCGAGCTGCCCGGCTGGGCCGTGACCATGCTCCGCAAGCGGCAGGCCGACGCCGAACCCGACCCGTGGGACGTCGTCCTCACCTCCCCCACCGGGCAGCTGCGCGACCCCAGCAACACCCACCGGTCCCCGCGGACCGTCTTCGACGCCGCCGGCTACCCCGAGATCACCTCGCACGCCTTCCGGCGCACCGTGGCCACCCTCATGGACGCCGCCGGACTGTCGGCCCGCGCAGCGGCCGACCAGCTCGGCCACGCGAAGGTGTCCATGACCACAGACCACTCCTTCGGGCGCGGGAAGAGAGCCACCGGAGCCGCCCGCGTGCTGGAAGCCACCGACCACCCGAACGACGAGCAGGACGGGACGAAAAGTGTGGGTAAAGCATGGAAAAGATCAAGGCCACCCCGAAGGAGTAGCCTGTGACCTGGACTTTCAGGAGTGCACCGGACGCGTCACTGCGCGAACCGGTGGGCGTGGTGGCCGGTGATCCATTGTCGGTGCGGGCGGTCCGGGCACGACGGCGAGGTGGCGCCTGACCACCGGGACGGTCCAATTCGATCATGGTACGGTCCGGGACGGCGGGATGAAGGGGGTTGGCGCGCCGTTGGGGGCCCGCTGGCGTTGGCCCGGGGGTAGGCGGACGGCCGCAGATCCGAAGCGATCATCTGCAGCTGGGGCAGGCTCCGGTTGGGGGCGCATCGCAGCGGCGG
>Ga0302322_100000553_pt1 | contig 28986 bp, 23 predicted proteins | sample Fen_T0_2_FD_203757 | JGI IMG/M metagenome (GOLD analysis project Ga0302322, IMG submission 203757) | Peat permafrost microbial communities from Stordalen Mire near Abisko, Sweden - Fen_T0_2 | ecosystem: Environmental > Terrestrial > Soil > Wetlands > Permafrost | place: Sweden: Abisko...
CTGGTGACGTTCGCGGTCTTCGCGGTGTACGGGCTCGCGGCCGCCGCCGTCCGGCAGCAGGTCCTGAGCCGGCCCGCGGTGATCCGGCGGCTGCGGCTCGGCTTCGCCGGCTCCTACGCCGTCCTCGCCGGCCGGCTCGCGCTCGCCGACCGCTAGGGCGCCGTGACGCGGATCATCGCCGGGGCGGCGGGCGGGCGGCGCCTGGTCACGCCGCCGGGCGACGCGACCCGGCCGACGAGCGACCGGGTCCGGGAGGCGCTCTTCTCGATGCTCGAGGCGCGCGGGGCGGTGGCGGGCGCGCGGGTCCTGGACCTGTTCGCCGGCTCCGGGGCGCTGGGCCTGGAGGCCGCCAGCCGGGGCGCCGTCGCGGTGACCCTGGTCGACTCGGCGCCCCCCGCCGTCGCGGCCGCCCGCAGCAACGCGACGGTGGTGACGGGTCCGTCCGGTCAGGGCGGGGTGCGGGTGGACGTCGTCCGCTCGACGGCGCTGCGCTACCTGACCCGCCCGGACGTCGGGCCGTTCGACCTGGTGCTGCTCGACCCGCCCTACCCGCTCGGCGAGGACGACCTGGCCGAGCACCTGGCCGCGCTCGCCGGTCACGGCCCGGTGGTATCCGGTCACGGCCTGCTGGCCGACGGCGCCCTGGTGGTCGTGGAGCGGAGCGCGCGCAGCCCGCAGCCGCGGTGGCCCGCCGGGCTGGTCGCCGAGCCGGTCCGGCGCTACGGCGAGACCGCACTGTGGACCGCCGAGCGGGCGGCCCCCTAGGTTTCCGGCATGACCGCTGATCCGCCGGCGCGCCCGAGCGTGCACCGCTGTGTCTGCCCGGGCAGCTTCGACCCCGTGACCAGCGGGCACGTGGACGTCGTCCGCCGGGCGTCCACGCTGTTCGAGGAGGTCGTCGTCGCGGTCCTGGCGAACCCGGCCAAGCGCGGCCTGTTCAGCGCGGCCGAGCGCCAGGAGCTGCTGCACGACAGCCTGGCCGCCGTGGCCGGCGTCCGGATCGAGGTGGTCGAGGGCGGCCTGCTCGTCGACTACTGCCGGCGGATCGGCGCCGTGGCCGTCGTCAAGGGGCTGCGCTCGGGCACGGACTTCGCCTACGAGCTGCCGATGGCCCTGATGAACCGGCACCTGAGCGGCCTGGAGACGGTCTTCCTGCCGGGCGACCCGCAGCTGGAACACGTGTCGAGCAGCCTGGTCAAGGAGGTGGCCGGCCACGGCGGCGACGTCACCGGCATGGTGCCGGACGTCGTCCTGCCCCGGCTGCTCGAGCGCCTCGCCGAGCGCCGGACCGAGCGCCTCGCCGAGCGCGCCGACCCCGCCCGCCGAAGTCCATGATCACGGCGGCTGGTGCTCGGTTTGGGCTTGGTGCTCGGCTGCAGTAACCTCTGAGCTTGGCCTCGCCGCTCGTGCGCCGTGGCCGGGAACCAGCTGCAACGACGTCGAGGAGCCACCATCCGCCCGGACCACCGGTCCCCACTCGTGCTCGATGTGCACGAACTGGGTCGCCGACCGGGTTCGATGCGCAAGGTCCGCCGGAACGTCGAGGCACCGGCCGGTCTCGGCACGGACGTCGTCGGCATCCCCGAAGGCTCCGCGCTCGTGCTGGATCTGCGGCTCGAGTCGGTGATGGAGGGGGTTCTCGTATCGGGCACGGTACGAGGGCGTGCGGCCGGTGAGTGCGTGCGCTGCCTGGAGGACGTCTCCCTGGACGTCGAGACTGAGCTCCAGGAGCTGTTCGTCTACCCGGGCCGGACGCCGGCCGGCGAGGACGACGAAGACCTGCGCGAGTTCGAGGACGACCTGATCGACCTCGAGCCCGCGCTGCGGGACGCGGTGGTGCTCGCACTGCCGTTCCAGCCGGTGTGCCGGGAGGACTGCCCGGGCCTGTGCTCCGAGTGCGGAGCGCGGCTCGCGGACGACCCGGGGCACCGTCACGACAGCGCCGACCCACGGTGGGCGGCGCTGCAGGGCCTTTCCGGGTCCCTGCACGACGAGAAGGAGAGCTGACCGTGGCCGTCCCGAAGCGGAAGATGTCCCGCAGCAACACGCGGTCCCGCCGCTCGCAGTGGAAGGCGACGGCCACGACGCTGACCACCACGGTGGAGGGCGGGCAGGTGACGTACTCGCGGCCGCACCAGGCCCACGTCGTCACCGACTCCGCCGGCACCCCCCTGTACCTGGAGTACAAGGGCCGCAAGGTCAAGGATCTCTGACCGGCGGATCGTGCCCCTACCGGTGGGTCAGCCCTTCGCAGCCACCCCCCCGACCGACCCGGGCCTGCTCGAGCAGCGGCTCGGCGTCCAGGTCGAGCGGGGGTTGCTCGTGCGCGCGCTGACCCACCGTTCGTACGCGTACGAGAACGGGAACCTGCCGACGAACGAGCGGCTGGAGTTCCTCGGCGACGCCGTCCTCGGGCTCGTCGTGACAGACGCCCTCTACCGGCGTCATCCCGACCTGCCCGAGGGCCAGCTGGCCAAGTTGCGCGCCGCGGTCGTCAACATGCGCGCGCTCGCCGACGTGGCCCGCAGGCTGCGTGTCGGCGGCCACATCCTGCTCGGGCGCGGCGAGGAGTCCAGCGGCGGCCGGGACAAGTCCTCGATCCTGGCCGACACGCTCGAGGCCCTGATCGGGGCCGCCTACCTCGAGCACGGCATCCTCGCGGCCTCCGACCTGGTGCACCGCCTCGTGGACGACCTGCTCGACTCCAGCGCCGCGCTCGGCGCCGGCTTGGACTGGAAGACCAGCCTGCAGGAGCTCACCGCCACCCACGGCCTCGGCGTGCCCGACTACTCCGTCGAGGAGGAGGGTCCGGACCACGCCAAGACCTTCCACGCCGTCGTCCGCGTCGGCGGCGAGATCCGCGGCCGCGGCACCGGGCGCAGCAAGAAGGAGGCGGAGCAGCAGGCCGCCGCCACCGCCTTCGCCGGCATCACCGCCCAGCTGGCCGCCGCCGCGCAGCAGAACGGCAAGGCGCAGCCGGACGGCAAGACGCAGCAGGACGGCGTCGCTCCGGTCGCCGACGCCTGAGGCGGTCGCGCGGTGCCGGAGCTGCCCGAGGTCGAGGTGGTCCGTCGAGGGCTCGCCCGCTGGGTGCTCGGCGCCCGGCTCGGACCCGTCGAGGTCCTGCATCCCCGCCCGGTCCGCCGGCACGAGGCCGGTCCGCTCGACTTCGCCGGACGGCTCGCCGGCGTCCGGGTGACGGACGTCGTCCGGCGCGGCAAGTTCCTCTGGCTCGCCCTCGACGACGGCGACGCCGTGATGGCCCACCTCGGGATGAGCGGGCAGCTCCTGCTCCAGCCGCGGTCGACCCCGGACGAGCGGCACCTGCGGGTACGGATCGGCCTGCAGTTCCCGGCCGACGACAGCGCCGCGAGCGGCCGTGAACTGCGCTTCGTCGACCAGCGGATGTTCGGCGGCCTCAGCCTGGAGAAGCTCGTCCCGACGCCGGACGGCCTGCCCGCCGGGCTGGGCGCCGGAGGGCGGGCCGAGCCGCTGCTGCCCGCGCCGGTGCTGCACATCGCCCGGGACCCGCTCGACCCGGACCTCGACGAGCGCGCCCTGATCGAGCGGCTGCGCTCCCGGCGCACCGGCGTCAAGCGCGCCCTGCTCGACCAGACGCTCGTCTCCGGGGTCGGCAACATCTACGCCGACGAGGCGCTGTGGCGGGCCCGGCTGCACTTCGCCCGGCCCACCGACCAGCTGACCCGCCCGGCCGCGCGACGCCTGCTGGACGCCGTCCGGGAGGTGATGCGGGAGGCGCTGGCCCAGGGCGGCACGAGTTTCGACGCGCTGTACGTCAACGTCAACGGCGAGAGCGGCTACTTCGACCGGTCCCTGGCGGTGTACGGGCAAGAAGGCCGCCCGTGCCCCCGGTGCGGCACCCCGGTACGCCGGGACGCCTTCATGAACCGCTCGAGCTTCACCTGCCCGCACTGCCAGCCCCGCCCGCGGCAGGGCCGCTGGTGATCCGGCTCGATACCCGCAGGGTCGGGGCTGGCCACATCGGCCCTGTTCACGGGTAGCCTGTCGCCGTGACAGATGCGCCTATCAGGGTCCTCGTCGTGGACGACCACGAGATCGTCCGGCGGGGCGTGGTCGACGTCGTCGACGCCGACCCGACGCTGACCGTCGTCGCGGAGGCCGGTTCGGTGCTGGACGCCGTGCGGCGGGCCGCCGCCGTGCGCCCCGACGTCGCCGTCATCGACCTCAAGCTGCCCGACGGCACCGGGATCGACCTGGTGCGCAAGCTGCGGGCCGACCATCCCGCGCTGCGGTGCGTCGTCCTGACCTCCTTCGACGACGACGAGGCGGTCGCGGCCGCGCTGGACGCGGGTGCCGCGGCTTTCGTGCTCAAGACCGTGCGGGGCACCGAGATCGCCGAGATCGTCCGGGCGGTCGCCTCGGGGCGCAACCTGCTCGACGAGCGTGCGCTGGCCCGCCGCAAGGCGTCGCACGTCGACCCGACCGACGCGCTGACCCCTACCGAGAAGAAGGTGCTCGAGCTCATCGGCGACGGGCTGTCCAACCGGGAGATCGGCGACAACCTGGGCCTGGCCGAGAAGACGGTGAAGAACCACGTCACCGGGCTGCTGGCCAAGATGGGCTTCCGGCGCCGGACGCAGGCCGCGGCCTGGGTCGCCGCGCACCGGCAGGGCACCGGCTGGAACGCCGGCGGCTGACCGGTCAGGCCGGTGACCCGGCCGCCGGGTCCCTTGCGTCCACGGGCGTCGGCATCGGCAGCCGGGCGAACACCCGGAACCCGCCCTCGGCCCGCCACCCCGTCTCGGCCCGGCCCCCGACCGCCTCGGCCCGCTCGCGGATGCCCTGCAGGCCGAGCCCCGCGGGGGGCGTCGCGCCCGCCGGGCCGACCGGGCCGTCAGGCGTGCGGCCGTCGTCCAGGACCTCGACCGTCAGGTCCGGCGGCGTGGCGGTCACCCGCACCGTGACGGTCCGGCCGCGGGAGTGGCGCAGGCAGTTGGTGAGTGCCTCCTGCACGATCCGGAACGCCGCCGCCTGCAGCAGCGGCGGGACCGGGACGTCGTCGCCGGCCGGGGCGTCGACGCTCACCTGCAGCCCGGCGGCGCGCGCGCCGTCCGCCACCCGTTCCAGGGCGGCGAGGGTGAGGGGCGGCTGGGCGGCGACCGGTTCGTCGCGCCGCAGGGCCCGGACGGCGGCCCGCAGCTCCTCGATCGCCTGCCGCGACGACCGGCGCACGACCTCCAGCGCCGGTCTCGCCCGCTGCGGGTCGTCGTCCAGGACGTCGAGGGCCAGCGCGCTCTGGACCGAGATCACCGAGATGGTGTGGGCGAGGACGTCGTGCAGCTCGCGGGCGACGAGGAGCCGGTCCGCCGCCAGCCGCCGGGCGATCTCGTGCTCGGCGCGCTCGCCGGCGTGGCGCAGCCGCTCCTCGGCCTCGGTGCGGCGGTACCGCACCGAGGCGCCGAGCGCCATCGCGGTGACCATGCCGAGGCCGGGCCCGAGCACGGACCACGCGTCGAGCCCGGCCAGCGGCGCCGGGTGCGGCGGCAGCACCGGCACCACCGTGGCCAGCACCGCGACCGTGACGGCCGCCGGCCGCCACCGGGCCTGCGCGGCGTACGCGCCCACTGCGTAGCAGACGACGAACAGCGCGATGCCGGGCGCCTCGCCGGGGTACCCGACCGTCCGGTAGGCGTAGACGAGGACGACGACGACCGCCGCCGTCGTCAACGGCCGCCGGATCCGCCAGGCCAGCGCCCCGGCCGCGGCGAGGGTCAGCAGGTAGGCGCCGCCGGGCCACGGCAGGTCGGTGCCGGGCCGGGCGGCGGCCGCCGACGTCAGCTCCGACACCGCGGCGACCGAGCCGATCCATGCGGCGGCCAGCACCGTGATGATCCCCACCACCCGGTGCCGGGCCCGGAGCGCCGTCGGGCGAAGCATCCCGTCAGTCTACGGACGCCGCGGACGACCCGACCTGGGCCGGATCGGGCGCCGGATCGCGGGCCGGATCGGGCGCCGCGTCGTGCCCCGAGGCGTGCGCCGAGGCGGGCGCCGGCAGGGCCGCCCGTGCCGGCCCGTCGCCGTCCGCCGGCACGCGGAGCAGGCGGGCCAGCCACCCCGGCAGCCACCAGTTCCCCCGGCCCAGGACGCCGACCAGCGACGGGACGAGCAGGCAGCGCACGATCGTGGCGTCGACGAGGATGCCCGCACCCAGGCCGGTGGCGAGCACGCGCACGTCCGTGGTGGGCGCCGCGGACATCGACAGGAACGCCAGGAAGAGGATGAGCGCGGCGCTGGTCACGAGCCGGCCGGTACGGGCCATGCCCTCGACGACCGCCTCGTCGGTACCGGCGCCGGCGTCCCGGGCCTCGCGCATCCGGGAGAGCAGGAAGACCTCGTAGTCCATCGACAGGCCGAAGAGGAACGAGAAGACCATGATCGGCACCCAGGTGGGGACGGCGCCGGTCGCGGGGGTGCCCCAGAGCAGGTCGCTGCCGTGGCCGTGCTGCCAGACGGTGACCATGATCCCGTAGGCGGCGCCGAGCGACAGCAGGTTCAGGGCCACCGCCTTGACCGCGAGCACCACCGAGCGGAACGCCCGCAGGAGCAGCACGAACGTGATCGCGCACACCACGGCCAGCAGGGCCGGGAAGGTCCCGTAGACGCGGTCGAGGAAGTCCACCGAGCCGCCGCCGGTGCCGCCGACGGCCAGGACGGCCCGGTCGCCGTCCAGCTCCGTCCGGACGGCCCGTACCGTGCGGTTGCCGGCGGCCGTCCCGCTCTGGTCGCGGGGGAGGACCTCCAGCAGGCGCCCGCCGGGGGCGTCGGGGGTCTCGATCACCTGGGCGACGCCGGGGACGGCGCGCAGCCGGTCGGCGAGCGCGGCGCTGCCGCCCGTCGTCCCCGCGGTTGCGGAAGGGCCGGTGTCCACCAGGACGTGGATCGGGGTGAGCGCGCCGTCAGGGGCACCCGCGCCGGTGAGCAGGTCCAGGCCGGTGCGCGCCGGGCCGGACGTCGCGAGCGCGGCGGCCCGGGTGTCACCGGGCTGCAGGCCGAGCGCCGGCAGGGCGAGGGCGACGAGCAGCGCCGTCCCGACGGCGAGCGCCGCCCACCGCCGGCGCAGGACGAACCGGGCCCACCGGGTCCAGCCCGCGACGCCGTCGGCCGGCCGGGCGGCCGGACGGCGACGACGACCGAGGCGGCCGAGGCCCGGGAGGCGCCGCCGGTCCAGCCGTGCGCCGGCGACGTCGAGCACGACGGGCACGAGCGTGACGGCGACGGCGACGGAGACCAGCGGGATCAGCGCGCCGGCGTAGCCGAAGCTGCGCATCGCGGGCATCGGCAGCAGGACCAGGGCCAGCAGGCCGATGCACACCGTGATCCCCGAGAGCGCCACCGCGCGCCCGGCGACCCGGTTGGCGACGCGGACCGCCGTCCGGGGGTCCGTGCCGCGCGCCCGCTCCTCGCGCCAGCGGGTCACCACGAGCAGCGAGTAGTCGATCGCGACCCCGAGCCCGATGAGCGCGACGAGGAACTGCGCGATGCCGTTCACCGAGGTCAGCGCGGTGAGGCCGAGCAGCAGCAGGAACGTGGTGAGGATCGAGACCGCCGCCGTCAGCAGCGGCACCAGCGCGAGCGGGCTGGCGAACACCAGCACCAGGACGACGAGCGCCCCGGTCGCACCGACGACCGTCTCGGCGAGCACCCCGGCCCCGCCGGGCGCGCCGTCCCCGGCGAGCGACTCGATGCCGGTGGCGTCGACGCGCCAGCCGGCGGGAGCGGCGTCGCGGGCCGCGGCGAGGGCGCGGCCGGCCGCGGCCGGGTCCTTCGGACCCGCCGACGGCAGCACGCTGAGCACGGCGGTGCGCGGGGTGGCGGTGGTCGGGCCGGGCACCACCACCCGTGCACCCCCACCCGGACCGGTGGCCCTGACCGCGGCGGTGATCCGCTCCAGGCCCTGCCGCCCGGTCGCGTCGGCGGCGGTGCCGGCTACGGTGCCGGCCGCTGTGCCGGCTGCTGTCCCGGGGAGGTCGGTCGGGGCGCGCACCACGAGCAGGACGGGGTCCTCGGCGCCCACGCCCGCCCGCTCGGCGAGCACGGTGGCCGCCCGGTCGGACGGGCTGCCCGGCAGGTCGAAGGTCCAAGTCAGGCGGTCGGTGGTCTGCGTGACGGTCGCGGCTCCCGCCGCGCTCAGCGCCAGCCAGAACAGGACGACGACCAGCCGGTGCCGGAGCACGAAGCCGGTGAGTGCGGTCATGACGGTCCTTCGGGTCGAGCCGCGCGGATCGGCGGCGGGCCCTGTCGACGCTAGGCACGCGCACCCCCCACGTCGTCAACCCGGCGCGGGCATCGGTGGCGACGGCGTATCGCGACGAGGTACCGCGATCGCGGTACGCGCGGTGCCCGGAACGGTGGTTCCACCCGCCAGAAACTGTTCACCGTCGCGTACGGGATGCTCAACCGCGCATGATCAACTCAAATGTGCATGATCACGGCGGGGGGACGGGGCCTCACAGTCAGGGGAGGAGGCGGTACTCGTGGGCCAGGACGACGAGCTGGGCGCGGTCGCGGGCGCCGAGCTTGGCCATCGCTCGATTGACGTGCGTCTTGACCGTGGCGGGGCTGATGGTCAGCTCCCGGGCGATCTCCGTGTTGGAGCGGCCCTGGGCCACGAGCACGACCAGTTCGCGCTCGCGCGGGGTCAGGGCCGCCAGCCGGCCGTCGGGCGGGGCCGGCGCGGAGCCCTGGTGGAGCGCGAACTCGGCGATCAACCGCTTGGTGTCCGCGGCGGACAGCAGCGCCTCGCCGTCCGCGACCGTGCGCACGCCGGCGCGCAGGTCGTCGGCGTCGACGTCCTTGAGCAGGAACCCGCTGGCCCCGGCGCGCAGGGACGCGAACAGGTGCTCGTCGTCCCCGAACGTGGTCAGCACCAGGACGTGGACGCCGGCCAGCCGCGGGTCGGCCGCGATCCGGCGGGTGGCCTCGACGCCGTCCACCACCGGCATCCGCAGGTCCATCAGGACGACGTCCGGGTGCAGCCGGTGGGCCAGCGCGACCGCCTCGAGGCCGTCGGCGGCCTCGCCGACCACCTCGAGGTCCGGCGTGCGCTCCAGCAGGGCGCGCAACCCGGCCCGGACCAGCGCCTGGTCGTCGGCGAGCACCAGCCGGATCATGCGCGCAGGCGCGCGATCCAGCGCAGCGTGGTGCCGCCCTTCTCGTTCGCCAGGGCCGCGCAGTGCCCGCCGTGACGGCGCGCGCGCTCGCCCAGGTTGTCCAGCCCGCTGCGCCGGTCGCTGCCCCTCGGCAGGCCGACGCCGTTGTCGACGACGTCGACGACGATCTCCTCGTCGTCCGCGCTGACGTCCACCACGACGTTCGAGGCCCGCGCGTGCCGGGCTGCGTTCGACAGCCCCTCGCGGACGACGGCCACGACGTCGTCCGCGACGTCGGCCGGAACGAGTTCGTCGAGGCCGATGACCGGGTGCAGGTGCAGCTGGGGGTGGAAGCCGAGCGAGATGTGGGCGCGGTTCGCCTCGCCGTGGAGGCGGTCGGCCAGGCCGGTGGCGTCGTCCGCGTCGCGCAGGGCCCGGATCGTGGAGCGGATCTGGCGGACCACCCGGTCCAGCGACTCCAGCGAGGAGTCGATGTGGTCGGTGAGCTTCGGCTCGGCGCCCTCCCGGAGGCGGCCGAGGCGCATGCCCATCGCGAACAGCTCCTGGACGACGAGGTCGTGCAGGTCGCGCGAGATCCGCGCGCGCTCCTGCAGCAGCTCGGCCTCCTCGGACCGCCGACGGCCGTCGGCCAGCTGCAGCGCGAGCGCGGCCTGCCCGGCGAAGGTCTGCGCGGTGGCCAGGTCGGCGTCGGTGAACTCCTTCTCGCCGACGTGGCGCAGCAGCATGAGGACGCCGACCCGCTCGTCCCCGGCGACCAGCGGCGCGTAGAGCGCGGGGCCGTAGGCGCGCAGCGCGGGCATGAGCATCGACGGCTCGGTGGACAGCTCCGCGACCCGCAGCCCCTGCCCGGACCGCACGACCGACACCGCGCGCCCCTCCGGCGGCATCACCGAGCCGATGAGCGCCTCGGCGCCGCGGCCGTCCTCGCCCTCGCCGTCCGCGATCTCCAGCACCCACTGGCCCTCCCAGCCGGGCAGGACCAGGGCGCTCGCGCAGGCCCCGGCGACCTGCCGGGAGCGCTGCGCGATGAGGTGCAGCGCCTCGTCCTCCTCGGCGCCGGAGAGCATGGCGGTGGAGACCTCCTGCGCGGCGGCCATCCAGCGCTCGCGGCGGCGGGCGTCCTCGTACAGGCCGGCGTTGTCGACGGCGACGGCGGCGGCGGCCGCCAGGGCCACCACGACGTCCTCGTCCTCGGCGGTGAAACCGCCCGGCTTGTCCGCCAGGTAGAGGTTGCCGACGACGCGCTCGCCGATGCCCACCGGGACCCCGAGAAAGCTCTTCATCGGGGGGTGCGCCGGCGGGAAGCCGATGGACGCCGGGTGCGCCGACAGCTCCGAGACGCGCACGGCCCGGCCCACCCGGGTGATGTGCCCCAGGACGCCGTGGCCGCGCGGCAGGTGCCCGATGTGGGCGACCGTCGCCGGGTCCATGCCGGTGTGCACGAACGCCTTGTGCAGCCCGTCGTCCCCCAGGACGCCGAGCGCCGCGTAGGGGGCGTTGGTCAGGTCGCAGGCGGCGCGCACGATCCGGCGCAGGGTCGACTCCAGCTCCAGGCCGTCGGCGACGCTGACCACGGCGTCGAGCAGCCGGCGGTCGACCGGGACCGCGGCCGGCCGTGGATCCGGGACGGGCGGCACGACGGCCGGGGCGACGGCTGCTGGGACGGCCGACGGGACGGGCGGCAGGACCATTGCGGGACGGTGTTCGGTCCCCTCACGACTCACGCGTGTCTCAACCTCCGCCTCGTCCCCACCGCTGGCGCCGGCAGGCCTGGGGAGACCCGCACGGCGTCACGGTACGTGAGGTTACGCTCCAGTAGCCAGAGGCAGTTCCGGGAATCACGACCGTGCGGGCACGGACCCGGCGCCGGCCTCCGCCGACAGGGCCTCACGGTACCGGGGGTCACGCGTGAGCAGGTCGGCGTGCGTGCCGCGGGCCGCGATCCGGCCGTCGGCGACGAGCAGCACCTCGTCGGCCGCCGCGAGCGGGGCCAGCCGGTGCGTGACCACGACCACCGCGGGCCGGTCGCCGCCGACGCCGCCGTCCTCGTGGCCGGCGCCGCTGAGGACGTCGTGGACCAGGGCGTCGGCCGTGGCCGGGTCCAGGTGCTCGGCGGGCTCGTCGAGCAGGAGCACGCCGGCGCCGGTCAGCAGGGTGCGGGCCAGCAGGAGCCGGCGGCGCTCGCCGCCCGACAGGCCGGTACCACCGGAACCCAGCCGGGTGTCCAGCCCGTCGGGCAGCGCCTGGGGCCAGTCGCCGAGGCCGGCCCGGTGCAGGACGGCGACGAGGTCGTCGTCCGTCGCGTCGGGCCGGGCGACCCGCAGGTTCTCGCGCACGGTGGTGGTGAAGACGTGCGCGTCCTCGGCGGTGAACGACACCGTGCGCCGGACCACCGCCGCCCACGCCTCGCCGTCCTCGTGCACGCTGCGGCCGTCCTCGGCCGACGCCGACGCCGACGCCGACGCCGACGCCGACGCCGACGCCGACGCCAGGGTCACCCGGCCGGCCGCCGGCGGGAGCAGGCCGGCGAGGGTCAGCAGGAGGGTCGTCTTGCCGCCGCCGCTCTCGCCGACGACGGCGACGCGCCGGCCGGGCGTCAGGGGCAGGTCGACGCCGCTCAGCGCGGGCGCGGCGCCGGGCCAGCCGCAGGCCAGCCCGGTGGCCACGAGCACCGGCCGCGGGACCGGGTCGACCGGTCCGGTGGGGACGTCGTCGTCCGCGGTGTCGCGCGCGCCCGGCGCCGGTTCGGCGTCCAGCAGCGCCAGCACGCGCTCGGCGGCGCTGCGCGCCCGCACCAGCCCGACCGCCGCCGCGGGCAGGGCCGAGACCGCCTCGGCCGCGGCCAGCGGGGTCAGGGTGACGACGGCGAGCAGCACCGGCGCCAGCCGGCCGGAACCCAGCGCCTGCACGCCGAGCGCCAGCGCCGACACCATCGCCAGCCCCGTGACGGCGGTGCCGAGCCCGGCGGCGGCGGCCGCAGGCGCGGCCGCGCGGTCCAGGCGGCGGGCCAGTTCGGCGTCCAGGTCGGCCAGCCGCGCCAGCCGCGCCGGGACCGCTCCGGCCACCGTCAGCTCGGCGACGCCGTCCAGCAGGGCGAGGACCTCGGCGCTGGTGTCGGCGCGCGCCTGCGCGGCACCGCGCTCGGCCCGACGCGCGGCGACCGCGGCCAGCCACGGGCCCACGACCGCCGCGACGACCAGGCCCGCCGCCACGACGAGCCCGGCGGGCGGCAGCAGCCACGCCACCAGGACGGCGGACGCCAGCGACGTCGTCACCGCCACCGCGAACGGCAGCAGCGACCGCACGACCAGGTCGGCCAGGGCGTCGACGTCGGCCCCGACCCGGGCCAGCAGGTCGCCGCGGCGCAGGCCGGCCACCATGACCGGGTCCGCCGCGGCCAGCCGGCGGTAGAGCCGCTCGCGCAGCGCGCCGACGCCGCGCAGGGCCACGTCGTGCGAGACCAGCCGCTCGGCGTAGCGCAGCACCCCGCGCCCGATCCCGAACGCCCGCGTCGCCACGACGGCGACCTGCAGGTACAGCACCGGCGGGTGCTCCGCCGCGCGCGAGATGAGCCACGCGGACGTCGCCATCAACCCGATCGCGCAGCCCAGCGCCAGCGTGCCGACCGCGACGGCCAGGGCGGTGCGCCGCGGGTCGGGATCCAGGGCGCGCAGGGCCCGGACGACGGGATCGTCCCGCAGCCGGCGCCCCCGCCCGGTGCGGTCGATGCTGGCGGTGCCGGCGTTCCCGGCGGGCGCGGCGCTCACGCCGGCACCGCCGCGGCGAGCGGCCGGGTGCGCTCGCCGGCGTGGACCGTCACCACGTCGTCCGCGAGCGCCACCAGTGCCGGCCGGTGCGCGACGAGCACCACGGCCGCTCCGCGTCGCCGCAGCTCGCGGACCGCCTCGTGCACGATCTGCTCGGTCGCGGCGTCCAGGTGGGCGGTCGGCTCATCGAGGACGACGAGCGCGGCCGGCCGCAGCAGCGCCCGTGCCACCGCCAGCCGCTGGCGCTGCCCCGCCGACAGGCCGTGCCCGCCCTGCCCGATCCGGGTGTCCCAGCCGTGGGGGAGCGCGGCGACCACGGTGTCCAGGCCGGCGGCCCGGGCGGCGCGCTCGACGGCGACGTCGTCACCTTCGGCCGTGGCGGGCCCGTCCGCCGGCCCGTCCGACCCGTCCGTCGGCCCGTCCGTCGGCCCGCCGAGGCGCAGGTTCTCGGCGAGCGTGCCCGGCACGAGCAGGGGCCGCTGCGGCACCCAGGCGACCTGCACGAACCAGCTCGCCCGGTCGACGTCCGCCAGGTCCACCGCCGCCCCGCCGTCGTGGGGCTCGACGAGGACCTGCCCGGCGTCCGGGGGCCGCAGCCCCAGCAGCACCTGGACCGCCGTCGACTTGCCCGCCCCGCTCGGTCCCACCAGCGCCACCACCCGACCGGGCCGCACCACGACGTCGAGCCCGGCAGGTGTGGCCGTGTCGCGACCGGCGTGGACGACGTCGACGCCTGCCAGCCGGACGGTCGCCGTGCGCAGGTCCGGGCACGGCACCGTCCCGGCGCGGGGGAGTGGCCGCTCGAGGACGGCGAACGCCTCGCTCGCGGCCGCCAGCCCGTCGACGCTCGCGTGGTAGTGGACGCCGACCATGCGCAGCGGCAGGTACACCTCGGGGGCGAGCACCAGGACGGCGAGGCCGGTGCGCAGGTCCAGCTCGGAGTAGACCAGGCGCAGCCCGATCCCGACCGCGACGAGCGCCACCGAGATCGTCGTCAGCGTCTCCAGCACGAGGGCGGAGAGGAAGGCCTGCCGCAGGGTCCGCATGGTGGCGCGCCGGTAGGCCTCGCCGCTCGCCCGCACCCGCGGCGCCTGGCCCCGTTCGCGACCCAGCGCCCGCAGCGTGGGCAGCCCGGCGACGAGGTCGAGCACCTGGCCGCCCAAACGCTGCATGCTGCGCAACCGGCGGTCGGCGGCGTCCTGGGTGGTCAGCCCGACCAGCACCATGAACAGCGGCACCAGCGGCAGCGTCACGACCATGGTCACGGCCGCGAGCGTGTCGTGCCACCAGACGACGACGAGCACGGCCGGCGTCACCGTGGCGGCCATCAGCAGCTGGGGCAGGTAGCGCACGAGGTAGCCGTCGAGGGCGTCCAGGCCGCGGGTGGTCAGGGTCGCGACGGCCGGGCCGGCGTCGCCCTCCAGCGCCTGCGGTCCGAGGGCCACCACGTGGCCGACCACGCGGGCCCGCAACTGCGCGACGACGGTCGTGGCGGCGCGGTGCCCGAACCGGTCCTGCGCCCAGGCGGTGGCGGCGCGCGCGGCGACGACGGCGACCAGCGCGACCAGGGGGGTGGTGAGCGGGCCGAGCCGCTCGCCGTCGACGACCGTGCCCGCGACCACCCGGGCCAGGAGCAGCGCCTGGACGACGACGAGCGCCGCCGTCACCAGCCCGAGACCGGCGGTGAGGACGACGTAGCCGCGCGCCGCGCGGGCGTGGTGCAGGAGGCGAGGGTCGAGCGGCCGGGCCACGCGGCTCCTTCGGGACGGACGGCGACGGCGGGGGCCGGTGGGTACCGGCCCCCGCCGTCCGGGGAGGTGCTGCGGCCTCGAGAGGGGATCAGGCCGCTGTCTTGGTCCGCTTGAGGCCGGCCGCGACGGGGATGTCGCCGAGGCCGAGCCTGCTGCGGAAGACCCAGTACGTCCAGGTCTGGTAGGCCAGGACGATCGGGGTCATGACCACCGCGACCCAGGTCATCACGGTGAGGGTGTTCTGCGTGGACGACGCGTTGTCGATGGTGAGCGACGTCGCGCCGGCCCCGGTGATCGGCAGCACGTTCGGGTACATCGACCCGAAGATGATGACGACCGCGAGCACCGTCGTCACGCTCGTCAGGATGAAGCCCAGGCCCTCGCGGCCGGCGCGGGTGACCAGCACGACGCCGACGAGCGCGACGGCGGCCAGCAGCACCGGGATCCAGGTCCAGCCCTTGCCGTAGGCGAGCTGGGTCCAGATCGCCCAGGCCCCGGCGACGACGAGCGTCGGCACGGACAGCCTCGTCGCCGTCCGCAGCGCCCGCTCGCGCAGGTCGTCGGTGGTCTTCAGGGCGAGGAACAGCGCGCCGTGCAGGGCGAACATCGTCAGGGTGACCAGGCCGGCGAGCAGCGAGTACGGGTTCAGCGCGTGGATCAGGACGCTGAACGGGCCCGCCTTGTAGTGCTCGATGTCGACGCCGTGCAGCAGGTTGCCGAACGCCACGCCCCACAGCAGGGAGGGCAGCGCCGAGCCGACGATGATCGCCAGGTCCCACCGGGCGCGCCAGGCGCCGTCGTCGATCTTGCCGCGGTACTCGAAGGCGACGCCCCGGATGATGAGGGCGGCGAGGATGAGCAGCAGCGGCAGGTAGAAGCCGGAGAAGAGCACCGAGTACCACAGCGGGAACGCGGCGAAGGTGGCGCCGCCCGCGGTGAGCAGCCAGACCTCGTTTCCGTCCCAGACCGGGCCGATGGTGTTGATGATGACGCGGCGTTCGGTGTCGTCGCGGCCCAGCACGGGCAGCAGCATCCCGACGCCGAAGTCGAAGCCCTCGAGCACGAGGTACCCGACCCAGAGCACCGCGATCAGACCGAACCAGATGATCCGAAGGGTGTGGACGTCCACGACCGTTCTCCTGTTCTGGAGGTGGTGGTTCGAGCGCGGGTCAGTAGGCGAAGGCCAGCGGGGCGTCGTCGTCGTGGCCGGCGACGTCGTCACCGGACACCTGCGGCGCGCCCTCGAGGGTGTAGCGCTTCATCAGCCCGAACCAGACGACCGCGAGCGACCCGTAGAGCAGCGTGAAGACGACCAGCGACAGCAGCACGCTGGGGACGTCGACGTAGGGGGAGACGGCGGTCGACGTGGTGAGCCGGATGTTCGCGTCCCCCGTCGGGTTCGGCGCCACGATCCAGGGCTGGCGACCCATCTCTGTGAAGATCCAGCCGGTGAAGTTCGCCAGGAAGGGCATCGGCAGGGCGACCAGTGCGAGCTGCCCGAACCGCTTGCCCGTCGGGGTGGCGCCCCGGCGGGACAGCCACAGCCCGGCCAGGGCGAGCGCGGCGCTGAAGGCCCCGAACCCGATCATCAGCCGGAAGGTCCAGTAGGTGACCGGCAGCATCGGGACGTAGGAGTCCGGGTCGCCGCCGTACTTCAGGGCGTACTCGGCCTTGAGGTCCTTCACACCCTTGACCGTGGCGTCCAGGTCGTTCGTCGCCAGGAAGGACGTCAGGCCGGGGAGGGTGAGCTGCTTGACGTTGCAGTCGTTCTGGACGTCGCCGATGGCGAAGACGCTGAACCCGGCCCCCTGCTCGGTGGTGCACAGGGCCTCGGCGGCGGCCATCTTCATCGGCTGCTGCTTGAACATCATCTTGCCCTGCACGTCACCGGTGATCGCGACGCCGACGCCGGCGATCAGCAGGACGATCAGCCCCAGGCGCAGCGCCGGGCGGTAGATCGCGGCCTCGTCCGGCCGGCTCTGGCTCGCCGCGCGGACGGCCCACCAGCCCGCGATGCCGGCCACGAACGTGCCGGCGACCACGAGCGACGCGGTGATCTGGTGCGGGAACGCGGCCAGCGTCGTCGGGTTCGTCAGGACGTCGAGGATGCTGTTCAGCTCGGCGCGCTTGGTCTGCGGGTTGTAGACGGCACCGACCGGGTGCTGCATGAACGAGTTCGCCGCGATGATGAAGTAGGCCGAGAGGTTGATCCCGATGGCCGCGATCCAGATCGTGGCGAGGTGCACGCGCTTCGAGAGCCGGTCCCAGCCGAAGATCCACAGCCCGAGGAACGTGGACTCCATGAAGAAGGCGATCAGCGCCTCCAGGGCCAGCGGGGCGCCGAAGACGTCGCCGACGAACCGGGAGTACTCGCTCCAGTTCATCCCGAACTGGAACTCCTGCACGATGCCCGTCACGACACCCATCGCGAAGTTGATCAGGAAGAGCTTCCCGAAGAACTTCGTCATCCGTAGCCAGTGGTCCTTGCCGGTGCGGAACCACGCCGTCTGCATGATCGCGACCAGCGGTGCCAGGCCGATGGTCAGAGGGACGAAGATGAAGTGGTAGACGGTGGTGATGCCGAACTGCCACCGCGACAGATCGAGCGCGTTCACTAGTGGACTCCCGGTGACGTCGCCTGAACACCGGCGGCCGCCGGTCCAGGGTTGACGATAGGTACCGGGGTATTCGTGGCCTCGGGACCTCGGTCCCAGGAAGCGGGACCTGAGTACCGGTGTTTCCTGGGGCGGATGGGGTAGGAAACGGACGAAGCGGGGATGACGTGGAGCAATCGGACGGCGACGCCCCGGGGTCGGTGCGGCTGACCGCCTGGGTGCGCGGCCGGGTGCAGGGCGTCGGCTTCCGCTGGTGGACGCGCTCGCGCGCGCTGGAGCTGGGCCTGGTCGGCTGGGCGACGAACCTGGACGACGGCCGGGTGGAGGTCGTCGCCGAAGGTCCGCGCCCCGCCTGCGAGGCGCTGCTCGGCCTGCTCTCCGAGGACCCGCCCCGCGACCCGCCGTCCGGCGCCTCCCGGTCCTGGTACCGCCGCCCGGGCCACGTGTCCGGCGTCACCCACCGCTGGTCCGCCCCCCGCGGCGCCACGTCCTTCACCGAACGCTGACGAACCCCGCCGTGATCATGGACCCTGCCGTGATCATGGAGTTCAGCCGGCGTTGTCGCCCTCCTCGGGCTCGCGCTCCTTGAGGCGCAGCAGCCACGCGGTGACGCCCAGACCCAGCACGAGGGCGCCGAGCACGCCGATCTCCAGCAGCTCGTCCCGGAAGGCCGCGCCCGTGCCGGCGTCGTCGGCGGCCTTGACCGACAGCACGACGATCTCCTTGATCGAGGCGATGACCCCCACCAGCAGGAACGGCTCGGCGACCAGTTCCCGGCGCGACAACGTCGTGCGCACGGCCGTGAGCAGCTCCACCACGATGAACACCAGCAGCAGCGTATCCAGGACGGCGATACCCGCCTCCTGGCCGCGGTCACGGACCAGGGTGACCACCTCGCCGACCGCGATCCCGAGCAGGATCACCGCGGTGACCAGCAACAACGCCGCGATGCCGACGTAGACGACGTCCTCGCCGACCTCGAGGAGGCGGTTGCCGAGGCGGGTGTAGGCCGGCGTCCGGTCGACCTGCGCACCGGCCTGCGCGTCGGCCTGCGCGTCGGCCTGCGGGTCGCGCTCGCGGGGGCGGGCCTGCGTGGTCATCGGGCCGTCACGCCACCATCCTGCGGTCGACCGGACCGTCCCGCCGGTCGAGATCGCCACTGAAGTCCATGATCACGGCAGAGTCCATGATCACGGCAGGAGGGGTGGGTGGGGTGGTGGGGGCTGTAGGGTGGGCGGGCCTTCCCCGCCGGCGAAGAGCCTCTGCGAGGAGTTCATCCGTGCACCTGAAGAGCCTCACCCTGCGGGGCTTCAAGTCGTTCGCGTCGGCGACGACGCTGCGGCTCGAGCCGGGCATCACGTGCGTGGTCGGCCCGAACGGCTCCGGCAAGTCCAACGTGGTGGACGCCCTGGCCTGGGTCATGGGGGAGCAGGGCGCCAAGAGCCTGCGCGGCGGCAAGATGGAGGACGTCATCTTCGCCGGGACGTCGGGCCGCCCGCCGCTGGGCCGCGCCGAGGTCAGCCTGACCATCGACAACACCGACGGCGCGCTGCCCATCGACTACGCCGAGGTGACGATCTCGCGGACCATGTTCCGCTCCGGCGGCTCGGACTACGCGATCAACGGCACCTCCTGCCGCCTGCTCGACGTCCAGGAGCTGCTGTCGGACTCCGGCATCGGCCGGGAGATGCACGTCATCGTCGGGCAGGGGCAGCTCGACGCCGTCCTGCACGCCAGCCCCGAGGAGCGCCGCGGCTTCATCGAGGAGGCCGCCGGCGTCCTCAAGCACCGCAAGCGCAAGGAGAAGGCCCTCCGCAAGCTCGACGCGATGCAGGCCAACCTGACGCGCCTGGGCGACCTCATCAGCGAGATCCGGCGCCAGCTCAAGCCGCTCGGCCGGCAGGCGGAGGTCGCCCGCCGGGCCCAGGTCGTGCAGGCCGACCTGCGCGACGCCCGCGCCCGCCTCCTCGCCGACGACCTGGTGCAGACGACGACGACGCTCGCCCGCGAGGTCGCCGACGAGACGGCGCTGCGCCGGCGGCGCGACGAGGTGGACGCCGAGCTGGTCGCCGCCCGCACCCGGCTCGCCGAGGTGGAGCTGGCCGCCGAGGAGGCCGCCCCCAGGCTGGCCCGCGCGCAGGAGACCTGGTACCGGCTGTCCGGCCTGCGCGAGCGGGTGCGGGGCACGATCACGCTGGCCGCCGACCGGCAGCGGCTGCTGTCCGAGGCCGAGCCCGAGCGGGTCCAGGGCCGCGACCCGGAGGAGCTCGAGGCACAGGCCGCCGCCGTCCTGGAGCAGGAGGCCGCGCTCGAGGAGGGCGTCGAGATCGCCCGCGAGCGCCTCGCCGACGCCGTGGAGGTGCGCCACGCCGCCGAGCAGGCGGAGTCCGAGGAGGAGCGCCGCCTGGCGACCCACCTGCGCGCGGCCGCCGACCGCCGGGAGGGCCTGGCCCGGCTCGCCGGTCAGGTCGCGGCGCGCCGCAGCCGGGTCGAGGCCGGCGAGGAGCAGCTCGAGCGCGCGTCCGCGCAGATCGAGGAGGCCGGGGCCCGGGCCGAGACCGCCGCCGCAGAGCTGGCCGGCGCCGACGACCTGGTCGCCGACCACGACGCGGACTCCGACGGGCTCGACACCGAGCTGGAGGAGTCGACCGGCCGCCAGGAGGACGCCCAGCAGGAGGTCGAGCGGCTGCGCCAGGCCGAGCGTGACGCCGAGAAGGAGCGCGCCACCCAGACCGCCCGCCGCGACGCCCTCGAGCTCAGCCTGCGCCGCAAGGACGGCGCCGCCGCGCTGCTAGCCGCCGGCGACCGGCTCACCGGCGTGCTCGGGTCGCTGGCCGCGTTGCTGCAGGTCGCGCCTGGGTACCAGCACGCCGTCGCGGCCGGGCTGGGCTCGGCCGCCGAGGCCGTCGCGGTGCGCACCCCCGCCGATGCGCTCGCCGCGCTGGAACTGCTGCGCTCCGCCGACGCCGGCCAGGCGGGCGTCGTCGTCAGCTCCGGCGCACCGCTGCCGCCCGGCGCGCGGGTGAGCGATCCGGACGCCGCGCCGCCGGTGCCGGGCGGGCGCTGGGCCCGGGCGCTGGTCCAGGCCCCGGCCGAGCTGCACGCCGCGCTCGACCGGCTGCTCGACGGCGTCCTCGTCGTCCCCGACGCGGCGACCGGCCAGGACGCCGTCGACGCCGACCCGCGGCTCACCGCCGTCACGCTGGAGGGCGACGTGCTCTCGGCGGCGCTGGTCCGGGGCGGGTCGGCCGGTGCCCCCTCGCTCATCGAGGTGCAGGCGGCCGTCGACGAGGCGGACGAGCGGATCTCCGCCGCCGTCCGCACCCGGGACGCCGCGCGGGCCGCGCTGGAGGGCGCGCTCGTCCGCGCCACCGAGGCGACCGAGCAGGTCAAGCGCCTGCGGGCGCGGTTGCGCGAGGTGTCCGAGCGCCGGTCGGCGGCCGCCGTCCGCCGCGGCCGACTGGAGTCGACGGCCCGCGCCGCCCAGGCCGAGGTGGACCGGCTCCGGGACGGCGTCGCCAAGGCGTCGGCGGCCCTGGACGCCGACCGCGGCGCCCTGGCCGAGCTGGACGACCGGCTCCGCGCGGCCCAGGACCTGGCCGAGGAGGTCGAGGAGCCCTCCACCGAGGACCGCGACCGGCTGGCCGCCGCCGCGACCGCCGCCCGCGCCGCCGAGACCGAGTGCCGGCTGGCGCTGCGCACCGCCGAGGAACGCGCGCGTGCCATGGCCGGGCGCGCCGACCAGCTCCTGAAGGCCGCGCAGGCCGAGCGCGACGCCCGCGCCCGCGCCGTCGCGCGGGAGGAGCGCCGCCGGCGGCAGATCGCCACCGCCCGCGCCGTCCTCGCCGGTGCCCGGTACACCCTGGGCCGGCTGGAGTCCTCGCTGGTGGTGGCCGAGACCCGGCGCACCGAGGCGGAGACCGAGCGGGCCGGGATCGACCGGGAGGTGCACGTCGTCCGCGAGGCCGTCCACCGGCTCTCGGCCGAGCAGGCCAAGCTCACCGACTCCGTGCACCGGGACGAGGTGGCCCGCACCGAGCAGCGGCTGCGCGTCGAGGCGCTGCGCTCCCGCAGCATCGAGGAGCTGGGCATCGACCCGGAGATCCTCGTCGAGGAGTACGGGCCCCACCAGCCGGTGCCGCCCAGCCTGCTGCCGCCCGGCACGCCGGAGCCCGCGGAGCCGGCGCTGCCGCAGCCGTTCGTCCGCGCCGTCCAGGAGAAGCGGTACAAGACCGCGGAGCGGGCGCTCGCGCTGCTCGGCACGGTGAACCCGCTGGCGCTGGAGGAGTTCGCCGCGCTGGAGGAGCGCCACAAGTTCCTCACCGAGCAGCTCGAGGACCTCAAGAACAGCCGCCGCGACCTGATGGAGATCGTCAAGGAGGTTGACGAGCGGGTCGAGCAGGTGTTCACCGAGGCCTACCACGACACCGCGATCCAGTTCGAGAAGGTCTTCGCCCGACTCTTCCCGGGCGGGGAGGGCCGGCTGATCCTCACCGACCCCTCCGACATGCTCAACACCGGTCTGGACGTCGAGGCGCGCCCGCCGGGCAAGAAGGTCAAGCGGCTCTCGCTGCTGTCGGGCGGGGAGCGCTCGCTGACGGCGGTCGCGCTGCTCGTCGCTATCTTCAAGGCCCGGCCCAGCCCGTTCTACGTGATGGACGAGGTCGAGGCCGCCCTGGACGACACCAACCTCGGCCGGCTCATCACGATCTTCGAGGAGCTGCGCGAGTCGAGCCAGCTCATCGTCATCACCCACCAGAAGCGCACGATGGAGGTCGCCGACGCGCTGTACGGCGTCACCATGCGCGGGGACGGCGTGACGACGGTCGTCAGCCAGCGGCTCCGCGAGGACCAGCCGGCCTGATCCGGCTCGGTCGGGCATGGTGCGGCATGGTCCGGCCCGGTTGTCACGATTGCGTCACGGATCACCCGTACGGTGCCATCCGGGTGGCCTGCCCGCGATCGTGAGGCATTTTGGAGGAGTGCTTCCTTTCCTCCTTGCGTTGATGTTCATTTGCCTGGTCGCGATCGCCGTCATCGCCGCCTTCGCCTGGCCGCACCTGCGGGCCGGGTCGCGCGTGCTGACGCCGCAGGGTGAACGGGTGGTCGACCGCGTGCGGGAGCCGCTGCGCCCGGTCCGGGACGCCGTCGCCTCGCCGCTGCGGCGGGCGCTGCGGCCCGCACCCCGCCCGGTGGCGGAGCGGCGCCCCGTCGCCGCGCCGCTGCCTGCGCCGGCCCCGCGCGAGGTCGCTCCGGCCCCCGCCCCCGCCCCCGCCCCGGCTCCGGCCCCAGCTCCGGCTCCCGCTCCCGCTCCGACGCTGGCGCCCGCTCCGGTGGAGCCCGCTCCGGCTCCGGCGCCCGCTCCGGTCGACTCCAGGACCGCGCCGGCCCGCGAGGCGCCCGTCGTCGGGGCGCCTGCCGCCGAGGTCAGGCGCGCGCCGTCCGGGTACCCGGGCCGGCACCGCACGTTCCGGACGACGGAGCCGGGCGCCACCACACCGGCCCGTCCGGCGCGTGGCGGTCCGAGGCCGGCCGCGGCCGAGCGCGACAACCGCCCGTCGTCGCCGGCCCCCGCGGCCGACGGTGCTGCCGCCGACGAGCGCCCCGAGACGATCCAGCCCTTCCGGCGCCGTCCGAACCGGCCGGGCGGCCGCTCCAACCTGACCCGTCGCTGACCGGCCATCCGCGCGATCGGCAGTGACCGGCAGCGACCGGCCCGGGGGCTGGGCGCCTGACGGCGACCGACCCGGACCGTGGCGCACGCGGCGCGGCCGGGCCGCCGGGCGGCGGGTCCGGTCAGGGCGGCGCGCCGACCTGACGAGGGGCGAGAGAATCCTCCCGTGACCGTCATCGAATACCTGTCCCTCGTCGTCGCCCTGCTGGTCGTCGTCGGGATCGGCGCCGGCGTCTGGCTGCGCGCGCGTTCGCGCCCGCGCAAGCCGCTGCCGCCCGTCCCGGGCGAGGCGGGGTCCGCCGTCCACCAGCGCCCCGGCGTCGAGAACCACGTCGCGGTGGCCGAGCGCGCCGCCGCCGAGGCCCCGATGGACCCCGGTGCCCTGCCCGAGCTGCTGGACGACGGCGTCACCGCCGACGACCGCCTCGAGGAACTCGTCGCGCCGCCCGTCGAGCGGCCGCAGCCCGTCCAGGGGCGGCTCGTGCGCCTGCGCGCCCGGCTGGCGCGCTCCAACAACGCCCTCGGGCAAGGGCTGCTGGCCCTGCTCTCGCGCGACACCCTCGACGAGGCGACCTGGGAGGAGATCGAGGACACGCTGCTCCTGGCCGACATCGGTGCCGGCCCGTCGGCGGAGATCGTCGCCAGCCTGCGTGCCCGGGTGGCCGTCCTCGGGGCGCGGGGCCCGGAGCAGGTGCGCCAGCTCCTTCGTGAGGAGCTCCTGGCCGTGATCGGCACGGACCTGGACCGCACGCTCGCCGTCGACCGGCACGACGGCCGCCCGGCCGTCGTCCTGGTGGTCGGGGTCAACGGCACGGGCAAGACGACGACGGTGGGCAAGCTCGCCCGGGTGCTCGTCGCCGAGGACAAGGACGTCGTCCTGGGTGCGGCGGACACCTTCCGGGCGGCCGCCGCCGACCAGCTCGAGACCTGGGGCCAGCGCGTCGGCGTCCCCACCGTGCGCAGCGACCGCGACGGCGCGGACCCGGCGTCCGTGGCCTTCGACGCCGTCAAGGCGGGGATCGAGGTCGAGGCCGACGTCGTCCTGATCGACACCGCCGGCCGGTTGCAGAACAAGGTCGGCCTGATGGACGAGCTCGGCAAGGTCAAGCGCGTCGTGGAGAAGCACGGCCCCGTCGACGAGGTGCTGCTCGTGCTCGACGCCACCACCGGCCAGAACGGGCTGCAGCAGGCCACGGTGTTCTCCGAGGTGGTCGCCGTGACCGGCATCGTGCTGACCAAGCTCGACGGGACGGCGAAGGGCGGCATCGTCGTCGCCGTCCAGCGCGCGCTCGGGGTCCCGGTGAAGCTCGTCGGGCTGGGGGAGGGGCCGGACGACCTGGCGCCCTTCGACCCCGTCGCCTTCGTCGACGCCCTGCTGGCCTGAGCCGGAGTCCGGGCCGGGGTTGTCCGGGATTGTCCCGGAGCAACGAAACTACTCTCAGTGCCACTTCGACTACACTCCGGAGGGTTACTGACAGGTAGCGCAAGGCAACGGACCGGGAAACGCAGGTTTCACAGACGGTCGAATCCCGTCACACGTCCGTAACGCACGGCGCACTGCCCCGAAACAGGCCGACGGGAACTTTGCCGACGAGCGGCGACCCCATCGGTGTGGCGCCGGAATTTTCTGGTCTGATCACCGGGGCGGGTCGTACCGTCACCGGCCACTTCCTAGAGGGGTGCGGATGGTAGGCACCGCGGCATTCCTGAGCTTCGCTGCGAAACCGGACACCGGCGACACCGCCTGGGTCCTCGCCGCTTCGGCGCTCGTGCTGCTCATGACTCCCGGCCTGGCGTTCTTCTACGGCGGCATGGTCCGCGGCAAGAACGTCCTCAACATGCTGATGATGAACTTCATCACGATGGGCCTCATCGGTGTGGTGTGGGTCATCGCCGGCTACACGCTCGCGTTCGGTGACGGCGGGCCGATCATCGGCGACTTCGGGCACTTCAAGCTCGACCACACCGAGGGTCTCACCGGCACCATCCCGACCGCCGCGTTCATCATGTTCCAGGCGATGTTCGCGATCATCACCCCGGCGCTGTTCACCGGCGCGATCGCCGACCGGATCAAGTTCGGTCCGTTCATCGCGATCGTGGTGATCTGGTCGCTGGCCGTCTACTCGCCGATCGCCCACTGGGTGTGGCAGGCGAACGGCTGGCTGTTCAAGCTCGGCGCGGAGGACTTCGCCGGTGGCACCGTCGTCCACGCGAACGCCGGTGCGGCCGGTCTCGCCCTGGCGATCGTGCTCGGCAAGCGGAAGGGCTGGCCGAAGGAGCCGATGCGGCCGCACAACCTGCCGTTCGTGCTGCTCGGCGCCGGCCTGCTGTGGTTCGGCTGGTTCGGGTTCAACGCCGGTTCGGCGCTGGGCGCCAACGGCACCGCGGCGACGGCCTTCCTCACCACCAGCACCGCGACCTCGGCCGCGATGCTCGGCTGGGTCCTCGTCGAGAAGATCCGCGACGGCCACCCCACCACCCTCGGTGCGGCGTCCGGTGCGGTCGCCGGTCTGGTCGCCATCACGCCGGCCTGTGCGTTCGTCAGCCCGCTGGGCTCGATCGTCCTCGGCCTCATCGCCGGTTCGGTCTGCGCCCTGGCCACCTCGCTGAAGTTCCGCTTCGGCTACGACGACGCGCTCGACGTTGTCGGCGTCCACCTGGTCGGCGGCGTGCTCGGCGCCCTGCTCATCGGCTTCCTGGGCAACTCCAAGACCGGTGTCGGCGTCGACGGCCTCCTCTACGGCGGCGGGTTCAGCCTCCTGGGCAAGCAGGCGGCGGCGGTCGGTTCCACGGTCGCCTACTCCTTCGTGGCGACGCTCGTCATCGCCTACGTCGTCAAGGCCGCGTTCAAGGGCCTGCGCGTCAGCGAGGAGACCGAGATCGAGGGCCTGGACATCAACCTCCACGCCGAGACCGCCTACGAGTCCTTCGGCGGCAGCGGTCTGCGCAGTTCCGCCTCGTCGTCCACCACCCCCAAGGCTGACGCGGAGGTGTCCGCATGAAGATCGTCGTCGGCATCGTGAAGCCGCACAAGCTGGACGAGGTCAAGGCCGCGCTGGAGGCCTTCGGCGTCCAGGGCCTGACGGTCAGCGAGGCGAGCGGCTACGGCCGTCAGCGTGGCCACACCGAGGTCTACCGCGGTGCGGAGTACACGGTCGACCTGGTCCCGAAGGTCCGGATCGAGGTCCTCGTGGACGACGCGGACGCCGCGGACGTCGTCGAGGTCATCGTCAAGAGCGCCCAGACCGGGCGCATCGGTGACGGCAAGGTGTGGACGGTCCCGGTCGACGACGTCGTCCGGGTCCGGACCGGAGAGCACGGGGTCGACGCGCTCTAACAGCGTGGCGTCACCCCCGATCGGGCCCGTTCCGCGCACCATGGCGGACGGGCCCGATCACTGCCCGGCCCGGCGGTGATCCTCACGAAGACGACCGGGCCGTCGACGTCGACGGCCGTGACGTTCCGCCACCTCATCGAGGACGACGATGACCGACGTCGGAGAGACACCCTCTTCGAACCTGTCCCCCCAGCTACCCGTCGCACCGCCGGCGACCGCCCACCGCTCCAAGGACCCGCTCGCCCCGGCGCCGCGCGACCTGCGCCGCGAGCGGCTGGCCCTCGCCGTCCGGTCGGGCACCGACGGGCTGCAGCGCCGCCGCGCGCTCACCGACCTGGTCGAGCGCGCGCTCCACACCGCCTGGGCCGAGGCCACCACCGAGCTGGACGTCACCTCCACCGAGGGTGTCGCCCTCGCCGTGGTCGGCAGCGTCGCGCGCGGTGAGGCCGGCCCCGCCTCCGACCTGGACCTCGTGCTCGTGCACGACGGCCGGTCCTGGCCCGCCGAGCGGGTCAGCCGGCTCGCCGAGCGGCTCTGGTACCCGCTGTGGGACTCCGGGCTGCGCCTCGACCACGCCGTGCGGACGCCGTCCCAGTGCCGCGAGGTCGCCGCGAACGACCTGTCGGCCGCGATCGGCCTGCTCGACCTGCGCCCCCTCGCCGGCGACGCCGCGCTCGTCGTGCGCGCCCGGGCAACCCTGCTCGGCGACTGGCGCGGCGGGATCCGCCGCCGGCTGCCGCAGATCCTCGACCTCCTCGTCGAGCGCTCGGAGCGCTTCGGTGAGGTCGCCTTCCTGCTCGAGCCCGACCTGAAGGAGTCGCGCGGCGGACTGCGCGACGCGAACGTGCTGCGGGCGCTGGCCGCGAGCTGGGTGACCGACCGGCCCCACGGCGACGTCGACGCCGCGCACACCCGGCTGCTCGACGTCCGCGACTGCGTGCACGCCGTCACCGGCCGCCCGTCCGACCGGCTGCTGCTCGCCGACCAGGACGCCGTCGCCGTGGCCTGCGGCATCACCGACGCCGACGAGCTGCTGGCCGCCGTCTCGCAGGCCGGCCGCACGATCGCGCACGCCGTGGACACCACCGTGCGGCGGGCCCGGCAGGCCATGCCGAGCCGCCGCTTCCGAGGCCCCCGCCGCCCGCGCCTGCGCCCGCTCGGCCACGGCCTGGTGGAGCACGACGGCGAGGTGGTGCTGGGCGTCGGGGTCAAGCCCGAGGAGGACGCCGCGCTGCCGCTGCGCGCCGCGGCGACCGCCGTCCGCGCCGGCCTGCCGCTCTCCCCGGTGACCGTAGAGCACCTCGCGGCCGACTGCCCGCCGCTGCCCGAGCCCTGGCCCGGACCCGCCCGCGAGTCGCTGCTGGAGATGCTGGGGGGCGGCGCGCCGCTCGTCGGCGTGTGGGAGTCCCTCGACCTGGCCGGGCTGACGTCGGCCTGGTTCCCGGAGTGGACCGGTGTGCGCAACCGGCCCCAGCGCAACGCCGTCCACCGGCACACCGTGGACCGGCACATCATCGAGGCCGTCGTGGCCGTGCAGGGGTTCCTGCGGGACGTGCCCCGCCCGGACCTGCTCGTGCTCGCCACCCTGATGCACGACATCGGCAAGCTGCCGGGCACGACCGACCACTCCCGGGTCGGGGCGCCGCTGGCGTTCCGGGCGGTGCGCCGGATCGGGCTCCCGCCCGACGACTGCGCGACCGTCGAGCGGCTCGTGCGCGAGCACCTGACCCTGGTCGAGCTGGCCACGCGGCGCGACCCCGACGACCCGGCGACCGTGGAGGCCCTGGTCACGGCGGTCGGCGGGCGGGCCGACGTCCTGGACATGCTGCGTGCCCTCACCGAGGCGGACGCCCGGGCCGCGGGCCCGGCGGCGTGGTCCAGCTGGCGCGCCCGGCTCGTCGACGACCTGGTGGAACGGGCCCGGACGGCGTTGCGCGGCGAGGAGCCGCCCGGCCCTGCGCCCATCACCGCGGCCGAGGAGGCCCTGGTCAGCGCTGTCGTCGCGGACAGCAGGCCGCGCGTGGCGATCAGCACCCTGGACGAGCTCCACGCGGTGACCGTCGTCGCCCGGGACCGGCCCGGGCTGCTCGCCGACATCGCCGGCACGTTGGCGTCGTCCCGGCTCACGGTGAAGTCCGCGCTGGTGCGGACGGTCCCGGCAGGGGACCCGCCGGCGCAGGTCGCCGTCGCGGTCGACACCTGGTGGGTCGACAGCGGTGGCGGCTCGCTGCCCGCCGCGGCCACCCTGGAGACCGACCTGCGCCGCCTGCAGGACGGCGACCGCTCGGTGCTCGACCGGCTCGTCCGCCGGGACGCCGGCTACCGGCCGCCCGCCGGGGCGCCGGCCCGCCCGCGCGTGGTGCTGCTGCCCGGCGCGTCGGCGGACTCGACCGTCCTGGAGGTGCGGGCTGCCGACCGGCCCGGGCTGCTGCACGCCATCGGGACGTCGCTCGCCGCGGTCGGCGTCGACCTGCGTTCGGCGCACATCGCCACCCATGCCGGCCAGGCCGTCGACGTGCTGTACGTCGGCGAGCCGGGCGGCGGCGTCCTGTCCCCGCCGCGGGTGGCCGCCGCCATCTCGGGCCTCGTCGACGCCGGCACCCTCCCCCCGACCTGACGCCTGGACCCACCCACCCGCCCGCCCCGCCCCGCCCGGCGCCGCCCCGCCTTTCCCCGCGGTGATCGAGCCT
>Ga0302322_100000554_pt1 | contig 28977 bp, 16 predicted proteins | sample Fen_T0_2_FD_203757 | JGI IMG/M metagenome (GOLD analysis project Ga0302322, IMG submission 203757) | Peat permafrost microbial communities from Stordalen Mire near Abisko, Sweden - Fen_T0_2 | ecosystem: Environmental > Terrestrial > Soil > Wetlands > Permafrost | place: Sweden: Abisko...
GAAATAGGCAATACTAGTCTGTGGGTAGTTCTTATTGGTAAGGTCGCCGTTAAAATCCTGATATACGATCGGGAACCCTTCTGTCCAACCGTTCCCCTCATTTAAGTCATCGCCGTTAAAACGTTGAAAGGTAGTGAATCCAATACCTGGATTGTTAAGAACATCATGAATTTCTACAGGCTTTACAACCAATGTAACCGGTCTTTCCTGTGCTGAAAGAATAAGATGGCCGGTCAATTCAAATAATAAATAAACTAAAATGTATTTTTTTATCATATGTTACTGGTGTTAACGTGCACAAGTTAATTAAATGGAAGGGATTCCTCAAATTTTTGTATAAATTTTTAACCAATTAATATATAGATAATTGAAAAACGGTACAATGTACACTCTAATATATTATATAATATAGTTTACGTTCACATAAATAATTATTTTTGCATTTAATTAATAAGTTATGATTTCAAAAATAAGATTGGTTGATATTGCTAAAAAAGCTAATGTGTCGTTGGGTACGGTTGATCGTGTCGTTAATAACAGAGGGAAAGTTGCCCCGGAGACCGAAAAGAATATTCGTCGGATTTTGAACGAATTTGACTATCAGACAAATCTGATGGCAAGTTCTCTCTCTTCCAAAAAAAGGCCGGTCTTCACCGTTCTTGTTCCGAAACCCCAGGGGGAGGATTATTGGTATAAAATCCTTTCCGGTATAGAAACAACTGAAAAGACTGTAATACAGTTTGGTGTCAAAATAACAAAATTACTTTATGATCAGGATGACAATATCCAATTTGCCAATCTGGCATCTCAAATATTGAAGACACGATGTGAGGGAGTATTACTGGCCCCTCTGTTTCATAAAGAGGCAAAAGGATTTGTGCATGAATTAGAGAAGGAAAATATTCCTTTTGTAGTGATCGACTCGCCTATTGAGGGGTCCCGGGCACTATGTTCAATCAGCCAGGATTATTTTCAAAGCGGAGTGCTTGCGGCGAAACTTATTGATTATGGTTTGGATAAAAATGATGAACTTCTGTCAATTAGTAATCTTATGTATGCCGATTATTTTGAACATGTTCAGGATCGGTTAAAGGGTCTTAAATACTTTTTTGAAACACAGACAATGAAAAAGCGGATCATTCATTTCCTTGAAATTGTGAATCCTAAATTTGAAAAACTTGCAATATTGTTAAAGGAAAAGCTTTTGCAGTTTCCTGAAATTAAGGGTATTTTCATTGATAACTCTAAAGCTCACTGGGTCGGAAGGATCCTGGAAGAAAACAACATCTCTGAAATAAAACTGATTGGGTTTGATTTAATTGAGCAGAATATAAGATATCTGCAAAATGGTATCATTGATTTCATTCTTTTTGATTATGCTGAAAATCAGGGAGAACAGGGTCTTCAAATCCTTTTCGATTATGTCGTAACGAAAAAAACAATAGTTAAAAAAATTAAAATGCCAATTTATATAGTGACAAAAGAAAATCTGGAAGGATTTCTGCCGGATCATTCTGACTAATAAATTTTAACAGATATTTGCATAAAATATACCTGAAACCATTGCCAAAATACCAACCATTGTGACAACAATAACCTGAATTGCTATTTTAACCATTGCATCAGGTAATCTTTTCGTTTATCAGCTGATTTGTCAAAGACTATATTTAACTGATTATCTGCTCCAGGCAGGTGAAAAGCTTCCCTGATAGCTTTGAAATCTTTATTACTACCCTCGTTATCTATGTTTTTACCCAGGTTATCCTTGATATTGATCATAAGTAGTCTTCTTGGGGCAAGGCTTCCGGCAAGATCCGGCAGATCATATGCGGAAAGGGAACCTGGTACTGCACTATGGATAAGACCGGGTTTGTAAAAACGATTCATTACAATAGACCTGTAAGAGGATAATGGCTCAATAAGGGCAATCCGTGAAATGGCAGTATCAAATGCTGATGCATGTAGCAATACAGGTGTCATTTCCCGTAACGCAATGCCGTAGACTACATTTATTGCATGGTATTTTTCCAACAGATGGCTTAACCTTACAACATCAGCTGCCCTGATGCCGACTATACTTCTACCGATAAGCATTGATGCAAACCAGATATTATATGATGTGCCATCAATATATGAATCGCCCTGAAAATTACCGGGGCCCATTTCTCCTATTCCTACAAGGTCAGGAGATAATACTGTATATCCCATTCTTACTAACCATTCCATTTCACCTCCCGGGAAAGCTTCGGCCGACTTGCCTGAGGGATGAAGATATATCAATCCTTTGCCATTTGGTTTATCAGGTAACATTAATAGATACGGAATAATATAGTCTGAATCACCCGGCTCAAAATACTTCTCAATAACATAACCATCTCTTTGGATTCGTCCCGTAAATACCGGTTCTTTACATTCAGATGGTTCCTGATATCCAGAAAGCTTCCTTGCAGAACTTATTGCTGACGTAAGATGAGTTTTAAGGTCATGCCTTGAGGCATCAAGATTCTCAAGCTGTTTTTCTGATTCTTTACGATTGAGACTGAAAACAGTTTCACCATTAAAAGCAGATGAGTCGCTGGTTGTAGTCATTACACGGAGCTCATCATCGCTTAACAGGCGAATTTCTTCATCCTTTGAGCTTCCCGGATTATTCAGATGCTTCAGGAAAAATGCATACATTGCTTCCCTGTTCTTTTTGGTAGACTCATGAGGTGCATCATCCTCAACCATACTGAAATTGTCCGCCTGTCCATATGCATCAAATACACCCGAAACTTCTTTTGCAGTTTCTCTTGCTCCCTGGATACTGAAAAAATCACGGGTAGTAGTTATAATCATTGTAGGTTTAGGGGCTCTTACTTCCAGAAGATCAGCATGATCTATTCCTCTTTCAATCTCATTAAACAGGTTTTGTTCTGCATCCTGAGGGCCTATGGACTGCAATAACCTGGTAAAACTGGTAATATAACCTTCAGGAGCAGCGGCTTTAATACGATCATCAAAGGCAGCTATATATGCAGATTGAGTTCCGCCGCCGGAACGACCGGTAATGCCTATTCTGTCAGGATCAACCTCTTTCCTGGAAAGAAGAAAGTCAACTGCCCTGATACCATCCCATATCATATACTTTGCATAAGAACTTCCTGAAATAAGAACCTGGGCACCAGGGTAAGAGTGTTCATCTGTAGGACCAATGACAGAAGATATCCCGGAATTTAAATCAATGTATTCTTTACGTTCACCCTGACCCACCGGATCAAAAGCAAAAACAATAAAGCCTTTTTTTACCAGGTTCAGGATAATATGCTGATAGACTTTATTTCTGTAACCTTCTGTTGTATGACCACTACAGTATAAAATGGCAGGAGCTTTGCCTTTGTTTATTATTGCTGGTATATACAGGGAAGAGGTTACAAAAAAACCTGGCTGTGACTCAAACACGATTTGTTCAACTCTAAAACCATCCTTGTTAATAATTCTGATGGTTTTTGCATTTAAAGGAGTTTTTAAAGGAAAGGGACCAACTATATCCGAAAGGATTTTGCGTACATTATTTTGTCTCTCCTGCCAACCGGACAAAGTGTGAATCCCCGCAACGGCAGTGGCTCTTTTATTCAGAAGGTCGCATGATTGACGTTCAAGATAATAATATAATGAATTACCAGAATCAGCATATTCAAGCCAACTATTCTCCGTGGTTTTTATAACATTCAGGTCCTCCTGGGCATCCGCGACCTCATTCGCGAGGCATATTGATAACAACAGCATGAAAAGGATTTTCAACGGAACCCGATTTTTGTTTATTCCAGCAATTAGAAAAAATTTCATTTTAGACAGTTAGGTGGGATATCAATGAAGCCGAATCTTTATCGAGGTAGAGCCACACTTTATCATGACGCTTCATAATTGACGCCGGAATTGCCGGCCCGATTGAACCTTCTATGGTTTTCTTAACAGCCTCTGCCTTACGTGAATCAGGAACACTGCAAATAATGGCTTTCGATTTCATAATCTGATTTATCGACATACTGATTGCCTTTGCAGGAACATCGTTAACAGTAGGGAACCAACCTTCACCCAACTGCTGACGACGACATTCTTCATTCAGGGTTACTACAATATAGGCCTCATTGGTTTTGAAATCAGCAGGCGGGTCATTAAATGCGAGATGACTGTTTTCACCAATACCAACAAAAGCAACATCAATAGGGTGTTTATTTATCAGCTTTCCCAAACGAGCACATTCTTCATGAAGATTTGCATTCCCATTTATATAGATAAACTCCGATGGTGATACTATATCGACAAATCTTTCTTTGAGATATTTACGAAACGAAGCCGGATGTGTTTCAGATATACCTATATATTCGTCCAGATGAAAAGCGCTTACCCTTGACCAGTCGATATCTTCTTTTGCCAATTCTTTCAACATCTCGAACTGAGATGCTCCGGTAGCAACAATAATATTCGCCCTCCCCCTGTCGAGAATAGCTTCACGTATTAATCCGGCACCCTTTTGCGCTGCTTTCTTACCAAGAATCTGCTTGGATTCAGAGATTACTATTTCCATTTTATAGTGCTTTAATAGTTATGTTAACGTGCACAAGTTAAGTAATAATATTATACAGGACTTAATAATAATAAAATATTTTTATATTATTAATATATAAGTTATTATGAAATAAAATTATGTTTGAATTAATAATTTCATTATATTATTGTTTACGTTCACATTATTTATTTATTTTTACAACACATTGACACGTTAAAGGAATGAAGACTATAGTATATGTTCGAACAGCGATTTTATGTTGCTCTTTAATGGTACTTCCGGGAATTCAATCTTGTTTTCAGGTAAATAAACAGGAGAACCCAGTTATACATTGGGGAAAAATTGGAGCAGGAGGCGGCGGCGCAACCTTTTCTCCGGCTATCAGCCCTCTTAATTCAAACTATGCCTATGTAGCCTGTGATATGACCGGGTCGTATGTTACATATAACGGAGGACAATCGTGGAGAATGTTTTCATTGCGGGGACCGGTTAGTTACTTTGTTTTCGATCCTGTTGATTCCAATATTGTCTATGCAAATTCTATCGCCCTCTTCAGAAGCATTGATCGCGGGAATACCTGGAAGATATTATATCCGGGTCCTGCAGATATCAAAGGAATTATGTCAAAAGGAGATCATGCTGATGAGTTAGTAGTAACAAATGACAGTACTCGCCGGAATGTATTGACTTTGGCAGTGGATCCTGAAAATTCTATGAAACTGTACGCAGCAATCTCTATAGATAATATCATTGCTTATTACTTCTCGGACGATCAGGGAGGGCATTGGACCAGGGGAAAAGATCTTGAAAAAGGGGTGAAAAACATTTACATTGATCCTTCTTCTCCTAAAGAGAACCGAACTCTGTACATTACAGGAAAAAACTCAATAACAGTCAGGGAAAAAGGAACCTGGAAAACATATCCCGGTCCGGTGAATGTTGGAACTCTCAGCGGATTTGCAGGTGGATTTGATAAGTTACATAACAAATATATCATTTATGCAATTTCGGGTAAATCTTATTCTCAATCTGAGAGTGATCTTTCCGGTATTTATTATACAGATAACGGTGGTAAAACCTGGATAAACCGGCAGGATGATCTGCTCAGACTTCGAAGGGATAATGATGATATTCCCGAATGGCGCTGTATCTCCACCAGCAGTTCTCATCCTGAAGTTGTATACGTTTCCTATAATGGTTTGAAAGAGCACCATGATACAACATGCATTGGCGTGGCGAAAAGTGAAGATTTTGGGAAAACATGGAAATTGGTCTGGAAGGACCGTTTGACCAAAGGAGGGGATCTTAATTCCCCAAATTATAAAGGGGGCTGGATTGATGAACGATTTGGCTCCTCCTGGGGAGAGAATCCCTTTTCAATTGCCGTATCTCCTGTTAATCCGGATATATGTTATACAACGGATTTTGGAAGGACCATTAAAACGTCGGATGGAGGCAATACATGGGAACAGGTTTACACTAAAAAGAAAGATGGAGCGGGCTGGATCTCCAGAGGACTTGAAGTTACTACAGGATACAGGTTAGTTTTTGATCCGTTTGATATAAATCATCTTTTTGTTGCAAACACCGATATCGGTTTGATGGAGAGCAAAGACGGAGGGGAAAGCTGGATGAGCGCCACAATGAACAATGGGGTACCACAGAACTGGATAAATACCACTTACTGGCTGACATTCGATCCTGAAGTGAAAGGAAGAGCCTGGGCTGTCATGAGTGGAGTACATGATTTGCCGCGACCTAAAATGTGGAGGAGAAAAGGAACAGCGGGTTATGAAGGAGGCATATTGGTTACAGAAAACAGTGGGAAATCATGGCAGCCGGTTAGCAGGGATATAGGTGAAGCAGCATTTACGCATATCCTCATTGATCATGAAAGTAAGAAAGAAACAAGAACACTTTACGCATGTGCATTCGGAAAAGGAGTCTACAAATCAGTGGATGGAGGAAAAAACTGGATACTGAAAAACAAAGGAATTGAAGCTACTGAGCCTCTTGCATGGCAAATAGTGCAAACCCAAAAGAATGGCACATTATTTTTAATCGTTTGCAGACGCAGTGAAGATGGAAGTATTGGAAATGAGAAGGATGGTGCGATTTATCGTTCCGATGACGGGGCTGAATCGTGGGTAAAAATGTTGCTTCCCCCTGGTACTAATGGTCCCATCAGTTTAGTGATCGATCCGGAAAATAATGACCGGCTTCTGCTTTCAGCCTGGGGAAGACTTTCTAAAGGTCAATTCTCTGCGGACACTGGCGGAGGAATCTTTCTTTCAACAGACAATTTTAAGACCTGGAAACAGGTTCTTGAGAAAGATCAGCATATACACGATTTAACTTATGATCCCCGCAATAATACCTATTATGCCTGCGGTTTTAATAGTTCAGCATATCGTTCAGAAGACAGGGGTGAAACCTGGATACGTATCAGGGGTTATAATTTTAAGTGGGGACAAAGAGTGGATCCTGATCCCAGGGATCAAAATAAAATATTTATTATTACTTTCGGGGGTGGTGTCTGGTATGGTCCTGCCAAAGGTGATGATAATGCTATGGAAGATATTGTTAAGTAATTGACGCACAATATGGGATACCAATGAGCTTATCAGGTTGTCAGATATGCTTTTTTAAGAATATCAATATGTTATCAGGAAAACTATAATAACCAGCGCTCAAGGTTTTCAGCTACAAAAGAGTCATCATTCAATTCAGGGTATGCAGCATACACCCGGTCAATTTCTTCTTTCTGTCCGGGCGATAAGATTTCGTTCTTATCCAGTGTCCATAATCCTTCGAGGATTCCCTGACGACGAAGCACTTCGTGAAGACCGGTAATGCAACCTGCAAAGTTATTGGCAGCATCAAAAAAGGCAGCATTGCTATCGGTAATCTTCGAAGCAAGAGTAAGATGTTGTTGTATATCACCCTGGAAACCTGATTTTTGAATAGTTTCAAGTAATTTTACAGCTGAGCGGGTCCATACTGCCCAATGCCCCAACAATCCTCCCACAATTCTTTTTCTTATAATCTTATCCTGCACAGCAATATGATACTCGGTCATCAGATCAACCAGGATATTATCATCATTTCCGGTATAAAGTGCTATCTGATCTGCTCTTCCCGATTCAGCCACTCCCCTCACAACATCAATTGTCCGGTATCTGTTAAAGGGGGCGATTTTAATGGCTATTACATTATCAATCCCTGCGAACGATCTCCAGAAATCAACGTCCAGAATTCTTCCGCCTACAGCTGGTTGCAAATAGAATCCTATTACAGGAATTATCTCTGCAACGGTTTTGCAATGTTCTAAAAGTTCCGCGTTGGATGTATCATTGAATGCAGCCAGACTTAACAATACAGCGTGATATTTATTTTTCTGAGCCAGTTGAGCTTCATGAACTGCCTGATCCGTTTTGCCAATGACTCCGGCAATTCTGATCACCGGTTTTTTTGATTTTAAAGTAAAACGGTCGAATTCCTCCCTGGCAATTTCCAGAACTGGTTGATATAAATCAATTCCAGGCTGACGGATCGCAAACTGGGTCGTATGAACACCAACAGCAACGCCTCCGGCACCTGCATCGAGATAATATCGTAGCAAAGCACACTGTCGCCTTTCATCCAGCTTACGATATCGGTCGAGAGCAAGCGGAAGCGCCGGAATAACAACTCCGTTGTGAAAGGCGCCGGCAACATCTTTTGGTATTTCAGAATAATGCATAAGGTTGATCTGAATTAATATTTTCCGTCACGAACTTCAAAATGGGTCGGTTTACCCAATAATTTACCTTCATCTTTTATCCAGCCGGCTATCCATTGTATTACCCGGGAAACAGGAACCTCTGGGCTGTAGTTGCTTCCTTGCCTGTAAAACGGACATCAGTCTCAAGCAGACGGGCAAATTCATTGGCTACTTCTCTTACGGAAAGTATTTCCGGACCAGTCAGATTCAGTACTGCAGCCGGACTGGATGATATTTCAATTGATCTGAGAACCATATCATTCACATCACCCTGCCAGATCATGTTGAAATAACCCATATCCAGCTCAACAGCTTGTTTGTTTCTTACTTTTAGTGCAATATCCACAAGAACTCCATAGCGTAATTCTACCGAATAATTGAGTCGGATCAGAGTAACTTTTGTACTATTCTTTTTGCTTCCGTATTCGAACATTCTCTCTCTTCCCAGGCATGATTGAGCATATTCTCCGACGGGGACCGGCATTTCTGTTTCCTGCGAACCTCCTGATCCCACGGGTACGAGTTGATAAACACAACCGGTAGAAAAGGCAACAATTCTCGACTGACTGAAATGTTCAACGACCAGAGCAGGTAAGAAGGCGTTCACTGCCCAAGTGAGAGACAGGTTGTCAAGAGAACCAAATTTCATTCCTGCCAGGAAATAAACATTTTTCATGACGGGCAGGCTTTTTATAAAGTCCATGTCAAGTAAATCTCCATGAATTGTTTCAATACCGCTATTCTCCAGCTTATTCCGTTGTTCTTCTGATTCAAACAGGGATACTCCGATAATTCTCTTTTTTACACCGGCTTTATCACAGGCACGTTTTGACATGAGAGCGAGAGTAGGACCTATTTTACCTCCTATACCCAAAAACATTATATCTCCATCGATACGGGAAAACATTTCAATAACTTTGTTTCCGGGATGAGATAACAATTCTTCAAGTTGTGTTTCGCTGGTAATTTTATCAGGATATACAGTCATATTTAATTCCTCCACTTTAGAATAATATTTTTATAAATTGAAACAGCCTGTTCTATTTTTGAAATATAACAGAATTCATCCGTTTTATGTGCCATTTCCGGTTGTCCGGGTCCGAGAATTATGGTCGGTATTTGGCCATAATAATCCTGCAGTACCGATCCATCAGTAAGATAAGACAAGGCAAGCGGCAATGGCTCCCTGACATCTTCTTTTAAACAGATTTTATATACGAGCTGAACAAAGGGATCCTGTTCGTCAGTATGTACAGGTTTAAGATCGACCAGTTTCTCAAGTGCTGTTTCACTACCAAGTTCCTGGCTCAGCCTATCCAGTAATTCATCATGATTTACAGAAGTTGTGGTTCTAATATCGATAGTAAATTCAGCCCGGTCAGGAACCGAATTAATGTTCATGCCCCCATTAAATAATCCTACATTAATTGTTGGGAAACCAAGCAGGACATCTTTTTCAGCATTAAAGCTGAAAGCCTCTATCGCTGAAATCGCATGGGCTGCTCTGTAAATAGCATTTATCCCAAGCTCGGGCATAGAAGAATGTGCTGTTTTGCCAAGAGCGATAGCATTAAGGTAAATAGCCCCTTTATGAGCGATAGCCGGAACATTGCCTGTTGGTTCACCTATCACGATGGCGCTCGCATTATCGGGCAGATTATAATCCTTTACCATTTGCTGAATTCCCTGACAGCCCAGCTCTTCAGCGGCTGTGAAAATCAATCGTATTCCGTCTTTCGGGATTTCGTTTGACGGTAATTCAATCGAGGCACATATCATTGCGGCCAGTGCAGATTTCATATCGCTTGAACCGCGACCATAAATTCTGTCTCTGGTAATTTCACCGTTTATTGGTTCGTAGGCCCATTTCATGTTACCCAATGGTACTGTATCAAAATGACCTGAGAAAATCAGTGGATTTGAATGTTGATTAACACCTTTTTCGGCGATCAGATGCTTCCTTCCCCTGGCATAATCATAGTATCTGACAGTAAATCCGTTACCGGCCAGAAGTTCTCCTGTAAATTCAGCCAGCGGAGCTTCATTGCCTGGAGGATTAATGGTATTAAAAGAAAGAAGTTTTTGTGTTAAGGATATAACATCCATTTTATTCCGTGCCTTCTCTTAAAAATTAATACTGAAAGTTGCTTCTTAATTATGAAATCGTAAAATTAGGACAAAATAAGACGAAAACAAATATTACGAAACATTATGCATTTAATAAGAAACTATTTCGAAACATTTAAATTGTTTATATTTGTGATACCCATCTTTTAACGGCATAATATTAATTTAGATAGATATGAATACCCTGAGAAATTTGCTTTCACCGCTTGTATTAATTGGATTCTTGTTTCTCTGTTACAGCTGCGGACATTCTCCGTCTGCTGAACTGAGTATAAAAGAGTTTAAAAACCCGCAGGGATCGGATCAAATCCATGCGTGGTGGCACTGGCTTGATAACTCCATAACCAAGGATGGAATAACCAAAGACCTTGAAGCGATGAAAAGCCAGGGCATTTCCACTGTAACGATTTTGAATATCGGCCTGCTAGGTGAAAAAGACATGGGTGTTCCCCAGATAAAATTCAATACTCCTGAATGGTACAATATGTTCGAATGGGCTTTGCATGAGGCCAATAGACTTGATATGCATGTTGGCGCCCATAATTGTGACGGGTGGAGTTCCAGCGGAGGACCATGGATTACTCCTGAGTATTCTATGAAAAGATGCGTTTGGAGTAAAACTGTCGTCAAGGGTTCAGGGCAGACAGTAATTCAATTGGCTCAACCCAAAAAGAACCTTGACTATTATAAAGATATTAGTGTCGTTGCATTTCCTTCAAAGGATAAAATCAGTTCCTTCAGGAATCTGAAACCGGAAATCTCTTTAAATGGAAAACTTACCGGAGACCTTTTATACGATTCAGATCCTTTCAGTGGTGTTTCAGTTAATGATTCCAGTGAAATAAATATAGTGTTCAGCCATAAATTCACAGCCTCGAAGATAGCGATTCATCCCCGTATGGAATTTTCATGGGGAAACCTGGAAGGTATTCATTATCAGATTGAACTAAAAACATCCGATGATGGTAAAAGCTTCAAACAGATTCAACTGCTTGAAGGTACACCACTTAATAAAACATCAATTATAGAAATTCACCAGATAACTACTAAATATTACAAACTGGCATTCAGAAAATTTGTGGGTCTGGATTATAATCCTATCCACATATCTGAGCTTGAGCTTTTAGACAAAGATGAAAAACCCGGGTATTATACCTCAATACCTTTTCATCTTGAGAAAACCGTGACAACAATGGCAAATAAAGCCGGAGATATTCTTCTGCAGGGGAAGGAATTAACTAATGATGTAACAGCTTCCAGTATTTTGGACGTCACACAATACATGACATCTGATGGCACCTTGAATTGGAAGGTCCCTGATGGGACATGGACAATCCTCCGCATCGGATATACGACTACTGAAGCAACCAACGCTCCTGCAACTTTAGCCGGAAGGGGACTTGAATGCGATAAGATGGATACTTCTGCTTTAAATCTTCACTTCCGGAGTTTTCCCGCAAAACTGATTGCTCATGCCGGACAATATGCCGGAAATACGTTTGAGTATATGTTCATCGATAGCTGGGAATGCAGATATCAGAATTGGACCGGCAACTTTGCATCGGAGTTTGAAAAACGAAGGCACTATAGTATTGTAAACTGGTTACCGGTTATTTGCGGTGTAACAGTAGATAACTCGGGGTCGACGGAACGATTTTTACAAGACTTCCGCCAGACTATTGCAGAGTTAATACAGGAAAACTATTACAAACATTTTAATGAATTATGTCATCAGTATGGAGTAAAGTCACACACTGAAGTCATCTATGGAGGTACCACCTATCCTCCGCTGGATATTCTGAAATCAAACAGTTATGTAGATGTCCCGATGTTTGAATTTTGGGCGGGACCCGATCCAAAAACCGGATTCATAAATTACAGACCTGTAACTGGTTCTACATGGGAAATCCCGGCTCAGGCAGCAGCCTTGTATAAAAAACAAATAATTCCGGCAGAATCCTACACAGGTTATGCAAATTACAGTGAAACTCCCTGGGACCTTAAATTGTATGGCGACCGGGCGTTTTGTACCGGAATTAACCAGATCGTACTACACAGTTATGTTCATCAGCCATTCGAGAAAAAACCTGGAGTCACCCTGGGAGTATTCGGTCAGAGCTTTAACCGACATAATCCATGGTGGAACTTTGCATCGCAATGGTTCACCTATCTTTCGAGAGCACAGTATTTACTCCAGAAAGGCGTTCCGGTTGCAGATATTCTCTATTTTGAAGGTGACAGATACTTCAAGGAATTAAATAACTCAGGAAAATATGAAGTGCCTTATGGTTATTCTCAGCAGCGCTGTAACCTTGATGTTCTTCTTAATCATTGTAAAGTAGTCAACGATAAACTTCAGCTCGACAATGGATTAAGCTATGATCTACTGCTTCTTCCCGATGATTCGGTGATGGAATATAGTACCCTAAAACGAATCGGTGAACTCGTAGATGCCGGAGCTGTTGTTGCAGGGCCCAGACCAATAAAAGTTGCAGGGAACCTGAATTATGAGGCCGATGAAAAAGCACTCAATACTCTTTCAGCGCAAATGTGGGGAAAGACCGGCCCTGGAATTAGCGAAAATTCCTATGGCAAGGGAAAGGTACTATCTGGTATTGGTCTGAAAGAAATCCTTGATAATTTAAGAGTAAGGCCTGATTTTTCAGCTGATAAAAAAGACACAACTAATTTGCTTTTTATACATAAAAAAGCCGGGGATAAGGATATCTATTTTGTGGTAAACCAGGAAGACAAACCGGTTGACAGGGAATGTAGTTTCAGAATATCGGGTAAGGTACCTGAAATCTGGGATCCCCAATACGGAACCGTGACACTTCCTGCAGATCATCTCGAATCGGGTGGTGTTACAACTGTTAAACTCAGATTTGAGCCGAAAGAATCGTTGTTTTTTATTTTTCAAAGTGAAAAGGCATCTGATTTACAAACCCGGAAGGACCTTGAAAAAAAGCACGTCGTGAATGATTGCAAAGGTCTTGTTACATTTGTAGATCTGGCAGGTAAAGAACCTGTTCATATCAATCAGTTTGATTCCTGGACAATTAATAATGACGTGGACATTAAATACTATTCAGGAAAAGCTAAATACAATCTGAGTTTTGGGATTCCTGCTGAAGTTGTTAACACAAAATCTGTTTATATCAGTCTTGATTCCGTTATGGTGGCGTACGATATAACCCTGAATGGTAAATATCTTGGTTGTTCGGCATTTCCCGGCTACAGATTTGACGTAACTGGATTGCTTAAAGAAAAAGATAACGAGCTTAATATAAATGTTGTAAATACCTGGCGAAATAGAATCATAGGGGATTTTACCGAATACGGAATCCTGAAGAATTGCTGGACCACTTCACCGGTTGATAATCTCCCTGGTAAGGATAAATCTCTCCAGAAATCCGGAATACTGGGGCCGGTAGCGCTTTATTATTAAAATGGAAGATGATTGAATATTTGTTTAAACAAATAAATATGGATTAAAAAATAGCTCACAAGAGATATCCCCTGTGAGCTAAAAAAACTAACTAAACAATATTAACCCATTTTCTATCCAATTAACCAATTTCCTATCCAATTCATTATCATTCAACAACTATACTAAAGGTTTACTGCGAAACCCATGGAGAAGTACGAGTTTCGACTGTTCCAGGATAAACTTTGAATGGATCGGGATTTGCTTCCCACCAGATATTTGTGGTACGTTCGTCTTTTCCAGCACCGCCAATGTTTGTTAATGCTATATTGTACTGTGCTGTATTAACAAGTTTTTCATTTCCCGGCCAGGGCATCCTACGTGGGATATGTCCATTTAGTGGACCATTATCGAGCCCTACCAGTATTCTTGGGTATCCCGTCCTCCTTTCATCACACCATCCTTCGTTCTCCATAGGGAAAAGGCCAATCATTTTTTGATTAATAATTTGCTCAAGTTTTTGCTCGTCTGTGCCGGTTAGTGTCACTACAGGAGCAGTGTTAAGGAAATTATCAATTTGAGCTTGTGTTATCGCTGTTTGGGCAATATCACTGGCAAGGGCGGAATCGATCTCTGCCTGCGTTTTTCCGGAATTGAAAAATGTAACCACATCTTTCAGTTGAGGAACAGCATCATCGTACATCTCTTTAGTATCGGCCATAGCCAGTTCTATACCTTTTTTATAATATATCTGAGCATCTCCTGCTTTTATGTTAAACAAAGCAGCTTCGGCAAGATTAAAATAGGTTTCAGAAGCTTTGTACAAATAAAATTTCCGGATTTCAACCCAAAACAAGTCAGTCCATCTGCAAACAGTACTATTGCCATAAGCATATCCTTCTTCCGGATTAGCGCCAGTGAGTAAAGGCATTCCTCTGTATTTTACATAATGATAGTCAGGAATTTGTGGATAATATCCTTTTACTGTATCTGCAAATACCTGTAAACGTGGGTCGTTGTTATTATTTAATATGTCCAGAAGTGTTTTCCCAACATTTCCCTTAACAACAGTTGCTTGTCTGGCAAGCAGATCTGTATACAGGCTGTTTTCATGTGCCGGATAATCGGTAATATTGGCAATGAAAGCATCATCATCTCTTGATGTAATCAAATCAGCCTCAGTCAGATCGGCCATTTGGGCAGTTGCCGTTGCCGCATCGACATAACGAAGACGTAATGCCAAACGGAGCCTTAACGAATTTGCAAACTTCGTCCATTTGGCTATGTCGCCATTATACAATATATCAGCACTTCCATAGCTGGATTTAGTAGCATCGAATTCAGCAACAGCTTCCTTCAGCTCTTTAAAGAAATCATTATAGATATCCTTTTGCGAGTCGTACTTAGGAGTTGTTATAGCTTTTTCGACAGGAAGGCATGATTCAAAATAAGGAATATCGCCATAAGTATCTGTGCATCTTGCAAATGCCCAAACCTTAAGTATCCGTGCAATAGCTTTTTTATTTACAAGGTCAGCAGCATCAGCCCTTTTTGTACAGATATCAACAATATCACTTAAATTTGGACCCAAATTGCCATAAGTAGCATCCCAAACACCACTATTTTCCCCCGTCTCAAAAGGATTCCAGGCATTTGCAGCCGCCATTCCGGAATAAACGCCTCCAAAACCATTTTCACCGTTTACAACTGCATTTACCAATAATGGCGTAAGCATCATGTTAACGTCAACAATGTCCTGAGTAACAAGTTTTCTTGATGTGTTCATCTGATCGAAATCTTTTGTGCACGAGTTACTGATCAGTAACGCCAATGAAAATGCAACAATTATTTTTATATAGTTTTTCATATCTGAAATATTTTAAGAGTTAAAATATTAGCTTAATATTAACACCATAACTACGGGTTGAAGGAATAGTTAGAGATTCCATTCCTGAAGCGCCACTCGCCGTATTAGGAGCAGATTCCGGAGATAAGCCAAGATAACCCATCCCATTTTGAAGATAATACAAATTCCGGCCATATACAGATAATATCAAACCACTAATTGGAGTATTCTTCAATATCGAAGGTTTAAAATTATAGCTAAGCATGACCTCTCTAAGCATGATATAACTACCATCTTCAACAAATTCTTCGCCAATTCCATTCCAGGCTCTATTGCCCCAATATATCATTCCTGGTACAGCTTTTGTATTCTTTTCATATCCGGTAACATTTCCATCTGCATCTTTAAGTTCTACAACACCGTCCAAGACACCGGTATAAGGCATTGGGTCGCCAACATTTGAACCTGCAGGAATAACATCACCCACCTCATATCTTGATTTGGGTCTTCTTCCTTCAACAGTCCATGCTCCTGTTCCCTTTCTCGTCATTTCATATTTCGTGGCTGAAACAATTTGACCACCCTCTTTAAAATCGAGGAGTACATTTAATGAAAATCCTTTATACGTGAATGTATTATTTAAACCGCCAATCCATTTTGGTGTTATGTTGCCAAGAGTTGACAATTTGCTTTCACGAACATATGAACCGGAGCCATCAACAATTTTTTGCCCATCGGGAGCCCTTTTATATGCGTACCCGATAATATTTCCGAAAGCTTCACCCACTCTTGCCTCAATATTAGAAAGACCAGGTTCTCCTCCAGAACTTGCAATAAGCGGGTATGTTTGGATCTTACCATCAAGAGTGACAACTTTTGAATGGTTGGCTGCATAGTTGAAATTAATATCCCACTTGAAATCGTTCGACTTAACCGGGGTAATTCCAAAAGTTACCTCAAGACCGCTGTTTTGTACCTCACCAGCATTCGTAACCTGTGAATAATAACCTGAAGCGGTGGAAATCCCTAACTGTAAGATTTGATTCGTGGTTTTCCCTTTGTAATAAGTCAGATCCAGGTTTATTCTGTTTTGCAGGAATCTAAGTTCAGTGCCAAATTCAACCGATTCGGTCAACTCATTTTTCAAACCCAATAATGGTAAAACTCCACTCTTGGAGGCATAGGATAGCCCATTCCATCCGGTAGTGGAAAAGCTATAACCTTCACGTGTCAAATAAGGATCGGAGTCATTTCCTGACTGTGCCCAGGAAGCTCGTACTTTACCATAACTTAATACATCTGACTTAATGGCAAAAGCATCGGTAAATACAAAACCTGAACTAACAGATGGGTAAAAGAACGACTGATTATTGACACCAAGGGCTGAAGACCAGTCATTACGTCCGGTAAAATCTAAGAATAAGTAATTTTTGTAAGCTACCTGACCTGTAACAAATACCGACTGCATTTCTTTTTCACTAAGATAAGAACCTTGACGGACATCAGTAAAATTTGATATATCGTAAACATTTTTCGCCTTAAATCCCCTGCCATCGACGCTCAGATTTTCTGCTCTGAACGTACGAACGCTGGAACCCAGGACTCCGTTTAGATTAATGTTTTCAGAAACCTTCTTGTCAGCTGTAAGCATTACATCGGCATTAAAGTCACGCATCCGACTAAATTCCTGTGTCAATTCACCTAGTCGGGAGTCTTGGTTCTTAGAGCTGGGATCCTGGGGCCATGTATTCTCCTTCGTCTGACTATAATAATCAATACTGACCCTTCCCATTAGACTCAGCCAGCTGGTGAATTTCAAAGTTGTAGAAGCTGATCCAATTATCCTGTCTTTAACGTCATGGTTTTTTATCTCATTAACCATATAATATGGATTATAATTAATGCCAGGGTATCGTATATTAGTTCCAGTGATTTCATATTGTTGTTTTACAAAATCGAGAGGAGTACTTCTAGGCATACTTATTAAATTATACATAGGATTTGATTCACTATATCCTGTAAGCGGGCGCTGATTACCTTCTGTCCGAATATAGTTTACTTTGGCGTCAAAGGTGAGTATTTCGTTTACCTTAGTAGTCCCATTAAAACTGACCGATTTATTTGATATCTTTTCATTTGGGACAATACCTGATGTTTGAATACTTCCTGCTGATAATCTCATCGAACTCTTGTCGTTTGCCGATGTTACAGCAAAATTATTAGAATAAGTAACGCCTGTATTAAAGAAATTCCTTACATTATTCTTCGGTTGTGCAACAAGAGGAATTACATTATTAATCGGGCAATCCCATATTTGGGATGAAGTAAGAGGCGAAGGCATTGTCCACCAATTGGGTATCTTTGTTTTTCCGTCTAAAGGAGCGCCCCAGCTATCTAACTGACCATTATCGGGCCAGAGATAGAAAACTCCATTAATGTCAGTACCCCAGCCCTGATCAGCATAACCTTCGTCACCGTACCCGGAACCAAATTTGTTCTGGTAGTTAGGTACAAGGTAGAGTTTTTCAAATGTCACACCTGAATTAATTTCAACACCAATGCCTTTATGTGCGTTTTTCCCTGACTTGGTAGTAAGAATGACAACACCATTAGAGCCCCGTGAACCATAAAGTGCTGTTGCCGCAGGACCCTTCAAAACATTTATAGATTCAACGTCTTCTGGATTAATGCCGCCAATACCATCACCATAATCAATACCGGCAGAGGCAACAGCGTTAGTCGGATCACTATTTGAGTTATTATAAATAGGCATTCCGTCAACCACATAGAGAGGCTGGTTGCTGCCAGTAAAAGATTTATTGCCACGGATAACTACATTGGAAGAACCACCAGTTCCACTGGCGGTTTTTGAGACTTGTACACCGGCAACTTTAGCTGTCAAGTAATTGGTAATACTTGTTTCCCTCGAAGCTGACAAGTCATTTTCTCCAATTTTCTGTGAAGCAAAACCAAGAGCTTTTACTTCACGTTTGATACCAAGGGCTGTAACTACAACCTCATCAAGTCCAATGGCCTCCTCTGTCAGCACAACATCAATCAGCATCCGTCCGTTTGTCGCAATTTCCTGTGTTGCCATGCCCACAAAAGAGAAGATCAGTGTGGCATTCTGAGGTGCATTGTCTAGTATGTATTTACCTTTCGCATCAGTAAGAACACCGTTAGTGGTTCCTTTTACAAGAATAGTGACTCCAGTTAACGGATTACCTTTTTCATCAATGACTGTACCGGCTATTTGTTTTTGCTGGAGTTCAATTCCTGATGACAACGGAGTAATTACAACAACATTGTTTTCAAGAATTCTGTAAGTTACCCCCGAATTTTCAAGAATTAATGCCATTATATCATCAATCTTTTTTTCAGAGATATCTAAGCTTAGGTTTTTATTCAGATCGCTAAACTCATCATTAAAGAAAAATCTGAAATCGCTTTTCTTCTCAATGACCTTAAACACTTCACGCATTGTTTTATCCTCCACTTTAAGATCTATAAACGTATTTTGAGAATAAACCGATGCAGATACCTGTAAGATCGTTATAAAGGTTATTAACAATGATAATTTCATGATAAGTAGGATTTTCAGGAAGGTTCTCTTTCTTTTAGAACTATTCCAATTTGGATTTTTTTTCATAGTTTTGTAATGAGTTAATAATTTTTTTTGATATTCTCTCGTAAAGAATATCTGATTAACTAACCGGGACATTTATTGTCCCGGTTTTTAAATAAAAGTATTTATTCCTCCATAGGCTTCAGGTATAAGTTTAATAGTATGAATTGCTTTTAATTATTTTGTAAGTAATCTGGAATATTGCTTTTCAAGTTCTTTATCCAATTGCCAGGTTACGTTACCTTTTCCTACCTGATATTCAAGGGGTGTGGTTAACCTGAGTATGAATAAAACCTGTTCAAGAGTCTCATTTCGGATTGTTCCGGTAAATTTGTACGATTTCAGGGCATCATTTTGAATATCTATTTTGGTATTAAATTTCCTTTCCAGCAAAGTCGCCACTGCATCAAGCTTAACACCCTCAATAACCCAGTTCTCATCTTTCCATGAAGTATATAATTCAGTTTTATTGATATTTATTACCTGAACTATTTGTTTAGCAGTTTCTGCTTTTTCTGTCTTAATGTTCTCATTTTTTGCTATTTCCGTAACGGGAAGTTTATCCGAACGGGTTTCAATATGATAAATGAAATTTTGTTTAGGTTTAAGAGTATATGAATATGTCTCATCAGTAATATTCTTTGCTTCAACTACTACATTACCCTCAACCAGTGTTGTTTCAATTGTTTTCTCTTCAGGATATGCCTTTACATTAAAAACTGTCCCGTAAGCTTTGACTTTCAGGAAGGAAGTTTGAACCATAAATGGTTTTGCCATGTTCGTTTTTACATTAAAATATGCTTCACCCTGTAGATTAACTACTCTTTCCGTTTTATTAAAATCGCCGGAATAAGAAAGCTTGCTTCCGGCATTGATCCATGCTGTGCTACCGTCAGGCAGGGTTATTTTTGATTTTGATCCCTTCGGAGTTACAATTTCACAATATTGATTTGCAGATTGAAGATTTCTGGAGGAGAAAACGAAGTATGAACCAATGGCTCCGAAAGAAACAAACAGGATAAATAATGCAGCTATCTGAAGAGTTCTCTGCATTAGCTTATTTTTCCTTAATGAATATATGAATCCCCTGTTTAATTCATTTTGATGAATATAGAGTGCTGTCTTTTCCCATGCAGCCAGAACATCAAACTTATTGTTAGTAAGATGAATAGCTGAAGAAAGCCATATTTTACGATAAGTTTCAAATTCCGCAAAGTTTTCTTTTGAGGAATTAATCCATTTGTTTACTTCCCTGATTTCATCCTCATTCAATTCTCCATTTAAGAATCGTATGATTAATTCTTCAGAATATTGATTCACTTTTATTAAGATCTGGTCTTTTTTCACAATTATCAATTAAAAAGTTTGACTTAAGTTGTGTATTGATGTATAATCCAAATATTATCTGCCAATAATATACAGTAAGACAAAAAATAGTATCTGCAAGGGTGACAAAATGCTGAAAAAAGTATCAGCATCCATTTCAAAAATGTCGAAAAAGATTACAATTGAGGATTGCAGGTAAAAGACAAATGACTATATCCTGTTAAAAATCATACTCAACTTTTTAATCGCTCGTTTCATTTGGGTTTTTACCGTGTTGACAGAAATATTCAACTCTTTCGCAATATCATTATAACTGGATTGGTCAAAACGATTCATTAAAAAGATTTTACGGCTTTGAGTGGGCAAATCATTGAATGCATTATTAAGTCTGGATTCCAGCTCCTCCGAGACTAAGCTATCAATTATTTCGGAACTGAAATTCTGAAGAGCAACTTCATTATGATAAATGATTTCATCGTACATCTGCTTAGTCTGACGCCTGACAACATCACTCTTCTTTAAATAATTGATACAGTTATTATGAACGCATCTGAATATATAAGCTTTAAACGAAATATCTATCTTTATTAAAGCTCTGTTTTCCCAGAGTTTAATAAAAGTCTCCTGGACAATTTCCTCTGCAAGGTCTGGTATTTTTATTAAAGTTGTTGCATATATACACAGCCTGGAATAGTATAACTTGAAAAGCACTTCTAAGAAACGCTCATCACCACTCTTAATAAGACGTATTGATTCTTGCTCAAGTTCATCTTCATATACACTCATATATCTCAATTGAAAAGTATAGGAGAATTTCAGTTAGAGAGGCGTACCATTTGTCAAAAATAATAAATATAAGAACATTAATATCAGTAAGCCCAAGATTGCTAAAGATCTCTTTTCGTTGGTCAAAGGAACATCCAATTCTAACCTTGAATATGACATTAAAAAATGGAAAAACAAGATCGGTGGGGGTACAACCATTCCATTTTGAATGCTCAAGCGGAGCATTTGCAAAATCCCTGGTTCCGCGATTATTTACCACCATCCTTCCGGCATGTTCACAATATCGTCTTTGGTGCCAGGATCACCGGCTGCCGGACCATAATAAACACTCCCGCCATAGGTGGTAAGGAAAAGCATACCCGGATTATTAATATCGGGTATTGCCCTCTGACCCCATTTGAAACGATAACCCTCAATTCTTTTCCAGCTGTTTCCTGAATCATCACTTCCGTATGCAGCATTTTGAAATGTGTTGATAAAAATATTCTCAGGATGCTGTCGATCGATCCCGGCAGAATTGACACGTACTCTCTCATCAAAAATTCTGACCCAGGTTTTACCTCCGTCAGTGGTTTTAATAACCCCGCCATTCATGTCTTTGCCTTCTACAGATCGTGGCCAGCAACTTACGTACATAACTTCGGGATGAATCGGACTAATGAGAAGATCATGAGGTCCATTTATACCCTCGGGTAATGTAAGTTGCTTCCATGAAGCTGCCTTATCATCACTATAATAAATGGCGCCGTCAACAGTTTTACCTTTAGCTTCTCCCCAAGGGAATAGCACAAACAGACGTCCGTTTAAATTTTGCCGCAACTGCCAGGCAAACAGATTACTACCAAATCCTTTGTTGGTTAAGTTCCATGTCGTCCCACCATCTGTCGATTTGTATACACCGCGGTCAAACACTGCGACATATAATGTTCGTGAATGCAAAGGGGATGCTGGATCGATAAGCAGATTTGTACAGACTGAATTTTCAGGTATGCCCGAATTACTTTTCTGCCAGGTTTTGCCGCCATCGTCAGTGACAGCAACTCCTCCGGAAAAATTGGAAAAACCCGATCTACCAAACATTTTAGTCCTGGGCAGGTCATGGGCATCAGCCCACACTGACCATACTTTGTCTTTAACATCTGGATCAAATCCGACCTGATAGCAGGTGTTTTGCCAGTCCCTGGGAATATTCTTAATAGAATGAAACCAGCTTTTGCCACCATCAAATGTATGGAACAGACCAATATCAGTATAACAGATAAAGAAGTGATTTTTATCAAAAGGATCAAAATGAACCCCGTAACATGTTGTAACATTCAGACCGGTATTTGAATATGAGCCGTCAGCATTATTATGACTGTACATCTGTTCCCACGTTTTTCCTCCATCGATGGTTTTGTAACCCCGTCCGTTGTCGCCTGCATAGCACACATTGGGATTGCCCGGAGCAACGCCCAGGTCAATAGGATTTCCCGGCCACCCCGGATCAAAGCTCTCCTCCATCCAGGAACCATTAAAGTTTTTTGTAATATATCCTCCCGGAGTTGATGACAAAAGCACAGGCTCCCATTTCTTTCCGGAATTTGTGGTTTTAAATATGCAATATATATCATCAGTTTTACCACTATCATTTAGAACAGGATTTACTGTTGAGATATAGGCAACTTCAGGTACTGTACCACAAACAGCTAATCCTTGTCTCAGGCTGGGAACCCTTCCCGGTACAACACCTTTCAACAGTCCTTCATTGATCTGTGTCCATGTATTTCCCATGTCGGAGGATACATACATGCCACCTCTGACTTCCGTGTTTTCTCTCCTGAATCGCGATTGTATATAAATCAGCGTACCTGATTTTCCTGTTCCTCCTTCCGCCTGATTTATCGATCTTACAGGAAGAGGCAGGTTTTCTGTTACTCCGCTAATTTCATTTATTCGCACGCATGATTTTTCCGTAAACACAATTACCTGTTTATTTTTATTGTCGGGAAATATGCCGGTTATACTTTTACCGGGAAGAATGGCAATTGCTTTCCAGCTTTCACCATGATCGATTGACATAACAAGCCGGGCCCTGCTGGTATCGATTCCTGCATTGCCACGGGCCATATAATCCTCCAAAGGTGCAAGTCCCAAAAATATGCAGTTATTATCTGTTGGATCAACCTTGACTTTCTGAATAGTCCCATCCAGCGCTCCCTCAATTAAGTCAGAAGCTTTCAGATTAGTACTTTGTAACCGTTCTACTTTTCTTGATTTACTGACATCGGGAAATACTATCTTCCACTTTTCCCCTCTGTCGTCAGATCTTAGAAGAAGACTTATTCCTGAACCCCTGTCTTCGCTATATTGGAATCCCTTGGTAGCCGCATAAACCGTGTTGGTATCTATGGGATCGAATTCAAAATCATCGGGAACATTCCACAAATTTTTCGCTTGCCATTTCTTTCCTCCATCATGTGAAACATAAACAGCGGTCATATCGCAATGTGTCAATACAAAGTTTTCGTCGAATGGGCTCACTGTTGGTTGTAATACACCTCCTCCACCTCCGGGACCGATTACTTTCCATGCCTTATCTTGTGCATTTTTTTTATTATTACCAGGAGATAATGTTTGACCTGTGCATACCCCTATAAGGAGTATACATGAGAACATCCAAATTATTTGTTTCCAAATTGTCATTTTACGTGGATATTTTTTGAGAATTATAATTTTTATTTTGATCATTTCCTTACTTCTTGATAATACAAAATAACGAATTGTAATATTATTACAAAAATATGAAATTTAATGAAATTCTAAATTTGAAATTCGAAATACTTTCATAAATTTGGGAGCATTGTTTCGGATACTGATTTCCCCGGTGTTCTACCTGGCCAGAATCAATATCTAATTGAAGTAAAAACATAACTATGGAGAATTTAACCGAACCTCATAACGGGCGACTTCATTCCCTGGATGCCCTGCGTGGTTTTGATATGTTCTGGATCGCGGGTGGTGATGGAATTATCCACGCGCTTGCTGCTGCTACCGGCTGGCAGTTTTTCATGACGCTAAGTGCTCAGATGGAGCATGTTAAGTGGGAAGGTTTTCACTTTTACGATCTTATCTTTCCACTTTTCCTTTTCATTATGGGTGTGAGTATACCTTACTCCCTGATCACGAAAACGGAAAATGGTACGCCACGAAAAACAATATATAAGAAAATATTTACCCGCTTTGGAATACTTTTCATCTTCGGACTTATCTATAACCAGGTCTGGATTAAAGATTGGATTCATCCCCGTGTTGGAAGTGTCCTTGGAGAGATTGCCTTTGGGTATCTTTTTGCATCCCTTATAGTCCTTCATAGTCCCAAACTCCGATCGGTCCTTTTTTGGTTAGCAGTTATACTGGTTGTGAATGCTATGATCCAGTTTCTTGTTCCAGTTCCGGGATTTGGAGCAGGATCGTTTACACCGCAAGGCTCTGTGAACTATTATATTGATAAATTGTTTATGCCTGGCAGTTTCCTGTATTATATAACAGCAGATGGTACGACATATGGTCTAAGTCGTGTCCGACCGCCGGATGCCTTTCCAATGTACGGAGTGGAAGGATTTCTGGATTGGTTTTCTGTGATTATCATCGCCTTAATGGGCGTCATTGCCGGATTCAATCTGAGGAATCACAAGCTTTCTCAATACCGGAAGGTGGGTATTCTTCTTGCTACCGGCTTTGGCTGTCTTTTATCAGCGCTGATCCTGAAACGCTGGTACCCCATTATTAAGCTCCTCCAGACAGATACATTTTATTTATTTGCAGGTGGATTCTGCTTTATACTTCTAGCCTGTTTCTATCTGTTGATCGATGTTTGGAAGATCCGGAAATGGAGCTTCTTTTTTAAGGTTATCGGTATGAACGCAATAACGATATACATGGGATTTCAGCTGATCAAAGTCGACAACACCTCTAATATCCTGGTGGGTGGATTGGCTAAATATATGGGGCCCTATGGTCAAGTATTCATAAGCGTGGTCACTGTCACATTAGTATGGATCTCGCTTTATGCATTATATCGAAAAAAGATATTTTTAAAAGTCTAAGAATCCTGAATTTATGTAAATGTTATGTTCGCCATACCAGGAAATGGATAAAAGCACTAAAAGTTCTTGTATGCACAGCTTTTTCTTTCGACAATTCGTGCTTAAGGGTGCAGCAGTTGCTGCTTCTTTTTTGATGACGGTAATCTGTCCCCGTTATTCAGTATCTCTCGCTCAAAACCATGCTGCTCAGGATGTCATTCGGCGCCTGATTCCCAAGGTTTCATCAAGGTTTACTTTTGAACAAATACCTACTGTAAATGGCTATGATGTCTTTGAAGTCGAGGCTTCAGGGGGCAATGTCACTGTGAGAGGTTCAACTCAGGTGACCATGTGCAGGGGCGCCTACGATTATCTTAAAAACGACTGCAAATGTCTCGTGACCTGGGACGGCGATCAGCTTAATCTTCCAAACCCTCTGCCTGATGCATCAAAACGTCGTGTTATTTGTCCGGTCAAGTTCCGGCATTATTTGAATCAATGCACTTTCTCTTATTCTACGGCTTTTTGGGATTGGGAACGCTGGGAGAAGGAGATTGACTGGATGGCGTTGCATGGCATTAACATGCCCCTCTCAATGAACGGACAGGAGAAAATCTGGCAATCTGTATTTGAAAGCTACGGGTTCACCAATTCCGACCTGAACGCCTTTTTTATCGGTCCGGCATTTCTTGCATTTCAGCGAATGGGTTGCCTGTACGGTTACATGGGTCCTTTGCCTCAAAACTTTATTGATAACCAGGCACTTCTGCAGAAAAAAATCCTCAATCGTGAACGGGAACTGGGAATGCTTCCGGTCACACCTGGATTCAGTGGGTTTGTTCCTGGAAATTTCAAACAAAGGGTTCCGAATGCTAAAACAGTAAACTCAGCATCGTGGTGCGGGTTTCCACCCACCTTGCTGGTTGAGCCCCGTGACCCTGTATTCGCTGAAATCTCCAGGAAATTCATCCAACAATATAAAAAGGAATATGGGGAGCTGAGTGGTTATTACCTTATCGATCTCTTTATTGAAATGGACCCACAGGTCAACGTCGTAACCAAAAATCAGGAACTTCGTGTCATTGGCGACGGAGTTTATAAAGGATTAAATTCAGCAGATCCGAAAGCCATCTGGGTAATTCAGGGTTGGCCATATCATAATAGCTCCGGTTTCTGGGATAATGCAGCGATTGCTGCATTTCAGGATTCCGTTCCGAACGACCGGATGATCATTCTTGATCTTGCATGTGATAAGTCTGAAGTCTGGCGCAATCGTCCAGCGGTTGCAGAAAGACAGGTTATCTGGAATATGCTGCATAACTATGGACAGAGAACACAGCTTCAGGGCATTCTCAATGATGCAGCTATCAAACCCATAAAAGCTTTACAGCAACTGGGTCAGTCACACATGGTGGGCATGGGTTGTACCATGGAAGGTATTGAGCAGAATAGCGTCATGTATGAACTTCTATGCGATATGATGTGGCGCACTACCTCTCCTGATATCGACGCATGGGTGGCATCCTACGCCCATGAACGGTACGGTTCTTCTGCTCCGTCGGTTTCTTCCATTTGGAGTTCTATCTTCAATATTTTTTATAAATCGGCAAACAGCAATTACCCGACACCATATCAGGTAATCGGTCCGAAACAGAATTCACCCGATTGCTCCGATATCAGGAACCTTATTGTGGAGATGCTGGCTGCGGCCCCGGACTTTAAAAATAATCCGCTTTTTATCCGCGATCTTGTTGACGTAAGTAAAAGATATTTTGGCGAGAAGTCTGCTAACTTTATAGTTCGGGTATTAAATTCATCAGGTGCCGCAAGGACTCAGGCAAAAGATGATTTCAATATATACATGACCGAACTTGACGCTCTACTTTCAACAGTGCCGCAGTATCGAATGGACAGATGGATTGCAATGGCCCGGTCGCTGGTACCTGACACTGATAAAAACCTTATGGAACAAAATGCCCGTGCACAGGTGACTACATGGGTTAATCCTTCAATTTTATCCGATTATGCAAGAAAAGAATGGAGCGGTCTTGTCAAAGAGTATTACCTGGGCCAATGGAACCTCTATTTTGACGGACAATCGAAATCGGGTTTCTGCGACAATTGGGTGATGCGTACTAATCTGGCGCCAACCAAAACGGTCGACCCTGTATCGCAGGTAAAACTTTTACTAAGTCTCACCAACCCGGGGAATTGAGTTAAAGTAGAAATGTAAAATATTTTATTCCTAAATACGCTCAACTTCTTCAACCATAATTTGATAATTCCGTAATGTACGCTCAGAAATATTGCGACCGTATGGAGCAGCTGATGGCATTAGTACGAATCCCCGACCTTCACCGTATGTTCCATCAGCAAGAGTCTGTTTTACGACTCTTCTGAACATATCACAAGGCATATTTTCAATATCAGCAATTTCTATATTACCAAATAGTACTAATTGTTTTCCATATTTTCCTCTCAAATATTTCAGGTCCGCATCACCCTTAGGTGGAGGTTCAATTGGATCTATTGCATCGGCTCCCATATTAATAATAGAATCGAGCACATTTTTAACACAACCATGAGCATGGATCCGGACAAAACCACCATATTTTTTAATCTGTTTCACCATTATACCAGTATACTTTACTACATAATCCTCGAAAAAAGCAGCAGGCAGAAATGGTTCCGTAACATACTCAGGACCATAAATGCGCCACAACCTGCCGGGAAATTCTCTTGCTACCATTTCAGTTCGCTTATATAAATAGCGAGCATGTTTTTCCAGTAGTTTATGACACAGCCCTTGTTCAGTAAATGCAAAGATTGTGAAATCCTCCAGACTAAAGAGTGAAGCAACGGCGCAAACCGGATCTTCCGTATCAACCATTACAATCCCCTTGTCGCTTAACTTCATTTCCTGTTTTTCCAAATTGGCAATATCTATATTCTCTTCAAATATTTCATCCGGCAATTCAAGAAACAATTTTACGTCATCTTGATTTTTTAGCAAATATTCAACTGTCCATACTGTATCGAGGTTCTTGTCACGACGTGAGAGGCTGGTTAATTTTTTTTTACCCATTTTAAAGGTCAACCGGGTATAACGACGATTATTATCCTCCCATTCTTTTGTCTCAACAAATTGCTTCCTGATGTCAACATTTACACTTCCGTTCCAGGATAAATGAGATTGGGCTCTTACAGGGCTCACCATTCTGATTATATCGGTGTGATTTTCGGCCAGGGTAACCAATGGTTGCCAGGAAAGGGAATTATATATATTATACTCATCAGGATCGTTGGGGTCAACCAGGAAACCTCCTATTTCGTAGAAATTTACTGCAGGACGGTCAACAACCTCGCCTTTTATGGTCGCCATTAACCTTTCACGTCTCGTCATACGTATTATTTTGAAAGAGATATTTTATAGTTATCTATAAATGAAATCCGCTTTA
>Ga0302322_100000555_pt1 | contig 28955 bp, 7 predicted proteins | sample Fen_T0_2_FD_203757 | JGI IMG/M metagenome (GOLD analysis project Ga0302322, IMG submission 203757) | Peat permafrost microbial communities from Stordalen Mire near Abisko, Sweden - Fen_T0_2 | ecosystem: Environmental > Terrestrial > Soil > Wetlands > Permafrost | place: Sweden: Abisko...
TGAATTCGCCGTACGACATCGCGGTTGATTTGGGGATGGGAAAAGTCTACGTGCTGGACAACAATCTGGCGGGCGGCACGCCGGCTTACATTTACTCGTTTAATCTCAGCGGCACGCCGGCGCAAGTGGCTGCCAGCAAGCAGATTCTTTATACCATGCCGGTGCCGGCGGCGGATGTGACGGCGGGCTTGTATCCGCTGATTTCCGGGATCGCCTTGGATGCGGTGAACCACCGGCTCTATTTCAACCAGATTGACGTCACCACGAGTTCCAATTCATTCATCGGCTGCCTTGAGTTGGCGGGCAGTGCCAGGAGCAATGCCTATAATACCATTGGCACGACTGATCCCGTGCTGCACACCTGCTATGTTGGTCAAATCCCGGGTCAGGGGCCGATCGCCTTGGGGGGCACGAATATTTATCTCGGGGCGATCAACGGTCTGAATGGAAACAATGGTGTTTACCAGGCGCCGTTGGATGGCCGCGGGGCTTGGACGGAAATCGTCACTGTGTCCGCTGGCGACACACTGTTTGGCGGCGGCTTGGTGGCGGGCGTGGCGGCGGATGTCCGGGATAATCTGGTTTATTTTCTCACGTACAATGCCGGGGCGGTGAATTACACCTTTGACCTGGGCCAGAACGCCCTTTGGACCTACAATCTCACCAACCACAACGTCGTCAAAATTGCTTCCGGGTACGCAGGATATCCGGGCAACCTGGCGCTGGATGTCGGGAACAACCGCTACTATTTCACGGTGGGCCAGGATGGCACCGGCAAGGTCAGCCCGACCAACTATCAGGCGATTTACACGGGAATCCTGGGAGCTACGAATGCACCAACGTGGTTGTACACGCCTGTTTTGAGCGGTCTGGATACCACCGGAAACATCAATGCCGGCAGCGTCGCTTTGCATGGGATCTATGTCGTGGACATTGCCAGCACCAATCATCTGCCCGTGGCGGGAATTTGTTCCGTGACGGCGGTCAAGAACCAGTCGCTCCGCTTGCCGGTGGCGGGCGTACTGGCCAATGATTACGACTTGGATGGTGATACCATTGCCCTGACGGCGGTCAGTGCCAGCAGCACGAATGGCGGCAGCGTGGGGTTGAGCGGCAGTTGGGTGGTTTATACGCCGCTGACCAATTTCATTGGCCGCGATCAATTCGCCTACACGCTGACGGACAGTCAGGGCGGCCAGACGCAGGGAACGGTGGTGCTCAATGTGGTTTCGGTGACGACGCCCGCCACTAATCACGTGACGATTCAGGTGCAGCCCGGCAGCCGGCTCATTTTCTTTGCGGGGGCGGCCGGCCAAAGCTATGTGGTTCAATCTGCGGATTCGCTGACCGGCCCGTGGCAGGATCTTTCCCCCAGCCTGACGGCCAGCGCGACTGGATTCGTGGAGTACAATGATTTGCTGATGCCGCCTGCGCCGGTTCGGTTTTACCGCATTCGGCCTGCGTTCTAGGTTTCTTCGGCAAGTTTTGCGGAGGCTTTTAACCTAGAAAAAGCAGTTCAACCACGGATAAACCCGAAGGGACACGGATAGAGATCCGAAGCCCTCCATTCGAAATGGACAAGGGACAAAACCAAAGCTGTATAGCCGCAAAAGACGGCTATTGCATGGTGTGTAAGCAGATGCTTATGAAAGCCGAAGTTATTTCGCAACGTAATCGCCCATATCATTGCCAAATCGGTGATCCGGGGGACTTGCTTTAAGCTCACGGTATTGATCGCCCTGCCAGACAATCAGAGGCATTTCCAAGGTATTACCCATCTGCCGCCCGCAACTGTATTGATCAAAATTATGTACGCGGATGCCATTTACCGCCACGATCACATTGCCCGCTTTCATCCCGGCGTTTTGCACACGATCGTTTTCGGTGCGAACCAGCACGCCATCGCCGGGTGCTGAATGAAAATCTTGCATGCTGACATTTTCAAGACCTTTCGGGAACAGTTTGGGCAGTCGGCTTTTTAAGGCCGCAGCAAATCGATGGTCGCCAGTCTTTGCTTGGTAGCGAACGCAAAAACTGATGACCGGCCGGGAATCATCATAACGTTCTTCTTCTTTGACGAGCCATTGAAAGGCCTCGTCATAGCGGCCGGCAGTTTCGCAGAACCCGGACTTAGCCTCCAACCCGTCCGCCGAGTAAACCTCGCCAGCCTCGTCGGCGAGGGCTCGAGCCTTATTGGTCTCACCGTGCTCTAGATAATACTGAACCAGCCAATTGGCTTTGCTCGCTGCGGAAACCCGGTCCAGACATTGTTGCACCCCTTTTTCGTAATACTTGGCCGCCTTGTCATCCATTTGCCGGTCTTGAAAATAATCCCCCAAAATGTAATACCGGGCCGGATCCGGCGCGGACGCCTGGGCCATCAAGGCTTCGTAGCGATCCGGTTGATCCTGAATCGTGTCGGCCACCGCCTCCATGGCATACGTTGCGTAGGGCAATACTGATTTGTACGCCTCCTGGCATTGTTCATACGTCGGTTGTTTTCCCTGTTTGGGGTAGGCGAGGCGAAGGAGGTTGTAAGTGATATTGCGGTCATAAGGAGCGCGGGCGTGAAGCTGGGCGATGCGCTGGGTGGCCTCCGGCCCGCTTACCAGGCTGTAATGGGAAAAACGGGGAAGCGGATTGTAAGCGGTCCCCGGCGGCGGATTGTGCTTGTGCCATTCAGTGAGGTGTGGATTGGGGTTCGGTTTATAAAGTTCCTTCGAAGGTCCCCAAAAGCACAAATAATCCCAACACTCTGCGGGCGTGAGGTGCGGAGTGGCGACGGTGACTTTAAAGCCGTCGTCCACGGCTCGGTGATAGGCGGCGCTGTCCACACACGTAAACCGCCGGTAAAAGGGGGACAGGCGCAAAAAGGCAAAGGTCTGGTCACATTTCCCGGCAAACTCCTTTGCCTGGCCGGGAACGCCCCATTTGTTTTGCAGGAAATCGAAATTGTGCTCGATGGCGTGTCCCAGATGTCGTTGATAAAACATGGCCCATTGGCCCCAGCCAATCACCCGAACAGCGGGCTTGCCGTTCCGGTCGGCGACCAAACAGCCACGGGGCAATTCGTTCAATTTGCCGATCAATTCACGCTCGCTGGCGGCCTGTCCAGCGGAGATTTGGTACACGTTGGCCAACTCTTTGAACTCCAAGGGCAGAGAAATCCGCAATAGCTGATGGCCGGTTTCGACCGAATAATGGGCCTCGTTGGCAATGCGGACAAAATCCGGGGTAAGCTTCTGATTGTCATTGAGTTTGTTCCAAGCGATGTCTGTATCCACGGATCTGACCAAGGCTTGGAACCAAGCAATGCATTCAATGGGAGAGAGCGATTGCGCTTCCGCCAACGGGCGGTAATCAGCGGAGTTGACGGCCTGGAGGGTCCTCACCCACTTGGTCACGGCATCGACGTCGTTGGTGGCAATGACGCTCAATTTCTCCAACGCGGCAGCCTGATTATTCATCAGCGTCAGCAACATCGCGCCGGCGACCTGTGCGTTGACGTCCGGGGCCCGGATTCCCATTAAATATTGCGCCATGGCCAGATGCGCGGTCATCCGGCAAAGCGGGCTGCGGATATCATAGAAGTCGCCAGAATGTTCGCGCAATGAAAAGGCGCCGACGAGGATGGCCGCTTCTTCATGCAAGGCGGGGTTGCTAAAATCGCTTTCCAATTGGTCGGACAACGCCAGGCTTTTCCGCTCAATGGTGGCGGCCGTTCCATCGGTCAAAGCCAGCAAGAGCGCTGTGTCCGCGCGGGGCGGCGTGTCGTGCGGTTGCAGACCAAAGTTCCTGGCCAGCGCCTGCGCCACCGCTTGGTATGGTTCCGGCGACCAAATGGGACCGGCGATCTTCAAATCCATCTTTAAATCCGGCTGGTTGGGTCTCAACTCGATTTGAAGTTCGTAGACAGGTGCTCCCAGCGGCGAATCCGGTTTTTCGGTAGCCTTAACGGAACAGTGCATGGGGTCCCGCAATTGATGATGGGAGGCATAAAACAATTGTTCAGCCAGATCCGACACAATGGTTTCCACGATGAACTGGGATTCGTCCTGAAAGTGGGTTTGGAAATAGGCGCCTGACTGGCTGGCAGGCTCGTCAACCGAATGTCGGCAGCCCAGCAGCAGGGCAACCGCAATGAGACCATATATTCTCTTCTGAAAACCTATTCGCATAATTGCCAATGCTAATTGATTCAGGCAGGGGGAAAAGAGAAATTCAGCTGGCAGATGTTGACTAATTCGCGTGCTGGAATTTATCTGATCCATCAGGCTGCGCCGCGATGGATCAGTTGATCCGGCTGAGGTCCAAGGAGCTGCCCGACAATGCCACTTTGTTTCATCAGGACTGATTTTGCTTGTGTTTTCTGTCCGAAAGCGCCGAAATATCTTTAGTCAAATCACACGGATAATAATGGATATCAATGGCTTGCAGCCCAACCTAGGATCACCCGCAGGGTAATTGATCGCCAAGCTTGAAATCCGTGTTTATCACTGTCCATCAGTTGTTTATGACTTCTTTGGCGGGCTTCAACTGCCGTTTTTAGGCTGAATGGTGGGACGCCGCAACGGGGCGCGTGGACTGCAAACATTGGGCGATGGCGGAGCGTCGCCCCCTCATCCGGCCTTCGGCCACCTTCTCCCCCGATGGGGAGAAGGGAGGTTTTTTTGGTTTTGGTGCTACAAATATGGCGCGCCTACGGCGCTGGAAAATGCTGGCAGGTTGGCGTGGGGACGGAGCCGGATCAGCTTTGTTCCTGGTGGTTGTTTCCTGGTTCCTGCCAAAAGCTCCGGTGCCGTCGGCGGTTTTTGTGGGCGCATCTTTTTCGGGGGAGCAAGGGCGGAGCCGCCGCGTGCTGCTCCGGGATGAGCCGTGGGTGGGGCGCGCAGAGGCGGTGACCGGGGCATCACCTGTTTCGGTGATGGGGGGTTAACCGTTTTGGGGGATAGGCAACGGCCGATTGTGGTTTATATTGATTCGAGCCACTGAAAAAACACAAACCCCCGCGGGGCATGCCAAGCATGATTCCGCCGGCAGATGTGTCGGTGGACCAAAAAACATGATCATCATTTATCATCGCCCGCTGGCAAAATAGTTCCTGGCTCCAACCCCAACCATCAAGACTGAAGGAACCCCCCTAACCCCGCAACCCTGCAACCCAATAAAATGAAACACAAATTGTATCGCCTACTTACGGCAGCGTTACTGCCGGCAATTGTTCAAGCCGCCTCGGCGGCAGTCCTGCTCACGGATAACTTCACGGTGCTCCCCGGTGGTGTTAACAACCAGGATGTCAACCAGCTCCTTGGCAGCGGACGGCAGACTGGTCCGCTGGCTTCCGTCAGCTCGGGTTTCTTCTCCACCTACACGTTTGGGGGTGACCACCATCAGATAGGCAATACGACCACCGACGTCGGCCAGCCGGGAGGAGCCGCCAATAGCGCCTATGTGCTCCTTGCGTTCGGCGGGGGAACATTTCAAAGCGACCTTGACATTGCCAAAGTGTCCACCGGGCCGCTGACCATTGAAGTGGATATGTATAATAACGGTTCGAATCCCGGTGGTGGTGCCGACACCCAATGGGTGGCGCTCACCCTGGGAGTGCCCGGCAATACGGGTCCGAATTCCGGCGGGGCAGGTGAATTCGGTTTTCTCAAGCGGGCGAATGGCGGGGTGCAGGTGTTCCAGAGCGGCAGTGACATCACCAGTGGTGCTTTGGACGTGGTGGGAACGGCCACGGACGATCATTGGACGGTGACCTTCACCGACACGGCTGGAACGGGTTCCGCCTTCACCGGAAACGGCTCGAAAGTCACGCTCCAGAATGGCGCGACCGTGCTGGGCACCTATGCCTTGAACCAGTTGAAAAGCTCGGGTCTCCGGCTCGGTTTCAAATGCGATAACAATCGGTTCGCCGGCATTGCCAACCTGAAAATTTCCGGGACGTTGCCTGCGGCGCCCGCCCTCGCGGTGCTCTTCCACGATAACTTCAACGCGTATTATGGACTCAATTCGGATAATAATCTGAATCTCAATGTGGATCTGGCCGACCGCCAGAGCGGCCTGCTGACGCCCGTTAATTATACCGCCGGTGGAAACCACCATCAGGTCGGCAACTCGGGGACGGGTGTAAACCAACCGTTTGGCTCGGCCAACAGCGGCTACGTGCTCACCGCATTCGGTGGAAATTTTTACAGCGACCTGGACATCCCGGTCGTATCAACCGGGGTGTTAAAGATTGAAGTGGACATGTATGTGAACAACAACGATTGGCTGGCGCTCGGGTTGCGTCATGTGCCCACGGACTTTTTCCCGATCGTTCCGGCTGGCTCAGGCGAATTCGGCTTTCTGAGGCAGTCGGATGGCGGCGTGCAACTGTTCCAGAACGGCGGGGGTATCACGCCTTCTGGCTGGAACAATGCTAATACTGCGCCGGACAACCACATGACGTTTATTTTCACGGATACTGCGGGAACCGGCTCCGCGTTCAACGGGAACGGCTCGAAAGTCACCGTGATGAGTGGTGCGACCACGCTGGGCACGGTCACTTTGGCTCAATTGAGCAGCTCGGGTCTCAAGCTCGGTTTCAAAGCCGATAATAACCAACTCGGCGGCCTTGACAACCTGACCATCTCGGGGACGGCGCCGGCCGTCATCGCGCCCGCATTGGTGAAAGACATCAATCCGCTCCGGTCGGAAGTGGCCACGGGGGCGCCGTGGACCTTGTCCGTTACCGCCAATGGCATGCCATTAAACTATCAGTGGTATAATGAGAGCGGCCCCATCAGCGGAGCGACCACCAACAGCTACACCTTCAATGCCGTGGCCGGTCTCCATTCTTACTATTGCACCGTCACCAACGCCGCCGGAACCGTATATAGTTCGAGTGCGGTGGTGTTGAGTGCCACGAACCTGGTCACGGTCAACAACTTCAGCTTTGAAAATGGCTATACTCCGGCCTTCGGCAACGGGGGAATCCCCTTGCAGTGGACGGACTATAATCCCAGTTGGAGTGGTGTGGCTGGCGGCAAGGCCCAGTTTTCCCCGTCCATTATTCCCGATGGCACCTTATATTACGCGCGCAATACAGGCCCGAGTGACATCACTGGCGGCGTTTATCAGGATGTGGGCGCGTTGCAACCCAACACCACCTATAATCTTACCGTTGCCATCGGACGCGGAAATAATAAAGGCGTTGATCCCAACGGGCTGGGAGATTGGTCGCCGGGAATTATTTCGCTGCTCAATGGCACCGATAATACTGGCGCGGTTTTGGCCAGCACCACCGGGTATCCGGACGTAGCGGGCACCTGGCAGGACTATACGGCAACCTTTACCACCGGGCCTACAGTCAGCGGTGATCTCACCATTTCGCTGGCGGTCGCCCCGGCAAGCACCTATCAATCGCTGTTTGACAATGTGCGGCTGACGACCGGAGGGTTTTTGCCGGAGAATCCGGCTTTGGTCCAGGACATCCTGCCGGCTTCGGTGACGACGGTGGTGGGTGATCAGGTGGTGTTCACGGCGTCGTTCAGCAATGCCCCGGCGGCGAACCTGCAATGGCAGTTCATCAGCACCAATGGCGTGGTGAGCGACCTTTCCGGTCAGACGACTGAGACGCTGACGTTCAGCAATGTGCAATTGACCAACACTGGTTCCTACCGGCTGAAAGCCGTCAACCAGACCAACGGCCTGGCGGTTTACTTTAGTTCAGCCGCGTCGCTGGTGGTCAGTGCCGTGCCGGCACCGGTCAATAATGTGGTGATCACCGCTGCCAGCCAGACCGGTTGGGGCCCCGGGGCAGTTGGAATTTCCACGAATTTCATCCCCACCTGGACGGTAAACACCGATGGTGACCTGATATTAGGTTCACTTAATGGCAGTGTCGGGACGCCCAACACGGTCTATTCCGGCTTGGGCAATTTCGGCCTGGCTGGAGCCTATGGCGATCCGCAAATCTTGTCGGATGGCATTACTGGAAATCTGGTCTACAATCCGGGCAACGGTGGCAACTTCACGTTGGACACCTGTGGACCCTACAGCACCGATCCCCTTGCCAACTACGCCGGCATTTCGCTGACCTACACGCTGAATACGGTTTCGGCAGTCAACGGCTTTGACTTGACTAACATCGTGGTTTACGGCGGCTGGGGTGACAACACCCACGACGAGCAGAGATACCAAGTGCTCTATTCCACGGTGGCGGCGCCCACCACATTTATCCCCATGACCGGCTGGGTGGACTATCTGCCGACGAATCCGAGCGGCTACCAATCGGCCACGCGCACCACACTGACCCCGGCAGCGGGCGTGATGGCGGCAAATGTCTATGCCGTACAGATCAACTTTAACAGCCAAAATCCAGTGCCGAAGAACAGTTATTCGGGCTATGCGGAAATCATCGTGGGTGGCAAGGTGGCGCCAGCCCGGCCGCTTTTGACGCAGGACATCAGCCCGGCCGCCGCCGAGGATGTGGTGGGCAGCAAGTTGACGTTCGCGCCAGCGTTCATCAACGCCACCAGTTATCAATGGCTGAAAAACGGGACGAATCTGCCGGGAGCCACGCTGCCGGTGCTCACGCTCAACAACCTGCAGCTCACGGATGCGGCCACGAATGGCGGTTACAGCCTGAAGGTTTGGAACGCCAACGGCACCAACGTGAGCTCGGCTTGCACCGTTTACGTTGACCCGGCCCCGACCGCGACCAACAACGTGGTCGCGGCCTTCGCCTACCAGTCCTCGTTGGCGGCCGGATTCGGCCCCACTTGGGACACGTCCTTGCTGAGTGCGAGTTTGATTGCCGGCCAGAATCCGCCTGCTGGCGGCTCGGATACGGATTCGAGATTCGTCGGTGGCGGCGATCACGCGGCCGGGTTGTCGGTGCTGACGGATGGCAACTATGGGACGTTCGCCAGTGACGGTACGCACCCGGCCTTTGCCGCCGCCGGTCATGGGGCGGGCAATTATGTGATCTACACGCTGGGGTCCGATGTCAAAGGCTATGATGTCACGAACATCCTGATTGCCGGCGGCTGGAATGACGCTGGCCGGGACTCCCAGTATTACACCATCCAGTATTCGACGGTGGCGAATCCCGACATGTTCATTCCGCTGGTGTCGGTTGCCAACAACCTCAGTGGCGGCAACGGCAAGGCGGCGCCGGCGTCGGGCGTGCCAACGGTCGTCCGCAGCACGTTCACCCCCGCGAGCGGAGTGCTCGCCAGCCATGTTTACGCGATCCAGGTTAACTTCGAGTTTCCGCACGACGTGGCGAACGGGTATTCCGGCTACAGTGAAATCAGCGTGTTTGGCGCGCCTTCGGCCACGGCCCCGGCGGCGGGGCCGGTGATCACCGGCACGCACGACACCAGTAATCCCACGGTGTTGACCCTGGCCACACCCAACCTGATTCCCTATCAACTGCCCAGCAGCTTCGGGGCGGGCAGCTTCGCGAACGAGGGCTGCAATGTGACCAATCTGACGGACGGCATCCTTGGCTCCGGCTCCGGTTTCGCCGCCAGCTGCGGTGGCGACGGCTCGGCGGTTCCGTGGATTGTCTTCACGCCCACCAATGGCAGTTGGAACCTCAGCAACATCGTGGTTTACACCATGTGGAACGATTACGGCCGGTGTGGCCAGTTCTATAACGTAAGCTATGCGACGACGTCGAATCCGACGCTGTTCCTGCCGCTGGCCAGCGTGGGTTACAATCCGTTTGTCCCTGAAGATGGCACGCACAGCGCCAACCAGGTGCAGATTGCGCCGCCGGTGGGCCAGGAGCTGCTGGCCAGCAACGTGGTGGCGGTGAAATTCGACTTCACGTCGCAGGGGGTGCTGAACTACGGCTGGTCCGGCTATACGGAAATCGTGTTGCAGGGCACCAACGTGCAGTCACTGGTGGTTCCGCCCACCCTGCCGACGAAATTCGACGCACCCAGGGTTTCCGGTGGAAACCTGATCCTGACGGGCAGCGGCGGCGCGCCGGCGGGTCACGCCTACGTTTGGTTGAGCACGACGAACCTCTCGGCGCCGATCACCTGGACGACGAGCTACACCGGCAATCTGGATGGCGCGGGCGCCTTCTCGAATGCGATCCCGGTGAGCCTCACCAACCGGTCGGTGTTCTTCCGGTTCATGATGCCGTGAGCGGGTTGAATTAAGTCATTAGCGTCAACCGCCCGGGGACGCAAGTCCCCGGGCGGTTCACTTAACAAAGCGAGCTTTAGCTCCAGGTAACTAAACATAAATGAAAAAAGAATATCAAAGCGTCGAAAGCGATCAAACGGGTCGCCGACCAAGTCGCGGATTCACCCTGATTGAACTGCTGGTGGTGATTGCCATCATCGCCATTCTGGCGGCCATGCTGCTGCCGGCGCTGGCCAGTGCCAAGAAAAAGGCGCAGGGCATCAACTGCATCAGCAACCTAAAGCAATTGACGTTGGCCTCCCATCTCTATGCTGGCGACTTTCAGGATGCCATTCCGATTAATGATACAACCACGAATGCATGGGTGGCGGGCGATGTGAGCGGCAGATCCGGCAACGATGGCATTACCAACCTTGCCAATCTCTACATCGGCGCGCTTTGGTCTTACAACAAATCGGCGGCCATCTACCAGTGTCCGGGAGACAAGGATTTGGCTGGCAATGTCAATACACCGCGGGTGCGCAATTATTCCTTGAACGGCATGATGGGCGACAACCGGGGCGTGGGCGAAGGTGCCCACGTTCATCCGAATGCGACCGAACACCGCAAACTTACCAGCGTCGCAAACCCCGGCCCTTCCGCCGCTTCGTTTTTCTTTGATGAGCAGTCCAGCCCGGACAAGGACTTGACGAGTGTGGACGATGGTTATTTTGCGGTTGATGACGGCTCCGGCGGCTCCTATTTCACCGCGAATTCCAGGCAATGGCGGAATGTCCTGTCCAGCCGGCACGGCAACATTGGGGAACTTTCTTATGCGGACGGACACGCGGGCGCGATGAAGTGGCTGGAACCGGACACCAAAAACTTGAAAGGCATCAATGCCCTGTCGGCGGAGTACAACAACCGGGATAAATACCAGCTCTGGATCTCAACCTACGCACCAGGATCCATTCCCGGAGTCGCGTGGTGAGGCGCAGTCAACGATGAATGGCTTGGATGCAGCGGCGCAATCGACGGTTCCAATCTGATATGGTTAAGCAACGTACTCTGCCAGTCTTCATGGCGGTGATGGTCGGCATTCAGGCGGGATGGTTGGTGGCGGCAGCGGGCGAGAACCGCGCCCCCGCCACCTGCCGCACGATTCTCACGGCGAAAGATAACGGCGCCCGGCTGGCCGAACAGCCCGCCGTGCGGCTGGGCACCCAGGCGGACGGCTCGCTGCCGTCGGTCACGGTGGATCCCGCCAAGCAATTCCAGACGATTGAAGGCTTTGGCGGAGCCTTCACCGAGGCGGGGGCGGTGACCTGGCGGAAAATGGGTCCGACGAACCAGCAGGCCATCATCAATGCCTACTTTGATGCCACCACGGGCCACGGCTACACGCTCTGCCGGACGCACATCAATAGCTGCGATTTTTCCGTTAACAACTATGCCTACGACGAGGTCGCGGGTGACACGGAATTGAAGCATTTCTCCATTGCGCGTGATGAACAGGCGCTGCTGCCGATGATTCAGGCGGCGCTCGCCGCCAGTAAAACGCCGTTCAAACTCTATGCCTCGCCCTGGAGTCCGCCCGCGTGGATGAAGACCAACGGCCAGATGAACCACGGCGGCGGGCTCAAGCCCGAATACCGCCAGGCGTGGGCCGACTACTTCGTCCGCTATTTTCAAGAGTATAAAAAGCACGGCATCACGTTCTGGGGCTTGACCACGCAAAATGAGCCCGAGGCCGATTCCCCCTGGGACAACTGCCTGTACTCGCCCACCGAGCACCGCGATTTCATCCGGGATTATCTCGGGCCGACACTGCACCGTGCCGGTTTGAAAAAAGTGCGGATTCTGGCCTGGGATCATAACCGCGATCATATGATTGAATATACGGATGTGCTGTACGCCGATCCCGTCGCCAGCCGTTACATTTGGGGCACCGCCTATCATTGGTATTCCGACGGGGCCTTTCAGAACATGGCCATGCATCACGACGCCTGGCCGGACAAGCCGTTGCTCGCCACGGAAGGCTGTCAGGATGGCGGTCCCCACCTCGGCGAATGGGGTCCGGGCGAACATTACGGCTCCGCCATCATCAGCGATCTGAACCGCTGGTCGGTGGGCTGGGTGGATTGGAACCTGGTGCTGGATGAACAGGGCGGGCCCAACCACGCCAATAATTTTTGCAGTGCGCCCATCATTGCCGACACCAAGCACGACCAGTTGTTGTTCCAAAGTTCCTATTACTATCTGGGTCATTTTGCCCGCTTCATCCGGCCCGGCGCCAAACGGATTCTCTGCGCCTCGGCCCAGAACAATCTGGAAGCCACGGCGTGCGTCAATTCCGATGGCACGGTGGCCATCGTGGTGCAGAACCGCAATGATCAGCCGGTAAAATTCAACCTGAAAAGCCTGCGCACCGCGACCCCGCTGGAGCTGCCGGCGCATGCCATTGCCACCTATTTGGTCCCGGCCAAAGATTTGTGATCATGAAATGAGCCCGGCTAAACGATATGATGGGATGGCCCCGGCCGGGGCCTTCCTCCCTTTTAGCAGGTTCAAGCAATCGACGCTAACGCTGGTTTGGGGCGCAATTTTTGTCACCGCGGGGCTGCTTTCAGCCCGGGCCGCCGACCCGCTCGCGGCGGAGTACCATGCGACGTTGTCGGTGCTTGGGTCTTCCGTGGCCAAGGGGTATGGGGCTTCGGGCACCGCCGCCATGGTGCTGATCAATGGTTCGATTTCGAACAGTTATGCCGCGCGGCTGACGGTCATGGCCGCCGCCAACGGCTGGCGCGTCGTGAATCAATCGGTGGGCGGCGATTCGACGGCGCGTGTCATCAACCGCTTTGACACGGATGAAGTCCCGGTACACGCGGAGCAGGTCTTCATCGGTTTGTCGCTGGGCAACGAGGGGCTGGCCGGCGCGGCCAATCCGGCGGCGGTTTGCGCACAGTTCTTCAGCGGCATCACCAACCTGATCGCGCTCTCGCGGTCCAATCATCTGCAACCGCTGCTTGGCAACCAATATCCGAAGGACGCCTATTCCCGCCGGGAATATGGCCGCCTCAAGCAGATGGATTTGCGGCTTAATACGCTGGCTGTGCCCAGCGTGAATTTTCTGGGCGCCACGGATGACGGCGCGGGGCACTGGGTGAACAACGCCTTCATCAATCTCAATTCCGGGGATGGCACGCACCCAAGTGATGCCGGTTTCAATGAGATGTTTTTAGCCATTGTGCCCGGCGTGTTTGAAGCCGTGCGGCAGGGCAAAACGACGCCGCAATGGGGCGACCGCGCGCACTGCCTGCGGTTGACGGGCTCGGCGGGCCAGCCGGCGCCGTTGAGCTTTACGCCGGGCGGACCGATGCACTCGTTTACGCTGTCGTTCCGGGTGCGTTCGACGGCGACCGGCACGGTGGCGGGCATTACGCTGCCGGCCGGCTGCGGGCAGCCGACGGTGGAAATGACGGCCAGCGGGCCGGCCTACCACGGCCTCAATGGCGTGTTGAACAACCCGGCCACAGCGGGCACGAACGGAGCGTGGCACAACGTGGTGGTGGCGCACCAGTATGCGCGGGGACTGACCTGGTTTTATGTGGATGGCATGTTGTCCGGCATGGTGGCCGAGCGGCTGACGCCCGTGGGTTTTGTCTTGGGTGGGCCCGGCCAGGCCACGACGCGGCCGGCCGCCCCGGCGCAGGCGGATTATGCCGATTGGTTCGTGCACCGCTCGTTGCTGAATGCGGAAGAGGTGGCGGCACAGTTACACGGGAACCTGCAGCAGGCCAGCCTGGAGCTGTATGCGCCGCTGGATGACGCCACTTTTACCCCGGGCGGCACGGTCACCAATCGCGCGCAAAGTCTGGCGGCGGCGGTGATTCATGGTGACGCCGATCACTATCAATCCGTGCCCTCGCAGGCTTCACCGGCTGGTGGCCGTCACGAATCGGCTCCATGAACCTGACCGGGAATACCAATTTAATGAACATTGCAAAAAGATATGTCGGGACGGCGTTGGCTGTCGTGTTGTTGGGGTTCGCAAGCAGCCAGGCGTCGGGCGCGTTGCTGCCAGTGAATCTGCGTTGTGCAGAGCGGGTGAATCCGCTGGGGATCGGGGACGCCACGCCCCGGCTGTCCTGGCAGTTGCAAAGCGGCGGGCAGCGCGGCGAGATCCAGAGTGCCTACCAGGTGCAGGTGGGCACCACCGCCGGGGGGGCGCAGGTGTGGGACAGTGGCAAAGTCTCCGGCAGCGAGACCGTGGATGTCCGGTATGCCGGTCCGGCGTTGACGAGCGGGAAAAAATATTTCTGGCAGGTGCGCGTGTATGACGGCAGCGGCCAGGCCTCGGCTTGGAGCACGCCGGGCGTTTGGAGCATGGGGCTGCTGTCGCCAACCGATTGGACGGCGGCCTGGATTGGCTACGATGCGGCCTACACGCTGACCGCGCAGGAGACGCTCAATCAGACGCTGTTCAACGCGTCGGGCATCAACTGGGTGGCCGCGTCGGGCCAGGCGGTGCAGGGCGGGCTCTCTCAATCCGCGCTGCGCAAGCAGGTGATTTTGCCGGCCGGCCAGACGTTTACCAACGCGGTGCTGGCGCTTTATGCGGACAATCAATGCAGCGCTTTCGTAAATGGCCAGGCGACGACCAACCTGGCTTTGCGCTGGGAGGCCACGGCGCGGATCAATGTGACGTCGCTGTTGCACGCAGGCACGAATGTGGTGGCGCTTTCGGCCACGAATACCGACGCCCAGGAATCGGCGCGGGTGATCGGCCGGCTGGTGGTGCAATTTGCCTCGGGCAGTATTTCCAATATTCCGGTGGATGCCTCGTGGAAGGCCGCCTCCTGGCCTGCCGGCGCCTGGACGCAGACGAATTACAATGATTCAGCCTGGGGCGCGCCGGCCACGCTGGGTTCGCCGTGGGGCACGCCCGCGAATAACGAACTGGCGCGTGTGCCGGCGCCGTATTTGCGCAAGAATTTTTCCGTCGGTCAAACGATGACGCGGGCGACGGTGTATGTCACGGCGCTCGGCGCCTATGAACTGCATCTGAACGGCCAGAAGGTGGGCAACGATGTGCTCGCCCCGGGCTGGAGCGAGTTTACCAAGCGCGTTTATTACCAGACCTATGACGTCACGGGTCTGGTGCAGGGCGGGTCGAATACGCTCAGCGCCATTTTGGGGGATGGCTGGTATGCCAGTGCGCTGGCGTTCAAAGGCACCCGTAAAAACTACGGCGGCAACCCGCGGTTCCTCGCGCAACTGGTGCTGGAACTGGCCGATGGCAGCACGCAAACCGTCGTGAGCGATGCTTCGTGGAAAGCCAGCTACGGACCGATCCGGTTCGCCGATCTGCTGCTGGGCACGGAATACGACGCGCGCCGGGAATTGACCGGCTGGGACACGACCAATTACAGCGACAGCGCGTGGTCGCCGGTGTTGACCGGGCTGAGCGCCGGGGCCATGCATTACAACGATGTCACCACCAACCTCGCGGCGCGCGTCTCCAACAATCTGCTCAACTTTTTGGCGAGCAATGACAATCTGGGCGGTGATCCGGCTTACGGCACGGTGAAGACGCTGCAAATTACTTACCGGCTGGGCACCGCCACGCAGACCGTGTCGTATGCGGAGAATGTCACGGTGACCCTTGGCGGCACCGGCCAGACGCTGACGATTCTCGCGGCGTATTATGGCGATGCCAGCCAGTTTCCCGACCGGGGCGGATTGCAGGTGCAGGCGGCGGTGACGGAGCCGTCACGGTGTCTGGAGACCTTGCCGGCGACCAGCCTGACCACGCCGAAGCCGGGCTGCTACACTTTTGATCTGGGCCAGAACATGGTGGGCTGGGTGCGCTTGAAAGTGACCGGCAACGTGGGCGACCGCATTACGGTGCGCCACGGGGAAATGCTCAATCCCGACGGCTCCGTCTACACCGCCAATCTGCGCGGGGCGAACGCCGCGGATTTCTACATTCTCGCCACCAATGGCACCTCGGTCTTTGAGCCGTATTTCACCTTCCACGGCTTCCGCTACGTGGAAGTGCGCGGCTTGGCATCGGCGCCGGGGCTGGATGCAGTCACCGGCATCGTGGTCAATTCAGACATGCCAAGGACGGGGGAATTTACCTGCTCCAGTCCGCTGGTGAACCAGCTTTTTCATAACATCATCTGGGGGCAGAAGGGCAACTATCTCGAAGTGCCCACCGACTGTCCGCAGCGCGATGAGCGCATGGGGTGGACCGGTGACACGCAGTTTTTTGTGCCGACCGCGGCGTATGATTTTGATGTGCAAACCTTCTTCCGCCGGCAGCTCGTGACGCTGTGTGAAGACGCGCAGCACGCGGATGGTTCGTTTGCGCACGTCGCGCCGGATTTGAGTGCCGGCACCGGCTCGGCGGCCTGGGGGGATGCGGCGTGGATTTGCACCTACAACATGTATCGCTCCTATGGCGATACGAACGTGATCGCGGATCACTACGCCTCGTTTCAGCGCTACGGGCAATACTTTGCCGCCCACGCATCCAGTTATTTGGTGGCCAGCCTGGGCAGCGACTTCGGCGACTGGTTGAACCTCGGCGGCGGCGCCACCGGCACCGTCATCGACACGGCGTATTACGCATACTATGCGCAGGCCATGTCCGAGATGGCCGCGGCCATCGGTAATTCGGCGGATGCGGCCAGCTACGCGGCGCTGCATGACGACATCGTGGCGGCGTTCGCGGGCTTGTTCAATGCGGACGGCTCGTTCGCTGATGGCAGCGGGCAGACCGGCTACGCGCTTGCCTTCACGCTGAATTTGGTGCCCGCCGGATTGCGCGGCAAGGCGGCGCAGAAGTTTGCGGACAGCATCGCAGGCGCAAACAATCATCTGGCCACCGGGTTCATCGGCACGCCGCGCTTGCTGCCGGGTTTGCATGCGGCGGGACGGGACGACCTCGCCTACACCTTGCTGCTGCAAGAAACTTATCCCTCGTGGCTCTTTCAGGTGAAACTCGGCGCCACGACGATGTGGGAGCGTTGGGACGGCTGGACGCCGACGGGTGGTTTCCAAACCATCGGCATGAATTCCTTCAACCATTATTCCTTCGGGGCGGTGGGCGAATATCTTTATGGCGCGGTCGGCGGCATTACGCCGGTCACTCCCAGCTACCAGAGCATTCGCATCCAGCCCGTGCCCGGCGCCGGGCTGACGTGGGCCAACACCAGCTACCAGTCAACCCGCGGGCTGATTGCCACGGCGTGGACGAACACAGGTACCGCCTTCAATCTGGACGTGGTGATCCCGCCGAACATCACGGCGCAGATTTTCGTGCCCACCACCAATGCCGCCGCGATCACGGAAAGCGGCGTGCCGGCCGCCAGTTCGCCGGGGGTCAGTTATGCGGGTGTTTCCAATGGGTGTGCCATTTATAACGTCGGTTCCGGTCATTACGTATGGACGTCGCCTTTTCAATTGCCCGTCGTGCCGGGCGTAATAATTAGCACGACCAACCAGACGGGCACGACCGGGGTCAGTTTCACGCCGAGTTGGGGCGTGGTGACGAATGGCAGTCTGATTGCCGGGCAGGCGCCCGCCAGTTCCGCCGGCGATTTCAGCAAGGAACCTTTTTTGGGTGCCCGGAGCGTGAATTCGCTGACCGATGGCGGCAGTCTCACCATCACCACCGGCGGCAGTACGAAAACGACGAGTCCAAACTATGTGACGTGCGGCAGCGGCAATTCGGCCGGGTCGGTCGTGATCTACACCCTGGCCGGTTCCACCAATGGCTACGATCTGACCAACATCGTGGTTTATGGCGGCTGGGGGGATAATGGCCGCGATCAGCAGGCGTATACCGTTTATTACTCCACGGTCGCCGCCCCCACGAATTTCAATTCGCTGGCGATTGTCAGCTTTAACCCGGCCATTGCCAATGATCTCCCCTCCGCCACGCGGGTGGCGATCACCTATTCGACCGGCGTGCTGGCCTCCAATGTCGCGGCCCTGAAATTCGACTTCACCAGCCCCAGCTCGGAAAATGACTATTGCGGCTATGCGGAAATCACCGTGTTCGGTTCCGCCTCGGCACCCTTGCTTAGCGCGCCGACCCTGGTGGCGAACCCGCAGCCGGCCACGGCCACCACGGTGGTGGGCGATCAAATCACGTTTACGGCGGCCTTTGCCAGCGCCCAAGCCATGGCTTATCAATGGCAGCTCATCAGCGGTGGCACGACCAATAATATCGTCGGCGCGACGAATCCGACCCTGACGCTCACCAACCTGCAGTTGGCCAGCAGTGCCGCCTACCGGTTGGTGGCTTCCAATGTGCTCGGCGTGGCGGTGAGCGCCCCCGCTTCCTTGGTGGTCAGCAACCTCCCCGCGGCGGTGAACAACGTCATCACGACCACCGCCACGCAATCGGGTCTGGGCACCGGCACGTTTACCCCGGTGTGGACGGTGGTGACCAACCACAGCTTGATTGCCGGGCAGGCGCCGGCCGTTGCCAGCGGCGATTTCAGCATGGAAATTGCCGGGCGCAGCGTGAATTCCCTCACCGCCGGCGGCAGCGGTTCGCTGACCACGATCATCACGCCGACGGGCTACACCACGAGCACGAACTATGTTACGTGCGGCGATGGCACCGGGGTCGGGGCCTCGGTGGTCTACGCGCTGGCGGGTTCCGCCACCGGCTACAATCTGACGAACATTGTAGTTTACGGCGGCTGGGCGGATGACGGTCGTGATCAGCAGGCGTATACCCTGTCCTATGCCACGGTGGCGGCCCCGGATAATTTTATCCCGCTCACGAGCGTGAGCTTCAATCCCAACAACCCGGCCAACGCCCAGATGGCCACGCGCGTGACGCTGGCCCCGGCCGTCGGTGCGCTGGCCACCAACGTGGCGGCCGTAAAATTTGATTTCACCACCCCGTCCTCGGAACATGGCTTTTGCGGTTACTCGGAAATCACGTTGTTCGGCCGGCCCACGTTGACCACAGTGCAGCCCACCCTGGCTGGCAGCCTGGTGTTGGGCGGGGCGAATTTCATCCTGAACCTGGGCAGTCTGGTGTTGGGGCAAAACTACCAACTCCAGAGCTGCACCAACCTCAGCCTGGCGAACTGGACCAGCGAATCCGACTTTGTCGCTTCCCAGTCATCCGTGGCGGTGACCAATCCGGCCGTCGCCACCCCGCAAAAATTTTACCGCGTCATGGCTTATTAGTCACCGATCACCAATCGGCAAAGACAGATGGCCCGGCAGGTAGCAGTTCGGTGCTGGCATTGAAGTACCTATGAAAAATTCGTGTTTTGCCCGATGGCAAGCCGGTGTGATGGTGGCCTTGCTGGCCGCCGCCAGTCCGATTTCGGCCACCTTGGTCATTACGCCGGTCAACACGAACAGCGCCACCCTGCCGTTCAATCCCAACTGGCCGGTGGCGGCCAACAGCCTCATCGCCGGCCTCGCCCCCGGCAGTGCGACGGGCGATTTCTCCGCCGAGGCGCCGGGCCGGAACGTCGCCTCCCTGACCGCCGGCGGCAGCCTGGCGATTGCCCTGATTAATGGCCCCTCCGGCACCACCGGCAGCACCAACTATGTAACTTGTGGCCCGGGCGCCGGGCAAACCATCGTCTATACGCTGCCGCCCGCTGCCACCAACGGCTATAACCTCACCAACATCACGGTGTACAGCGGTTGGCCCGATAACGGCCGGGATGCACAGCGCTACGTGGTTTCTTACGCCACCGCCGCGACCCCGGCCATGTTTATGCCGCTGGCCAGCGTGGACTATAATCCCCCGGTGAATGGCGGCCTGGCTTCGGCCAACCGCGTGGTTTTGAACGACTCGGCCGGAGCGCCCATTGCCGCCAATGTTGTCGCCCTGCGGTTTGATTTTACTGCGGCCGTGGAATATGACTACACCGGTTATGGGGCCATCACGGTGCAAGGCACGGCCGCGACCAATCTCAACGCGTCCCCCCTGGCGATCACGGTTCAAAATCAAAACAGCGGCAGTGCTTTCACCCCCACGTGGATCATTGAGACGAACAGCCTCATCGCCGGCCAGCAGCCGAGCTTTACGGGTGCCGGTGATTTCACCGGCGGCCAGGGCGTGGCGGGCATCACTGCACTGACGGACGGCAAGTTTGGCAGCGCCGCCAGCTACTCGTCCTACGCCTTTTGCGGCAGCGGCGCCGGCCAGTCGGTCACCTATTATGTCAATGGGGCCACGCTGACCAACCTCGTCGTTTACAGTGGCTGGGTGGATCAAAACCGGGATGGCCAGTTCTATAATGTTTTATATTCCACGCTGTCGGCACCCTCCTCCTTCTTGCCGCTGGCCAGTGTTTATTACAATCCGCCGGTCACCGGCATTTCCGCCAACCGGGTGGCCATCAGCAGTTCGATCGGCGGACCGCTTGCCACGAACGTTGCGTTCATCACCTTTGACTTCACGCCGCAGGACGCCGGCTCTGATTATGGCTTTTCCGGTTATGCTGAAATCATTGTGCAAGGCATGGGTGGTTCGTCCTCGTCCGCCACTCCGCCCGCCATGAATACCGCGGTGCCCGCCAGCACGGCCGATGGGGCCGATGCGGCGCTCGTGTTTAATGAAATCATGTATCATCCGCCGACCGATGAAGCGGGCCTGGAATGGATCGAATTTTACAATCAACTGGCGGTGGCGGTGGATGTTTCTGGCTGGCGGGTCGGCGGCGACACAGACTTTGTTTTTCCTGCCGGCTCCCGCGTGGCAGGTCGCAGCTATGTGGTGCTCGCCCGTGATCCGGCCCGGTTGTCGGCCGTCACCGGGCTGGCTTCCAATGTGTTTGGCCCGTTTGTCAGCCCGCTCAATAATCAGGGCGGCACCCTGGCGCTGTTCAATCATTCGGGCCGCCTGATGGATCAGGTGACGTTCGGCACGACCGGCGACTGGCCGGTGACGCCGGATGGCGCCGGACCATCGCTCGCCAAGGTGGATTGTGACTGGGGCAGCGCCGCCGCCGCGAACTGGCGCGCCAGCCAGCAGAATGGCGGCACGCCCGGGGCGGAAAATTTTGCGGCGTTCGTCCCGCCGGTGACGGTCGGGTTTAACGAGGTCGTCGGCACCACCAACGCCGCGTTCTGGGTGGAATTGATGAACTACGGCACCAATGCCGTTTCGCTGGGCAACTGCATCCTGCATCACGACGGGGTCACCAACACGGACTACCTGTTTCCACCAATTGTGACCCTGAATGCGGGCTCCTTGCTCGTGTTATCCAACAGCACGCTCGGCTTTATCGCTCCGGCTCCCGGCGAGAAGCTGTTTCTGTTCGCCCCGGGCCAGACCAACATCTATGACGGGTTTGTGCTGAAGAAAACCACGCGCGCGCGTTTCCCGGATGGCACCGGCACGTGGCTGGTTCCCAACGTGCCGACGCCCGGAGCGAGCAACAGCTTCGCGTTCCACACCGGGCTCGTGATCAACGAGATCATGTATAACCACCAGGATTTTCCGGCGGCCGCCACGAACGGGCTGCCGTCGGGTAATCCCGAAGAGTGGCTCGAAATCTACAATCGCAGCGCCAGTCCGGTGGATTTGACCGGTTGGACCCTGGCGGGTGGGATCAGCTACGCGTTTGGCACCGGCAAGACCTTGGCACCGGGCGGCTATCTGGTGGTGGCCCGCGATGCCGCGACGTTGCGGGCGAATTATCCCGCGATTGATGTGGTGGGCAATTACAGCGGGCGGCTCGGCAGCGATGACACTGTCATCCTGAACGATCCGTTGGGCAACCCGGCCAATCAGGTGCATTATTACGGCAGCGGGCACTGGCCGGAAGCCGCCAGCGGCGACGGTTCCAGTTTGGAACTGCGCGACCCGCAGGCCGACAACCGCGCCGCTGAAGCCTGGGCTGCGAGCCGGGAGTCCGGCAAGTCGGCGTGGCAAATCTATACCTACCGGATGGTCGCCCAACCCAGCGCCACCCCGGCCCCCGACAATCAATGGCATGATTTTGTGCTGGGGCTGTTGAGCGCCGGGGAATGCTGGGTGGATGACCTCAGCGTCATCCAATCGCCCACAAATAATCCCGTGCAGTTAATTGCCAATGGCGGCTTCGAAAATGGCCTGACCGGCTGGCGGGTGCTGGGCAATCACCGGCTCAGCGTGGTGGAAGTCGATCCGGCTAATGCCGGCAACCATGTGCTGCACGTTATCGCCAGCGGGCCCCAGGAGCACATGCATAATCATATTGAAGCCACGCTCGCCCGGACGGTGACCAACGGGCTGCTCTATGAAATTTCCTTTCGCGCCCGGTGGCTCACCGGCAACCCCCTCTTGAACACCCGGCTTTACTTCAACCGGGTGGCGCGCACCACCGCGTTGCCGGTGCCGCAGTTGAATGGCACGCCCGGCACGGTCAATTCCTGTTTCACGTCCAATGCCGGACCGACCTTTGCGCTTTTCCAGCATCAGCCGGTGGTGCCCCGGGCCAGCCAGCCGGTCACTGTTTTCGTCCAGGCCCGGGACCCGCAGGGTGTCGGCGCTGTCAGCGTCGGGTGGTCGGTGAACGGCGGCGCCTGGGCCAGTGCGCCGATGACCCTGACCAATGGCGTTTATACCGGAACCATTCCAGGTCAGTCGGCCGGTGCGCTGGTGCAGTTTTATGTCCGGGCGGTGGATGCCTTGGGAGCGGCCTCAACCTATCCGGCCCGCGGCACGAACGCCGGGGCGTTTTACCGGGTGAATGACGGGGCGGCCAATGTCGCGCTGGCACACAGTTTCCGCATCCTGATGTCGTCCGCCAATATCGCCCTGCAATACGCGACCACCAATTTGATGAGCAACGAGAACCTGCCGTGCACCGTCATTTATGACGAGCGGCAGGCTTATTATGACCTGACGGTCCGGCTCAAGAGCAGCGAGCGCGGCCGGGTGGAGGCGGGGCGCATTGGCTTCCATTTGGAATTCCATCCCGATGATTTGTTCCGGGGCGTACATCCGGTGCTGCTGCTGGACCGTTCCACCGGCGGCGCGCGGCTGCCGCAGGAGGAAATTTTATTGAAACACATGCTGGGCCATGCCGGCGTGCCTGCCGTGAACTCCGATCTCTGCCGGGTGATCGCGCCGCAGGGCGCACAAACCGGTCCAGCCATTCTTTCGCCTCGCTTTGAAGACCAGTTCGTGGCCACCGCCTTCACCAATGGCAGCGCCGGCACGCTCTTTGAGCTGGAACTGACTTATTACCCCCTCACGGCCGATGCCGCCGGCTACAAACTGCCGTCGCCCGATGACGTGCAGGGCGTGGATTTTTCGGATCTCGGCAGCGACCAGGAAACTTACCGCTATAATTTCATCATTAAAAATCATCGCCGGGTGGATGACTATGCCACCTTGATGCACCTGGCCCAGGGCTGGAACCTCACTGGCAACGCGCTGGACGCCCGGACGCAACTCACCATGGATGTGGATGAATGGCTGGCGGCCTACGCGATGGTCAGCCTGGGGGGCGTTTCGGACATGTACACCTTCGGCAATAATCACAACCTGATGGCTTACGTCCGGCCCGCCGACAACAAGGTGTTGTATTTTCCCTGGGACATGGACTTTCTGTTCAGCCAGCCCGCCACGGCCGCGCTGGTGGGCGATCAAAATCTCTCCAAGATCGTCAATCTGCCGGGAAATCTGCGGCGTTTCTATGCGCACATCGTGGACGACATCAACACGACGTTCAACACCTCGTACATGACGTACTGGGTCAATTACTACGGTTCCGTCGCCGGCCAAAATTACTCCGCCGACCTCAGTTACATCGCGCAGCGCGGCAGCTACGCCCTCAGTGTGATTAACGGCGCGGGCGGCAATACCGCTTTTAACGTCACCGCCACCAGTCTCAGCAATAATTTGGTGACGCTCAGCGGCACGGCACCCGTGACGATCACCACGATCTTGATCAACGGCATCAACTATCCGGTAACGTGGAGCTCCATTTCGGCCTGGTTGGTATCAGTGCCGGTCAGCGCCGCCACCAACGTCCTGAACGTATCCGGCTGCGACTTGGCGGGTAACCTCGTGACCAATCAGACGCGGACGGTGGTGTTCAAAGGCACCGTGCTGGATCCCGGTCAGACGGTGGTGTTTAACGAGCTCATGTACCGGCCGGCCGCCACCAATGCGGAGTTCGTGGAGCTGTTGAATACCGCCACCAACTTCAGCTTTGATTTGAGCGGTTGGCGCATCAATGGACTGGGCTACACCTTTCCGGCGGGCAGCCTGCTCGCCGCCAACGGGTTGCTGGTGCTGGCGCGGGACCGCCTGGCATTCGCCGCCACCTACGGCAGCGCGCTGCCGGTCTTTGACCAGTTTGACGGCACCCTGGATCCCGGTGGCGAGACGCTGACACTGTTCCGGCCTGACCCGGCGCATACCAATCAGGAAGTCGTGGTCGACCGCGTGCGCTACGAGCCGGTTGCGCCCTGGCCGGTGCTGACCAATGGCTCCTCCTTGCAGCTCATCGCCGCAGCTCAGGACAACAGTCGCGTGGGCAACTGGACGGCGGTGAACACCAATGCCACTCCCGCGCCGTCATGGGTGTGGGTCAGTGCCACCGGTATTCCCCGGACGGCCGCCAGCTCGCGTCCGCTGTATATTTATCTCCAATCCGCCGGGGATGTCTTTGTGGACGACGTCTCCGTGGTGGCGGGTTCCGTGGCGGAATCCGGCGTGAATTATGTGACCAACGGCGGTTTTGAAAACCTGCTTACCTCGTGGACGGTTGGCAGCGATGGCAACAACGCCGCTTCGGCCAGCAGCGCCAGTGTCGCGCACACCGGCAGCCGCAGCCTGCATCTGGTGGCCACGGCTGGCGGCTCGACCCAAAATTCAGCCCTCTGGCAGGATTTCTCCAGCAGCCTGACCGTGGGCGCGACCTACACCTTGAGTTTCTGGTATTTGCCCAGCGCCAACGGCGGTCCGCTAACCGTCCGGTTTTCCGGCAGCGGCATCACCATCACCACGAATCCGGCGCCGTCAGCCCTGCCGCCGCTGGCTCCCAGCACGCCGGCTACCGCCAATTCCGTGGCCACCAGCCTTCCCGCCTTTCCCGCCGTCTGGCTGAACGAACTACAAGCGGTCAATGTTTCCGGACCGACCAATAACGTCGGCGCCCATGTCCCTTGGGTGGAGTTGTTTAACGTGGGTACGAATGCCCTGGGTCTGGCTGGCCTGTATCTGGCCAATAGCGACACGAACCTGACCCAGTGGGCTTTTCCCACCAATGTTTCCATTCCGGCAAACGGCTTTCTCGTCGTCTGGTGCGACGGGTTGACCAACCAATCCACCACCAATGCGCCGCATGCCGGTTTCAGCCTCGCCGCCAGCGCGGGGGGCATGCGCCTGGTCCGGCTTGTCAATGGCGTGCCGCAAGTGGTGGATTATCTGAATTACGCCAGCTTGCCCGCCAACTGGACCTATGGCGATTTCCCCGATGGCCAGCCCTTTTACCGCCAGTCCATGTTTGTGGCCACCGCCGGGGCGACCAACAGTGACGCCGCCATTCCCCTCACCATCGCCATCAACGAATGGATGGCCGACAACAGCCATACGCTGGCGAACCCGGCGGGCGGCAAGTTCGACGACTGGTTTGAGCTTTATAACTACGGCACCAACCCGGTAGATTTGGGTGGCTACTACCTGACCGGCACCTTGACGAACAAAACGAAATTCCAGATTCCCAACAATCAACATTACCTCGTGCCGCCGCAGGGGTTCTTTTTGGTCTGGGCGGATAACAATAACAGTTCCAACAGCCTAACCCGGCCGGAGCTGCACGTGAACTTCAAGTTGAGCAAATCCGGCGAAGCCATCGGCCTCTATGCCGCCGACGGCGCCGCCATTGACACCCAGACCTTTGGCCCCCAGACCACCGATGTTTCCGAAGGCCGTTTTCCTGATGGGGCGCCGGACGTGTTCGCCATGCCCACCCCCACACCGCAGACGAACAATATCATCCCCAATACCGCGCCCGTGCTGGCTGCCATCAACGATCAATACGCATATATCGGCCAGGCTATCCAGTTCACTGCCAGCGCCATAGATGCCCAGGCTGCCAGTCAAACCCTCACCTTCAGCATCAGCAACGCCCCCCCCGGTGCCACCATCAATCCCGCAACCGGCGCCTTCCTCTGGCTCACGACCAATGCCGTGGCCCCCGGAACCAACGTTATCACCCTGCGCGTCAACGACAACGGCACCCCGCCCCTGAGCGCCGCGCACACCTTTGCAGTGCTATGCGCCCCTCCGCCGCAATTCACCTCCGTCACCCCCCTCCCCAACGCCCAAATTCAAATTAATTTTGACACGTTGCCCGGCCAGCACTACCAAGCCCAGTTCAAAGATCAACTGTCCGATCCCGTATGGAATCCGCTGGGCGGGATGGTTTTCGGCACCGGTTCGGCCACCGCCATTACCGACGACACCACCGGCCGGTCGCAGCGCTTTTACCGGCTGCTGGCGCTGCCATAGCCCCTAACAATCACCCTTTTTAAATCAACCGTTCACCTGAAATTGCCAGCCACAAAGATTATGACCGCAAAACTAAAAGCCCTGCACCTGCTGGGATGCTTGACCTTGCTGGGTACCGCCGCCGGCGCCGCCGATCTCGAAAAAGATTTCGCCAGTCCGCCGGACGCCACCAAGCCCCGCTGCTATTGGTATTGGATGGACGGCAATATCACCACGAACGGCATCACCAAAGACCTTGAGGCCATGCGGCACATCGGCATCGGCGAGGCCTATATCGGGATCATCAGCGACCAGAGCAGTCTGCCCCCGGGCGCGATCAAGGCGCTGAGCGAACCGTTCTGGGATACCATCACGCATGCCGTTCGGGAAGGCTCCCGCGTGGGCGTGGACATCGGCCTTTTCAACTCCCCCGGCTGGAGCCAGTCCGGCGGACCCTGGGTTAAACCGGAACAGTCCATGCGCCATCTCGTTTCACCGGAGCTCCGCCTGCATGGACCACAACATTTTTCCGGCCGGCTGCCCCGGCCGGAAGCGGGCGCGTTTCAAGATGTCGCCGTGCTCGCCTTTCCGACGCCGAAAGACGACGCGGATTCCATCGCATCCATCGGCGGCAAAGTTTCCCGGGAACCCAGCCTGGTAACCATTGAACTCCCCCGGCCCTTCACGGCGCGCAGCTTGACGGTGACGCCTTCGACCCGCGTTCGGGTCACGGCGGAGCTGCAGGCTTCCGAGGATGGCCAGACTTTCCGGCCGGTCCGCAAATTCAATATTGATCGCCACAACCTCGGCATCGAGGTCGGCCCGGTGCCGCTCGCCCCGGTGGTGGTGGCATTTCCCGCGACTACCGCCCGCGTGTTTCGGTTGGAGCTCTCGTTGCCGAATGAAATCGGGGAAGTGCAACTGTCCGGGGCGGCCCGGGTGGACAGCCTGGCGGAAAAATCGCTGGCCAAAGTTTTTCAGGACCCGCTGCCGCCCTTTGATTTTTACACCTGGCCGCAACCGGCTGAACCGGATGCCCCGGCGCACGTGATTGAGCAGGCTGCCGTCCAAAATCTCAGCCCGCAACTGCACCCCGATGGTTCGTTCGAGTGGGACGTGCCGGCGGGGGATTGGATCATTCAGCGCATCGGCATGGTCCCGACCGGCACCAAAAACAGCCCCGCGCCCCCGGAGGCGACCGGTTTGGAAATCGACAAGATGAACCGCGCCGCCTTGAAAACCCACTTCGATGCCTACGTCGGCAATTTGCTCGCCCGGATGCCCGCGGCGGATCGCCAGGCCTGGAAGCATGTCGTGGCGGACAGCTATGAGCGCGGGCCGGAAAACTGGACCGACGGCTTTGCCGCGCTGTTTCAGCAACGCTATGGTTACGATCCCCTCCGTTTCCTGCCGGTGCTCACCGGGCGGTTGGTGGATGGTGCCGGGGCCTCCGACCGGTTTCTCTGGGATCTGCGGCGGCTCGTCGCCGATCGTGTGGCCATGGATTATGTCGGCGGCCTGCGTGATTTGTGCCATGAAAACGGCCTCAAAATGTGGCTGGAAAACTACGGTCACTGGGGTTTCCCCAGCGAGTTCCTCCTCTACGGCGGCAACTGCGATGAAGTCAGCGGCGAGTTTTGGGAGAGCGGCGATCTGGGCAGCGTCGAACTCCGCGATGCCGCTTCCGCGGCCCACATTTATGGCAAGCGCCAGGTCTTTGCCGAGGCTTGGACCGGCGGGCCGATGGATCTCAGCACGCCCTGGAGTTTGAAGCGGCGCGGCGACTGGGCCCTGTGCCAGGGCATCAACCAGTTCGTTTTTCACGTCTATATCCACCAACCCTGGGATGACCGCCAGCCGGGCGTCAACGCCGGCTTCGGCACCGAATTCAACCGGAACAACACGTGGTTTGAGCTGTCGAAAAGCTGGGTCGATTATTTGCGGCGCTGCACCGTCTTGTTGCAGGCGGGCGTCGCCGTGGCGGACGTCGCCTATTTTATCGGCGAGGATGCGCCCAAGATGACCGGCACCCGCCAGCCGGAACTGCCTCCGGGCTACGACTACGATTACATCAATGCCGACGTGCTCCTCAACCGCGCCCGCGTCGAGTCGGGCCGGCTTGTGCTGCCCGATGGAATGAGCTACCGCCTGCTGGTCCTGCCGCCGTCCGAAACGATGCGGCCGGAGACGCTGGCAAAAATCAAATCCTTCGTGGATGACGGCCTCGCCGTGCTGGGACCGCTGCCTTCGCGCTCCCCCAGTTTGCAGGGCTATCCCGCGTGCGACGCCACTGTGCAGCAGTTGGCCGCAGAATTAAAGGGACGCGTCCGCACGGACGGAAACA
>Ga0302322_100000556_pt1 | contig 28946 bp, 39 predicted proteins | sample Fen_T0_2_FD_203757 | JGI IMG/M metagenome (GOLD analysis project Ga0302322, IMG submission 203757) | Peat permafrost microbial communities from Stordalen Mire near Abisko, Sweden - Fen_T0_2 | ecosystem: Environmental > Terrestrial > Soil > Wetlands > Permafrost | place: Sweden: Abisko...
TGGCCGAGGCCCTGTTCTGGTTCACCACGAGCGCCGTCCAGCAGCTCGCGCTCGATCGGCCGCAACGAGCCCAGCTCGAATCGCTGATGCGGGAGACGGTTGAGCGTATTGTGGTCAACGTCGACAGTACTGAACCGGTTCAGTTGGTCCGCTGAAAGGACCCCCGCATGGCTCGTTACTCTGCCTCCATCCTTTCCCAAACCGCCCAGCTCTCGGGTGTCAACGCCACCACGACCGTCAACGGCTATATGGGGTACTGGGGTGGCTCGGCGACGTCGGGCTTCCGCCTGCGGCGCGTCCAGCTCGGCACGATCGCGGCGGCGTCGGTGCCCACCTCCCAGCAGGTCAGCGTCGGCATCTTCCGGCAGACGGTCGCCCCGTCCGGTACCGGTATCGCGGCGGCTGTCCCTGGCCAGCCGTTCGAGACCCACACCCCGCAGACCGACCCGACCGCCGGGATCTTCGCCATCACGGCGACCACGATCGGCACCACCGGCCCGACGCTGGCGACCAACCCCCTGTTCGTGATCCCGTTCAATACGCAGACGACCCTGGATGTCCCCTGGGAGTTCTACGAGGAGATCATCTCGGCGATCGGAACAGCCAGCGGCATCGCGTTCGTCAACATCGGGAACACCCTCCCGCCCAACCACCAGATCCGTATCAACGTCGAGATCGAGGTCTGAGTCATGACCGACCTGTCCAAGAGCGACATGACCGAGATCCAGGACGCCTTCATCGCCGAGTTCGGCGCGCACAAGGCCGCCAACTCCCAGACCGGCGCCCTGCTGGGCATCGAGCAGGACGAGCCCGGCGAGCGCCCTGACTGGTCGCTGCCGACAACGACCGCCTGATGGCTGTTCTGGCGATCGGCCAGGCCGTCAACCGGCGCTACAGCGAGGGAACGGCAGAGCTGGTCTGCCTGTACTCCGTGAACGCAATGAGCGCCGGGGACACGGTCAACCTGTCCCCCGACTATGTGTCGGTGTCCTGCGCCACCATCATGTGCACCGTCGGCGCGGCTGCCGGTGCGGCAGCGGTCGCCACCATCAGTGGCGGCACCACCGTCACCATCCCGGCCGGACCTGCCCTTTCCGGTGGCTTCCTGATGGTCTTCGGCGCGAAGGTGGCTGGCCCCTGACATGAGCTTCCTCACGGGCACGAATACCGAGCTGATCTACGCATCGGTCAACGCCGGGACGGCGAAGAACACCTTCACCTCCGAGGTGCAGATCAACGACACGACGGGCATGGGTATCCAGGCCAGCCTGCCCGCGTTCTTCTTCGCCAGCTCCCCGACGACCCAGGGCAAGACGCTGCGCTTCATGGTGCGAGGCATCTTCTCCACCACAGCGACGCCGACGTTCACCTTCACGTTGCGGCTCGGGACGGCCGGGTCCACGACGGCGGCGATCGTGCTCGGCTCGCCCGCCATCACTACCGGTTCGGGTGTCACCAACCAGTTGTTCGAGTTTCAGGGCGATGTGGTGGTGGCGACGCCGTCCGGCGCGGCCGGGGCGAACACGACGGCGCGCGGCACCGGGACCGTGCAGTCGGCCGGGTTCGCCTCCCCGTTCGGTGGCGCGCTGTTCGGCGGGGCGGCCAGCCCCGGCACGGTGGCCACGTTGGACACCTCGATCACCAACTACATCAACTTCAACGTGGCGTGCTCTGCCTCCAGCGCCTCGAACAGCGTCACCCTGCTCCAGCTCATGATGTTCGGCTGCAACTGACAGGACGGTGAGCGGTGGCGATCACCGTCACGTCAGCAGTGGCCAGAGCCACCCCAGGGGCCTCTTCTACCTCCACCATCACCACCGGGTCGTTCACCCCTGCCGTTGGTGAATGGCTCGTTGTCTGCGGGTCTGCGGACGTCACCACCTCCTTTACCCCGACCCTGACGGATTCTCAGTCAGGCAGTTGGGGCAGCGCGATAGTAACGTCGAACGGCGGGAACGATCCGGCATTCAATGGTGGAAGCTGGATTTATTCCAGACCGGTGGCGTCTGCTACCTCGATGACCATCACCTGGGCCGTGGCGACGTCCGCCTTCCTGGTATCGGTCAAGGTCTATCGGGTCAGTGCGACCGGCGCCTTGTCCATCGGCGCAACCGGTCACGGTACGTCGACCACGCAGAACGCGACGATCACGGCGTTCACGAGCACGGCGAACAACTCCGTCCTCATGGTCGACGCCTTCAATTTCAGCGCCACCGTTACCACCACCAGCTCTGACCTGACGATCGACGCCTGGACTGTCAACACCGGCATCGACAACGTGGACTTCGCGTCGGGATTCAAGACGCTCGGCGCGCCCGGTAGCCAGACCTTCAATGCCAACTCCGGTGCGGCCAGCCCGCAGTGGCACTGGTGCGCGTTCGAGATCGTAGAGGCCAGCTCGGGCGGCGGCCCATACAAGCCGGTCTACGCGCACCTGAACCGGACCGGCCCGATGGCGCTGCGCGAGCAGCGGCACTTCGTCCAGCAGTTCCTTCCCGACAACCCGGCGCCGATCCCGCCGTTCATCTCGCTACCGGCCTTCCGGCCGATCCGGCGCATCCTCAAGGCCCCCGCCCGGCTGGCCACGCCCGTCCCCCCGCAACAGGTCCCGATCCCCCCGGCCGCCCCCCCGCCTGGTCACAGCCGCCGCTTCGTGCTCCGGCGTGCCGCAACCTCTGGCACCCCGGTCCCGCCCCAGTTCAATCCGCCGTACCAGTGGGCGCCGGTCCCGGCCCGTCGGCGTCGAGTGTTCCTCAAGCGCGCGACCGCTCCCCCACCTGTCCCGGCTCAGGTGTTCGCCGGGCCGCCACCGGCCATCCCGCCCGTCCACCAGCGCATCCGGCGCTTCATCCTCCGGCGCGCCACTACCTCTAGGTTCCCCGTCCAGCCGCAGGTGTTCGCCGGACCGCCGCCCGCCATCGCGCCGGTCTACTCCCGCATCCGGCGCCTGGTGCTCGCCCGCAAGGCCAGCGCGGCCAAGCCGGTACCGGCCCAGGTCGCGCCGCCGTTCGTACCAGCAGCCCCCGCCCGCGCACCCCGGCGCATCTTCCCCCGGCGTCCGGCCGCCCCGCTGCCCACCCCCGCCCAGGCCAGCCCGCCCGCCCCCGCCCCCACCCCCAGGCGCCCGCGCGTGCAGATGCGCCGTGCATCTGCGCAGTTCCCGGTTCAGCCACAACTGAACCCGATCTTCATCATCCCGGCCGTCCAGCGCGCCAGGCGCTTCGTCCTGCGGCGGCGCGCGACCGCCCCGCCACCCGTGCCGGTCCAGGTGTTCGCCGGGCCGCTCCCCGTCTTCCCGGCCGTCTACCAGCGCATCCGGCGTCTGGTGCTCAAGCGCACCACTACCAGCCGCCAGCCGGTCCAGGCGCAGCAACCGACCTCGCCGTCGATCCCGCAGGCGCTCGCCCGGCGTGTCCGTGGGTTCGTGCGGCCGGGCCGCCCTACCTCTCGATATGCTCCGCTCGACCAGGCGGGGTCACCGGTCCCCGCCTCGCGGCGCCGCCTGGTCTTCCCGTTCCGACGTCGCCCCGTCGTAGCTCCGGTTCCGGCCCAGGGAGCTGCTGCACCGTCGAGCGCCCAGCCGACGCGGCGACGTTGGGCCGCCCTGCGGCGCCGTACTCTCTCTCCGGCGCCGCAGGCCCCGGCCCCCGCTCCACCCACGAGCCCTTCGCTCCACGTCCCTACCCACCCGCGCCCGGGCGTACCGCGTACGCGCCTGAGCGGGCCGCCGATGCCGCCGACCGTTCCACCACCCCCGGGGGGGCGGGGTGGGCAGCCCAGGCGACCGGTGCCACCGCCGACCGTTCAGCGACGACGTACCGCCAGCAGCGACACGAACTTCGTTCAGCCGCCCAAGTACGTGTCGTTCCTGGCTCCCCGGCTGCGGCGGGTCACCACCCTGGCGCGACGGGCTTTCGCCAAGATCCCCGTATTCGGTGGTCTGGCGCCGGTTCGGGACATCCGGTTCGACTTCGTTGAGCTTGACCCGAGCTGGCAGTTCCGGGACCTGACGCCGGTCTGGACGTTCAAAGAACTGACATCGGCTTGGCGGTTCACTGAGCCGCCGATCGGCTGGACTTTTGACGAGCTGAGCGCCTCATGGACGTTCACCGAGCCACCATTGAGAGGATGAGTCCATGAGCCGCCATTCAGTGCTCAGCAGCCCGTATATCAAGTATGGGACGACCGCATTGGTTAACGGGGCATACGTCAATCCGACAATTGATACTGTCTTCTTCGCCTTCATGGCGCAAGGCATTGACCCAACGGCCCCCGATTTCAAGGCCGGATCATGGGAGACGGTGACGGGTCCGCCTGTCATCTACGCGGCGCGCATTCAGATCGGCCCGGCCAGCTCCAACGCTCTGACCAAGGGAACGTGGATGGTCTGGATCAAAGTGACCGACATCACCGGTCCGGAGATCATCGTGACACCCGTGGGGCAGGTGGAAATCTATTGAGCACTACTCAATCCGTCTTCGCCGAACGCCTTCATACGCTGTTCAACGCGGAGAAGGTCACCGTCTGGTCGCCCTACCCCAAACAGCAGCTCGCCGCCGAACTGGCTGAACAGTGCTTTGAACTGCTCTACGGGGGAGCGGCCGGAGGGGGAAAAAGCATGTTCCTCCGAGGGTACGCCGTAGAATATTGCCTCGCGCACCCCGGCGCGCACGTCGGCATCGTACGGCGTACTCTTCCCATGCTCAAACAGACTCATGGTCTCCACCTTACCGCTCTCTGCGGGTCTCATGCGAAAGAGAACCGCTCCGACTCCACCTGGACGTTCAACAATGGCAGCGTCATCCGTTTCATCAGCCTACCGAATCTTGAGGACGAACAGAACTACAAGTCCGTGGAGTTTGACGTCCTCCTCTTCGATGAAGTCACTGAGATTCTTGAGTCTCAGTACACTTTCATGCTCTCGCGCTGTCGTTCTGCCCGTGGTTACCGCGCACACGTCATTGCCACCTCGAATCCCGAGGGGCGAGGATTCCGATGGGTAAAGAGGCGGTGGGTCCAGCCCCGACAGGCTGACCTAGCGCCTGACCAGTCGATGCCCGAGGCCATGAAGCCGTGGTCTCCTCCGCTGGTCATCGACGGCGTGATGACCGACGAGCCGCAACCGCTTCGGTGTTTCCTGCCCGCCACGGTGATGGACAACCCGGGGTTGATGGAGAACAACCCCACGTATGTCCAGGTCTTGAAAGCAATGCCTGACGGCCGGATGCGACGCGCCCTGCTCGATGGTGACTGGTCCGCGATGGATCAAGTGCCGGGCGCTCTCTGGTCCCAGACCGTCATTGATGAATACCGTACTAACCAGGCCCCTGACCTTGTGCGCATCGTGATCGGAGTGGACCCCAGTGGAACCAGCCACAACGGATCAGACGAGTGTGGAATTGTGGCCGTGGGGGTCGGCAATGACGGGCGGTATTACGTGCTGCGAGATGTGTCAGGCGTGGTATCGCCGGAAATATGGTCCGCCCGAGTGGTCGTTGCCTATGACGATCTCGCCGCTGACCGAGTAGTTGCTGAGGGTAACTTCGGCGCCGATATGGTGGTGTCGGTCCTGCACAATGCCAAGGCCGACCTGCCGGTAAAGAAGATCACCGCCAGCCGGGGCAAGGCGGTTCGAGCCGAACCTATCTCTTACCTCTACTCCCAGGGCCAGGTGAGCCACGTCGGTTCATTTCTGGAGCTGGAGGATGAGCTATGCGGTTGGGTGCCAGGGTCGGGCTGGTCACCGGGCCGTCTCGACGCACTTGTCTGGGCCATCACCGAATTGTCGGGCGGGGGGGCGATGGCTTTCCTGCGGGCCATCTCGATGTACTGCCCGAGCTGTAGTCTTCCAAATGTGCCTGGAGCAACACACTGCTTCCGGTGCCATGTCGAACTTGAGGAGGCCGAGGCGTCGTGAGCCGTCGTCGTCGCCAGCAGCCCACCAATCTCGACTACGGACGCTTGGCCGCCGAGATGATCAAAGCGGGAATGCGCTTGCCTAGCGGTGCCGTCGCCACGCCGATGGTGAACCCACCCACCCAGCCCAACGTGATGTCGCTAGCGCAAGGCAACCTGGCGCCGCCGCTGGCCCCGGGCGGCTGGACTGACCCGCTAGTGGCGTTCGGTCCCGGCAAGCCAGTCCGCCCGGCCGCGATCGACCCCGTTGACCCGCTCAGTGGCCGACCGTTACCTCGCCGTTATGACTACCCCACCTCGATCAACCTGCCCGGCGTTGAGGATCGCGTCGTGCCGTGGACGCTGCTCAGGCGGCTGGCGGACGCCTCGATCGTCCGGCGCTGCATCGAGATCCGCAAGGCTGAGATGGTGGCCCAGGAGTGGGACTTCTCGGTCTCCCCGGCCGCCCTCCAGCGCGCGATCTCGTCTGGCACCCAGACGCCCAGCGATGTCATGCGCTCAAAGGCGATTGCCACTGGCAATGCCGGGGCGCTAGTGGAGCAGTCGGTCAGGCAGGCGGTCTCGGCGCGCTCGGCTGAACAGACGATCCGGGCGAAGAACGCGCAGACGATCACCCGGTTGAAGAAGTTCTGGGCCAGGCCGGACCGGATCAACGATCTGACAATGGACGACTGGCTCATGGTGATGCTGGAGGAGCACTTCGTCCTCGACGCCTTGAGCATCTACCCCCACATGAACCTGGGCGGCAAGCTGCACTCATTGGAGATCATTGATGGAAGCACCATCAAACCCCTCCTCGATCACCGGGGCTCCATCCCCCAGGCTCCAAACCCTGCCTTCCAACAGATTCTCCATGGATTCCCCCGTGGAGAGTTCGCCGCCAGTACAGATGCTACAGATGAGTTCGATCGTGACACTCTCATCTATCGGCCCCGTTACCGTCGGGCCAACTCCCCCTACGGTATGTCCAACACGGAACAGGCGATAGTCAACGCCGACCTCTACATGAAGCGGATCGAGTGGATTCGCGCCGAGTACACGTCTGGCGTCATACCCGAGATGTTCATCCTCACCGATACCTCGATGAACCCCGATCAGTTGCTCGCCTACGAGCGCGTGTTCAATGACTACCTCACCGGACAGGCAGAGGAACGCCACCGTGCCAAGGTTTTCCCGCAGGGGTTCACTCCGACCCAACTACAAAACTTCGAGGAACGGTACCGGCCGGATTACGACCTTCACCTCATTCGTCTGGTGGGTAATGATTTCGATGTCATGCCCACCGAGCTTGGCTTCCCCCCGAACGGCGGGCTGGGCGGCAAGGGCCTATCGGACGGCGAAGAGAACATCACGTTCCGCAAGGGAACGCGCCCGCTGACTAAATGGGCGGTCGACACGCTCAATCTCATCTCAATGCGCTATCTCGGGATGACCACCGATCTGACGTTCAAGTTCCTTGGCCTGGAGTCCGAAGACGAGGGCATGGCCCAGGAAGTTCTTGCGGCCCAGTTCCACAATGCGTCGATCACGGCGAACGAGATGCGCGATCAGCTCGGTCTCCCCCGCTACGACATCTCGGATGCGGACGTTCCGTTCATCATCACCGGACGTGACATCGTCCCGCTGGCCGGGTCCACGGATCGTGCGAACGCGGCAGCGATGGCGGCGACGCAGGCCCCAGGCGGTAAGCCTGCTAATCCGTCCGCTGGCGTTACAACGCCAAAGAAGCCCAAGAGTCCGGACAATCCCGGGTCGCCGGGTGACAACGGCGACAACACCGGCAATGCGTTCAAGCAGAAGTCGGCAGAGATCGCCGAGTTCAAAACGTACGTCAAGAATCGCCAGAAGACGGGTCGGCCCTGGCGTCACTTTGACTTCCTGGCCGCTCCGGAGTGGACGAACATCTTAAACAAGATGGGCGCCCGGGAACAGTACGACGGTCTACATGTTGTCATTGCCGATCTTCTCGACCAATACGACAGCCAGGAGGAAGAATGACCGACACTATGGCGACAGTATTCGCCGAGATCACCAAGAGCGACGAGCAGGAAGACGGCAGTCTGTTCGTCACCGGCACCGTGTCCGACGAGACCCTCGACGTCGACAAGCAGATCGCCGACGGCGCATGGCTCAAGTCGGCCATCCCGAGCTGGTTCTCCAGCGCGGGCAACATCCGTGAGATGCACCAGCCGATCGCGGCCGGTGTCGCCACAGAGTACGCAGAGAAGAACGGCGCCCACACCATCGTGGCGCACATCGTTGACGGAAACTCGATCAAGAAAGTCAAGGCCGGTGTTCTCAGAGGCTTCTCCATCGGAATCCGAGGCCCTCGCGTCATCCACGACAAGGCCGCCAGCGGGGGGCGGATCGTTTCTGGCCAGGTGGTGGAAGTCAGCCTGGTTGATCGTCCGGCCAACCCGAGCTGCACGCTCACCCTCGCAAAAGCCGCGACACCGGGCATAGAGGTTGTGGCCGCTGATTTCGATGAGGCGACAGGGCTTGTCAAGGTGGAGGAACTCGTGGAGGGTGAGCTACCCACTCCCGCCGCCGAGGGAGGTGTCCAGACTTCCGGAGCTGTCGGGTTGGACGCCGAAGGCGCCACGGAGAAGACGGCGGGGGTGGGCAGCCCCGACGTCGAGAAGCGCGACTTCACCGCCGAGGAGCGCCAGCGGATGGCCTCGCGGGGTACGGCGATGCCGGGCGGTGGGTTCCCGATCGCCAACGTGAGCGACCTGGAGAACGCCATCCACGCCATCGGCCGGGCGAAAGACCCGGCGGCGGCCAAGGCGCACATCGAGGCCAGGGCCAAGGCGCTCAATCGCGCCGACCTGATCCCGGCCGGGTGGAAGGGCAAGTCGGTCCAGTCCGGCGACGAGTTCGCCCACGACCCGGCGACGCTGGCCAGCATCCGCGACGGGCTGCTTCAGTGCCTCATCGCCGAGGCCCAGGAGGCGATGCACGGGGAGAATGAGACCTGGGACCTGACCGATCTCGTGTCCACGCTGGCGCAGTTCCTCTGCTGGTGGGATCACGAGGCGAACGAGGGCGAGACCGCTCCGAGCACCAGCATGAAGTCCACCACCTCTGAGGAGATTCCCGTGACCGAAACTGCGCCGGAAGTTACTGAACCGGTTAAGGTGTTGGAGAAGGACGCCATGCCTGATCTCGTCAAGAGTTCGGTCGCAGAGGCGGTGAAGCCGGTCAGGGACGAGCTGTCACAGCTCGTGGCCACGCTCACCGCGCGGCTGGAGACGGTAGAGAAGATGGCCGCCCCGGGCGGGCCGGTTCGTATGCGGACCAAGGCCGCCCAGATCGCCGCCCACGGCGGTGACCAGCTCCGGACTGAGCTGATCAACCTCAAGAACACGCTGGCCACGCTGGAGGACCCCGGTATGCGGGGCGCCTACGGCCAGATGATCTTGGCGAAGCAGGCCCAGTTGGACGAGCTGACCCAGGTCGCCGCCTCCTGACCTCTCCAGAACGGACCCCTCGTGCCCGCTGTCGACTTCGAGGTGCTCTTTGACACCAAGGACCCCGCCGTCAAGGCGGGGAAGCTGGAGCTGCTCAAGAGCGCCCTGAACGATGCCCCCACCTTCGCCCCCGGCCGGTACAACCAGTGGACCCCCGACGTCCCCGGGCTCCAGCAGGCGAACGGCGCCGAGTCCGGCGTCTCGCTGCTGGGCAAGGCGCTGGCCGACCCGACGCTTACCAAGGCGCTCGGCGCCGATGTGCTGGCGTCGGTGCAGGCCCAGCTCGACGCCTCGCCGGATCTGGTCAAGGACCTGACCCTGACGTCCCCGCTGAGCACCGGCTATGTGGCCTTCGACCTGGAGGCACCGGCCAAGCTGCTCACGCCGCGTCCGACCCCGCTGCGCAACCGTGTGCCGCGCGGCAAAGGCGTCGGTACGGCGCACCGGTACAAGAGGATCACCGGCCACACCGGTACCGGTACCGGCGTCGGAAACCTGTTCCCCGGCATCACCGACTCCACGACCACCACGTTCGGCTCGATCAACTACCTGCGCGGTCCGAAGATCAGCTACCAGGGCGACGAGGCGTCGGTCCCCTACCTCCAGTACGGGCTGTCCGATCAGGTGCCCTGGAGCAACCAGTTCTCCAGCCAGGGCTTCCAGGACATTCGCCAGCTCTCCCAGACGAGCCTGCTCTACTCCTCGATGCTGATGGAAGAGCGGATGCTGCTGGGCGCCCGGGGCACGGCGTCCGGTTTCCTGGGGGCGCTCTCGGCGCCGGGTACCCCGATCGCCACCGTGCGCGCAGCGGTCGGCAGCGAGGTGGGCAACACCGCGAACATCGCCTCCGTGGTCATCTCGGTCACGGCCGCCACGCAGTTCGGCGAGACCCTGGTGGCGCAGTCGACCGCCAACACCGGCATGTCGGCCGCCACCGGCCGGGTCGTGGACGTCTCGATTCCGGCCGCAGTCGCGGGCGCGCAGGCGTACAAGGTCTACATCGGTACTGCCGCCACGCTGGGCACCCAGTTCCCGGCCTCGCTGACCATCGGTAACACAGCGGCCGGACTGGTGGGCGCCGGGCCGGTGACCACGGCCCTGTCCACCCCGTTCGGCTCGATGGTCTCCAGTCTGACCAACCTCACGAACACCTTCGGTGTCGTGACGATCAACTTCACGGGCGCCGGTACCGGTGGCCTGCCGACGACCGGCACCAACCCGGGTGCGGCGGCGTCCGAGTCGTCCGCGCTCGCCTACGACGGCATCCTGCCGATCTGCCAGGGTGTCAACAGCGGGTATGTCAAGGCGCTGAACAACACGTTTAGCGCGAACCCCGGTGACGAGTACAACCAGGCATTCGCCTTCATGTTCGATCAGAACAAGGCGGACCCTGACGAGGTTCTGTTCAATGGGAACGACAGGAAGCAATTGTCGGACCTCATCAAGCTGAACAGCAACTCCTCTTCGTACCGCATCACCGTGCAGAACGAGTCGACCAACGGCTACAAGATCGGCGCCGTGGTCAACGGTCTGCTGAACGAGGTTACCGGCAAGATGGTGGACTTCACCGTTCACCCGTGGCTGTTCCAGGGGATCACGCCGATTCTGAGCTGGACGCTTCCGTTGCCGGACACCCAGATCAGCGACACTTGGAAGGTCTTCAACGTCCAGGACTACATGGCCGTTCAGTGGCCGGTGACCCAGTTTGCGTACGAGGCAAGCACGTACTGGTACGGCACCTTCCTGTGCTACGCGGCGCAGTGGCAGGGTTGCATCCAGGGCATCATCAAGAAGTAATCGACCCCCGACCGGCGCCGCGTCCCCCCGTACCCGGCGCCGGTCGGGACCACCCTCGAAAGGCATTCGATGTCTTCTTTCAGTGAAGCCCTGGCAGACCTTTCCAATGATGTCGCCGTGGCCGAAGCCACCTTGCGCCTGCGCATCGACGCCCTGATGACCGAGCTGGATCACCTGGGCGTCCGCCTGGAGGACCTGCACGGAATTGACCCATACGACACGCAGAGAATCCTGGACGTGCAGGAGGCGGCGGGTGTTCAGTTCGGCGTCTGCTATGAGCTGGCCTCGCAGGTGTCGTACGACGTGGATGGCCTCAAGGCGACGCTGCCCCTCGTTCAGCCGTCCCCGGCAAAGACTGACGCCGTGGAGAAGGCCCAGGCGGAAGAGGATGCGCCAAAGCCGCCGCCCCGCAAGGCGGGAGCGAAGGCATGACCAGTTCGGGGCACAGCCAGGCGCAGAAGGACGATTTCCAGGCCAAATACACAGCGGCGGCCGTTTCGATCGCCGCCGCCCCGGCTGGCCAGAACACAGTCATTGCCTACCTCAACCAACAGCGGCAGATTTTCCAGATGAACGTGACCAAGGAAGGCGGGGCGGCGCTCACATGAAGCTCGTGTCTCCCGACCGGGGGTGCGTGGAGGCCGACGTGGGCACCAAGCGCTACAAGGGCCGGATCATCGAGGTGAGCGACGCTACCCACGCCGCCGCCCTGAAAGAGATCGGCTACTTCCCGGCCAGCGTCGGCGGCGTCGCGCGTAGTCGGGAGCATGTCTGCCCCAACGGCCACCGTAACTACTTCGTGACGTGCGGAAGGTGTGCCTGACAGGTGGCGACGGCCCAGCTCACTGCGGTACCGGCGCTCTACGGCAACAGGCCGTACATCACGCCGGGTGAATACCGCACGGCTCCGACCGGCGTGGACACCTCGAACTTGGTCAAAGGCAACCCGTCCGGTACCGAGGCCATGCTGTACGACATCGTCAGCCGGGCATCGAGCTGGGCAGACGTCATCTGCGGGCAGAGTCTCAGCGCTCGCACCGACACCTACCAGGGCCGGTACACCGTCGACCGCGACGGCAACGCAACTATCTTCCCCCGGTTCTTCCCGATCATCGAGGTGACGGCGTTCGCCTACGGCACCCAGCCGAACAACCTCACGGCGCTCACCGACCTGAGCAACGTGTGGGTTGAGGAAACCGAGTTCCAGGTACCGATGGGGTATGGCACCTGGAGTAGTTCGGGACCACTCCAGTTCGGGCAGGGTCCCCGACCGGGCGCCAAGGTCCGGGCGCTCTACAGCTACGTGGCGGGCTTCCCCAACACCTACCTGGCCAGCACGGCGCTGGCCGGGGCCACCTCGATCGTCGTGCGGGACCCGACCGGCATCCTGCCGGGCAAGACACAGTTGACGATCTTCGACGGGGCGCAGACCGAGACGGTGACCGCCGACGCCACCTACACGATCGGCAGTGCCACCGTCGCGCTGGCCGCGCCGCTGGCTTACCCGCACGCGGCGCCGGGCGTGTCGGTCAGCGGTCTGCCGCCGTTCGTCAAGCAGGCCGTGATCCTGTTGTGCAGCACGCTCATACAGACGAGAGGCGCCGTCGCGCTCATCGCTCCGGCCGTGAGCGGGCTCAGTTCCCGTTACACACAAAGTGGATCACAATTGAGCCGGGCTCAGCGCATCCCGGCCGATGACAACGTGTCGATAGCGTGTGACCTTCTGACGCCACTGAGGAGGACTCGCTGATGAACGCGCTGCTCATCCTGCTGATCGCCGGAGAGATCGCCCTCTGGGCGCTCGCGTGCTACGCCGGGCGTGCGTTCGAGCTGGAGCACCCGGCCCGGCACGGCCGTCGGCGCGGCGGGGGTGGGCAGCACTCGTGAGTCGGCACAGCATTCGCCTGATCGCGCAGCGGTTCCTCACGACGCCGCCGATCCCTGGCCTGCCGGTCGTTCAGCGGGGCTGGGACAACCAGATGCAACTGGTGGCGATGGGCGGCACCGTGCCGGATCAGACGCTCGCCTGCCTGCACATGCCCGAAGACAGCGAGAACCGGGTGTCCGTGCCCGCCGTGCTCGGTGTGCGGATGGTCGATCACGCGATGCAGCTCCAGGTCTGCCATCTGCTGGACGGCACCGGGGACGACATGGCGGACTCGACCGACGACATGATCGAGGCCATCGTGGCCCGGCTTCGTTCGGACCCTCGAATGGGTCAGAACCCGACAGATGTCTTTCAGAACGCGCAAGGAACCAACCCGCAGATCCGTACCAAGGTCGGCGATATCCAATACATCAACACGGGAACGGCGAATGGCACGCCGGTCCAGTGGTTCTTCATTGAGTGGACCGCAACCGAAGAGGTAGTCGCCTGATGCCCAAGTACCGTTACAGCGGGGAAGATCGGATTTATCACGACTACGGCTACGTGTACGAGGGCGCGGAAGTGGAGGCCGACGAGGCTCCCGACTTCCGCTGGTCTCTCGTCGGCAAGGTCGACACCAGTAAGAAGGAGGCGAAGTAATGCCCGCTAACCCGACAGCCTTAAGCTTCTACGGCATCGCCAAAGAGACGACAAAGGGCACCTTCGTCCCTTCCGCCGACTTCCTGCCATTGACCAAGTTCGATCCAGTGGACAAGACGGTCTGGTTGGACGACGATGGTATGCGCGGCAGTATGGTGAAGGTCTACGACCAGATTGCCGGTCCGGTCTTCAGCGAACTGTCCATGTCTGGCCCTGTCTTCCCGGATACCATTGGCTATCCGCTGATGGGAATCCTGGGAGACGTTACCGTAACCGGAGCGTCAGCGCCGTTTACCCACGCGGGTGCCATCAAGAACAGCACTGATGGTCAGCCGCCCGCGTACTCGCTCAACGACTTTCAGGTCGTGGAGAACCGGGGTTTTCCTGGCGTTCAGTTCTATGACCTGAATCTCAAGTGGGACGGCGAGAAGCTGTTCACCTGGGACGCCACCGCCAAGGGGTATCAGTCGGCAGCTCAGACCAAGCCTGCCTACTCCAACTCCACCATTGCCGCTCTGCCCGGTTGGCTGTCGACGGTTACTCTCAACTCGATTTCCAGCCTCACCCTGGTAGACGGTGAGATGAAGATCAAGCGCGAGGGCGGTCCGATCCACACTGCCGACGGAACGCAGGCGCCTTACCAGATGTTCGTCGGGGCGGCCGAGGTGAGCGGCAAGCTCGTCCTGGTAGCGGACACCAACACGCAGCTCGTCAACTACCTTGCCGGGACGAAAATCCCTCTGGATTTCAACTTCACTCAGGGCGCTGGCGCGGCATTGGTGCAGGTCAAGCTTCACTCCACCGTGACGCGCATCAATGAGGTAAAGACGACGCGCGGTAAGCAGTGGGTGGAGTACGAGTTCGATTACACCTGCCTGCCGAACAGTACGGACGCGGGTGCCTCGCTCGGTCTGTCCCACCTCAAGGCAACCATCCAGAACGCCAAGCCGTCGGGCACCTACGCCTGATCACCACCGAAACGGGGAGCAATGCAGATCGAACTGAGTACCGGCGAGACCGTTGAGATGATGGAGCCCATCGACATCACCTCCGGCAAGCGCAAGAAACTGTTCAAGGACATGGATGTCAAGGAAGGAACCGACGTCAGTCCAGGAGTGGCGCTGTCGATGGCCGACATCCTGCTGGCGCATTTCATCGTGTCGTGGAGTCTGGAGGCGCCGCTGCCCACCCCCGCCCAGATCAAGGCTGGAAATACTGAGGCACTGGACGATCTTCGCACCGTGGATTACGACAAGCTGGCCCTGGCGGCGTCGGGGATCATCAAGGGCATTACGCCGGATTTCGAGCCGAACCCTGACCCAAAAGCGACTACCGAAAGCTTGCCCGCCTAAAGCGGGTACTCCAGGGAAGGGCGGAGCCGAATGAATACGATGAGGTCGAGCTTCCCTCTCAGGGGTGGCGAGACTGGATCTTTGCCGACAAGTTCCACTGGACTCCAAGTCAGGTAGACGCCGAGTCGGCCAACCGTCTTGAGTGGATTCTCATGGTAGGCGCGATCGTGGACGAGATGAAACAGAGAGGACGCTCCGGTGGGAATTACGATGACCCTCCAGGGGGGTTCTGAGTTCAATAACCAGCTCGCCGCCTTGAGGCTGCGCGTGGCGCGTGGGACCGAGATCGCCACGCGCGAAGGCGCCGACCTGCTCAAAGAAGCCATTCAGGCCAACATGCGCGGGCCGATGCCGCCGAAGGCGGGCGGCTCGGACCCGGCATACCGGACTGGCAATCTCTACGACTCGGTCAAGATGAAGATCCTGTCCGGGTCCATCGGTCTGGGGCGCTGGAATTACGAGATCAGTATGGACAGCGGCCAGGCGCCGTACGCCCGTCGCATCGAGCTGGGCTTCACGGGGACGGATTCGATCGGCCGCTCATACAACCAGCCGCCTTACCCCTACTTCCACAAGGGTGTTGAGCAGGCCGTTGACGCTGGCCTGATCGACCGCATCTTCTATGAGGCGTGGGAAACGGGAGTGGCTGTCTAATGCCCCAGTTGACTCCGATCGTCGCCCTGCTGACGGCAGACATCGTCGCTTTCCAGGCGGGGATGGACCGGGCCGCGCTCGTTGCCGACGAGTCGATGTCCAAGGTTGCCGCCGCGACCGTTCGGGCGAACAACAGCTACCGGTCCTTGGAAACGGCCACAGATGCGCTGGTAGTCGCCTACGAGCGCCTGGACGCCGCGCAGATGAGCAGCACGGCGACTGCTGATGAGGTCGCCGCCGCGCAGGATCGCGTTGACGCGGCTGAGCGGCGCGTGGCCAGCGCTACCGACAGCGCGGCCCTGGCACAGCAGAACCTCATACGAGCCGAGGGGCTGGCCGCCAAGGCGGCCGACGACGCCGCGCTGAAGCAGGAGGCGGCGGCACTCAAGATTCAGGCCGCCCAGGAGAAGGCCGCCATCGCCGCCGAGGCGAGCGCGGCCAAGCAGCGCGCGGCGATGATGGGGACGGTCACCGGCGCTGTCGCGTCGGCGACGTCGGCATACATCGAGTTCGGGAAGATGGCGACGATCGGGCTCGGCATCGTCGCCTACGAGTCGATCAAGACAGCGGCCTCCTTCAACACCTCGATGGAGCGGCTCAACACCCAGGCGCACGTTCCTCAGGCCGAGATTGCCAAACTGGGAGACGGTGTCCTCACCCTGGCGGGCCAGGTCGCGCAGAACCCGGACTCGCTGGCCGAGGCGTTGTATCACGTCGAGTCGAACTTCGCCTCGATGCACGCTAAAGGATTCGATGCGCTGGCGGTCCTGAGGACAGCCGCCGAAGGTGCGCGAGTCGGCGGCGCTGACTTGGTGGATGTCACCAATGCCTTAACGGCGGCGCTGGCCGCGAACATTCCTGGCGTCAAGACGTTCAACCAGTCGATGGGTGTTCTGAACGCCACCGTCGGTGCCGGTGACATGACCATGCAGGATTTGGCAAGCGCCTTCAGTACCGGCGTCGTGGCCTCCGTGAAAACCTATGGCGCATCCATTCAGGACGTCGGAGCCGCCCTGGCGGTCTTCGGTGACAATAACATTCGAGGCAGGCAGGCCGGTACACAGCTTCGTATGTCGATGCAGGCGATGGAAGTACCCGCCAGTGCTGCGGGCAAGGCGCTGGGGCGCCTTGGCATGAACAGTAAGACCCTTGCCCAAGACATGAGCACTGGCGGTCTACTCAAGGCGCTGACCGATCTGCACGGCAGGCTGCGAGCGGCGGGCATAGCCTCAAAAGACACTGGCGCCATCGTCACAGAGCTGTTCGGTAAGCGCGCCGGTACGGGTATCAACATCCTGATTGATCAGTTCGATCGACTCAAGAGCAAGTATCCCGAGCTGAACAAGGGCGCCAACGAGTTCGATGGCGCCTGGAAAAAGACGACCGAACAGTTCGGCGTCAAGATGCAGCAGATGGGCGACGGCATCAAGGCGTTGGGTATCCGGATCGGTAACGACCTCATCCCCTACGTCTCGAAAGCTATAGACGCCATCATGAAGCTTGTGGGCTGGATGGAGAAGCACAAGAAGGCGGCGGAACAACTGGGAACCGCCCTCACCATCCTGACCGTGGGCGCAATGGCCGCCTGGATCGCGTCTATGATCATAGCGGCGGGGCCAGTGCTTCTTGTCATTGCGGCTGTAACCATTCTCGTCATGTGGTTCAAGCACCTGTACGACACCAACAAGCAGGTCAGAGACGTCATTAAAGAGGTCGGCGACGCATTCAAGAAATACGGGCCGCCAGTCCTCAAGGCAGTCTGGGAAGAAGCGCAGAAGCTCGGCAAGATTTTCATGGATCTTCTTGTGCCGATTCTGAAAGAGGCATGGAAAATCGTTGTCTCTCAGCTCAAGCCCGCCTGGGATGACATTCAGAAGACGATGCGCGATAACCAGCCGACGGTGAAACTGCTAGAACAGGGGTTCAAGTACCTCCTGATCGCCATCGCGGCCGTAGTCGCCATCTTCGTAGGTGGCTTTATCGGCGGCATTGTTCTCGCCAGCGCTGCCATCGTCAAGATGACCCTTGGGGCGATCAGCGATGTGATCAAGGCGATTAACGCCATCCGACATGCTATTGATTGGGTGATCGACGGGTTCAATAAGGTCAAGAATATGGGCAACCCGTTCAGTGGCATTACAAGCGGTATCTCCAACGGCATCTCTAGCCTGGGCGGCGGCCTGGGGTCCCTGTTCCATTTCGATGAGGGCGGCACGGTTCCTGGCGCCAAGGGCGCGCCCACGCTGGCCATCGTCCATGGCGGTGAGTACGTCGTGTCAAACAAGATGATGAGCGACGGTAAGATCGGCGGCAACGTGAACTACAGCGGCGCCGGAGCGCCGGGCGGCGGTGGGCAGCCCGTCGTGGAGAACCACTTCTACGTGGACGGAACGGAGATCAGAGCTTCGGTGCAGCGACAGACGCTCCGCTACCAGCAACGTAATGGGATCAACGGCTTCTCGCTGCCTGCCGGTCGGGTGGCCTGATGGCCAGAGTGCAGAACCTCAACGCGCCGATGGCCATCTGGCAGGCCAACTTCGACACGGGCGCCGGGGTCGGCCGGGCAACCTCGTGGTACAGCTTCGAGGACCGCGTGCTGAGCTGGGATCACAAGGTCGGCAAGCAGCACGAGCTGGGCATCTCTGAGGCCGGTACGGGCTCAGTGGTGATGTGGGATCGGCTGGAGTACCTGAATCCGGCGAACACCGGCTCGCCATACAACTCAGGTGGCAATCAACTCAAGCCCTACCGGCAGATCCGGCACGCTGAGATGTGGTCACTGACCGGCAACATCATCAACTCCACGAACAACGTGTGGGGCGCGCCCTACGGCTTCGCGGGCAGCTATGGCGACAGCAGCTCGTTCGAGGGCGGCACGGTCGGCAACTGGATCGGCGTCGGGACGACGACGGTAGCCAACTCCACCAGCCAGGCGCACGACGGTACGCACTCGATGCTGGTCACCTGGCCAGCTCATACCGGCGCCGGGTCTCCCGCCACGGTGGCGGCAACCACTGTCGGCGTGCCGATGCGTGGCACCTACACCTACACGCTGTCGATGTGGATCTGGATCACGAGCGGTCCGGCCGTCACCATCAGGTGCAACGCCGGAAGCGCAACGAGCACCTCCACCACGGGCGCGTGGCAGCGGGTGAGCACTACGTTCACCTGCGCTGACCAGCTCGGCGAGACGATCAGCGTCTCGCCGTCGGGTACGACGACGGCCGGACAGAACATCTTCGTGGACTCGGTACAGCTTGAGGTGGCGGGCTCGGCCAGCACGTATACGACGAGCGGCCCCACCGTCTATCCCATGTGGTGGGGTTACATCGAGCGATACCCGAAAACGTGGCGCTTTGCTGGCTTCGACGGTCTGTGCTCATTGACCATTATCGATGACCTGACCCTTGCTAGTAAGATGCCGATGGATAGCGCGCTTGTGTCACAGATGCTTATGGACAACCCGTATTTCTATTGGAAATTGAACGAGACCGGCCCGGTGGCCGCTACCGTCTATGGTCAGCGCATATCGAACATCGTTGACTCCGGGTCCAGCGGCGCTGATACGCGATGGGTCGACATAGGAGGTGGCAACGCGGCAGTCGGCTTCGGAGGAACATGCGTCTTCGGCGATAACACTTCTCCCGACCTGGACAATCAGTCCTCGGTTCGATTCACGGTTGTTAGTGGATTTGGACGAGAGCTGACGGCGCTCTGGCCGTCCGCGTCGGCTCCAGGCGGGGTGGTAGGAGGTCTGACGTGGACCTTTTGTTTTCGCATCGTAGACATCGGAACCTCTGCCGGACTGGTCTATATGTATAAGACTGGCGGCACTGTTTACAATAACTTTCGATATCTCTCCGGTAGTGGCGTGCAGTATAATAACGCTTCTGGTGGGTACACTCCGGCAACGGCCAGCGTCGCTGATTCGGAATGGCATCATGCCGCTATCGTGCTAAGTAACAATGGAACCACCACCACTCATACGATGTACCTGGACGGCTTGGCTACTGTCGTTGGCCCAACGACCGAAGCCACCCTTCCCTCTCTGACATTTCTTAGCATGGGATTAGACGAGCCCTTTAAAAATATTCCCCTTAACGGCAACATCGCCCATGTCGCCGTCTATCCTGTCGCACTTTCAGCAGCCACCATCATGGCTCAGGCGCAAGCGTCAAGTAGATACAAGGCATTTCAGGGGCAATTGCCAGGTCAGCGTATGGCCAAGGTGGTCAAATGGGCTGGCTGGGCAAGTCCTGTCAACTTCCCTGACGGCGTGGGATCAAGTGAAGCTCCCGTTGCGCTTAGCGGATCTAACATGAGCGCTGAACTTGACATACTCGCAGCGTCCGACGGCGGGATCGTCTACTCAGCGCCCGAAGGACGCCTTACCTTCATACCTCGCAGCGCCTACTACGCGCAGACGGCGGGAGTTGTTACGTTCGGAGATGATCCTGTCGGCAGTGGAGACATCCCCTACCGAGATGGATCGCTCCAGATCGAGCTTGACCCCACCTATATCTATAACACGAGCAAGGTCAACCGAAAGACCAATACGCAGACCTTCTCTACGACATCCGTTCCTAGTCACAACGACTACGAGAATAACGACATCAGCGTCACGATCAATAGCCTTGATTACGTCAGAGTCTCGTCGCTCGCCGACTATCTTATCCTGCTCTATGGGGATGGGCGCCTGAGGGTCTCTGCCATCGCGTTTAATGTGGGCGCCAACCCCTCGATCATCGCGGCCATGCTTGCCCGACGCATCGGAGACCGGGTTACCGTCCGCCGTCGAGCACCAGCGTTCACGACCCTGCTGGATTTCTTCATCGAGGCGATGACGTGGTCCTCCAGTCCGGAGACGGGAATCATTGTCTCCATGACCCTGGAGCCAGCCCACCCGTTCCAGGCAGGTCTTATTGGCACCGGTCTTATCGGTACCCTATTGTCAACGTACTGATAGGAGGCAGACGTGGCCGTTCCAACGTTTCCAGCCGGTAGCCCTATCGTCAGCGCGGACTTGCTCTACATGATGGCAACGAAGCCCCTTTTTATGGGGTACGCCTCTGCTTCTCAAGGACCATTTTCCCCACTACTTAACCAGCCTCTTGGTATTGACGTAGAGATTATAGATCGTGGCGCCATGCATTCACCTGGTTCATCTCAGGTTTCTATAGGGCACGCGCTGGGATGGTATCGCGTTACTGGATTCGTAGCATTCTCGGTAACTGTGACAACTGGCATAGCGGCATGGGTAGCTCTAAATGGATACAACGGAATTGTGTCGGACTATACTACTAGCAACGCTTCCGGACCTGCGGGCACCTTCCCAACGGCAAACGTAGATGCCATAGTTCAGTCAACGAGTGAAACCGATTATGTCGAGATCAGAGCATTTCAAAACAACATAGGCACGACCACGGCATCCACTCTTGGTTCCGGTCAGGGCGCCATGATCTGTGTAGAGTTCTTGGGAACGTAGGAGACTCAATGGCCATTCCGGCATATTCAACGGGAGGCGCGATCGTTCAATCCGATCTGCGCTACATGATAACGACGAAACCCCTCTTTCAAGCCTACGCATTCTACTCGCAAAGTATCCCCACTTCGGGCTTGACTGCAATTATCCTCGACACGGAGGTCGTTGACCGTTACAACATGCACTCAGGTAGTTCCCCGCAAGTCACGATAGGGCGGGAGCTAGGCTGGTATCGCGTCACTGGACACGTCGCGATAGGTAGTCCCGGCTCTACTGGCGTCTCCTTTGAGGCCGGGATATGGAAGAATGGGGTGATCGTACAATTTAGCTACAGACGCACCGCGACCAGGTCTACGAGCGACGGTCCATGCATTCTGTTGGAAGCATTGATCCAAGCGACTGGCCCTACAGACTATGTCGAGATAATGGCCATAACGGCGTTCGGGGGCAACCAGGCCACCTTGGGGCCAAATGTGGGAGGCGGCGGCCTGGGAGGTTCCGGACAGGGCGCTTCGATGGCCATAGAGTTCATAGGAACGTAGGGAAGAGGGTAGCAAATGGCCGTACCAGCATTCACCACGGGAACCGCCCTGACTCAAGCAGACCTGAGCTATATGATCAACGCGAAGCCGCTGTTCATGGCGTTTCAGACTGTCAGTCAATCCTTAACGTCAGGCGCTAGTGTTCCTATTACTTTCACGACCGAGGTCATTGACCGTTACAACATGCACTCGACAAGCAGCAACACCTCTCGCGTCGTTATAGGACTGGAGCTAGGCTGGTATCGCGTTACCGGAATCGCTCACTTTTCCACAACCACCTCCGGTACGGGGCAGAGCGTTACAATCAATAAGAATGGAAGTATAATCACCGGGACCGTCAAAACTATGTTCGCCATAGGAATCAATCCCACCTATGTAACTACTGAAGCATTCGTGCAGTCAACGATATCGACGGACTACATTGAACTTGTCGCTTCGTCCGGCGTCACCACCACCACCTTGGTCAGCGGCCCTGGTGCAAGTTCCCTCTATGTCGAGTTTCTAGGGACATAATGATGATGACAAGACTGCCCGGCGCCGTCTGGCGACCCATCTCCTACGCCGACAACGCCGCACCGTTCACGCAGACGCCGAACGGCTGGCTGCTACACGTCGTTATCGGCAACGGTGATCCCGGTCCGTACTGGGAGACGCTGGGACCCGGCCAACGGGCCTTCGCGCACGGGTGGGTGGCCAAGGACGGGCACGGCGTGCAGTACCAGAGCCTTGACCGGCAGGCGTGGCACGCAGCGCAGGCGAACCCCTGGTACTGGGGGTTCGAGACCGAGGGGTACCCCAACGAGCCGCTGACGCAGCCGCAGATCGACACCTTGGCCCGCTGGCACGTCGCGCTCGGCGTCCCTGACGCGATCATGACGACAGCAGGAGGTACCGGCGTTGGCTGTCACTACCAGGGCGGCGCGAGCTGGGGCGGCCACACCTGTCCTGACCCGGTTTCGGGTCAAGGTCCTCGCTCAAGGCAACGACCTGCCATCCTGCAAGCGGTGGCCAAACTACGTACTGGAGGCACCAAAGTGACCAAGGACGACGCACAGCTCTTCCTTCAGGCGTTCGCCACCTGGGACGTCTCGGGCCAGATCCAGCAACCCAGCCCGGTCTCGTTCCAGACGGCGTTCGGCCGGATGTACCGCGACGCGGAGGCCAACGCCGCCGCGCTGAAGGCGCTCGTCGCTGAGGTGACCTACCTGGCCGGTCAGGTGTCGATCCTGACGGCTGCCCACCCCGCGCCGGGGGGTGCGGCTCCGGTGAATATACCGAAACAGAAGGACTGATCTGCCGCTCGGGGGGGCGCAATGAACCGGACGCCTAGACCTGTCGTCTGGTCCGCACGATTGAAAGGCCCCCTTGTGAACATGTCGCCCGAAGCATGGGCCACGATCGGCGTTGGCATAACCACCGTCGGCGCGATCATTGTCGGATACCTCAAGTCAAAGGACAACGTAGAAGAAGTACGCAGACTGGCAGCGCCCACCGGCAATGGCTACGCGGACGACACCAGGCGCATGCTGAAAGAGATTCTGGAATCGCAGGCCCGTACCGAGTCGGCTCTCCTGCAACACCTGACCGACCATGCTCGTGCCGCTATCAACGGAAAGAGATCGTGATGCTCGCACTCATTGCAATGGTCATCTTCATCCTGGGCCTGTTCAAGGTGGATCTGAACGGCGTCAACCTGCTGTACCTGGGGCTGGCCTTCCTGTCCGCTCACTTCGTCTTCGGCGGTTTCGGCTGGTACGGCAACGGCGGCTGGCCGGGACGCCGCACGCCTGGTCAGTAATACATGGCGGACAACCCGGGACCTGGGGTCGATGCAGGTGGACGACCGGTCATCGACCCGACGGCGAATGTCATTGCCATCCTGGAAGCGGCCGTCAAGCGACAGGATGACCTGCGAGAGAAGGAGTCTCTACACGCGCGCGAGATGGCCGACCTTCGTTCACATTACGAAGAACTACTGCGGGTCAAGGAGACGGAACGTATCGACGCCATCAGGGCTGTCGACGTCGGGGCGGTCAACCGCGCAGCCGAAGTGTCGGCAGCGCAGGCAACCACTCTGGCGGCTCAGCTCGTCGCCACCGCAGAAGCGTCGCGCGTCCAGGTGGCGGCGGCGGCCAGCGCGCAGGTCACCTCATTGACAGCGGCGCTGGAGCCGATTCAGAAGGACATCCGAGACCTACGGGATGCACAATCAAGAGGACAGGGCGGCAAGGAACAGGTCACGGAGACGCGCGGCGGCAATGCGCTGTCACTCCAGCTCGCCGCCGTCATCATTGCCGCCGCCAGTATCGCCGTCGCCATGATCATCAAGTTTGGATAGGTTGATATGAAGTTCGCGCAGTACAGGAAATGGGTAGTGACCCTCGTTGCGCTGCTGGGAGTGCTCGTCAGCAATGGCGTGCTCACCGGTAGCGCCCTCAACATCGCTAATATCGTCATCTCGGCCGGTACCAGCATCGGCGTGTGGTGGGTCACGAACGAGCCGATGCCTGGGGCACCGGCAGGACCGACGGTGACCAAGTGAGCGACATCCAGTACACCGGCACCCTGGTCGGCCCGGACGGCAGCCACCTGACGCTCGGCGTCAGCTACAGCCCCCCGCCGACCCCGGCGAACCCACCGGTCGCCGTCCTGATCGGCGAGGTGTGGCACAAGCTCGACGCTGTCAACCCACCGGCCAGCCGCAACACCTACCCGGGCGGCCGGGGACCGAACGAGATGATCCTCTACTCGCGGCCCGCCGTCACCGTCACGATCACGAACAAGTACGGCGATGAGGCGTCGGTCCTCTTCGACGGCACCGTGTTCAAGGCCCCGGCGCCGGGACCGACAGCGGTACCGGTCGACGGCTACGTGCTGTCCGGCCACGGCGAGGCAGCCGCCTGGCTGACCGCCAACGCCAAGCCGGGCCTCGCCGTCACCCTGCTGACGACGCTGCCCACCCCGCCCCCCGTGGTGATCCCCCCGCCGACCGGCGCGGTGATCGAGGAGTGGGATATGCAGTGGATGGGGTACGGCGCGCACGCCAGCGGCATCCCGGCCACGACGAACGTGCTCAACCTGGCCTTCCTGCAAGGCACCGGCCTGCCGGTCGGCTGGGGGAATGAGACTCAGTCTCAACTGGCGAGCGAGCTCGCCGCGCTCCAAGCCCGGCCGGGCGGGTGTCGCGTCCTGGCGGGGGTGGGCGGCCAGGGCGGGAACGTGGTGACCGGCAACCACCAGTTGTTCGCGGACAACGTGCTCGCCTACCGCGACGACTTGGGCGGCACGGTTGGCGGGCTCAACTGGGACATCGAGGCGAACGCGCTGAACGGCGATGACGTGCTGGCGATCAGCACCCTGCTGGCAGCCGCCGTGCCGGGTTGGGAGACGGTGCTGTGCCCCAACGGGGGCAACGTGAGCACCTATCTGCCGGTCGCTGTGCGGCTCCAGAAGGCGGGCCTGCTCTCTCGGTACGGCCAGCAGTTCTATGACGCGAGCGTGAGCCTGGGGGCGGCAGAAGGCCGGATTCAGGAGGCCATCGACGCCGGGATTCCGGTGGAGAAGATCACTGTCGGGATGATGATCGCGCCGGACTCCCAGCACTGGACGCTGGCGCAGTGCGTGACCAACATGGCGGCGATCAAGGCGAAGTGGCCGACGATCGGCGGGGCGTTCTTGTGGGAGAAGGACCGCGCGCAGTCGGCCGAGTGGTCAGCGGCAATGGCCAAGATCCTGGTATAGCATGGTCGGCATGAATCAGTTCTATGAGGTACCCATCCCGTATGTAGGCTGGGAGCCGACCCTCGCTCAACTACGCTCCGAGCGCGACGAAGCACGCAGGGAGGGCGGACGGCTCACGGCCACCCTCACTCAAGTGCGCACCGAGCGCGACAAGGCTCGGGTGGAGGCGTCCAAGGCCCGCGCGGAGGCCAACGCCGCCGCGCTGAAGGCGCTCGTCGCTGGGGCCTGGCGCAAGCAGGCTCTCGCGCTGCGCGAGGCCATCGACCAGGGAACGCCGACCTGGGCCGTCCAGCGCTGCGCCTGCCCCGGCTGCACTGCGGGGTATGTCGGGGTGATCGCCAGGCTGAAAGCTGCGCCGGATGCGCTCGACCGGCAGTTGACGGAGGCTCGACGGGAGGCGGCGACGTTGCTCGCTGAGGTTGCCCAGTTGCGCGACCGGCGTCCCCTGATGGACGTCGAGCGGGCGGCGGCGCGGGAGCTCGCCGCGAAGTTGCGCCGCCAGCTCGATCGCCTCGATGAGGTCGTGTCGTGAGCGATTGCGTCTACTCCTGGCGGGCGAGTACCACTCGCGCCCAGGTCGACGGCTCCGACGGCGCCGTACTGTGGCTGGTCTATCGGGAGGCGCTCGCCGGTCTGACTGCCGAGTTGGGGAAGCTGGGCCTGGAGGTGCCCCGGCACTTGGAGGTCACCATCGACCTGACGGCCTGGGGTGCCGAACCGCCAGACCCGCGCGAATTTCTCGAACGCCCGATCTGGGATTCCGGTTCGCACGGCGAGGACTGCGGGCCGGACTGCACGGACTGGCACGGCGACCCGGGGATCGCGTCGTGAAGCTCGGACGCACGGCGCCGATCGTCTTCGGCCTGACGCTCGGCATCGGCCTGCTGCTGGCGTCGTCGGGCACGGATGCGGCGGCGGGGGTGGGCAGCCCTCCCGCGCCGCCCAGAGCCAACGGCAAGGCAGTGGGATGCCCGGCCGGGTATCAGTGGGCGCAGGTGCGCATCACCGGCCAGCGGTTCGAGGAAGGCGCCATCGACCCGAAGACGCACCTGTCCGGCCCGCGCACGCTGATCTACAACTCGGACCCGAGCGACCTGCGGTACGTGGTCGGGGTGGTCTGCATCAGGGACCTGACGGCGGCTGAGCGAGCGGCGCAGTTCGCGGCTGGCTCTACACCTTGAACCCTCTCTTGCGCAGGGCGGCGTTGCGCGCGAGCGCCTGGCGGTGCCAGAGCATCCGGTCGAAACTGTCGAGCATCTCCGGGTGCTCGACCTCGATCTGAGCGCGCAGGGCAGGTCCGGAGTCGGTGCGCATCGCCTCGCGCACGCGAGCGGAGAGCCAGTTCAGGTTGTGCGGGTGACCCCACTTGCGGCCGGGGAACACGATGCCGCACCCACACGCGCAGGGGGCGGTGGGCAGCGTAGCCGCATACTGCCTGACGTAGTGGTCGAACCAGGCCGGATAGTCGCCCGCCAGGTAGGCGTCCCCCTGGGCGTCGAGCGACCAGCCGAACACCTCACGGACCTGGAGCAGCTCGCGCAGCCCCGGACTGGAGTCGCCCTCGCGCAGCGCCTTGGCGTAGTTCGGGCTCCAGCCGAACCATAAGGCGACCACCCTGTGCTGGACGGCCCAGGGGGTGACGACCTCAGGCGGCGTCAGGGTTGGGCTCACGGCGCTTCACCTGGAGCGTGAACTCCAGATCCTCAGGCGGGGTCCAGGTGGAATCCTCATCGGCCGGAGGGTTCATGAGGTAGTAGGCGCAGGCCAGGAGAATGCGGGCCGACTCGAATGCGCCACCGATCACCTTGTGGTTGCAGGTCTGACAGAGGATGCCGCGCCACGCACCGGTCTTGTGGTTATGGTCCATCGCCAGCTCTTTGATCGCCTGTCCTTTACGGCAGGCGGCGCAGGCGTTCCGTTGCTTCTTTAGCACGGCGGCCTTGCGCTCAGGCCCGACACCATAGACGGACAGGTCGCGCGAGCGACTGACTCCGGCCTTGGTGCAGGCTCGGCAGCGGGAGAGCTGCTCGCCGCCCGTGGCCAGCCGGGTGCAGTACCAGAGCGGGACGTACGACTGGCAGCCCGCGCACCAGCGCTCACCGGCTGGCCATTCCTTCTTCGGCACGGTGGTGCGGGCCGGTCCGAGCGCGACGGCGAGCCGGGCTTCGGCCGCCTTGCGCTGATCGGTGGCACTCATTCGGGCGACCCGATCCCAGTAACAGTACAGAGGGCTGTTCCCGAACTTCGGCCGTCCACACAGCTCTCCGTTGTGGTACGTGCCGCACGGCTGGGCCGTCATTTCGGCAGATCCTTGTTCCGACGCTCATACTGAGCGTTCTCGGCCTTGAGCACCCAGTTCACGAAGAGAGAGAAGACAACAGCGAGGAAGATGCTGCCGCCGACGAGAACGGCGAGCGACTTACGGATGTTGCTCACTCGTGACCGCCTTTCGGCACGGCGCACCACTGGTCACGACGGAACAGCCGGGCGTGCCGGTGAACCACCACGTAATGAGCGATTACCTCTGTCAGGTCATCGCTGTAGGTAACGTGGATACAGTGCCCGAGCTTCATCTCCCTGGGCGCTTCCTCCTTGCGGCCATCGAGTAATCCGAGGTGGTACGTGAGTGTTGCCATTGAGACCTCCTGTTGTTTCTTGTGCTCATGAGGAGAGTCGAACTCCTCCACCAGCAGCGCGGCAACGCCGGGCTCGTCCGCGTGAGCGACCCACCCCGCCACCGTTGCTGCACCCGGCTGCGGGGTGTACCTCGACCGGCCGATCAAGGGTAGTAGCAGGCGACCCGGAGCAGGCCACCGCGATGCGCAGCCAACCAGCCCGCTGCGCTGCCCCGGGTTCTTACGTGGCTGTCCACGCCGGTGTTCTCAGGCGGCGTCGGGCGCGGTCTCGGTGTCCTGAGCCTCGTTCAGCTCCACCTGCGCGGCGGCGAGTGCGGCCCGCGCGGCGGCGAGGCGCTCGCGCCGACCGTCCGGCCGGACGGTGGCCACGCCGGACTCCAGCGCGGCGATGCGCTCGCTGACCACCTTCGCCTCGTCGGTGAGCATCTTGACGCGCGCCTGCGCGTCGAGCAGTTCCTCGTTCAGCTTCTTGAGCTGGCCCTTGCGGGAGTCCAGCTCGGTCCATCCTGCGGGACGCCCGGCCATGATGTTCTCCTTCTGAGTGCGGTACGTGAACGGTTCTTGCGTGCGCTTCGGGGAATCGAACCCCGCCGTAGTCAGCAGATCCCCCACCCCTACGCAGGGCCAGGATAAGCGCGAGAGGGGATGACTAGACCCCTCCTGTTACCACCGGCTTGTTCTGAGCAGGACGGCCGGAGTCCAGTGCGCGTCGGCGGGCTTGAACCACCGTGCCGGGCCACCTTCCGGATAGCTCCCGTCGCGCTCCCCCACCTGTAGGCCGGTGGGCCGCGCATCCCCTCGTGTCGCCAGGCATGTATCAACCAGCCGG
>Ga0302322_100000558_pt1 | contig 28848 bp, 18 predicted proteins | sample Fen_T0_2_FD_203757 | JGI IMG/M metagenome (GOLD analysis project Ga0302322, IMG submission 203757) | Peat permafrost microbial communities from Stordalen Mire near Abisko, Sweden - Fen_T0_2 | ecosystem: Environmental > Terrestrial > Soil > Wetlands > Permafrost | place: Sweden: Abisko...
GACTTTACAACCAGTAATCTTCACAAAGATGGAAGGGAAGTAATTCTTTCCACAAGCGGTATCCCAATGCTGGACAGTGAGGGAAACTTAATCGGGTATCGTGGTGTTGACACTGACATTACAAAACGAATGAGGGCTGAAGAAGCCGTTGACCAGGAACGCAGAATGCTTCGAACTTTGATTGATAACCTTCCTGACCCGATTTATGTCCAGGATAAAGAATGCAGAAAAGTCATAGCTAACAAAGCAGATGTGGAAAATATCGGATGTGCAAGTGAAGCAGAAGTTCTCGGGAAGAATGATATTGAATTGTTTCCTGGCAGTATCGGAGAACGTGGTTATGCGGAAGATAAAAAAATCATATTCACGGGGAAGCCGGTATATGACCTTGAAGAAGAGTTTATAAGTGCAAAAGGTGTAAAACGCTGGTTGCTGACAACAAAGATTCCATTGCAGGATAAAGATGGAAATATTTCAGGACTTGTGGGCATAGGCCATGATATTACGGAAAGGAAAGAGATTGTGGAAGAACTGATCAGAGCCAAAGAGAAAGCTGAAGAAAGTGACAAACTTAAAACAGCATTTTTACATAATATTTCTCATGAAATCAGGACTCCGATGAATGCTATTGTCGGATTTTCGGCCCTTCTCGGAGAACCTGATCTCGATGCTCAGTCGCAAAAATCATACATTGAAGTAATTATGCAGAGCAGCAATCATCTGCTTTCAATAATTACTGATATTGTTGATATTTCAAATATCGAAGCTAACCTGATAAAAACTGTAAAAAATGAAATAAGTGTTAATTTAACACTTAAATCATTATGTGATCAGTTCGCTTACAGAGCTGAAGAAAAAAATATTAAACTGAGATGCGAGACGGGACTATCCGATCACGATGCATTAATTATTGCTGACAGTACCAAACTGACACAGATCCTTTCAAATCTTATAAGTAATGCATTAAAATTCACTGAGAAAGGGTATATAAAAGTATCGTGCAGACTGAATGAGAATTTCCTTGAATTCTGTGTTTCGGATTCAGGCATTGGAATTTCACAGGAATATCATACCAGGATCTTCGATCGCTTTTACCAGGTGCAATATTCTTTGGAAAGGCTCTATGAAGGAACCGGTCTTGGTTTGGCAATTTCGAAAGCTTATGTGGAGCATTTGGGAGGAAGAATCTGGCTTACATCCGAACTGGGAAAGGGAACATCATTCTTCTTTACAGTTCCGTATGAAAAGCAACTAATAAAATCCATCCCGGGTTATGAAAATAAAACTCCTGACAGTATTGTATTCCCGGTTAAAAAGATAATATTGGTAGCTGAAGACGTTGAAAGTAACTTTAAGCTGATTAGATACTTTTTGACAGGATCAAACACAGAAGTACTACATGCTTATAATGGAAAAGAAGCAGTTGAAAAGTGTTTTTCAGAAAGCAACATCGATTTGATTTTGATGGATATTAAAATGCCGGTTATGGATGGGTACACGGCTGTAAGGCTAATACGCGAGAAAAATACTGTAATTCCAATAATTGCACAGACAGCTTATTCAGACGACAGAGAGAAAGCAATTGAATGCGGATTTTCGGGTTTTATTTCAAAACCTTTTGATAGAAAGGCTCTTTTCAAGGTTCTGAGTGAATTTATTTAATAGCATCCGGTCAGAGTTTATTGAGAATATCCAGTACCATCTCTTCATCGTTTCCGTAAGATTTTCCTTCAATAGCATTGTTAATCTGATCTTTCTTGTCGGGAAAAATCTTAATCAGAGATTTGTTTGTAAGCCTGATCTGGTGAAATATGCTGTCGGAACTCATTATATAATACTTGTAATATGTAATATATTCATCATATCGTCTGTCAGCGCTATACACATCTTTATAATCTGCAGCAATAAGTTTTTTAACAGGAAGTTTAATAAAATAGAATTGCCCTTCTTTTAAAACCTGAAAGAACTCTCCGTCTTTAATATCTTTTTCAAAGTACTTACTTTTGGTTGTTCTGAAAACCATATCTTTTCCCTCCTGATTAATTTTTACCTCATTAACAATATCGGATGGTATTGAAAGCAACTTACCTGTTTTTGGATTGATGAAGATAAGAGAGTTTGAGATGAGATCAAGATTGGATCTAAGCTGTATATAGTAATTCTGCCCTTTAACGTTAAGTACGGAAGCCATAAGCGTATCGAATAATCTGGGGCTGCCTTTTGTTCCTTCATATCTGTTGTCGAATCCCACACCCCCTGTTGAATAGGGAGTAAGATTTCCAATGGCATTCAGGTTCTGTTCAGCAGTTAACCCTGTTTGATATAGTGTATTTCCCTGGGGCTGGACTTTGCTGACCAAAAGAATTAAAGAGAGTAATATAAAAATCTTTTTCATAAGACGTAGTATAGATTAATGGCAAATCACTTTTATTAATGTAATATTAATAAAATTCTGTTAGTCTTCGGGGAGATTCCTCATTACGCTACGCTTCATTCGGAATGACAGCCTATTTTTGGTCAGGAGGGGGGCAGAAGTGACGATTCGCAGGCGAAATTTTGACTTAAATGACAATTGGTTACGCGAATCGTCACTTCTGCCCCCCTGTGCTCCTCTAAAACATTGTCATCCCGAGCGCCAGCGAGGGATCTCCTTCTCACTATGACTGCGTCCATAAGAAAATATGACTTTCCGCAGAAAAACAATTGTCGAAGAATTCATAGGTTCTGGGCACCGTAATATTTGAATCAAAGCAACAAATGTTGTTATTAAAAGGTGCAGTGTACCGCAATATTTATGAAAAATCTTTACGATCTTTGAGTCTTATTGTTTAATATATTGAAATTTTAATTCTTCAAACTATATGAAAAAAGTAATTGTAAATATTATGATAGTAATAAGTTTCTTTGGCCTGATAGCAGCCAAAAGCTCCACAGATCCCTCAAAATGGAGTAATAAAAAACTTGAAAAATGGTTTGCAGGAAAAGAGTGGGCTGCAGGATGGACCATCACTCCTGATGCCTCTATAAACAAAAGGGAGTTTGCTGTTTCTTATTTTAAGAATAAAGAGAGATGGGATAAAGCATTTATGTTTCTTAAAAACAATGATTTGACAAAACTTGAAGTTAAACGTTTCGACATTGATGGTAATAACCTGTTTGCAACTGTAAGCGAGTATGTCAGCAAAGATGAAGCGGACGCGAAATTTGAAGCTCACAGGAAATACATTGATATCCAATACGTAATAAGCGGCAAAGAGGTAATAAATGTTGCTCCTTTAACAACGGCCAAAGAAGTTGTTACTCCTTATGATGCTGCAAAAGATATTGAATTTTTGACATTTAATAAGGTGGTAAATTATAAGGCTGCTCCTTCTAATTTCTTTATCTTTTTCCCGGGCGATGCTCATCGTCCAGGATTGAAGGATGGGACGAATGCACCAGTACGTAAAATTGTCATAAAGGTGAAGGTAGATTAGGAGGTGTCAGGCTTGAGGCGTGAGGTGTGAGGTATCAGGAGAAAAAACCTGTAGCCTGAAGCCCGTTGCCTGTTGCCCTGCCATAGTATCACTTAATATTGAACATTGTGGTAATTTTCTGGTTATTCTTAAGTATTGAAAATATTCGATGACGACACTATATGATCTCAATGGGGGAGAAGAGGGGATAATTTTAAAGATAAAGGGGAGAGGTCAGTTCAGGCAACGGCTTTCAGAAATGGGATTCGTTGTCGGGAAAAAGGTGGCAGTAATTAAAAAAGCACCGCTCAGAGATCCTGTTGAATACAAGATAATGGGATATCATATTTCGCTGAGGAACAGTGAAGCACAGCTTATTGAGGTAGACAGAGACATCAGATTAAAAACACTACAATCCACAAATGGAGTTCTGATAAGTGAAGATGAAAACGGTTACTGGTTAGAGAAAACAAGACAGATTCAGGTGGCTTTGGTTGGAAATCCTAATTCAGGAAAGACAACTCTTTTTAATTTCGCATCAGGATCGAAGGAAAAAGTTGGTAATTATGCCGGTGTAACTGTTGATTCAAAAGAGGCAACCTATAAACAATCGGGTTACACGTTTTCAATTGTTGACCTTCCCGGGACTTATTCTATAAAAAGTTATTCACCTGAAGAGATCTATCTTAGGAATTATATTTTCGATAATAAGCCTGATATAGTTGTCAATATAGTTGATGCATCAAACCTTGAGAGAAATCTGTATCTGACATCACAATTAATTGATATGGGTGTGCAGATTGTTATTGCACTCAATATGTACGATGAGCTTGAGAAAAAGGGAGATATACTCGATCATGTCTCACTTGGGAAATTATTGGGTGTACCGGTAATTCCGACAGTTAGCTCAAGGGGCAAAGGAATTAAAGAACTCTTTGATAAGATAATTGAAGTTTATGAGGCCAGAGAGCCAGTTGTAAGGCATATACATATCAATTACGGAACAGAGATAGAAAATTCTGTCTGTGCTATTCAATCACGAATAAAAATTGAAGGGAACAGGGCATTCACCAACATCATATCCGCCAGATATCTTGCCATAGAGTTACTCGAAAATGATAAAGAATATTCACAAAGTATTACCAGGTGTGTTAATTCCTCTGAGATAATTGATGTTGGAAGAAAGGAATATAACAGGCTTGAGAAGCTCTTTTCTGATCCCATAGAGACAGTTATTACCGATCTTCGTTATGGTTTCATTTCCGGTGCACTGAAAGAGACACTCAGAAAAAGCAAAGTTGAAAGGCTGAGAAATACAAAAATAATTGATAACTATCTGACAAATAAGTATCTGGGAATCCCGATTTTTGTTTTTTTTATGTGGCTCACATTTTTCACCACTTTTAAACTTGGAGGATATCCGAAGTACTGGATGGAGCTGGGATTCGGTAAGCTTTCAGAGCTGATATCAAATAATCTTACGCCCGGAATTGTCAGGGATTTTTTGATAGAAGGTATAATAGGGGGTGTTGGTGGTGTTATTGTTTTCCTTCCCAATATTATTATCCTGTTCCTTTTTATATCATTCATGGAAGATACAGGTTATATGGCCAGGGCAGTATTCATCATGGATAAACTGATGCATAAGATCGGGCTCCATGGGAAATCATTTATTCCGCTCTTCATGGGATTTGGATGTAATGTACCTGCAATAATGGCAACGCGGATCATTGAGAGTCGCAGAGATCGTCTGATCACCATGCTGATTACACCCTTCATGTCGTGCAGTGCAAGATTACCTGTTTATATACTCTTTATAAGTGCATTTTTTCCAAATAATCAGGGTTCAGTTCTGTTTCTCTTATATCTTCTTGGAGCTTTGTTTGCGATACTATCAGCCTTATTCTTAAAGAGTGTATTTTTCAAGGCAGCTGAGATCCCTTTTGTAATGGAACTGCCTCCTTACAGGGTTCCGACCATAAGAAGCATTATTAAACATGTATCATTCAGAACCAGTTTGTATTTCAGGAAAATAGGAGGTGTGATTTTGCTGGCATCGATAATAGTATGGATATTAAGTAATTTTCCCCGTTCAGTTAACTATTCGAGAGATTATCCGGGAGAAATTTCAAAGGTGCAAAAATCTGAATTGTCAATAAATAAAAAGGATGAATCTGTAAATCGTCTTATTGTGGAACAGAAGAGCGAGAAGCATACAAAGTCGTTTATGGGAATCATCGGTCGTTCAATAGAACCTGTTATGAAACCACTGGGATTTGACTGGCATCTGAGTGTCAGCATACTTTCAGGACTAGCCGCCAAGGAGGTTGTTGTAAGCACTTTAGGGGTTATTTTCCAGGCCAATAATGATTCGGGGAAGAAATCATTAGTTGAGAAGATACAGTCCGAGAAAGACCCCGCCGGCAGAACAGTCTTTACACCACTTATAGCTTTCTCCTTTATGTTATTCATTCTTACCTACTTTCCATGTGTAGGGGTCGTAGCTGCAATAAGACGGGAATCAGGAAGCTGGAAATGGGCTGTTTTCACTGTTTTCTATACAACAGGTATAGCCTGGCTATTGTCATTTGCAGTATACCAGATAGGTAGATTATTTATTGGTTAGATAATCTCACTTTTCACCTTATTCCTAAAAGAACTCACCCCCTCAACCCCCTCTCTGCTTTGCAAAGAGGGGGAGTAATGCATTGTATATTAACAAATTCCCCCTCTTTACAAAGTAGAGAGGGGGAATACAAGGGGGTTATTATGTGAGATATTACCTCGAGTTAAAGTATATGTTAACTGCTATGTAATTTACAATATTCTCTGCGAAATACATATCGTGAAGTGAACTTACCAAAGCTTTTAACTGCGTTAGCGGTGTGCCTAAGAGATCACTTAACTTAGCCGTTGTTCCATCATCGAATGTAAGCAGAATATCTCTTTTACCACATATTGATCCGGTAGAGTCAGCGCTGTCAGTAATTTTTGCTCCGGCAGTTTTCTGAAGTACTCCATTCTGAAACACCTGTATTGAATCAATTCCAAATCCTCTCTTTATTTCAACATTTCCTATTGTTAAATCATATTGTTTTTCTCTTCTGTGAAAACCATTGCCTGTAAAAAGTGTGGTCTCTTTCAAAAGAGGACTACTATTCTGAAGAAGCTCAAAAGAGAATTTTGCCGTATCCCCGGTTTGCCATGAAGTAGATATACTGTATCCGCCAGTGAATGAATATTGAGAAGAATTTGATTGGTTATTAAATGAGGTTGATACCGATGAAACATCAAAAGTTCCTAAATCAATTGCATTAAGTGTAAGACCGGCAGTAAGTTTGTAATCAAGATTATTCCAGTAGTTATAATAAAGATGATAATCAGTAGCTGTAATTGTAAAGTCATTTTTAAGAACAGAATCTGATTTAATAAAGCTGTGAAGGTATCTGGGATGAAAGATCAGCCTCTGAGGTAAGTTGACTATCATATTATCACTTGTTCCTGTCTTTTTAAATAGCCTGAAAGGATACGCGAAATTATGGTGTAACATTATCGTATCAAGCTGATAGTCGTAAATTCCTGCAATCAGAGCGAGTGTGATACTGTCTCTATAAGTTGTCCCCGGAGCAACAACTTTTGCAGAAGGATCAGCACTTAAAGATAGAATCTGATAACCCTTAGTAGCTGAGATTTTATTAATTGCAGTATTAATAGCAGCTGTATTCCGTTCAATTGACTGTTTCAGTCCTAGTGTCTGTGTTTGTGTATCGACCTTGGAACAACTCCATCCAAGCACCCCAAAAACAATACTGATTACTAAAATATTCCTTTTCATAATTTTAAATATTAATTTGACTATTCTTGAATCCATCAATAACCTCAAAAAATATACCAATCTTCTATTACAGAACGTTTAAATTATCGTTATGTTCATTAATCTCCACCTTTCTGAAAATATCTTTTTTATAACGGAAGATTAAGCATAATATTATATGGATTTCAGGTTTTATTTTAATAGAAATTGCATTAATCAGATAGCTGGAACAATGAAATATCAGGGAATTCCTGAGTGTTAAAAAACGGAGAGAAATTGCAGGTACAAATAATTAATGCAGGAATGTTACATCACCGACTTTGTTAAAATATGTTCCGTCGGCATATCGTCCGACTGCCTTCCAGACATATACTCCCTGAAGTGCCAGATTTTTATTTTCAAAATATCCGTCCCAGCCTTTTTGCAGATCGGTGCTTTCATAGAGTAAAACACCCCATCGGTTAAAAATCTGTAATTTATATTCAATTACATTCGTGAAGAATGGTCTGAATGTATTATCATCTAATTGGTCATTTGTCCAATAACCGCCGGTCGGTCCCGACCCGTTCCACTTGAATACGTTTGGAAATTTTATTTCACCTGTTTTATAGTTCACTATGATAGGGGATTTGTACATCGCTGAATCCGTACATCCATCCTTTGAAGTTACGTTCAACGTAATTTTGTATGTTCCTTCAGCTGAATATTTATGCCATGGGCTTTCTTCAACCGATGTAGTTCCATCTCCAAAGTTCCAGAGCCATGAGACACTAAAGTTCGAAAAATCCGTAAAGACCACAATCTGTGCGTTATTTATGACCTCAGTCGGATAGACATTGAAAACTGCCGTAGGTTTCTCATAAACTGTTATTATTCCATTATGTGAAGATTCTCCTGCTATGTTTGTTACTGTTAGTTTTACAATATAATTTCCGGCAATATTATAAGTATGAGATGGATTCTGTTCTGATGAGGATGTCTTGTCTCCAAAATCCCATAAATATGATTCCGCATTTTCACTTAGATTTTTGAAATGGACCAAAAGAGGAGAACACCCAACAGTATCCGGTTCAAAAAGCGCAATTGGTCCGGCAGGCATTATAACTTTTATATGAATAGTATCGTTTCCCTGACAGCCGAATTTATCAGGTAATGTCTGATAACTGATTACATGATCTCCTAAACCAGCAGAATCGGGATCAAACTTGTTCCCGGTCACACCATCTCCTGTCCATGTTCCACCAGGCGGTGATGCGCTGAGTACAACAGGAGGTTCATTAATGTAAAGTGTTCCTACATGCGTAATATTTACAGAAGGTGATGGCATTACAGTGATAGTTACCTGATCGGAATCGCTACATCCGTTGGCATCTGTGATGCTATAACTCACTATATGGTCACCTGCTCCGGCTGCCCCGGGATCGAATCTGTCACTACTTACTCCATCTCCCGACCAGTGTCCGCCTGAATCATGTGCAGTCAGCTTAACAGGACTGCTATCTATACAAAGTGTATCTACGGGTGTAATTGTTGCATCAGGATCGGGTACGATCAGTATTATTGCAGTAGTAATTACAGGGGGATGATCTCCATTTACAGGATCTAATGGCGTTCCGGGAATATTTGGATCGTCATAAGGATTACAATAATTCCAGTTTCGTAATGTCACCTGAAAATACTGGCCTATCAGCTTATCATTTGCGACATTTATCATATCTGAATATACTCCTGACCCAGTGACAGGTCCGGGAAGAGTAATAATTGGTCCCGAAAAGGGGAAAGTGGCCGGTGACCCGTTAATTGTTACCGGAAGACCAGTCATTGTAATGTCAGTTCCATATATCCATTGTACCCATCTTGTGTAAAGATTGGGTACATCCTTTTCCTGGGGAGGAACACAATTAAACATCGTCAGATCCTGAAACCTGACATTGGCGCCGTGACCGAAACAAAGAGGATAAACAGTAGGATTGATATGCATGTGACCACCATTATGATCATCATTATCCCACACCGTAACTATTTGTTCCTGAGTTGATGAAGTGCAAAAAACTCCATTGACAACCAGTGTTGCTTTTGGCCTGTAGTTGCATTTATCACCGGTCGAAACATATGTATGATTTGCGACAGTCTGATACATTCCGGCTCCTATACTAACAGCATTTTCCAAATCTGTTGCACCATCATCCCAGTCATAGTTTATCTTAACACTCGTGCCGGCATTATTAACTCCTGTATAGCTTACCTGCCAATTAACGGATAATGGGGAACATAGCCTGTCAGGCAGAATAGCATTGGCTTTGGACAAAATACTACAGTCCTGCCCACTAAGATTTAATGAGATTATTAATAGAAATAATGAAATGAAAAAAATCCTCATCTTTATTCTTATCCAAGTCTAATTGAATATTATTCAATCCACATGCCTATCGCCATCATAACATTATACGAGCATACTTTGTTTAATGTTGCATATTTGGACAGATCTTAAAGGAAAATTTCGATATTTATAGACTGGATTTCAGATAGAATTTTTTACCTCCGCTTAAATGGATGACTGATTTTCTGATAGAACAAAAATTTATCAGGTAATAACATATTCTCCTAAACTTGAATCATTTTTGGTCCTGTATATCCCCTGGGAGATAAAAAGGAAGATCAATAAGGAGAGGATAAATATGTAAATGTTATTTCTTTTCATCTATATATTCAATCTTCATATTATAGTCCCACTTATCGAAATAGAGATTTCCTCCCTGCCATTCGACTTCTCCTCTTTGAAAATCATAGGGTTCACTTCTCATATATTGTTTTTCAGGATGAAGGGGTCCTTCAACTCCATCATTTACTATAAGTCTGTATGAATCTATTCCTGAAATATAGAAATCCTTAATCAGTTCATTTTTTGATTTCTGGAGATCATAGCGTACATCGACCGGTACCCAGCCGGTACCTTCAAAATATACCTCGCACCAGTCGTGTAAATTCTGGTTCTCAGGTGGCATCATCCAGCCACTCTGCCACTTTACCGGAATCCCTTTGTATCTTAGCATTGAAATGAACAAAAAAGTCTGCATACCACAGTCACCTCTACGGTTCTTAATTACATATTCAGGTATATTCGGGATAATGGAGTATTCAAGTGCACCGGTCCAGGGTACGTTATTCTTAAACCAGAAATAGATTTTTCTTACAATCAAAGCCGGATTTTCTTCGGTACCGGTAATACTGTCAGCGACTCGTTTAATATTATCGGTAAAGCAAATATGTGGTAGTTGCTCTGAAGTGAACTTCTGATAATCCTTTGAATTTCTGTCATATGGCAATATTTTAATTCCCGGCATATTAAAATACTGAGCATTTGAAGTATAATCAAAGGAGATTTGAAAAATAGTCGGAACGCCCTTTTTTGACTGCCTTTCCATATAGATAGTACTGTGAATTGCTGTGTCGGGCGAAATCATATATGCCGGAACTGAAGTTCTCAGAAGCTTTACTTCCTTCTGCCGGGGATGTTCACTTTTTGGCCAGGGTAACCAGCAGCGGATCTTTTCTCCATCAGGTACAACATCGGGATGTACAGTAAGAGTATATGTAATTTCCATCTTTACAGGTACTACAGGGTCGTATTGAGCATTAGACGATTTTAATACCTGTTCAGTGTGTTTCAACCGGAAGATCATCCCTGGTTCATTGGCTATCTCGAGGAGTCGTTCATCTTTGTGTTCACGAAACTTTTTTATAAGAAGAAGATTTGATGCAGCCCTGTTAAAATATTTTTTTTCACCGTCAATCATTCTGAATTCCAGCCATCCTCTCTTTTCCCATGTTGTCCTTTCTGCAGGATTAGTAGAACCGATCAATTTTTCAATCTGCAGGATTTCATCATTTTCATTTACTGAAAAATCAAGACTGATTCTTTCAGCTATCTGTTCGAGAGAATCTGCAATGTGAATTACTTCCTTATTTTCGCTATTAATTTTTTTTATGGAATCGGCTATCTGGATTACCGTACTTACATTTCCGAAATCAAGATTTTCCTGGATATCTTCAAGAACCTGACTGAAATCAGAAGTAGTCCGGCAACCATATAATAAGATAAGAAGTGCATGAATGAGCAATCTTAGGTTCTTCATACTTTTTGGATATTCGTATGATCAAAGTTAATGAAATCTTGGATTTTTTGCCCCCCTGCCAACCTAAAGGGGGGTTAATACTCTTATATGTAATAGTTGTCTGTTAAGAGATGGACTTTTTGATTTGGGACTAATTCTCCCCCTTTTGAAGGAGGGGTGGCTGAAGGCCGGGGTGGTTGATTTTTAGCTTATTTTTAATTTGTAACCAGAATACCTTATTCTTTAATATTCATTTATTTGATTCACTGTATTATACCCTTAAACTGTCCTGCGATATTCCTATAATCAACCACCCCGTCACTCCTTCGTCGTGACACCCCTCCTTCAAAAGGAGCTACCCTTTATATACATCTTTGTAAAGGAGGCATCAGCTCTTTTATTTTAGTTATTGTTAAATGCAGTATATAAAGGCATTACATGTGGCTGAAGATTCCTCACTTCGTTCGGAATGACATTTATAAGGACGGACAAAAAGGGAAGAAGCGGCGATCCGAAACACAAATTTGCATATGCTTCATTTTCGGATCGCCGCTTCTTCCTTTCTCACATGAACACAGACTGTCTTTCCGAACGAAGTGAGGAATCTCTTAATCGTCATAAGTAAATCTATTTAAGGTGATTATAGATATTCTTGTTTGACAATTCAATTTGAAAAGATGTGTATAAAGGGTAGTTCAAAAGGAGGGGAGAGTTAGTTTATAATCTACTATTATTCAACGATTTAGACCCAGTGGTTGGCAAACCACTGGAAGAGAGGCAATTCCTAATTGATTATTTTATATTTTTTCAGGATCTGTGAAGTAGTCATCATAAAATCCATGTACTGTGCACGATGATAAGGCAATTTATTTTCTGAATTTTTTTTCGACAGCTTACCCCTGAAGTTCTCAATTGTGACGTACCCTCTGGAATCCATCCATTTTTCTATCTCTTTTATCATTGAGCCGACAACCTCAATCTGATTTAAATAAACAGTACTCACAATCTGCACGCAGTCTGCTCCGGCCAATATCATTTTAATTACATCAGAACCATTCATTATGCCGGTGTTTGCACATATTGAGGCATTGGTGTTCCCGTATAATAATCCGGCAAAACGTAATGGTAACCTGTTATCTTCGCTGTTGCTGAGAGTATAAGGGAAATGATGTTCTTCGGTATGAATATCAATATCGGGTTGGAAAAGACGGTTGAACAGAACAAATGCATTGGCGCCTGCAATTTCCAGATCTGAAATATGTTTCAGCGGATTTGTATGAAAAGAACTGAGTTTTACTGAAACAGGAATATTTACAGCTGCCTTGACAGCTCTTAGAATCCTAATTTGCTTATTCTCAATATCTTCATTATCACTATCCACATCTTCCGGGACAGAATAAAAGTTAAGTTCCAGACCGTCTACTCCTGTCTCTTCAATTTTTTTAGCATACTCAACCCATGTTTCACTGAGAACTGCATTAATACTGGCAAACAGAGGGATAGTTATCGACTCCTTTGCATTTTTCAATGCAACCAGATGTTCCACTATATCTGAAGTTCCCGATATGGATGCCGGGAATAGGCTGATCATTTCAGCATTACGTTCTGTGTACTCCGTTTTCCGTTCATCCAGTTCGAGATTTTCAAGTTGAATCTGTTCCTCAAATAGTGATTTGTAAACAACAGCACCAGCACCTGCTTTTTCGAGTCTTTTGAGATTCTCAATATCAGTTACAATATTACTTGCACCGATTATAATGGGATTCTTCAATTCCAGTCCCATATAGTGTGTTTTTAAATCTGCCATAGTCTTATCTTTAAGGTTAATATAGTTTATATAATTTATTCAGAACAGGGATAGTTGTTTTTTATCTGCAATTCTGCCTCTCTAAAACAATATGAAAGAGAAAAGGTTTCCTTAATCTGATAAGTTGTTTCATAATTGCGCTATTATTTACGGGTAATGCATAAATAAATATATTATAATGATTGCTGTTGTCAGAGTCTGCTTTGTCTTTATTTTTTTAGTTATTTTTTGTCTCTTCCATGTATCCGGTTTTCTATTTCTTAGTATATTTAGGTACTATAAGAATTCACCATTAATACAATTAATATCTTTAAATCGATCTTTATGAAAAAACAAAAAAGCTCTGTTGTACTTACCGCCCTGATTGTAGCTCTTGGCGGTTTTTTAATGGGATTTGACGCTTCTGTTATTTCCGGAGTAATAAAATTTATCGAACCAGAATTCAATTTGTCGAAGATTGAGCTGGGTTGGGCAGTTGCTTCTCTTTCTCTTGCAGCTACTGCCGGAATGATTTTTGCCGGGCCATTAAGTGACAGGTTTGGCAGAACAATTGTCCTGAAGGCATCTGCATTGCTTTATGCGTTTTCAGCCCTTCTTGCAGCAATAGCACCTTCGTTCATTATATTAGTTACGGCAAGGATGCTTGCAGGCCTGGGGGTAGGCGCTTCTTTAATACTTGCTCCAATGTATATTGCTGAGATTTCACCTTCTGATAAGCGTGGTAAATTGGTGTCATTTAATCAGTTAAATATTGTTGTCGGTATATCCGTTGCTTTTTTTACCAACTACCTTTTTGTTCATCTTTCAAAATCAGATGCTTCATGGGTTGAATCACTGAAATTAAAGGAATATATATGGAGATGGATGCTTGGAATTGAATTTTTACCTGCAACTGTTTACTTCTTCCTTCTGCTTTTTATTCCCCAGAGTCCCAGATGGCTAGTAATGAAAGGACGATACGATGAGGCTCTGAGGGTTATGAAGAGATTTGACGATGATGATAATGCAGAAAAGGTTATTAATGAAATAAAGCTTAATGTTTCAAAGGAATCAGCCCCGAAACAAAAGACTCCGGTTAAAGATCTGTTTCTTCCTGCAATGAAACTTGTTTTAACAATAGGTATTGTCATCGCTGTTCTACAGCAGATAACAGGGATCAATTCCGTATTCTTTTATGCACCAATGATCTTCGAACAATCAGGAATAGGAACTGATGCTGCTTTTATTCAGGCCATACTTGTTGGTCTTACGAATGTTGTATTTACTATCGTGGCTATGGTTCTGATAGATAAGCTTGGAAGAAAACCACTATTGATAATTGGTATCTCTTTCATTACCATTAGTATGTTTCTGCTTGCCTATGGTTTTAATTCTGCAAAATATCAACTGACAGATGCATCAGCTTCAAAACTGCCTGTCGGAATAAACAAGGCTCTGCTTGCTCCTGTTATGAACAAAACCTTTAAAAGTGATACTGAGTTTAAAAATGTCATTAAGACAACTATGGGCGAAGAGATTGAAAAGAAGTATGAATCTGAGTTTATTTCAGCTTCAATAACTATGAATCCGACTCTTATACTTATCGGGATACTTGGATTTGTTGCTGCATTTGCAGTTTCTCTCGGACCTGTGATGTGGGTTTTATTCTCAGAATTATTTCCCAATGCGATAAGAGGCACGGCAATCTCTTTTGTAGGGTTTATCAATTCAGCCATAAGCTTCCTTGTTCAGCTTGTTTTCCCATGGGAATTAGCTACACTTGGAAGTAGCGGAACATTTTTGTTTTATGGAATATTTGCTCTGATCGGTCTTGGCTTTATCTGGAAATTGTTACCTGAAACCAAAGGAAGATCTCTCGAGGAACTGGAAGCAATCCTTGTAAAAAAACAATAATAAAAAGAATAAGCCAGAGCATTAAGGTTTTTTTATGAACTTTTAATTTATTGTATAATCCTCTTAATCAATTATTATGATATCACATCCCGGAATAAATACCGTAACAGCATTCACCGTGATCCTACTATTTACAGTGAATTGCACCTCCAATCAAAGCAATAAGAAAATTCAGGATGCCATAAGCAAGTCTGATTCCTGTTCCATTACTGTTCTGGCACAGGATTATGTAAATTCAAAATCTAACGAGGCTGTAAAATTCAGCGAAAAAAACATAGGCTATTTAAAAGTCAATGCAAAAGGATGGCTTGAGTACAAAGTACAGATTCCTGAAACTGGCCGGTACAAGATCCGTTTATCTGGCTCAGCCTCAGACTCATCACAAGTAGCATGCTGGATTGAAGATAATGTTTATAATAAAGATGGAAGGACATACAATATTACCGGGAACATGATGCTCAGGAAAGCTTTGGCTGAGAAATCCGATAATATGGTTGAGAAGGATGGAACTCCCCTGGTTTCCGGTCCCCATATGATGCGTCTTCATTATGACACGGGGACCGTTGTATTCGATAAGATCTGCTTCGACTTGATCAGAAAGCACAAAAGCTCACCGGTTGTATTAACACAAAAAACCTCAGGAAAAGAGTGGAAGCTTGTCTGGAGTGATGAATTTAACGGCACTGGTTTGCCCGATTCATCAAAATGGGCATACGATATAGGAAACTGGGGCTGGGGGAATAACGAATTAGAGTATTATACTGTAAACAGGTTGGAAAATGCCAGGCAGGAAAATGGCAATTTGATAATTGAAGCAAGAAAGGAGGATGGGGTATACTCATGGAGTTCTGCCCGTATGACAACCCGTGGTAAAGAGAGTTTTCTGTATGGCAAAATCGAATTCAGGGCAAAAGTACCCGAAGGGAGAGGGACCTGGTCGGCAGGCTGGCTTCTGGGTGACGAATACAAGGATGAATTATCGTGGCCATACTGTGGAGAGATTGACGTTTTGGAAAATGTTGGCTTTGAATTGGACCCAAAAACAGGGAATGGAAAAACACACGCATCAGTGCATTGCGGTGCATATTATTTTAAGCTTGGAAACCAGCCAACTTCAATAGTTGATGTTGCAAACATGAATAATGAATACCATATCTATTCTATTGAATGGCTTAGCGGAGGCGTTTCTATATTAATTGATGGAAAGAAATATTTTGATTATCACGATACGTCAAATAATTTAACCTGGCCGTTTAATAAACCACAAAACCTGATTCTCAATCTTGCAATGGGCGGAGGTTGGGGAGGAGCCAAAGGAATGGATCCTGAAATGAAATCAGCCAGGTTTATTCTTGATTATGTGAGAGTATATGAGCTCAATTAAAAAAGAAATATAACAGCTAAAAACTATGTCATCAAAGGAAGATAGGAAAATTTTACTCGGCAATTGTATCCTTCACAATGAAAGGAACAGAATTTCTGGTGGGTTTGTTAATGTTGACGGAGAGACTTTTTATAAAATTGGCGGATACAACGAGATGGATCCGTTTTTTATTACAATTGTCAGTAATTCTGACCACTGGATGTTTCTCTCAAGCAACGGAGGGATAACAGCCGGCAGAAAAAATCCGGATAATGCTTTATTCCCATATTATACTGTTGACAAAATCCAGGATTCAGGAGAAATTACCGGAAGCAAATCAACCTTTCTTGTTACCAGAGGAAAAGATACCTGGTTATGGGAACCATTTTCTGATCGGTACTCCGGAGTATACAAAATTCAAAGAAATCTATATAAAAGTATTTATGGTAATAAAATCATTTTTGAAGAGATAAATGAGCAGTTAAAGATAACTTTCTCATATAGCTGGATGAACAGTGAAAAATTTGGTATTATAAGAAAGTCAGTATTAACCAATTCCGGGGAAACTGACTGTAATATCTCAATTCTTGACGGAATACTCAATATTTTGCCTGCCGGTCTTACCAGAACTCTTCAACTCACCTTAAGTAATCTGGTTGATGCATATAAGAAGAATGAGTTGCTGTCAGGTACCAAAATTGCACTCTATATGCTGAGTTCAATACTGGTTGACAGGGCTGAACCCAGTGAAGCTTTAACTTCAAATATGGTCTGGTCAGCAGGTATGCCCGATGCAAAAATAATTTTGTCTGCACGCAATATTGATACCTTCAGAAAGGGGCATCAGGTTAAAGAAGATAGTGATGTCAGGGCAGAAAGGGGAGCCTATTTAATAAATGCCGATATTAATCTTGAAGCCGGGAAGGATAATACCTGGTATATAATTGCTGATGTTAATAAAGACGCCGGACAGATCGCTACACTTGTTCATATCTTAAAAGGAAATAACAGTATCGAACTTATTAACAAGGATGTGGCAGAAGGTACTAAAGAGCTGATTAAAATAATTTCCGCCGCTGACGGGTTACAACTTACTGAAGATAAATTGAGCGTTAACAGACATTTGTCAAATGTTTTCTTCAATGTAATGCGGGGTGGTATTTTTTATAATAATTATTGTATATCAAAAGATGACCTCATTGATTTTATCAGGAAAGCCAATTCAAATGTTTATTTAAGAAAAAGGTCCTTTCTTGAATCGATCGACATACAAATCAGCTTGCAAACTTTGCTTGAAAAAGCTGCTTTAGAAGATGATCCCCAGTTGTTAAGACTCTGCTATGAATACCTGCCTCTTGTATTGAGCAGAAGACATGGTGACCCTTCCCGTCCCTGGAACATTTTTTCTATTGAATTAAAGAAAGAAAATGGTTCAAAAAGCCTGAATTACCAGGGTAACTGGAGAGATATCTTTCAGAATTGGGAGGCTCTGGCATTATCTTATCCATCGTATGTTGAAAGTATGATATGCAAATTTTTAAATGCATCGACAGCAGATGGATATAATCCCTATCGCATAACACGCGGTGGTATTGACTGGGAGTCACCGGATCCTCATGATCCATGGGCAAGTATAGGGTATTGGGGAGATCACCAGGTAATTTATTTGCTGAAATTGCTGAAGATTTCAAAAAGTTACCATCCTGGTAAGCTGAATAAATTGCTTTCAGACAATATTTTCGCCTATGCAGATGTACCATACAGGATTAAGCAATATATGGATCTGGTAAAAAATCCCTTTGAAACTATTGACTTTGATTACCAGATTGAAAAAAAGGCGCTGGGCAGAGTAGCATCGATAGGAAGCGATGGGAAGCTTATTCAGGACAGTAATGATGAGATTAAACTAGTCAACTTTACTGAAAAGATCATGGTGAGCATTCTCACCAAACTTTCAAATTTTATACCTGAGGCAGGAATATGGATGAATACACAGCGTCCTGAATGGAATGACGCTAATAATGCACTTGTCGGATCTGGTTCTTCGATGGTAACATTATGTTATTTGAGAAAGCTCCAACATTTTTTAAAGGAATTGTTCTTTGAAAACATTGAGAGCGAGTTCGAAGTATCAGAGGAGGTTATTTCATTTTTCAGATCAATAAATGATACTTTTATTCACTACGAACCATCCTTAGGAAGAGAATTTTCTGACAAAGAACGGAGATTAATTATTGATGCCCTCGGTAAAGCCGGCAGCGAATACAGGCAAAAAGTTTATAAGGTTGGTTTTTCCGGAATAAAGAATTTTATTTCAGCGAAAGAACTGGTACAGTTTCTTGACTTAAACATGAAATTTATTGATAAGTCGATCCGAAGGAATAAGCGCAGTGATAATCTCTATCATTCTTATAACCTGATTTCATTTAATGAAGAAGGAGTAACAATCCGTCGTCTTTACGAAATGCTTGAAGGACAGGTGGCTGTATTATCTTCTGGTTTGTTACAACCCTGCGAGGTTAATGAGGTACTCGATGCATTAAAAAGCAGCGCTATGTTTCGTGAAGATCAATACAGCTATATGCTTTATCCCGACAGGCAGCTTCCACGGTTTACAGAAAAGAATATCATCCCATCTGAATTGGTTACAAAGTCCAAACTTCTTTCAGGTTTGATAAAAAAGGGAAATATTAGCATTCTATATAAAGACATTGATGGTCTTTTTCACTTTAACAGCGGCTTCAGGAATGCATCTTATCTGAAAAAATCTCTGGATCTTCTGGAGCCTGAATACAAGATTGAGCAAGCCGAAAAAGACTATATAATTGATCTTTATGAAAAAGTATTTGACCATCAGTCTTTTACAGGCAGGTCAGGAACATTTTATGGTTATGAAGGACTTGGCTGTATCTACTGGCATATGGTTTCTAAACTGATGCTGGCGGTATGTGAAAGCTATTTTCAGGCGCTTAAGTCTGAAACAGGGAATGATCAATCAGGAAAGATGGTTTATCATTATTACGATGTTCGTGCCGGAATTGGTTTAAACAAGGAACCGGAAATCTATGGTGCTTTTCCCACTGATGCCTATTCACATACTCCGGGCAATGGAGGTGCGAAACAACCGGGAATGACGGGTCAGGTAAAAGAAGATATCATGTCCAGGTTCTGCGAACTTGGAGTAGTGGTTGAATCGGGAAAGATTTCATTTAATCCGGGCCTCCTGCGCCGTTCAGAGTTTCTGCGTTCTCCGGATAACTTTCACAGTATCTCTTTCGGAAATATTGAAAAGATTATACCTATTGGAACTGATAGTCTTGCATTTACGATCTGCCAGGTACCGGTAATATACCACATTTCATCAAAGAGTTTTATCATAATCAATACTGAAGAGGGAATTTCTGAAATTGATGGACTTATCCTGACTGATGTGATTTGTACTTCAATTTTTAACAGGAATGGATATGTCAGACAGCTTGACGTCTACCTCAATCCTGCCCTTGAGTAGAACTAATGCAAAACGCTAAATGCGAAAAAATATGAAAAGATTAGGATTATTATTAGTGTTGATGACTTTGTTTCTTAAGATTCAGGGCCAGAATGAAAAAATGAATTTATTTATCAGCGATCTGATGAATAAAATGACAATTGAAGAAAAAATAGGACAGCTCAATCTTAACAATTCCGGTGGATTTGTTACAGGTGCTTCAGTAAATGAACAAACACCCAGGAAAATTCAGGAAGGAAAGATCGGAGGGATAATTAATGCACCCTCCCTGGCTGTAATAAAAGCTTCCATGGATATAGCGGTTAAGGAATCACCACATCATATTCCTATCCTTTTTGGGATGGATGTAATTAACGGATTCCAGACAATTTTCCCTATTCCGTTAGCAATGAGCTGTTCATGGGATATGGAACTGATTGGAAAAAGTGCGAGGATTGCCGCTCAGGAAGCAACAGCAAATGGTATTGAATGGACATACTCTCCTATGGTCGATATTGCCCGCGATCCGCGCTGGGGAAGAATTGCCGAAGGCGCAGGTGAGGATCCCTGGCTTGGTTCCCAGGTTGCCAAAGCAATGGTGAAAGGATATCAGGGGAACGATCTTGCCCTTAATAATACTATGATGGCCTGTGTAAAACACTTTGCTTTATATGGTGCTGTTGAGGCAGGACGTGATTATAATACGGTGGATATGAGTAAAGTAGTCATGTATAATGATTATCTTCCTCCTTATAAAGCTGCTGTAGAAGCCGGTACAGGAAGTGTAATGACTTCATTTAATCTTGTTGACGGAATTCCATCATCCGGTAATCACTGGCTGCTTACTGAACTATTGCGGAATCAGTGGGGTTTTAAGGGATTTGTAGTGACGGATTATACAGCAATAAACGAAATGATAAATCATGGAATGGGTGATCTTCAGACAGTCTCAGCACTCGGTCTGAAAGCTGGAACAGATATGGATATGATCGGAGAAGGATTCCTCTCCACTCTGAAAAAGTCTCTCGACGAAGGAAAAATAACTGTTGAAGATATAAATATTGCATGCAGACGTGTACTTGAGGCAAAATATAAACTTGGATTATTTGATGATCCTTACCGTTACCTGAATACAGAAAGAGCCAAAACAGATGTGCTGACAACTGAAAATCTGAAGACTGCACAGGAGATAGCAACAAGATCGATAGTTCTTCTTAAAAATGATAATCATATTCTTCCATTAAAAAAATCCGGAACTATCGCGGTAATAGGTCCGCTGGGGAACAGCGGGAAAGATGTGAAAGGCTCATGGTCATTTGGCGGAGGTCAGGGCAAAGTATTCTCAGTTGCAGACGGCTTGAAAAACATCGGAGGAAGTTCAGTGAATGTACTTTATGCAAAGGGTTCTGAACTGACTGATAATCCTTATCTGTTAAAGAGTACACCTGATCAGAAAAAATCATCCGAACCTGTTTTATCATCGGAACAATTACTGAAAGAAGCATTACAAACAGCTCAGAAAGCAGATGTTATTGTAGCTGTTCTTGGAGAATCTTCCTCATGGTCCGGCGAGGCATCAAGTATGACCGATATTGGGATTCAAAGTGTACAACAGAATCTGCTGAAGACACTTCTGGCAACCGGCAAACCAGTTGTCCTTGTCCTCATAAATGGACGTCCGATGACTTTGCCATGGGAGAATGCTCATGTAAGTGCAATAATTGAAGCATGGAAAGGAGGTACGGAAGCAGGAAATGCTATTGCCAATGTTCTGTTCGGCGATTATAATCCGTCGGGTAAGTTAACAACAACCTTTCCGGCAACTGTAGGACAGATACCCCTTTATTACAACCATAAGAATACCGGGAGGCCCATGGATCCTAAGAATAAATTCACTTCAAAATATCTTGACGTTTCCAATGATCCGGTATATCCATTTGGTTATGGACTCAGCTATACTACTTTCGGATACAGTGATATAAAGTTAGACAAAAAGGAATTAAAAGGTGATGAAAAACTCAATGCTTCAATTACCCTGACTAATACCGGTAATGTAGCAGGAGAAGAGGTGGTACAGTTATATATTCAGGATCCGGTAGCTTCTATTTCACGTCCTGTGCAAGAATTAAAAAACTTTAAAAAGGTTATGCTTCAACCCGGGGAGAAAAAAAACATTGAATTTGAAATTACTACAAACGATCTGAAATTTTATAACAGCGATCTGAAGTACGACTGGGAGCCGGGTGATTTTATCATTTATTTAGGTACAAATTCAAGGGATGTGAAATCAGCAAAGGTTAACTGGGTTAAATAATAAGGATTGATTTTCAAGCGATATAATATGAGTATTAGGTACCTGTTATTCACCAGCATATGGCTCATATTAGCCTCCTGTTCTCAAAAAAGCAGTGATCTGGTCGATTTCGTAAATCCAAATATTGTCGGCATCAGCCCTTTACTCGAGACAACGGTTCCTCTTGTGAACATTCCAAATTGTATGATGCGAATTCATCGTATTCCGGGCAATTATCAGGCTGAAATGATCAAAGGATTTCCATTTATTCTATTTGGGTATCGCTATGGTACAGCCGGTCTGTTGATGCCGACAAGCGGACCCATCGCAAGAGATCAGGATAAATGGGGTTCTGACCCTGGTGATGCAACACCCTCCGGGTTGGTTTAATATAAAAGACAAAGGACAAAAGACAAAAGTAAATAATCATCATAATGAAATCAAAATCTGACAAACAATTTCTTGATACAATGAGTAAGGATCCGGGGAACTGGAAAGGGCCGTTTTATTTTAACAGGAAGGACCCCAGGTTGATGGTTCCTAAATTACATCCCTCATTAGGATGGACGCTTAACTTTGCAAGTCCACGTTCATATCTTGCTATAGCCGCATTAATTGCAATTATAATTATTGGTATTTTTATCACAAAATAACTTGAAAGAACATGAAATAGATTGAAATAGGAGTCACTATAAATTAATTTTTTAAATCAACAAATATGAAAAAATTATTTAGCTTGTTAGTTATTATCACGATTCTGAACAACCTGAATGCTCAGGAGTTGAAGCCAATCGCCTTAAATCCTCCCGATAAAACAAGAGGATTACCGGTAATGCAGGCTTTTGAGAAGAGGGCTTCCGCATCAGCATTCAGCAGCGATAAATTAAGACTGCAGGATTTGTCCGATTTATTGTGGGCAGCTGATGGTATTAACAGGCCTGAACTTAAAAAACGTACAGCACCTTCTGCTATGAATGCGCAGGACATTGATCTTTATGTATTTACGGAGGAAGGAATATACATTTATAATGCTGCTGGTCAAACCCTCGAGCCTGTTGTTTCCGGGGATCAGCGACTTTTAGTTGCAGGCAGACAGACCGAATTTGCGAAAGCTGCAGTTATTCTGGTGATGGTTTCCGATATTTCAAGATTTCCGGGCAGCGATGCTGCCGGTAAATTATCCATGGCGGCAATGGATGCAGGTTTGGTATCACAAAATATTTCAATCTTTTGTGCAGGTACCGGACTCATTACAAGACCGAGAGCTACAATGGATCAGGATAAACTAAGAGAGATTCTTAAGCTTAAAGCATCTCAATATCCGTTATTGAATAATCCCGTCAGTTATCCGGTAAAATAAGAGTCAGATAATTTCATTCAATATTATACAGTAGTTAAAATCCTGCCTGAAGAGACCTTTAATCCCAGGTTTTTCTCCGGGCTTATTGTGATTTTCACATATTCTGGTTTTTTACTACTTTTGTGCCATCATGTGAAAAAATCCCGAATAATTACAGTTTAAAGTTTGGACAACTGAAAAGTATCGGTCAACATATTATTTATGGATATAAAGAGTGAAATTAAAAGAAGGAGAACATTTGCAATTATCAGCCACCCCGATGCCGGCAAAACAACACTGACTGAAAAGCTGCTTTTGTTTGGTGGCGCCATACAAACTGCCGGGGCAGTAAGAAGCAATAAGATAAGGAAAACAACCACATCCGATTTCATGGAGATTGAAAAACAGAGAGGGATCTCCGTATCGACATCGGTAATGGCATTCGATTATAACAATATCAGGGTTAATATTTTGGATACTCCTGGCCATAAGGATTTTGCCGAGGACACATACAGGACACTTTCGGCAGTTGATAGTGTTATCCTTGTTGTTGATAGTGTAAAAGGAGTGGAGGAACAAACCCGCAAATTGATGGATGTATGCCGTATGCGAAACACTCCTGTAATGATCTTTGTAAACAAGATGGACAGAGAAGGAATTTTGCCTTATGATTTGCTTGATGAACTTGAAAAAGAGCTGAAAATTGCTGTTTGCCCGTATACATGGCCAATCGGAAATGGCAAACAGTTCAAAGGTGTTTATAATCTGCATAAAAAAGAAGTGCAGATTTTTGCTCCTGATAAGACCGGCATTTCAGAGAGTCTTATCAGTACAAAGGATATAAAAGACCCGAAACTCGTAGAATTTGTTGGTACTGAAAATATAAACAAACTATGGGAGGAGATTGACTTTGTTAAGGATATGCTCGAATCATTTAACATGTCGTTTTATAGGGAAGGCTATCTGGCTCCATTGTTTTTCGGTAGTGCATTAAATAATTTTGGTGTACTGGAGTTGTTGGAAACATTCCTTGAAATAGCTCCATGTCCGGGAACCATACAGGCGACGGAGAGGGCGGTGGAACCAGATGAAGAACAATTAACAGGTTTTATATTTAAAATCCATGCAAACCTCGACCCCAAACATCACGACAGGATAGCTTTTATGCGCATCAGTTCCGGTAAATTTGAAAGGAATAAGTTTTATTTTCACACCAGATCAGAAAAGAAGATACGGTTTTCTTCACCAACAAGTTTTATGGCAAACAATAAGAGTATTGTCGAAGAGGCTTTCCCTGGTGACGTTGTAGGTCTGTATGACAGTGGTAATTTTAAAATAGGAGATACACTTTCTGAAGGTGAACTATTGCATTTTAAAGGCGTCCCCAGTTTTTCGCCCGAGATTCTGCGTGAAGTCAACAATCTCGACCCTATGAAAACGAAACAACTTGACAAAGGTGTCAGACAAATGACCGATGAGGGTGTGGCCCAGCTTTTTATGCAGCAACCGGGAAATAGAAAGATAATTGGAACAGTCGGAGAGCTTCAGTATGAGGTAATTAAATTCAGGTTGGAACATGAATATGGTGCCAAATGCAGCTTTTCTAATCTTCCTTTTATAAAAGCCTGCTGGATTACAACTGATAATAAGAAAGAGCTGGAAGAATTCGTGAAGAGGAAATCAGGAGCAATAGCATACGATAAGGAACATAATCCTGTTTTTTTTGCCGAGAGTGAATGGATGCTCAAACTGGCAAAAGAGAATTTTCCTTCCATTACTTTTCATAACACTTCGGATTTTAAAATGGGAAAGATCAGGAAAAGTGTCATTTACACTAAAAAAGAGTTATAACTTAATGATTATGAATCGCCATTTAAGATGGTAAGTAAGTAATAGTGACATTCATTCCAAAGATTCATTTTTGCGATCCCACAAAACAATTTTATTCATTAATTTGTTTACCTTCTGACAGGGAAAGAATGTTATTTCTGTCGGTTAATTACTTACTTAAAATGATTAGTTTATCTTTAACAAAAAATTAGAATACTCATAATCATAAAATTGACTCCTATGGCAACCATAATTTCTGTCATTAGCAATAAATCATTAAAGCAAAACCCATGGGGAATCTACTCTATATAATTGCAGTGGTACTTATAATTGCATGGGCAATTGGATTCATAGGGTATAGCCTCGGGGGATTTGTTCATATTCTGTTGGTTATTGCGGTCATTGCAATACTATTGAGGATTATAAGGGGAAGAAAATTTTTATAATTTTAATCATAATAAAGTAATCATTAAAAAAAATCAGTTATGAGCTCAGGAAAAATGTTATTAGGTGTGATAGCCGGCGTTGCTATCGGCGCGGCTTTAGGAGTATTATTTGCTCCGGATAAAGGTTGGAATACCAGGAAAAGAATTGCAAAGAAAGGAGAAGATCTTGCAGATGATCTTAAAGAAAAATTTGACGAATTTCTTGACAACATTACAGAAAAAGTTGATGAAGTAAAGGAAGAAGTTGCCGACTTTTCAGAAAAAGCAAAATCAAAAGTCACAGGCGGTAAAAAAGAGGCAAAAACAGCAACAGCCTGACCGGGAAGTATCTTCAGGCATTTAACTAATTATGCATCAAAGATTAAGTTTTATTAATACTTAAGACATGGATGATAGTGCAAAGTTGTTTGAATTGTTGCTGGAAAAAGCTACAGATTATGGCAAAACAAGTTTAGAACTGGTTAAACTTAAAACAATTGATAAAACAACTGAAATTGTGTCATCTTTGATACCTCTTTCAGTTGCGGTTTTGCTTATTGTATCTTTTCTCCTTTTTCTGAATCTTGGATTAGCTTTATGGTTGGGGGAAGTGCTGGGAAAAACATATTATGGATTCTTTGTAATTGCTGCATTTTATGCTCTTGTTGCAATTGTTATTCATTTCTTGCTTGATAAATGGATTAGAAAGCTTGTATGTAATTATTTAGTAAAACATATGCTTAAATAAAATTGTATGCAAAACATAACCTCAGTTGGCGGACTTAAAAATGCAATTCAATTACTGGAAGTTGAGCAGGGTATACAGGGCCAACAATTAAAGGAACAGTTCTACATTACCTACGAAAGCTTACGGCCGATTAATCTCCTTAGAAATACATTGAAAGAAATATTTTCATCGCCAGATCTGGTTGAAAACTTATCAGGTACTGCATTGGGTGCTGCAAGTGGGTTCCTAATAAAGAAATTGTTTATCGGAAAATCAAGCAATCCATTCAGGAAGCTTTTAGGCTCAATTGTTCAGTTCGGCATGTCAAATATTGTAGCTCAAAATGCCGACTTTATTAAATCAGCCGGTCAATCCGTATTTCAACATTTGTTCCGGAAAAAGGAATAAATTCCTAAAGGCTTACCAGGAGATATTGGATAAAGAGAGTAGGAGTATATCTCAAATATAAAAACCGGTTCCCCAAAGTTTAAACCCGGGAAACCGGTTTTTATATTTTAACAATAAAATGAATTTTTGTTGTTGATACTGATAGCTGTGAAATGTTTTTAATTAATAAACCATCATCTTTCGCGAAGTCAAAACAGTGCCATTTCCTAACATCAGAACATTATAAATACCCGATCTAAGGTTTAATGGAATCCTGATGCTGGTAACACCAGTTTCTAAGAATTTCTCAACAAAAAGATTTCCGGCAAGATCTGATATTCTCAGAATCTCAGGAGTTATTGTTGCTGCTTGTGTTGCCAGCGAACTGGCGTATCCTAATAATACATTGACAAGTTTGTGGACATGATTAGGATAAAGAGTCAGTGTAACTGCCACAGATGTTCCATCCTTAGTTGCGTTAATTAAATTATTAACTACCCATATGCCGGAAATACTTGCAGCTGTTCCTCCTGCAGATACTTGCAAAGGATTAGTTGCAGGTTTGGTGTAGGAAACATTAACAATATCTCCATATTTTATAGCAGGTGATAATGTCAGCTGAACTTTGGTCCCTGAAATTGCAACTGAACTAACTGTCGTGGCTACCGAATTAACAAGAACTGAAAACGATGAAACCGCAGGTAAGATACTGGCAAGAGTAAGATTATAAGTCATTTCCAGAAGCGAAGGTGTAGCATTCGCAACAGCTGCGCTGGAAAAAACCGGAATCATTAAAGTTACACTATTAGTAACTGTTTGTGCGCTGATACTTACTGCCTGTAATCCTGCAACTGTTTGCAAAGAAGTAGTTGCAGGTACAGTATATGAAACATTAACAACATCCCCGGTAACAATGGGACTTGCAAGAGTCAACTGAACCTTCATTCCTGAAATTGCCACTGTACTGACTGTCCTGGCTAAGGAATTGACCAGAACTGTAAAAGCTGAGCTATCAGGAACAATATTTGCGAGAGTTGTACTGTAGGTCATTTCCAGAAGTGACGGCGTTGCGCTCGCAACAACTGAACTTTGATAGACTGGTACTGTTGGTACTGAGACTGCCGAACCACTTTCATATGCTCCGATACTTGGGGGATTGCCTGGTACATTACCTGCATAATCGGTTGTTAAACCAACATTTAATCCCTTGCCAATAGCTGGCGATGTACTCTGCAAGTGAAAATCAGTTGATGACACAAACAGGGGATCAACGTTAAGGTTATTCTGATTAGCGTAATTAGTATAGGCGATACTGCCTGCCGCGGCATTACTGTTTCCATTGTTATAAAAAATATTATTTTCAATAGAGACGTTACTTCCTGAACCGGAAGTACCATTTTGTACAGGTCCCTGGTCAAAACCTTCAATAATATTATTTCTTACGCTGAAGTTTGATGCATTACCGTAAGGCAATTGAATGCCATAAGCAGTTGAAGTAGAGGTGCTGGCAATTATAACATTATTCCATATATTCCAATTGGTTACAGTATTTGAAAGGTCACTCATCGGATAAGGAGTAAACCTGAGAGCCCAGCCTTTACCATTAATATTTGTACCTAAATTTTCAAACAGGTTTGAATAGATATATAAGTCCTTCATCGTGAAACCGGTACTGCAACTTACATATATTGCCATTGACAGGTTCTTGAAATGATTCCTGTATATATTGGATCTTTCAAAATTTGATTCGAAACGTATGCCAACATCTCCTTCAGTATCCAATGCCGGACTCTGGGTATCAAATCCCATGGTATTATCATGTATATCCCAGGCAAATGCATAAGTGCCTTTTGATGATCCACATAGATCCCAGGCACCTTTACACGTATTGCCATAGAGTTCCATTCCTCCTA
>Ga0302322_100000559_pt1 | contig 28821 bp, 22 predicted proteins | sample Fen_T0_2_FD_203757 | JGI IMG/M metagenome (GOLD analysis project Ga0302322, IMG submission 203757) | Peat permafrost microbial communities from Stordalen Mire near Abisko, Sweden - Fen_T0_2 | ecosystem: Environmental > Terrestrial > Soil > Wetlands > Permafrost | place: Sweden: Abisko...
TGTTCGGCGGCATGGCTTTGCCTTGGTATCGCCGGGATCCATTGATGTTGTATAGCGTCGGAAGGCTTTTTTGGCCTCAGGTATCGCAACCTCCGGCCCAGGTGCCGAGTTAGGTCAGCGTTTGATGGCCCATTGTGCGCAGTTCCCATTTGTTCGTATTGAAGTGGCATTGTGCAATCTCACTTTCGAAGAATCAGGTTTCGCACCGGACGGATGAATTGATGTCCCGTCCGGAAGCGCATTTGCGTGTGCACCGGAGATCCTCCACAGATGCGGAAGCTGCAAGAACGGGTTCAGCGCGATGCGTGGCAGGGCTCAAAATCGAGCCGAGTTTCACGCACGCCAGAGAAGGAGAGGGCGCCAAGTTCGAAGGAAGAGTATGCCATCCTTCGCTCCTGATGGTCGTGAGAGTGATGAAAAGAGCGGAGTTGACGATTCGGGACTGATCACATTGCGAAGTGCAAGGCCGCGTCAGCCCAAATCACAGCCTTTGCGTAGCATGAGATCATTTCTTTCAGGTTCGAGCCAAAGGAATGAACGATCGCATCGCAGTTCATCCAATCTCCGCGCTCGCGAGCTTCTACCCAACGCAATAGGCTGCTCTCAAGACTCACCGCGCCCTGCAATGCTTCCCGAACCTTTTCCCTTAAGGGCAGCGCCTGCGCCAGATCCGCCATTGGAAAACGCAGCATCGCTGGCAGCAGGCTGAACATTCCGAGCAAGTACTGCTCCGCAGGCTCCAGCCCACAGAAACAGGCAGCTAACTCGCAAAACCGGCCTCGCACAAAGGCCATCCGAAGGATCTCCCGCGGTTGTTTTGCGTTGAATTCACTGGCGATTGCCAGCGTGGCAACGCGGCGAATTGCATCGTCACCCACCAGAATCAGAGCCGACTCAATCGAGCGAACTCTCTCGTGCATGGAACACACCGGCGAGTTGGCAAGCCTCAGAAAACGGTGAGTAAGAGAGGCGTCCCGCTTTACAAGTTGGCTCAGCTGATCTATATCCAAGGGATCTTGTTGCAGGAGATCCAGAATCTGAAAATGCGTAGAAGTGTTGGCCGAGATCTTCCGATACTTGAAGAGCAACGGGCGGCAGAAATAGTACCCCTGAAACAGAGTGAAGCCCTCTGCACAGGCTTGCTTGAACTCCTCCTGCGTCTCCACCTTCTCCGCTACCAACACCGCGGTTGTGCCCCGCAACCTTCGGAATAACTCCAGGCGCCCCGCTGCGTCCATTTCAACGAAATCGACCTTAATGTAGTCGGCCAGCTCTACCAGCGGTTCGAACTTACGCTTCCAAACGAAATCGTCCAGAGCGATCCTGTAGCCGGCAGCTTTTAGCTTGCGGCATGTGTCAATTAATTCGGGCGTGGGCTCTAGCGTCTCAAGTATCTCCAGTACGGTCAAGCCAGGGGGAAGAACGTCTACCAGCCGCTCGGTTAGGGAATCCAGGGTGCAATTCACAAACGCTGGCAACCCCGCCGAGAGCTTTTCCAGCCCAAACATCACCGAATTATCAAGCATCGTGCGAGTGGCAAAGTCGCCATCTCCGCTAAATGCAGCTTCCAAACCAGCTCGGAAGAGCAATTCATAGCCATGAACCACGCAATGCGCATCCAGAATTGGCTGCCGCGCCACAAACCGAAGGACAGACTTTGACTCCGGCATTGCAATATCGAGGGCATTCGCTGCCATTTGAATCTCTCCGTTCGAACTATTGGCCTAGCACATACAAAATCTCAAGAAATGGCGGGGTCCAGGATTATTGCCACCAAATCCCGATGGGGCTCATCACTGTTGGTAAATCGGAACGACTTCTTATCGTGAGTATTGCTCCGCCCTTTCGATTGGTCACAATCGGTCTGATTCGGTAGTTGAACTGAATCCGATCATTTGGCCGGTCATGATGATAGGCCTTCTTCTTGATATCCGCGCCGGGAGTTCATAGAAGAGCCTCTTGCCGGAATAGCTTCGCACCTGACCTATCACTATTGCGCAGCACATGTCGGTTGTTACTTGCATTACACAGAACGATGTTCTACTTATTGCAGCGCGAGAACTCGTCGGTCGGAATTACAAGAGGTATGGGGTCTTTTTTGCCAAAGTTAGCGGGCACAGGATCTATCGACAGAAATAGCAAAGAGATTCAAGGAAATACCTTTCGTGGTTTCACCAACAAAAGCGCTCACATTTGTCAAGATTGCTGTAAGCAACTTAATGCCCATCTTAATTGGGGATGAAGAACCGATGCTGCGCAGTCGGCTCCATAACGCTGAGAATCAGACCATCAAGGTCGTTGAGAACGAGTAGTTGCAATGCAATCCAAAGCGACTCTAAATCCATTGTTACTTGTCTCTATTTACTTAAATTCGTTGAAAATACGCGCCCAAGTTTTGCCTCATCGAGTTCCGTCTTGCAGGGTATTAGATCAGCCTTCGTCGACTTATTGTCTTTTCCCGCCGGCAGGTCTGCTTTTTTCATCAATAACTCTTCGATAGCTTTGAGAGACTCGCAAGAATCGTTGTTTAGCGTCGCATCCGCAAAAGCGGCATGATCGCCGGAAGGATTTCCAATACAAACCACGGGTGTATGTGAGCCGAAGGATCTGATTAAGAATGTGAGTCTTTCTTTGCTTTCCAGCGAGATGGAATTGCCAAGAAGAACCAGATCGAAATCTCCCGCCCTGAAATGATCGATTGCCTTTTTGACCGAGGTCACAGATATGACAATGTATCCCGAAGATCTCCATGCCGCGCTTTGAGCCGTAGTTATGAGTGGATCTAGTCCAACGGCAAGAATGACAGTCAAGGGCATATGGGCCTCGAAATCTAGCATGTGCAGTCCTACATCCAAAAGGTACAAATAACTGACACTGCATTGGTTGACGATGCTATTTGTGTTTCGGTTTGTTGGCTATCTTCTTTTGCACACACCTCACAAATGCCCAGCTATATCTTCAAAAGTCGTTGACTTATAGCTTCAACTCGATCCTCATAGGTCACGGTCAATATTGAACACTATTGGAGCATTCGCCGATATGACATGTGCCGGATTGCTCAGGCTGGAGAAACTGCATGTCACTCGTAGTCTGGTCCGACAAGCTCTCGGTCGGGGTCAAATCCATCGATGATCAGCACACGGTGTTGTTCCAAACCATCAACGATCTTCACGCTGCCATGCTGAAAGGCCAGTCGCGAAGCGTGGTAGGCCCCCTGTTGCATACGCTGGTGGACTATACTCGTGAGCACTTTACGGTGGAAGAGGCGATGATGGAGGCAGCCAAGTATCCTTCATTGGCCGCGCACCGCGTCAAGCATAAGGAATTGACCAAACAGGTGGAAGAGTATGTCACCCGCTACGAGAGTGGCGATATTACTCTCAGCATTCAATTGTCTGGCTTTCTATCCGATTGGCTCACAAAGCACATTCAGAGCACTGACCAGGAATACGGCCCGTGGTTAAATGAGCACGGCGTGAGATGAGCATAATGGCTCATCTATTCCACATCCAACTCAGATCCCATTCCAATATTTCTTCGCTTTGCCGCGATTGAATGCCGTTCCAGAGGGGTTAACCGAACGGCCTATGAAGTGCAGGCGCTAAGCGCGAGAGATAAGAGTTCCGAATAAACACGCCAGCCGTGCTTCGATCGCAAAGCATATCCAGTGTGAAGAGAATGATTCCGCGGGAATGCCACCTTTAGGATAGTCCGATCAATCCTGAGAGTCCTACTCCCTAACCAATTGGAAGCTAGACCAACCGGTCGGCTTGAGCCGACTTCTGGAGATAGGGATGATCACAGCAAATACACCCACAAACGGCACATCCCGCGTGCCAAACCGCCTTGCCATGAACCGCCTCGGACCACAAAAGAGCTCCACAGCGCCGTCTTCGAATTCGTCCACGGCAACAAATGGTCACGGCGACGATCTGGCCCAGAACCGCCTTACTGCCAAGAAGATGGCGGATGAGAAGGCGCGCGCTCGCACCATGGCTCGTGCACAAGCTGTGGCCGAAAAGCTCTCCGCGGCAACCGATGAAGTAGCCAGTGCGATCGCCCAAGCTACTGGTGCAGTTGAAGAGATGGAAAAGACGATGCACACGATCGCAGCAGGCGCCGACCAGGCATCGGCTGCAGCGGAAGAATCGCGGGCGGCAATCAATCAGATTGAGAAGGCATCTGACACAGCCAACACCCGTGCGGAGGGATCTCTCCAGAGGGTGAACGATGTGGTTGCGCTTGCAAAGTCAACGACATTGGACATTGAGGCTCTTATCAGAGGAGTCAGTGACACCGCTGATGCGAATATCGAATCCGCAAAGAAGATCGGCGAATTGGAGCGTCAGTCAGAAGAGATCAGCAAGATCGTTCATGCTGTGACCCGCATCGCCGACCAGACCAACCTTTTGGCCCTGAATGCCGCAATTGAAGCCGCTCGTGCCGGAGAACATGGCAAGGGATTCGCCGTGGTAGCCGACGAAGTGCGTAATCTGGCTGAGATCAGCGAAAAAAGCGCGCGTGGCATCCAGGAAGTCGTCAACGAGATTCAGAATCAGGTTAAGGTAGTCGCCGGAGACACGGAAGCGGCCGGCAAGAAAGGCCGCGAGGAAGTGGAGAGAGCCAAGGTCATCACCCAGGATCTGCTCAAGATCGCTTCCGATTTCGAAGAAGTGCGAACAAATTGCGCCGAAATACAAAAGGATGCGGCAGCAGCACTAACCGATGCCCAGACATATCTGAAGGGCGCTGAAGAGATTGCCGCAGCGGCCGAGGAAACTACCTCAGCCTGCGAAGAAGCCCAGAAGTCGACACAGGAGCAGTCAAAAGCCTACTCGGAGATGAGCGATGCGGCTCGCTCGCTGGCCGAAACAGCTGAGTCGTTGAAGACATCGACCAATGCGCAGAAGTCGGCCGAGGAATTGGCTGCCACTGCCGAACAACTCTCCACCAACGCCGAAGAATTGAAGGCGTCCTCTCAGCAGATATCCACTGCTATCGAACAGATCAACAAAGCGGCCGGTGTACAGGCCAAGGCGGCAGAAACATCGAATGTCCTTGGTGAACGCATGCGCAATGCTGCCAAGGGCATGGGTGACCGGTCTGAGTTGAGTGTGGAGAAAGCGCTGTCCACGCAAAAACTCCTGGCCAGCAACAAGGTGAACGTGGATTCGTTGATTGTCAACGTTGGAAAGAACGCCGACGCCTCGGGTGAGTCTGCCAAGAATGTTTTGGAACTCGAAGAGCGCACCCGCAAAATCGACAAGATCGTCGATGCCATTGTGATGGTGACGGTGCAAACCAAAATGCTCGCTGTCAATGGAAACGTTGAAGCAGCGCGCGCCGGAGAATATGGGCGCGGCTTCTCAGTGGTGGCTGGAGACATCCGGTCCCTGGCCAACGAAAGCAGCGAAAACGCGGACCGCATCAAAGACCTCGTCAAGAATGTGCAGACACAGATCACCAAAGTTGCCGGGGATATCGAACTGGCAGCGAGCAAGGGGCGGGCCGAACTGGAACGCACCAAAGCTTCAACTGCGAATCTCGATCGAATTGCAAATGAGTCTGAAGTAGTGGTTGCGGACATTCGGGAAATCGCAAGAGCATCGGGTGAGGCTGCGGCCGGACTTGAACAGGCAGGTAAAGCCAGCCAGCAGATCGCCACAGCCGCCGAGGAGACCGCGCGAGCCTCGACTGAAGCTGCCGGTGCATCTGAGCAGGCACTGAAGGCTGCGCAGGAGATCGCACAAGCGATCGAGGATATCGCATCTCAGGCGGATGAACTGCAGAACGGGTAGAGCATTTCCCAGAAGCGTGGGGAGCATAGCACCTTCATATGTGGCCGCTCTTTCAAAGAGTAGCCACGTATTGAAAGCCCCCGCCAAACCAGAGAATCGGGAAAGTTATCTAGCCTAAGTTGAAGGAGACTCGGAATGCAGTCAGACACAGTACAGGTAAACTCCGACCTGAAAGAAGAGAGCCAACTCGTCACCTTTTTGTTGAAGGACGAAGAGTTCGGCTTTGACATCATGTCGGTGCAGGAAATCATTCGCCTTCCTAAGTTGGCGAAAGTCCCGCGCACGCCACCTTACGTCGATGGTATCGCCAATCTGCGCGGCGTCGTCCTCCCAGTCATCGATATGCGCACACGCTTCGGCATGGAGCGCACGGAAGAGACCGATCGGACCCGCGTCCTTGTCGTCGATATCGATGGCGTCAAGACGGGCTTGCGTGTGGATCGCGTAAAACAAGTGGCACGCGTATTGCGAAGCGAAATGGAACTTCCCCCCGCCGCGATCCGAGGAACCAGTTCGGACTACCTCGATGGCGTTGTGAAACTCGATAACGGGCAGCGTATCGTCATGGCTCTGAATGCGGCCCACGTTTGTGACATTGGCGTTGCTCGCAAGACGGCCTCCCCAAATGGCTCAGCTACAGGCTCGGGCACAGCCACAAACGAAGAGAGATCAAACAAATCTGGTGGTGCCGATGCGGAGGTCCAGAAGATGGTCACCTTCCGTATCGCGAAAGAGGAATTTGCTTTTTCAATGGAGCATGTCCGCGAGATTCTGCGCGTGCAGACTCCCAACCAGGTTCCCGATGTTCCTGACTACGTATTAGGAGTCCTAACCGTTCGGGGTCAGATTCTCCCGGTCATCGACCTGCGACGACTGCTGCAGCAACGATCGCTGGCAGAAGAGTTCATCGGCAGTTGCCGCCCGCTTCGCGAAGAGTATGAACGCTGGATTGACCAAACCGGGAAGGTCTTCGCCGAGAACTCCAACGCGAAGACGGAAGGTACGGCCACGGAACACCTGAGGAAATGGATCGCCGAAACAAATTTCTCCAGTCAAGTACTCATGGAAAACCTGGCGAAGGCGCGAACGCTGAACGAAAAGGTCATCAAACAGCTTCAGGACCGTGCGAAAAATGAAGAATGCGGAGACGGCCAAGCCGCGCACGCCTGCGAGGACGATGTTCTTTTTGCCGGAAGGGCGACTGTAACGGCGTTGCACGCGTTTGAGGAGCAGATCGCCGAGAACATCCAGGAGGATCAACGCATCATCGTTGTGGATTCTGGAGGGTTTGTGCTGGGGTTGGTGGTGGATCATGTTCACGAGGTGCTGAACGTGCCAAAGAACCTGATCGAGCCGCCACCATTGCTTACATCCAGCGGAGGGATGGAACTCTCGGGTGTCGCCAAGCTGGAAGACGGATCGCGTTTGATCATGGTTCTGGGCGTTACCAGCCTGATGAAGGATCAAAAGCTGCGGGATGTTCAGGATACTTCGAATCGTGCTGCCGAACAGAAGAAAATTGCAGCGATTCGGAAAACTGGCGCAGATGCGCAAGAACTGAGCGAAGTTCAACTGGTTACTTTCATGCTTGGCGCCGAAGAGTTCGGTGTTCCGATTTCGCAGATCCAGGAGATCGACCGCCTAGGCAAGATCACTAAGGTGCCGAACGCTGCAAAGTTCATCGAGGGCGTCACGAACCTGCGTGGGGAGGTCATTCCAGTACTGGATACTCGGAAGCGCTTTGAACTGGATACCAAACCGTCTGACGATCGCACACGCATCATCATCGTAGATCTGGGCGGCGTCAAAACCGGCCTGGTCGTGGACTCTGTGCGTGAGGTATTGAATCTCGCAAAGAAGGATATCGCACCACCGCCAGAAGCAATCGGTGCCGGGATAGATCAGCAGTTCATCTCCGGAATCGGCAAGGTGGATGCCGGCAAGCGCATGATCGTACTGCTCGACGTGGAGAAGATACTTTCTCGACAGGAGCATGTGCATCTTTCAGAAGTGAGTCACGCAGCCTGAAACGGGGCCGGCTAGCCCGGTCCCGGTACTATCGAAAATCAATGAAAAAGATACGTGTACTTGTGGCGGACGACTCCGCCCTAATGCGGCAGACCCTCAAACGAATCATCGCGGCGTCGGCCGACTTTGACTTGGTGGGACTCGCACGGGATGGCGAAGACGCCGTATCAAAGGCTCGCGAACTGCGGCCCGATGTCATCTCGATGGACATCAACATGCCGAAACTGGACGGCATCACAGCCCTGCAAATCGTACTGCAAGAGAAGATTTGTCCGGTGGTCATGGTTTCCTCGCTTACCCAGGAAGGAACCACGACTACCTTCGAATGTCTTGAGTTAGGAGCTTTCGATTTCGTTGCCAAACCGGATGGAACAGTCTCATCGAATCTGGGAGCGGTTGCGGACGAGTTGATATCGAAGCTCAGAGCCGCTGCGAGCCGAGGCATTGTGGACCGGACTCAGCGCACCCGTGAACGCCGGCAGCCAAACCAGGCGCCAGCGCGCGCGACGTTCAGTAACATCACCCGGAAGAGAGCGATAGCCATCGGAATTTCCACGGGAGGCCCAGCGACGTTGCAAGAGGTGCTGCCGCAGATTCCTGCGGATCTTCCTGCCAGCATATTCCTGGTGCAGCACATGCCGCCCTCTTTCATCGCATCTTTCGCCAAACGTCTTGGCGATAGTTGCTCAATCAAGGTCGTGGAAGCACGCTCAGGTATGTCCGTAGAGCCGAGCATTTGTTACGTAGCGCCCGGCGGGATGCATCTGTGTTTGCATCGCAAGATAACGGGAGAGATCGTGATTCGTACTCCGACGATGCCGGCGACGCTATTCGTGCCCTCGGTGGGCGTCATGATGGAGTCGGTTCTAAAGGTTTACGGAGCTGACACCGTTGGCGTTCTGATGACAGGCATTGGAGATGACGGCGCAGACCAGATGGTAGCTATCAAAAACGCTGGCGGGCACACGATTGCCGAGAGCGAGCAAACAGCGGTGGTGTATGGGATGCCCCGTGAAGCTATTGAAAGAGGTGGAGCATGTGTGGTTGCTCCCAGTCACCAGGTTGCAGGAGAGATCCTGAAGACAGTCCGGAGAACGATTCAATGAGCAGTCTCAAAGAGTATGCAGAGCAGTTGAGTGCGGCCGACCAGGCACAGCGTATCTATGCGGCGGAAGATATCGGATATCTGAATGATCCTGACGGCGTGCCAGTCCTTTTGGAAGCGTTAAGCAAGGAAAGTTCGCGGGCGGTTCGCGACGTCATCTTCCAGGCCTTGATCAGGATCGACGCGGACGCAGCTATCGAAGGCTCCATCCAGTTGTTGGGAAGCGAAGATCCTCAGATCCGCAACCAAGCTGTGGATGTGCTGCGCAACAAGGTGGTGCAATCGATCCCATTCCTGCGCTCGGTAATGCGTGATGGTGATAAGAACATAAGAAAACTAGTTCTCGACGTTCTCAGCGGGAATCGCGCAAGTGGCGCAGAGGAGATCTATTCTGCCGCACTTGCCGACCAGGACCAGAACGTTGTGATTACGGCCGTGGAGAATCTTGGCAAGATTCGAGCAGAAGAGTTCCGAATCCAGATTGAAGATCTTCTTCAACCCGGCGCGCATCCCATGCTGATCTCAGCCTGTCTTGAGGCTCTGGCTGGAATTGGTCATGAAGCCTCAATGGCCTCAATTCGGGGATGCATGCATAAATTCGCAACTCTGCCGGACTTCCAGTTTGTATCGTACTTAAAGGCAATTGCCGCACTGGGATCGGCCAGGGAATTTATCGAGGTCGAAGGCATGCTTGCCGTGTGCGGGTCTCATCTTCGTCCAGCTATTCTCTGCACACTCCTCGCAATTCACCCGCGCTGCCTATCCATTGATGCCAGTGATAGCTTGATTTCCGAACTGCGAATGATCGTTGAGAGTGGAGATTCGTCGCAGTGCCGCTATCAGGCCGTGCGAGTCCTGGGAATTTGGAGCACACGTAACGACGTCTTCGCGATCCTCGTTCCCTGTCTGTCAAGCGCGGAGCGACTCGTGCGCCTTGCGGCAGCAGAGGCCATTCGCATGAGCGAACGGCCCGAACTAGAGCGCGTGCTAGCTGCACAAGCACGGGAGGAGACCGATGAGGAGGTCCTGGAGGCTCTTAATTGCTAACTAGAGCGCCTTACCAAACCATCTCGGCCGAACACCTTGAAAAGCTTGGCCAGCAGATCTATCGAAAATTGGGACTGTATTTCGACGATAAGAAGAATTACTTCCTGAAAACCCGAGTAGCAAAGCGTATGGCTGCTCTGGGGATGGACGATCCTAATGACTACATTTTCATGGTGAGCTATGCCGATACCAATGGCCTGGAGATGCAAGAGTTAGCGAACCTCGTCACAACCAACGAAACTTACATGTTTCGGGAGTATGACCAGTTACAAGGCTTTGCCAATTATTGTCTTCCGGAAGTTCTGTCAGCCAAGCAGGACCGCGGAGAGAGGACACTGCGAATCTGGTGCGCCGGTTGTTCTTCAGGTGAAGAGGCATACACACTGGCGATGATCGTGCAGGAGGTCTTTCCTCAGTCACAGTCATGGGACTGCAAGATCGTGGCGACCGACATCGACGAAAACATGTTGAGGAAAGTGGAAGCAGCACGCTACGAGCAAAGATCGATCAACGACGTTCCGCAGGAGTACAAGGACAAGTACCTGATTGCGGAGGGTGAGGGGTACGCCGTCCGGCGGAGGACTGCCGCGATGGTCGAGTCCCGTCACCTTAACCTGAACGATCGGATGGCGTTGCGGGCCATGCGTGGTTTCGATTTCATCTTTTGCCGAAACGTCCTGATCTATTTTGACGATCTTTCGCGAAAGTCGGTTGTAGATCACTTCTACAACGCTCTCAATCCGGGAGGCTACATCTTTCTGGGTCACTCTGAATCGATTGGGCGTGTAACGACTGCGTTCAAGTTGAAAAGATTCGAAAACCATTTGGTTTATGTAAAGGAGTAATTCTGTGATTACAAAGAAAACAATTCTGATTGTGGATGACTCGGAATTTGTCAGGAGCTACCACTCCTACATATTGGAAGAAGCCGACTTTCAGGTAATTACGGCAGTGGATGGCAGCGACGGACTGGAGAAGCTATACACGAACTCCTGCGACCTGGTTCTCAGTGACATCAATATGAGCAATATGGATGGCTACGAGTTCATTCGGCGGATTCGTGCCGATAAGAAGTACAGTGCACTTCCCATCATCATTGTGTCCACGGAGAGCGAGGCCAAGGACAAGATGAAGGGATTTGAAGCAGGAGCGAATCTTTACATTGTTAAACCGAGCTCGCCCGAGATGATGGTTGAAAACATTCGCATGGTCTTAACTGCCAACTAAGGCGGAACGAATAGGAGGAGAGCAGTGCCATTTTCAATCGTTAACGAGCAAAGCAGAAACCTTTTGAATCTCGAAGGCTCAGTTACCGTCCAGCACGCTCATGACCTTGCCTCCAAGTTGAGCGAGATCATTGAAGGCGAAACACCCGTCTCGGTCAGCACGGCAGATTTGGAAGATATTGACACTTGTATCCTCCAGCTTCTGTATTCGCTTCGCAAGACGGTCACAGCACTCTCTTTCGATAACCCTTCAGAGTCCTTCATCGTCGCTGTAGATCGTTGCGGCCTGCGGCGCGAATTGCTCAGTGTCCGGGAGGGTGCGTGAAAAACATTATGACAGTAGACGATTCGCCCAGTCTCCGCCAGATGGTTTGCGTCGTATTGCGAGGCGCCGAATATCAGGTCATCGAAGCCGTGGATGGGGTAGATGCTCTGTCTAAACTCAACGGCCAGCAACTGCATCTTTTCCTGGTCGACGTGAATATGCCTAACATGGGCGGTCTGGAACTCACCCGCCAGCTTCGAGCAATGCCTCAATACAAATTCGTACCAATTGTCTTGTTGACCACGGAATCGAGTACAGAGAAGAAACTGGAAGGCAAGGCGGCAGGCGCGACGGCCTGGATCATTAAGCCTTTCGATCCGGATCAACTCTTGGCGGTAGTGAAGAAGGTAATGCGCTGATGCCGGGCGGGAAAGGGGGCAGATCATGGTGCCAATCGATGTGATGGAACAAATGCGCGCCGCATTCAGGGCCGAGGCTCAGGATTTGCTGATTGAGCTTGACTGCGCCCTACTAGTTTTAGAGGAAGAGCCCGGAAATTCGTCGCTGGTAAACCGGGTCTTCCGTGCTATTCATACGATTAAAGGTTCTGGGGCAACCGCAGGTAACACACACCTCGCCAGGTTCGCCCACAAGATGGAAGAGGCGTTTGACCTTGCGCGTGAAGGACGGCTGGCCGTTACTCCGGACTTGATCGATTGTGGACTCAAGGCATGCGATGTGATCCGCATGATTCTTGAAGGAAAGGCGGAGGGCGAAGCGGTCCCTGGGGAAGTGGAAGTAACCGACTCGTTCGCACGGCTGCTGCCGACGCCTGCGAATTCGCGGCCGGAGCAGAGCGAAGTATCAAAGCCTCAAATCGAGATTCGTTCCGCATTTGAGATCATCTTCAAGCCGAAGCGCGAGATGTTCTATTCTGGCGCCGACCCGGTTACACTACTCGACGATTTACGCGGGCTGGGACAGGCACATATCACGGCTCATACAGACCAGGTGCCTTTATTGCCTTCCTTGGAGGCTGAGCACTGCTATCTGTGGTGGGAGATTCTGCTCGTGACCGAACAGAATCAGGCGGCTATCAAGGACGTGTTCGTCTTTGTCGAGGATGAATGCGATGTGCGTATTCAACTACTGGAAGATCAAGTTGAGTCAGTGGCTCTGCTTGGTTCCATTCCGCCAGATATGCTCGAGCTGTTTGTGGTGGAGTGCGAAGAGAACTTAGACGGAATTGAGAAGGACGCACTCGCGCTCGAAAGAGAGCCGGCGTCGAGGGAGACTCTCGACTCGCTGTTCCGTGGTGTCCACAGCGTAAAAGGCAATACAGGCCTCCTACTGGATTACGTCAAAGACACAGCCCTCACAACCGCGCATCCCCTGTATATATTGCTTCGAGTTGCCCACTCGTTGGAGTCGATTCTCGACTCGTTCCGAGGGGCAGCACTCAGACCTGTCTCAGCAGAAGCGATCCACATTGCATTGGACACATGTGACGCCATCCGCACTCTGCTGAGAAGCCTTTCCCCCAACGGGACAGACGCCCCAGTCTCGCCAGAATTGCTCGAACGATTAGGGGTCCAGACCGAGGCCGCACCCGTTGATCCGGTTGTCGATGTGCGAGAGACCGCGTTTCTCAATACGGCATCACAGTGTCTCCAGATGATTTCTGGCTGCTTAGAGAAGATGGAAACTGATATAGATTCGACCAGTCCTGTCATTGCAACCTACCTACGCGGTCTCAAGACCCTTTCGGCTGCTGCAAAATACCGGATCTACCCAGGACTCGAAGAGCCGCTGGCGCGACAACTTCAGATCCTGGAAGCCGCAGCGAAGACCGGCAATTTTTTGGACAGCGAAGCACGGCTAGGTCTTGGCAACGCCTTTCAGACGGTTCGTGCTGTTTTGGGCGGAGCGGCATCAGACAGCGATGTCATTCAATCTCCGAGGCCTGCGAGCAGCGCTCATCCCGCAGCAAAGACTTCGGCTGATCGGCCAGGCACTTCCGCTCCTGCGACGATTCGAATCGATCAGGTCAAGCTGGATCGCTTGATGACAGTGGTTGGCGAACTGCTGGTTGCCCGCGGGGCGATTCCACTGCTCGTCCGAAAGCTGAATGACGGAGCTGATAGCGCATCCGTAGAAAAAGATCTAAAAGAAGTCGGGTCCAGCATCTCCCGCATTGCAGACGAACTTCAGACCAGCGTCATGTCGATTCGTATGCTGCCGGTGAAAACTGTCTTCCAGAAATTCCCGCGCCTTGTGCGCGATCTCGCACGGTCTCTCGGTAAGGAAGTTCAGTTGGTCATCGAGGGAGAAGGAATCGAACTGGACAAGACGATCCTTGAACAGATCGGCGACCCGCTGGTTCACCTCATCCGCAATTCCGTCGATCATGGATTTGAGCCGCCCGAGGAACGCCGGGCAAACGGCAAGAACCCAACCGGGCAACTGACCCTACGAGCAATTCACGAAGCGGGCAGCGTCACGATTGAAGTGAAGGACGACGGACGGGGACTTGATGCCGATGCTCTCAAGAGGAAAGCCGTCGAAAAGGGTCTCTTGACCCCGGAAGCAGCGACCGCCATGAGCGAGGAGGCTGCATTTCAACTCGTCTTCCTGCCTGGGCTGACGACTGCGAAAAAAGTCACCGATGTTTCCGGCCGCGGAGTTGGAATGGACGTAGTTCATAGTAACGTTCGCAACCTGCAAGGCGCTATCGAGATTCGCTCGAAGCTCGGCCAGGGAACTTCGCTCCTGATCAAACTGCCAACCAGCCTCATGATCTCAAAAGGCATCCTGCTGGAAGCGGGCGGCCAGGAGTACATCCTGCCTCTCAGCAATATTCGCGAGATGACCAAGCTGCCGATTGAGGATGCCCACACATACAGAGGGCAAGCGCTGGTTCAGGTAAGGGGAAATATCTACTCCATGTTCACTCTCTCGAATATCTTGGGGCTTGTTTCAGCAAAAACAGCCGAACTTTCGGTTGCTATCGTTCAAGCGGGTGCCCTTCGATATGGACTCGTCGTCGATAAGTTTCTTACCGAAGTAGAGGTCTTGGTTAAGCCTCTCAAGGGTGGACTAGAGCAATGCAAGGAGTTCCAGGGCGCCGCCATCATGGGAGACGGACGAGTGGTGCTTGTCCTGAATGCACTTGAATGCCACAGCCTGCGTGGAATCGAATGCAACTAACTGACAGGCTGAGAACCCGCGATGCCTTGATGCCTCTGAAGGCAACGCCTTCGTCTGCCTCAACTCAATCGCTCGGCCAAATAATAGCGGATCTAGACTCGCTGAATCATGACACCGAGCAGGGGTTCTTGAGCATAGGCGGAAAACTGGCAGAGTTCATGCAAACGGTGAGTGTGATTTCGTCTGAACTCACCGCTTTGGCGAACGCGGAGCATGGGCAGAAAGCATCCCAGGCGCTCACACATGCTCTCGATCGCGCCACGAAAATGAGAGCGGCACATGGAGACCGTGACGGAGACCTCTCCGGCATGCTCCACAAGATCGGTCTTCTGAAGCGAACGTTATCGAAATTCGAGGAAACTGTATCGGCGTTTCGAACGTTAGGACTGTTGACGAGAATTGAGACTGCGCGGCTTGGCAGTACAGGTGCCGATTTCAGCGATCTGGCAAGCGATGTCAGCTTATTGGCGGATCAGGTCCATTCCAAAGTCGCGAGCGCTCTCATCATCGCTGACTCGCTGATCCCGCCAATCGAGAGCGCAATGCGAGAGATTTCTCACCTCGAAGCAGGACAGTCGAAAAATCTGCCGGCATTGATCTCCGGCACACTGGCCAGCTTGTCGTCGTTCCGCGAAGTGCAAAACAGGGCAAACGAATCGTCGGATCGATTGGGAGCCCAGTATGGCGCAATATCGGACGCATTCAAAAAGCTGATTGTATCGATCCAGTTCCACGACATTACACGGCAGCAAGTTGAACATGTGATCGAAGTGCTGCGGCGCCTCAGTTCTGAGTCTATGAAAGTGGACGGCAGTCCTTCCGCCCACTCGCGGGGTACCTCGGCGGTTCTGGCGTTGCAATCTGCGCAACTTGCCGATGCCGACAAGAAATTCAGGGCATCGGTCGAGTCGGTTGAGCGCAATCTCGAAGGCATTGCCAAGCATGTATTGGAAATGGCCGACGAGAGCCGGGCATTATCAGGTGTGCGCGAGGATAGGGAAGGATCATTCTTCCTGCCGATGGAGCGGGATTGCGGCGCGATTCTGGTCAGCCTGGGCCATACAGCAAATGCCGAGTCTGCAACACGGTCTACCCGGAAGGGATTGGCGGAGACCATCGGCCAAATGAGCGATCCAATTCAAGAAATACTCCAAATTGAATCCAAAATGCGCATGATGGCATTGAATGCCCGCATCAGCGCATTCCATTTGGGTGCGGATGGCAGTGCCCTCGACGTCCTGGCCGGTTCCGTGCAGCAGTTGGCGTCTGAATGCAGAGAACGCTCTGAATTACTCGTCACTTCGCTCGGCTCCATGAGTGAAGCAGCCACTCGCTCGCGCGGGGAAGACGAGCAAGATCCTGGCCGCGTACCAGTAAATGGGGGCGGATGCATGGACGAGCTACGCGATGCGGTCAAGGACTTGCATTCGGCGACCGAACGAAGCTTCGCCTTGATCTCTCAGATCGTCGCGCGTGGTGACAGTCTTGCTGAAGACCTTGTCTCGACACGCAAAGATTTCTCCGTAGGCACTCTCTTCGCGGAGGCTGTCACACATGCGCGAGGATCGATGCGTGAGATCGGAGACAACGCTCAAGGAGGCTTGCCGTCCGATGAAAGTGAAGAGTCGGAATCCGGGCTGGCCGATTTCATGAGTCTTTACACGATGCAGGCAGAACTCGATGTTCATAAGAATGTCACCAGGGATACGACCGGGACTGTGCCTACTGAGGGAGTTAAATCTCCATCTGGGGAAGCCGATGAACTCGGGGACAATGTGGAGTTCTTTTAATCAAGATGTTGCTCCTGTCGCCAGTTGCCGAAGCTGACTTCCCGCATCCGGTTCCGAATTGCCAGAAAGCCATCCTCCATGCTTTTGAACCTTTCATCAGCGTGCTCGGCATCGATTGCGTCATTCGAGAAGTCATACATCACGACGACCTGGCAAACCTGCCTGGTGGATTTCCGCTCCCATAGGTTTCGCGGCTTATTAAGGCACCAGAGCGGCCGGTCGTTTGCAGCGCGGGCTGGATCGATGAAGCCCTTAAGGTATCCCTGCGGAACGTAGTGGTCTTTTCGATTGTGCGGAGGCTGGGGCATCCATTCATCCTAAGCCGGTCCAGTCAATCGTTACCAGATCGTCCGTCGTGCAAATCTACCTAGCTTCGGCGCAATTTACTGAATTACCTCCATAAACGCCGCAGACAAAGGCGATCGCTATCAACCATAGGTCACCATCACCAGTCGCAATGCCGTTACGAATCGAAGTATGCTCGTCAACTGAATCTCCGCTCTAGCGTTCTGTGCAGTGGGTGAAGCATGATGTTCATGCGACACTTCATAGACTCTTCCCGAACCTCCCTATGGACGCTGTACCGAGGAGCACAATCTTGGGCATGCGCCCCGGCCGTTTACCGACCGGGGCGAGATTCTTCGGGTATTCCGGCAGAAGAGTTCGAGATTCCAGTCGGATGCCAATATTGCTGGGTTCTACCCAAAACCAGAAGTTGTCGGGTTGTCGGTTTTTGGGGTTCACAGGCTGGAAGCCATGTAAAATCGGTGAGATTTGCACACATGTTGTCGGGAGCCCGACGAGTCTAAGTGTATATGCTTCATCAATTTGTATATTTTGTTTGATTAACAAGATTGTCTGGCGGAGAGAGGGGGATTCGAACCCCCGGTAGGGGTTTACCCCCTACAACGGTTTAGCAAACCGCCGCCTTCAGCCACTCGGCCATCTCTCCGCGTCTCTGGGGATTATACCGGAATTCGGTCTGGTGGCGCTTTCTGAGCTCGATTTCGTAGAAGCGCGAACCATTTCCTGGAAGAGTCCCCGCCAGCTTGACGGCTATCCAGACGTCTTCTCCGCCGCGAGCCTCGCCTTGTTCTCTTCAAACTGCTTGGCCGAATGTACCACCTGGTCGCGGGCGTAGGCCGCGTCGTGCCAGCCTTTTACCTCTACCCGTTTGCCCTCGAGGTCTTTGTAGATGGAGAAGAAGTGGGTGATCTCCTTGAGCAGATGCGGATAGATGTCGGTGTAGTTCCAGACATCGGAGAAGCGTGGATTGTTTTTTCCCACCGCCAGCACCTTTTCGTCCAGCACTCCCTGGTCCATCATCTCCAGCAGGCCGATGGGACGCACCTCCTGCACGCAGCCTGGGAAGCTCGGCCCCGGCACTAGGACCAGCACATCCAGCGGATCGCCGTCGTCGCTCAATGTGGAGGGAATGAAGCCGTAGTCGCCGGGATAGTGTACCGGCGAGTGCAGGTTGCGATCGAGCTTGAAGACGTGCAGTTGCTTGTCGTACTCGAACTTCTGGGTCCCGTCCAGCGGGATCTCAATGACCGCCCGAAAGACCTCGGGAGAGCGGTCGCCAATCGGCAACTCCAGATAATTGACCATCCTGTATGCCTTTCCTTGGGCGGCTTTTGGCTCCAGTTCAAGGAATTGAACCGGGGAGGGGAAGCCACCCTGACATTCTGCGCCGGCGGTGAAGACCGCGAGATGGGACCGGGATCGATCGCCCACGGACGAAGACCTGTCCGCGGGAACGTGGGACTTCCGCCGGAGCTACTATAATCATTCATGATGAAGGCGCATGTCTATGTCACGCTGAAGACTTCGGTCCTGGATCCGCAGGGCCAGACCATCCATAACGCTCTGCGCAAGATCGGATTTGCGGATGTTACCGCTGTGCGTCAGGGCAAGTACTTTGCGCTTACGCTCGATGAGGGGCTCTCGGCAGAGGCCGCGAAGGCCGAGGTCGAGCGCATCGCCCGCGAAGTGCTCACCAATCCTGTGATAGAAGAGTTCACCTACCGGATTGACGAATAGCGTTCCGAAGCTTCGGCCGGCGCTTGTGGTTGATCTCAAGAAGGCTGCGATGGGGACCATCTCCTCAGCGTGAGGGCCTGTTGTTCCGTTTTCCACGCCCATACAAGATTCAGGTATACTGAGCGGGGGCAACCGGAGGAAGCACAACGATGCGTTCTTTCCTCGATTTATTTTGTTCATCTGCAGTTTTTCGCTCTACTGCCGTTCTCGCGGCGATCCTTGTCTGGAGCTGTTCCGGCTATTGCGGACCGATCCATGACGCGTCTCAAGATGGCGATTTGGCTAAGGTTGCGGCGCTTTTGAATGGAAATCCCACACTGGTCTTCGACAGGGATCCCAGCGGTGCAACGCCGTTGCACCTAGCGGCTCGCGCCGGGCATAAAGACGTGGCGGAACTACTGCTGACCCGCGGCGCCGAGGTAAAGATCAAGGACAATGACGGGCATCAGCCCTTGCATCTGGCGGCGCTTGGCGGCTACAAGGATGTCGCGGAGTTGTTGCTGGCGCGCGGGGCCGAGGTCAACGTAAAAGACGGCCTGGGCGATATGCCGTTGCACATGGCCTCTCGCATGGGAAAGAAGGATATAGCTGAACTGTTGCTTTCCCGTGGCGCCGAAGTGAATGCCCGGGACGAAGCCGGCTACTCTCCCTTGCATCTGGCCGCTGTAGACGGCCACGACGACGTGGTGCAACTGCTGCTAGCCCGCAATGCCGACATCAACGTCAAAAACAACGATGGCGATACGCCCTTGCATCTGGCGGCACGCCTTAGCGAGAAGAATGCGGCCAATCTGCTGATTGTCCACAAGGCAGTGGTCAATGCCAAAAACAAGGACGGCAATACGCCCCTGCATCTGGCGGCATCCAGCGGCTCGGTGGAGGTGGCGGAACTGCTGATTGAGGCCAAGGCAGACGTCAACGCAAGAAACAATGCCGGTGATACGCCTTTAAAGGTCGCGACGCAGAAGAACAACAACAATGTTGTGGAATTGCTGCGTCAGCACAAAGGGCACTAGAGGGCGCACAGGCATCCGGCCTGCGCTGAACGTCCTTAGTTTCCTGTTCTGATTCCTTTCATTTCGCCTGATCTGAACGGTGGTTCCCTTTTGGGGACCACCGTTTTTGTGCGTTGAGCAATCTGAAACCAGCGCCTGCATGGTCATTTAGAATCCTTGCATGTGCGGAATTGTCGGTTATGTCGGTCCAAAGAAGGTAGTTCCTGTCATTATTGAAGGGTTGCGGCGCCTCGAATACCGCGGCTACGACTCGGCAGGCATCGCCGTGGGCAGTCCTTCCTCCTCTACCCTTGAGGTGCGGCGCGCCCCAGGCAAGCTGCACAATCTGGAAGAGGTGCTGCGCGAGCATCCTCTCGATGGCACCTACGGCATCGGACATACCCGCTGGGCCACGCATGGCCGGCCTACGGAAGAGAATGCCCATCCGCATCGGGATTGCACGGGCCGCATCGTCGTGGTTCACAACGGCATTGTTGAAAATTATCTTGAGCTGAAGCGCGATCTCACCGCCCAGGGCCACAAGTTTGTCACCGAGACCGACACCGAGATCATCGCCCACCTCATTGAACAAGTTCAGCAGGACGCAGACACAGCCGGCCAGCCGGTGACGCTCGAAGTTGCTGTTCGCCGCGCCGTCAAGCGGCTGACCGGGGCATTTGCGCTGGGTGTGCTTTCGGCTCTTGAACCGGACAAGATCGTGGTGGCGCGCTTCGGTCCGCCGGTGATTATCGGCGTGGGCGAAGGCGAGTACTTTGTCGCCTCGGATGTGCCGGGCGTGCTGCATCACACGCGCAACATCTACTTTCTCGCCGACGGAGACATGGCGATCCTGACCCTGGCCGGGGTTGAGCTGACGGACTTTGACGGCAACCCGATCCAGCACGCCATCACCCGCATTCAATGGGACCCCGTGCAGGCGGAAAAGGGCGGCTACAAGCACTTCATGCTCAAGGAGATCTGGGAGCAGCCGCGGGCGGTTCGCGACACGACGCTGGGCCGCGTTTCGCTCGACTCGGGCAAGGTCTACCTGGGCGAGATGAAGATCTCAGACGAAGAGCTGGCGATGGCCTCGAGCATCAACATCGCCGCTTGCGGCACCAGTTGGCACGCGGCACTGGCCGGCAAATACATGATCGAGAGACTGGCTCGCCTGCCGGTGGATGTGGACTATGCGAGCGAATACCGCTACCGCAATCCCATCCCCGACCGTAACGCTCTCGGCCTTCTCATTACACAGTCCGGCGAAACCGCCGACACCCTGGCCGCGCAGCGGGAGATGATCAGCCTCGGCTCTAAGACCGTGGCCATCTGCAATGTTGTCGATGCCATGGTGGCTCGCGAGGCTCACGGCGCCATCTATACGCACGCCGGGCCGGAGATCGGCGTCGCCTCGACCAAGGCTTTTACCGCGCAACTCACCGCGTTGTTCCTGCTGGCGCTCAAGCTTGGCCAACTGCGTGGCCGTCTCGACACGGCACAGTCTGTGGCGCTGATCGAGGAGTTGAGCCGCCTTCCTGTGAAGATCGAGGAGGTTTTGCGCTCGCGTTCCGCGCAATGCGAACAACTGGCCAAGGACTTTTCCAATGTGAAGGATTTTCTTTACCTGGGCCGCGGCATCCACTTCCCGATTGCTCTGGAAGGTGCGCTGAAACTCAAGGAGATCTCGTACATTCACGCCGAGGGCTACCCGGCCGGCGAGATGAAACACGGCCCAAATGCTCTGATCGACGAGACTCTGCCGGTGGTTGTGCTGGCGACGCGCGACGAGTCCGATCCCGCATCAAAACTGCGCTACGAAAAGACACTGTCGAACATTCAGGAGGTCACTGCCCGGTCAGGACGCGTGATCGCCGTGGCCACGGAGGGCGACACGACGATCGGCGGCCTGGTGGAGCACGTCATTCACATTCCTCCGGCGATCGAGATGCTCTCGCCGCTGATTGAGATTGTGCCGCTGCAACTTCTGGCCTATTACATCGCAGTCCGTCGCGGCTGCGACGTAGATCAGCCGAGGAACCTGGCCAAGTCGGTGACTGTAGAGTAGATTTTCGGGGAGCCTTGCTCTACAGTGCAACCGCGGCGGGCAGAATCTCGTTCGCGTCCACCCATTGGGTGGGATAGTTGCCGGTGTAGCAGGCGGTGCAGTAGCCGGTGTGCTCTTTGCCCTCGCAACATTTCAGCAGGCCGTCGAGAGACAAGTAGGCCAGCGAATCGGCCTCGATGAAGCGGCAGATCTCGTCGATGGATTTGTTGGCGGCGATCAGGTCGCGCTTGCTGGGCGTATCGACGCCATAGAAGCACGGCGAGATGGTAGGCGGGCAACTGATGCGCAGATGGACTTCTTTTGCGCCCGCGCCGCGCACCATGCGCACGATTTTCCTACTGGTCGTCCCGCGAATAATCGAGTCGTCAATCAGCACGACGCGCTTGCCTTCAAGCAGATTGCGGCTCGGGTTGAGCTTGAGGCGGACGCCGAAGTCGCGCACCCGCTGCTCGGGCTCGATAAAAGTGCGGCCGACATAGTGGTTGCGAATGAGGCCGAGACGGAAGGGAATGCCGGCTTCTTCCGCATAGCCGAGCGCCGCGGTAACTCCGGAGTCGGGGACGGGCACGATGACATCGGCCGGCACTCCGGATTCGCGGGCGAGCTGGCGACCCATCTCGTCGCGGCTCTCCTGCACCCAGCGGCCAAAGATGCGCGAGTCGGGGCGCGCGAAGTAAACGTGTTCAAAGATGCAACTGGATTGCGGAACGCCGGTGGCGTACTGGCGGCTGGTGACGCCGTCTTCGGTGACCATGACCAGCTCGCCGGGCAGAACGTCGCGCTCGTACTCGGCGCGCAGCAGATCAAGGGCGCAGGTCTCTGAGGCAAAGACGATCGTGTCGCGGCCATCGGGATTCTTGATGCGGCCCATCGAAAGCGGCCGGAAGCCGCGCGGATCGCGGGCGGCGAAGATGCGGTCGCGGGTCATCATCACGATGGAAAATGCGCCATCGATCTGCGAGAGCGAGTCGGCAATGGAGTCAACGAGCGTCCCAGCCTTCGAGTGGGCGATCAGTTGGACGATGATTTCGGAGTCCGATGTGGTCTGGAAGTAAGCGCCATCGCGCTCGAGGCGCGCGCGCACGTTGCCCAGATTGACCAGGTTGCCGTTGTGGGCGATAGCGATGAGGCCTTTGGTGGAATCGACGCGAATAGGCTGGGCATTGAGCAAAGCCGAGTCGCCCGTGGTGGAGTAGCGGGTGTGGCCAATGGCCATCGTGCCGGGCAGCTTGGAAAGGACTTCGTCGGTGAAGATCTCCGAGACCAGGCCCATGCCTTTGATGTTGGCCAAGTGCTGACCGTCGGCGGTGGCAATGCCGGCCGACTCCTGCCCGCGATGCTGCAGGGCATAGAGGCCTAGATAGGCCTGACGGGCTGCGTCGGGGTGGCCGTGGATGGCGATGACGCCGCACTCTTCGCGGAGCTTGGGGTCTTCCTGGTGGACATGCATGGAATCCCAGGTCCCCAAATGCGAGGGACCTGGGGCACCCAGGTTTGTTGTATCGGCGATACCTTCGACCCCCTGAAAGAGCAACCCGCTCATGCCATGACCTCGCCATGGAGAGTGGCTTCCAGGGCTAAGGCCCAGGGCTTGCGCAGATCGGCGAGCGGCGCCGAGATGAAGGGTTCGCCATCAACCGTGATTTCCAGGCGGGTTCCGCCAGTGGTTCCGATGCGGGCGACAAAGAAGCTGTACTCTCCGGCCAGAGCCTCAATCTTCTCGATGTTGTCAGGATGCGCAGTGACGAGCACCGTGGAAGCCGGCTCGGCGAAGAGGCCGAAGAGCGGATGAACCATGAGCGAAGAATCCTGCTCGACGGTTGCGCCGATTCCCTTGGGAAATCCTGCTTGAGCCAGGGTGACGGCGATGCCGCCGTCCGAGATGTCGCGAGCGGAGCAAAGCAGCTTGCGTTTGGCCAATGCCTGCAACAGCGTGTGGAGATCTGCCTCGGCATCAAGATCGAGCGGCGGCGGCTGACCCCAGATGCCGCCCAGCACCGCGTGCGTATATTCCGATGCGCCAAAGGCCGCAAGATCGGTCGTAGCGGTCTCCTCAGGTGCGTCGGCGTCTTCGTGCACCACCGGCTCGGCGGCGTCGGTATCGACGGGATAATACCGCATGGGTTCCGGATGGAAGGGAACCTTGAGACTTGGGTCGGGCTCCTTACCCTTGGGGATGGGCCAGAGCAGCAGAACAGCGTCGCCGGCTTTCTGGAAATCCGCCGGAACGGCTTTGGTCACATCGTCGAGAATGCCGACGATGCCGAGGACCGGAGTTGGATAGATGCCTTCGCCGCGCGTCTCGTTGTAAAGCGAGACATTGCCGCCGGTGATGGGGGTGCCCAGAGCCGTACAAGCCTCGGCGATGCCGTCGATGGCCGCCGAGAGCTGAGCCATGATCTCCGGCTTCTCAGGGTTGCCGAAGTTGAGGCAGTTGGTGGCTGCCACGGGCTTTGCGCCGGTCATGGCAACTTTGCGCGCGCACTCGGCCACGGCGTGCATCGCGCCCAGCTTGGGATCGAGGTATGCCCAGCGGCCGTTGCCATCGAGAGCCATCGCCAGCGCGCGTTCGTGACCCGGCGTGCCGGTGCCCTTGATGCGCATCACGCCGCCCTCGCCGCCGGGGCCAATGACGGTGTTCGTTTGCACCATGGTGTCGTATTGTTCGTGAACCCAGCGTTTGGAGCAGACGTTGGAACTGGCGAGCAGCTTCTTCAAGTCCGCAGTAAAGTCGCGATCCTCGGCCAGCTTGGCCAGCATTTCTTCTGAAGGTTCAAGCGGAATCGGTGACTTCCACACGCCAACCGGGCGATGGTAGAGCGGTGCGTCGTCAGTGAGCGACGCGTTGGGAATATCGGCAACCAGTACGCCGTGATGACGGATGCGCAGCCGCGATTCGGACTGAACCGTGCCGACAATGACGCCATCCAGGCCCCATTTTTTGAAGACCTTGAGAACTTCCTCTTCGCGGCCTTTGATGGCCACCAGCAGCATCCGTTCCTGGCTCTCAGAGAGCATGATTTCGTAAGAGCTCATGCCGGTCTCGCGCTGTGGCACTAGGTCGAGTTCAACATCGAGCCCCACGCCGCCGCGTCCGCCCATCTCGCAGGTGGAGCAGGTCAGCCCCGCCGCGCCCATATCCTGAATGCCGACGATCACGCCTGTCTTCATTGCTTCGAGGCAGGCTTCCATCAGCAGCTTTTCCATGAAGGGGTCGCCGACCTGGACGTTTGGACGTTTGGCTTCGGTTCCCTCGTGGAACTCCTCAGATGCCATCGTCGCGCCGTGAATGCCGTCGCGGCCCGTCTTGGCTCCGACATAGATCACCGGGTTGCCTGCACCGGTTGCCTTGCCGTAGAAAATTTCGTCTTTGCGGACCATGCCGAGAGCAAATGCGTTGACCAGCGGATTGCCGCTATAGCAGGCCTCGAACTTGGTTTCGCCGCCCAGACAGGGCACGCCGAAACAGTTGCCGTAGCTGGCCACGCCGCCCACCACGCCTTCGACGATAGCGTGATTCTTGCGCACCAATTCCGGCTCATCGCCGCCGTCTTCGATCGGCCCAAAGCGCAGCGAATCCATCACCGCCAGCGGTCGCGCACCCATGGTAAAGATGTCGCGCAAAATCCCGCCCACGCCGGTCGTCGCGCCCTGAAAGGGCTCGATGTAGCTGGGGTGGTTGTGGCTCTCGATCTTAAAGGCGCAGGCCCAGCCGTCGCCCACGTCAATGATGCCGGCGTTCTCGCCCGGCCCCTGGACGACGAGGTCGCTCTTGGTGGGCAGCCGCTTAAGATGCACGCGACTGGACTTATAGGAGCAATGCTCGCTCCACATGACGCTGTAAATGCCCAGCTCGGTAAGCGAGGGGACGCGCCCCAGCGCCTGCTCGATGCGGCTGTACTCATCCGCGGTAATGCTGTGCTGGGCCAGCAACGCCGGCGTAATCTCAACCGGCTCGGGAACGACTGCAGAGGATGCTGTGGTCATCACGATTGCCTTAATTGTCGCACGACTGTCACATTCAGGCGGCAGCGGCTGGTGTGGAAAGCCGGGTCCAGTCCCAGATTCCGCGAATAGTGCGAGTTCCGCCGGCGGATTCCGGCTGCGGCTACGGGCCAAGGCGGTTTTGCCGGAAAGGCTTCGGCATGCGGGTACAGGAACAATGCTACAGCGGGCAAGGCTCCCCAGTAACGGAAGGCTTTGGCGCAAGGGCAAGGGCTGTGCGATACTTTGAGAGCGGATTCCCACACCCCGTGCCGGGATGGTGGAACTGGCAGACGCAGCGGACTCAAAATCCGCCGACCGCAAGGTCATGGGGGTTCGACCCCCCCTCCCGGCACCATAAAATCAATAGTTTATTCCAAGAAGGCCAAGGAAATCGTAGAGGACTGGAATTCTGCCGCTGCGGGGAAAGCTCCCCAGCAGCGAATTGAAAAGCGGTAAACAATTCTGGGAAGCCGCAGATCTGTATCTGCGCTAGTTCGACATCATCACTCAGGGACAACGGAGCCCAACCTATGCGCGGGGGCAGCATGCGCGTACGAATGGCCACCTGGTCCCCTTTTTTGGCAAAATGTTGCTTCTTGAGATCACGGCTGGCAAGGTCAACAAATACAGCATCCATCGGCTCGAAGAATGCACGGCTAGGAAAGCGCCAGATTCAGGTTGTCGATAGCTTCGTCCACTTCATGGTTGTTTTTGAATCCCACAGTGACGCAGTCGACGCCTGCATTCTGCATGGCAAAGCGCATGGCCGCAACCCGGTCTTCGTGGCGAAGAAACGTGCCGTTGCCGCACAGTTTCATGCTCACAACTCCCATACCTTCCTTCTTCACCTGTTTCACATGCTCCACAACTTCAGTCACGTCGCCACGATGGCCGTCATCAGGCACCGGCCCGTCCATGCTGGCGCCATTATGGTTCATACGAATCATAGCGATCTGCAGAAACTTGTTCCCCGGAACCTGCCGCAGCGCAGGAAGCCCGTGCACTGACGCTCCGCGTGAGAGGATCGTCTTTTTCGCCTGCGCTTCCAGCATGCCTTCCTGCCAGTGCGCGGTCTCGGCCACCCAGTCGGCTGTGCGCTGCCAATGCAACAACATAATGTCAAAGTATTCGGTGTTTGAAACGCGACGCATTTCATCAAAGCGTCGCAGCGGATCGACGCCCGGGTCGGTCGTAACTTTATTCATCAAGACGTAGCTGTCACGCGGAAAAGGCTTGAGTGCTTCACCTAGCATAGCCGGCGTCGCGTACGATTCCGCCGTCTCAAAAAAGCGAATGCCGCGATCGTAAGCATAGTGGATTAGCTTTGAGAACTCTCGCTGGCCCAACGCTGCCTGCACGTGGCCGTTGTTGCTGCCGGTACCAAAGGCCAGCCTTGTCACCTCGATGCCGGATTTGCCGAGGGTAACTTTGTCGGTAGCTGTTCGCCCCGTGGCCTCAAGCGACAGAGTTCCAACACTCGCAAGCGTTCCTGCAACGATGCCTGTCTTTAGAAAATCACGTCTGGAGTAACCATTCATCTTCAACCTCCGGCCTGGGGTTCGCGCAGGGCCAATTGCCGAGATGGTAACACGAGTGCACGTGTGCTGAATCTTTACTTCCAGGCGCAGGGAGCGGAACGCCGGGTCGAGAGTAGTCTGGGCGTTGTTTCTGAATCAACGGAACCCGGAGATTGGACGGAATTCGGGCTAACTTCCCATTTGCCAACACCCCCGGAATCATCAAAATTTGGGGACTCTCCACGGTCTTCTTTCGCAGGATCGACTCCCAGTAGGTCCCTACGCGATTTGGGATACCAACTGCGCGTCTTGGTTACTTCACCAGGAGTCGCATAGCAGCGCAAATGGAGCCGATGGTAGGTTTCTCGACAGCCCATCCCGCCCGCCTGCTCCGGATTTCCCAGACTGCGCGGGCTACTTCTTTCCGTTGTCTTTGAAGTTTAGCGCGAAGTGGTAGGTCGTGTACGAGTGGCTGGTTGTCACATTGGTCAGGAACTGGCCGCCGCCGAAGTAGGCGATGCCGCCGCCCAGGTTGAAGTGCTTATTCAGTTCATACCAGGAGTAGCCATCGATCTCCGCGCCCACATGGCGGCCGTGGTCGGTCTTGTTGTTCGCGATCGCGCTGCCCGAAATGTTGTAGATCGAGTCGAGCGCATCGGCCGCCCAGAAATCCAGACCCTGCACCGTGAAAGTGAGTCGCCGGTGGGGCTCAACGGTTAGACCCGCGCGCACTGCTTCAATGTTTTGCCAGCCGAACAGATCAGAGATACCAAAGCGGTCATGGGTTGTCGGATAGATCGTATCGAAGGTAGTGTGCGACTTGTTCTGCGCCGGATTGCTGTTGCCCGTTGCGTAGTCGAACTGCGTAAAGACACGCGGCTTGGCCAACCCATCGAGGAACTGGTATGCCGCGCCTGCCTGCACTGCCGAGGCTCGAATCGGCTGCGGCCCAACCGTGCCGGTTTCAAGAATTACCTCGGCTGAATAATCGAACGCCGTGTGGGCTTGCGCCTTGAAGCGCACACCGAAAGCCTTCTCGTCTTGCTTGCCGGTAGCCTTGCCATTGGCGGGTTCAACGACCGCCGCCGGCTGAACGCGCCACAGGAAGAATGGCTCTATGTTCGAGTGCGGTACAAGAAAATCATCGATGCGGCCGTAGGCTCCGTAGATATTGTTGCCTTCCTTATGCGGGCTCACGCCATAGGCCTGTGGCACCACGGCCGAGGCGGCGAATAGCCCCAAGTGCTCGCGCTTCAAGTTCAGGTTCAGCACCGCCGCATCGTAGGAGCGACCCTGATTGCGCCACTCCGAATTGGACATGATGGTGTTGTTGTAGTTGATCAGTTGCCGGCCCACGCGCAAGCTGAACCAGTGCTTCTCAGGCGCGCCGATCTCAACGTAAGCCAGCTTCAGATCCCAGCGGACCGTGCTCGGCGGGCCGGTCGGCGGCTTTTGAAAGCCTGAACGCGCGTCCTGCACCTGCGCCGTAATCCGCAGCCAACTGGGCGTACGCAGATCCACCTGGAAGCGGAAGCGGTTCAACAGGTACGAGTCATCGACCTTCGTCTTGAAGTTGGAATTGTTGTACGCCTCGTAGCGGAACCGCTCCTCGGCCTGCACATCGATCCACTTGGGAAGCTTTGCGTCGAGGGTAGTTGCAGGGGCAAAGTCGTGAAAGTCGTAGGGCGCTTTGGAGCCAGTCGTGCGAAATGCCGGGCCGTTCAGAAAGCTCAACGGGTTCGAGGCCG
>Ga0302322_100000561_pt1 | contig 28783 bp, 34 predicted proteins | sample Fen_T0_2_FD_203757 | JGI IMG/M metagenome (GOLD analysis project Ga0302322, IMG submission 203757) | Peat permafrost microbial communities from Stordalen Mire near Abisko, Sweden - Fen_T0_2 | ecosystem: Environmental > Terrestrial > Soil > Wetlands > Permafrost | place: Sweden: Abisko...
GACCCGAGCGCTTTCGAGGCTTGACTGCGGGCGTGCGACGATGCCGGTATGCCCGCCGACGGTCCAGTGATCGCAGCGGTGGGGACTGCCCTTGGGCCGCACCGCTACTCACAATCGGAGATCACGTCCGCCTTCGGCGAACTGGTGACGCCGGATCCGCGCGACCGTGCCCGCCTGGAACGTCTCCACGCCGCAACCGGTGTCCAGACGCGGCACCTCGCGCTGAGCCTGCCCGAGTACGTCCAGCTCGACGGCTTCGGAGCCGCCAACGACGCGTTCCTGCGGGTCGGTCTGGACCTCGCCGAGACCGCCGTGCGCGACGCGTTGCTCGACGCCGGACTCGTGGCTGCCGACGTGGACCTCGTCATGACCGTGACGGTGACGGGGATCGCGGCGCCGGGCATGGAGGCGAGACTCGCTCCGCGGATCGGGCTGCGCGACGACGTGCGTCGCCTCCCGGTGTTCGGACTGGGTTGCGTCGCCGGTGCGGCCGGGATCGCCCGGGTCGCCGACTACCTCGTCGGGCACCCCGATGGTGTTGCTGTGCTGCTCAGTGTCGAGCTCTGCTCCCTGACGGTGCAGCGAGACGACGCATCGGCGGCCAACCTGGTGGCGAGCGGACTCTTCGGTGACGGTGCGGCGGCCGTGGTGATGGTGGGGGAGCGGCGGGCGCGTCACCTGGGAATCGTCGGTGCGGCTCCGGTGGTCGTCGCCTCACGGTCGCGCCTGTATCCCGACACCGAGCGGGTCATGGGCTGGGACGTCGGCGGTTCCGGGTTCCGCGTCGTCCTGGCCCCGACGGTGGCCGACGTCGTCGAGGAGCACCTCGGGGGAGACGTGAAGGGGTTCCTCGCCGATCACGGCCTGGACATCGGCGACGTCGTGCGCTGGATCGCGCACCCCGGCGGCCCCAAGGTGCTGCAGGCGATGGCGCGGACACTCGGACAGCCCGACGACGCCTTCGCCGTGACCTGGCAGTCGTTGGCCGACGTCGGCAACTTGTCGTCGTCGTCGGTGCTGCACGTCCTGGCCGAGAGTTCCCGTCGGTTCCCACCCGGTGCCGGTGACCCAGCCCTGCTGATGGCGATGGGTCCCGGATTCTGCTCGGAACTCGTCCTCCTGCGGTGGTGACGGAGGTGGACGCTTCGGTCCTCTGGTACACGGTGCTGGTGCTGGCCGTCGGTGTGGAGCGGTTGGTCGAGCTGGCCGTGGCACGTCGAAACCTCCGGTGGGCGAAGGACCGGGGTGGTGTCGAGTACGGCGCCGAACACTTCCCCTGGATGGTGGTCCTGCATGTCGGCCTGCTCGTCGGGTGCCTGCTCGAGGTGTGGCTGATGAACCCGCCCTGGCTTCCCTGGCTGGGTTGGCCGATGCTGGCGCTGGTGGTGGCCAGTCAGGCGCTTCGGTGGTGGTGCATCCGCACGTTGGGTCCCCGGTGGAACACCCGGGTCGTCGTGGTTCCCGGACTGCGGCTGGTGACCGAGGGTCCGTACCGGTACCTGCGGCACCCGAACTATGTGGCGGTGGTGGTGGAGGGGGCGGCCCTGCCGCTGGTGCACACCGCCTGGATCACGGCGGTGGTCTTCACGGCGTTGAACGCGTTGTTGCTGCGGCAACGGATCGGGGTCGAGGACGCGGCCCTGGCCGAGTTGCGGGCATGACTCCAGACGTCGACGTCGTGATCGTCGGTGGCGGCCCGGTGGGACTCGCCGCGTCGGTGTATGCCCGACGCGCTGGTCTGACGGTGACGGTGGTCGAGCCGCGCCACGCACCCATCGACAAGGCCTGCGGCGAAGGACTGATGCCCACGGGTCTGGCCGCTTTGCGTGCGCTGGGTGTCGATCCGCCCGGTCGTGAGTTCGTCGGCATCACCTACCTGACCGCCGACGGTCGTCAGCGTGCCGACGCGTCCTTTCGCGGCGCTGCCGGTCGCGGAGTGCGGCGCACCGAGCTGCACCGTGCCCTGAGCGAACGCGCTGCCGCCATCGGCGTGGCGGTCCGCACGGCCAAGGTGACCGCGGTCGACCAGGACACCGACGGCGTCGAGGCGCAGCTGACGACAGGGGAGCGGGTGGGCGCTCGGTACCTGCTGGCCGCCGACGGGCTTCACTCACCCATCCGGCGCGCCCTCGGACTGCGCGACGTCGCACGCGGTCCGGTGCGGTACGGGCTGCGCACCCACTTCGCGGTGGTGCCGTGGAGCGACCGGGTGGAGGTGTACTGGGGGAGGACCGCTGAGGCCTACGTGACACCGGTGGACGACGACGTGGTGGGCGTCGCGGTTCTCGGGATCGGCCGGGCCGGCTCGTTCCCCGAGCGGTTGCGCCAGTTCCCGGCGCTGGTGGCGCGGCTGCACGGTCGGGCGGCGATGGAGAAGGTGGCCGGTGCCGGCCCGCTTCGACAGCGGGTCACTGCGGTCGGCGACGGTCGGGTGATGCTCGTCGGCGACGCGGCCGGGTACGTGGATGCGCTGACCGGCGAAGGGCTGTCGATCGGTTTCGACAGTGCCCGGATCGCGGTGGACTGCATCGTTCGGGAATGCCCCGAACAGTACGGACGGAGGTGGCGGGCGGCGAGCCGACGGTCGCGGTTGCTCACCGAGGCGGTGGTCGCGGCGGCCGGTTCTCGGTGGTTTCGTCCCGCGATCGTCCCGGCCGCCGACCTCGTGCCGGAAGTGTTCTCCTTGGCGGTACGCAGCCTCGCCTGAGCACAGGTGACTCCGTCACGTCCGGCCCTCGCCCTCCTGCGCTGCGAAGAGCTCCTGCTGACCGACGCGCTCGGTGTCGGTGTCGGTCGGCATCCACCCGGCGTGGGCCACCGGTAGTCCTTCGGCGCGGACTGCCTGCACCACGGCCTCGTCGTCGTCGATCACCATCACGACCTCGCCGCGACGGCTCAGCCGGCGCAGCTCGTCGACCTTCATGAAGCGCGCGGGGCGCCGGTCCTGGGCCGAGCGCATCACGAGTCGTCCGCGGGGGAGGTCGTGCTGCTGCAGCCAGGCGAGCGTGTCGGCCCGACACGTGGACGGACGTCCGGTCAGGTAGACGACCTCGTGGGCCTGCGCCGCCAAGTGCACCGCTTCCCGCCCCTCGGGCAGCACCGGGTCGTCGACGGCGGCTGCGAAGAACGCGGACCAGTCCTTGGGTCGCTGCGCGAGGTGGTGCAGGCGGTGACGAGTGTCGGCCAGCACGCCGTCGAGGTCGACCACCACGAAGGTCGTCGGCTGACCCGAGTCCGTCACGCCCGGCACGCTAGCCCGTACCCTGCCGCCATGGGTCTCGACCTGGCCGCCGTCGCCGCCGCCCTGCCGCAGATGGTGCCGTTCGTCGCCACGATGGGGCTGGAGTTCGTGGCGCTCGGCGACGACGCAGCGGTCCTGCGACTGCCCGACGAGCCGGCCACCCGCAACCACGTGGGGGGACAGCACGCCGGAGCCGTGTTCACCCTGGGGGAGACCGCCGCAGGTGCCCTGGTACTGCGGCACTTCGGCGAGCACCTCGAGCACGTGACGCCCCTGGCGATGGAAGCCACGATCCAGTACCTGGCGCTGTCCCGGGGCAATGTCACGGCGACCGCCACGATGACGGCGGACCCGGCGGCCGTGCTGGCCGAGCTGGACGCTGGCACCCGACCCGAGTTCGACGTCGACGTGACTTTGCGCTCCGACGGCGTGGACGACCCAGCCGACCCCACCGCGGTCATGACCGTGCGGTGGACGTTGCGCCCCAACCGCTGACTCACCCGACGCCGACTCACCCGACGCCGACTCACCCCAGCGCCGACGCGATCGCGGGGATCCGCGTGAGCAGCTCGGCCAGTGTGCGCTGCGACCGCTGCGGCTCACCCAGGGTGAGCAGCCGGGCCATCCCCGCGTCCCCGGCGGCCACTCCCGCCGCCATGCCGTCGAACATCAGCTGGATCCGGACGGGTACCTGGTCGAGCACGGCATGCGGCTGCACCCCGCCGTACGTCGAAGCGATCAGCTCCAGCCGGTGGGCCGACTCCGCCACGCCGACGTCGCGAGTCAGCGGCACGCAGTTCCAGGCGATGAAGGCGAGCTCGTCCAACGGGGACGACGGGCCGGCGAAGTCCCAGTCGAACACGCCGGTCAGGTCGTCGCCGTCGAAGCAGACGTTGTACGGCGCGATGTCGTTGTGCCCGATCAGGGTCGGGTCGGCACCGGGTACGAACCGCCACGGTCCGTCGTGACGGAAGTCGGCCACGGCCGCGTGGAACCGGCGGGTCCACGCGACGAGCGCCACGAGCTGGGCGTCGGTGAGCACCTCGCGTTCGAAGTCGACGACCTCGCCGGGCAGGAACGTCAGGACCTCGCGGCCCAGCTCGTCGAAACCGAGCACGCCCGGCACGTGCGGCATTCGCTCGCCGGCGTGCGTCAGCAGCGCGTGCACTGCTGACGTCCATGGTCCGGTCGGTCGGCGCACGGTGTCGCCGACGCGCACCGCGCCACCGACGTTCCCGCCCGGGAGGGGGACCTCAGCGTCGGAGGGCATCCGGCGTGGTTTCCCTTCGTGTTGACATAATGTCCATTATCGGCACTTCCCGGAGACGCGGCGTGGAACGTTTCGGCCCGGTCCTCGTCTTGGTGTGGGCCACGGTCTAGGTTCTGCGAGGACGTCCGTCGCCCGCTGAGTATGACCGGAGGCGATCAGGTGGCGACGGTTCGCAGCGGCGTTGCCTCCGGAGACCAAGGTGTGCCCTCGTTGAGCATCCCCAGTGACCTCGACATCGCCCGTGCGTCGACCGTGCGACCCATCGCCGACATCGCCGCGGCGGCCGACCTGCCCCAAGAGTTCCTCGTGCCCTACGGCCGCGACGTCGCCAAGATCGACCTCGCGGCGATCGACGCCCTGGCCGACCGGCCGAAGGCCAAGTACATCCTGGTCACCGCGGTCACTCCGACGCCGCTGGGCGAGGGCAAGACCACCACTTCGGTCGGTCTGGCCCAGGGTCTGGGCCGGATCGGCCGCCGGGCCACGCTGGCCCTGCGCCAGCCGTCGATGGGCCCGACCTTCGGGATCAAGGGCGGGGCCGCCGGCGGCGGCTACAGCCAGGTGATCCCCATGGAGCGGCTCAACCTGCACCTGACCGGCGACTTCCACGCCATCACGGCTGCGCACAACCTGCTCGCCGCGATGCTCGACAACTCCATGTTCCAAGGCAACCCGCTGGGCATCGACATGCCCAGCATCGAGTGGCGCCGGGTCATGGACGTGAACGACCGCGCGCTGCGCAACGTGATCATCGGCCTCGGTGCCAAGCTCGACGGCCTGCCGCGGCAGACCGGGTTCGACATCACGGCGGCGAGCGAGCTGATGGTGCTGCTGGCCCTGGCCACCGACGACCAGGACATGCGGCAGCGCCTGGGCCGCGTCGTGGTGGGCTACAACAAGGACGGTGCCGCCGTCACCGCCGAGGACCTGCACGGCGCCGGGTCGATGGCGGTCCTCCTGCAGGACGCGCTCAAGCCCAACCTCCTGCAGACAATCGAGGGCCAGCCGGTGCTGGTCCACACCGGGCCGTTCGGCAACATCGCGACGGGGAACTCGTCGGTGGTCGCCGACCGGATCGGCATCCACATGGGCGACTACCTGATCACCGAGGCCGGGTTCGGCGCCGACATCGGTGCGGAGAAGTTCTTCGACGTCAAGTGTCGCGTCAGCGGGCTGCAGCCCGACGCAGCGGTGCTGGTCACCACGGTGCGCGCCATGAAGGCGCACTCGGGCAACCACGACATCCGCCCGGGGAAGCCGCTGCCCGAGGCGCTCTTGGCCGAGAACCCCGACGAGGTGGTCGCCGGTGCCGCCAACCTGATGAAGCATCTGGAGAACCTGCGCACGTTCGGGGTCTCCCCCGTGGTCGCGATCAACGCGTTCCCGACCGACCACGACAGTGAGCACGCCGCGATCCGCAAGCTGGCCGAGTCCGTCGGCGCGCGCGTGGCCGTCTGCACGCACTTCGCCGACGGGGGTGCCGGGGCGGTCGACCTGGCCCGCGCCGTCGAGGAGGCTGCGGCTGAGAGCCACGACTTCACCTACCTGTACGACCTGGACCAACCGCTGATCCCCAAGATCGAGACGATCGCGACGTCGATGTACGGGGCCAGCGGCGTCGACGTCTCCTCCACCGCCGCCGCCCAGATCGCCCGCTACGAGAAGCTCGGTTACGGCGGTCTGCCGGTGGTGATCGCCAAGACCCACCTGTCGATCACCAGCGACGCCAAGCTGCTCGGGGCGCCCACGGACTGGGGCCGGATGCCGGTCCGCGAGGTGCGGTTGGCGGCCGGGGCGGGCTACGTGTACGCCATCTGTGGTGATGTGCGCACAATGCCCGGTTTGTCCGGACATCCCGCGGCCGAGCGGATCGACCTGGACGCCCAGGGGCAGATCGTCGGCTTGTCCTGACCGGACCCGCGCGGCGGATTGATTCGGGCCGGTAGGTCGCGGGAACCTGGGGCGGTCGGGGCACGTCGGATTCGTACGAATCCGCTGGCGACGAGGCGGCTCGGGGAATCAAAGTCCCCCCAACCGCGTTGCCGCCACTACCCCACGAACTTCCCCACCCCACCGGCCCACGAGGCCGAGGAAAGGCCCTCATGAGCGAGCGAGCGCTGCGCGGAACCCGCCTGGGCGCGACGAGTTACGAGACCGACGACGGCGTGCTGCCGGCGGCTCGTCGCGACACCACCTACGACTGTCCCGAGGGACACTCGTTCACCATGCCGTTCGCCGAGGAGGCCGACATCCCGGCCACCTGGGAGTGCCGCACGTGCGGGCAGCCGGCGCTGCGCCGCGACGGCGAGCGACCCGAGGAGAAGCCGGTGAAGCCGGCGCGGACCCACTGGGACATGCTCCTGGAGCGCCGGACGATCCCCGAGCTCGAGGAGCTGCTGGCCGAGCGCCTCGACCTCCTGCGCGCCAAGGGTGGCGCCCCCACCCGCAAGAGCGCCAGACGCACCCCTATCGCCCCCGTCGCAGGTCGGGGTCAGGACTCCCCTGGCCCCGGCAGCGACGGGGGCGTTGCGCTGCCCGGGGGCCGCTCCTGGTCCTCGCGGACGACCTGACCGGGGATCACCTCGCCCTGGCCGCTCATCCCCAGCCGACCGGCCATCACGACCCAGCCGTCGGCTCGTCGGGCGACCGCCGTGCCGACCAGGGCCAAGGTGAGCGCCCGCACCGGCGGACTCGTCAGGAGCAGCCCGGCAGCGTCGGAGACGAAGCCAGGGACGAACAGCAGCAGGCCGGCGAGGAAGCGCAGGCCGGTGTCGGCCGTCTCGCCGGCCCTGGGGGCGGGGCCACCCGTGGTCAGGCGCGACCAGGCCCGTCGGGAGTGCCGGCCGGCCGAGCGCAGCACCACGATGCCGAGCAGCGACACGAGCAGCTGGGCCAGGATCACCGGTCCCCAGCCGTAGGCGTGGGCCAGTTCGACGGCCACCGCGATCTCGACCACCGGCCAGACGACGACGGCGAAGAACACGCTGAGCCTCATCGACGCGCCCTTCGGGCCGGCCGGAGCCCTCGACCGAACCGTTGTCGGATCCCCCAGGTCGTCACCTGCGCCATGGCCTCCGCGACGATGGCCCGACTCATCTTGCTCTCGCCGAACTCCCGCTCGACGAACGTGATCGGGACCTCGACCACCCGAAAGCCCGCAGCGATGGCCCTGCGGGTCAGGTCCACCTGGAAGCAGTAGCCCTGGGAGTCGACCGACGCGAGGTCGACGGCCCGCAGGACGTCGGCGCGGTAGGCGCGGAACCCGGCCGTGGCGTCGCGGACCGGCATCCCCAGCATCAGTCGGATGTACGCGTTCCCACCCCGGGAGAGGGCTTCGCGGCTGCGCGGCCAGTTGACCACCTGACCCCCAGGCACCCAGCGGGAGCCGATCACGCAGTCGGCGCCTGGGAGGGCCGCCAGCAGGAGGGGCAGATCCTGCGGCCGGTGCGAACCGTCGGCATCCATCTCGACCAGCACGTCGAAGCCGCGCTCCAGTCCCCACGCGAAGCCGGCCAGGTAGGCGACCCCCAGACCCTGCTTGCCCGGCCGGTGCAGCACGTCGACCGACGAGTCGTCGGCGGCGAGGGCGTCGGCGATCCGGCCGGTTCCGTCGGGGCTGTTGTCGTCGACCACCAGGACGTGTGCCTCGGGCACGGCCGCCCGAAGTGCGGGCAGGGTGGTCGGCAGGGTCTGGCGCTCGTCGTAGGTGGGGATCACGACCAGCACGCGCGGACGGTCCGGGGCGTTATCGGTCAACGGCGGCGGGCTCCTCGGCCGAGTGGGTCTGGCGGCGCCGGGATCGCGCCAGGGCCACGACCAACGCGGCCCCCCCGACCATAACCAGAACCAGCTCGGGCACCGAACCGACCCGATCGGCCAGGGTCAGCGCCGTCCGGCGGGGCATGGGCTCGACGAGCGCCTGCTGCACGAACTCCGGGGTCTGGGCCGTGACGGTGCCGTCGGGCTGGATGAAGCCGCTGATCCCGCTGGTCGCCGCCACCGCGACCGCGCGGCCGTGCTCGACCGCACGCAGCTGGGTGACCGCGAACTGCTGCTCGACCTGGCCGGTGTGGCCGTAGGTCGCGTTGTTCGTCTGGACGGTGATCAGCTCGCCGCCGCCGGTGACCACGTCGCGGACGACGTCGTCGTAGGCCACCTCGAAGCAGATGACGTCGCCGACCGTCGTCCCGTTCAGGTCGAGGACCCCGGGGTCGCTGCCGGCGAGGAAGTCCTTGGGGACGCGCGACAGCCTGGACACGAAACGCTCCAGCAGGCCGCGGAACGGCACGAACTCGCCGAACGGCACCGGGTGGCGCTTCACGTACACCTGCCCGGGACCGGTCGTCGGATCCCAGACGACGCCGGTGTTCATGACGTGGGTCCCGTCCGGGGACGGACTCACGATGCCCACCAGGATGGGTACCCCGATCGCCCGGGCGGCCACGTCGATCGCCTCCTTGGCCTGGGGGTCGGTGGCCGGGTCGACGTCGGAGGAGTTCTCGGGCCAGATCACGAAGTCCGGCTGGGCCACAGTTCCCTTCGCGACCTGCGCGGCCAGCTTCAGGGTTGCCGACACGTGGTTGTCGAGCACCGCTCGGGCCTGGCCGAACGCGTCCATGCCGGTGCGGGGCACGTTCCCCTGCACCACGGCGACCACGACGGGGTCGCCGGCCGTCGGGCGCGGCACGAAAGCGCCCACGGCCGCCACGGTGATCGCGCCCGCCGTCGCGAGCAGCGCCCACCACGGGCGTCGCCACGAGACGACGGCCCAGGCGAGCAGGCCCGCGCTCAGGGCGACGGCGAACGTGACCAGAGGTGCGCCGCCGACGGCAGCCAGTCCGGTGAACGTCGTGTCCGGGTTGGCGAAGGCCAGCCGACCCCACGGGAAGCCGCCGAACGGCAACCGGTCGCGAAGCGCCTCGTCGAGCACCCAGGCTGTAGCACTCCACAGCGGCCAGCCCGGCAGCCGGCAGACCAGCGTGAGCACGGCACCCAGCCCGGCCACCCACGCCGCGCACTCCACGGACAGCAGGATCCAGGCGTCGAGCCCGATCACCCGCATCCACGGCAGCAGACCGAGGAAGAACGCCAGGCCATACACCAGCCCGACCAGAGTGCCGACGCGCACCCGGACACCGCGGCACAGCAGGACGAGGGCGGCCACCGACGGGACGGCGAGCGGCCACAGGTCGTACGGGGGGAAGGCGAGCACCAGGACCGCGCCGGCAACGGCCGCAGCGACGACGCGCCGAAGGGCCGAGGGACTGGGGGGTTCAGCCACCTGCAGGGGGGACCACGATCGTCCCCGTGGCCGTGGTGGTGACGATCGGCGGGTCGAGCACCTCCGCGCTCGACTCCCCCAGATCGGGGCGGCCGCGGCAGACCACGCGCGCCTCGAACCGCATCCGGCGGCTGCGGGTGCCGACCCGTTCGACCACGGCCTCGACCTCCAGCACGTCGCCGGCGCGTACGGGTGCCAGGAACTGGACGTCGTCGTAGGACGCGAACAGCCCCTCGTCTGCGTCGGTGCGGATGCAGGCCTCGGTGGCGACGTCGCCGAACAGGGCCAGCGTGTATGCGCCGTCCACGAGGTTGCCGGCGTAGTGCGCGTGCGAGGAGGGGACGTACCTGCGGTGGATCACGGTGAGTCCCTCGCGGGGGTCGCTCATGACGGCGCCTCTCCAGGAGTCGGGCACAGCTCGTGCACGAGGTAGCTGGCCACCTCGCCGGGTGTCGTGCCCTTCCCGAAGATCCGGTCGACGCCGAGCTTGGTCGTCAAGGACTCGTCCATGCGCGGACCACCGACGATCAACAGTGGCTTCTGGCCCTTCGGGTAGGCCTCGCGGAAAGCCGCCGACATCTGCGTCACGTTGTGGATGTGCGCGTCCTTCTGGGTGACCACCTGCGAGACGAGCACGGCGTCGGCGTGATGCTCGATGGCGGCCGCGACGAGGTCGGGGATGGCCATCTGGGCACCGAGGTTGGCCACGTCGAACCCGCCGTACGCCTCCAGCCCCTTCTCCCCCGCCCAGCCCTTGATGTTCAAGATGGCGTCGATTCCCACGGTGTGCGCGTCGGTCCCGATGCACGCACCGACCACGACGAGCGACCGACGAAGCACGGCCTTGATCCGCGCGTTGCACTCCTTGGGGCTCAACAGCGCGAACTCTCGTTCGACGACGTGGACCTTGCCGACATCGACGAGGTGGTTGACCCGCCCGTAGACGACGAAGAACGTGAAGTGCGGACCCATGGGCTTGGCGTGCACCACCATGGCCGGTTCCAGACCCATCTTCGCGGCCAGCTGCAGTGCGGCGCCCTCGGCCCGCTTGTCGTGGCCGATCGGCAGCGTGAATGACAGCTGCACGGCTCCGTCGCCGGTGGTGTCGCCGTACGGGCGGATGATCCGTTTGGGGTCGGGCTCGAGATCGGTGTGGTGCGCCGGGTGCATCGCTGACGCGTACTCGGAGTTCATCGCGCGCTCCGTGCGTCGAACCCGGCGTCGAGCAGCTCCGAGGCCGGGTTGTAGTAGTCACGCGCGCGGCGGACGACGCCGTCCAGGCCACGCCCGGCGTCCGCAGGGCGCTTCATGAGGCCGAAGGTACCGTCGCCGATCGCGTTGAGCAGGCCGTCGTCGACGATGTCGTCGAGCAGCTCGACCGCCTCGGCGAGCACTCGGTGCGCCCGCTGCACGATGAAGCCGTCGCGGGCCGGAACGAAGTCCTCGTGCAGGTCACCGACCGCATTGAAGACGTAGCGCACGTTCTGCAGCGCCAGGTCCCGGTCGGACAACCACGGGGTGTGCACGGCCTCGGTCATCATCCCGACGAGCAGGATTCCCTGCTGGGTCAGTGCACCGATCAGGTTGAAGAACCCGTCGAGCAAGAACCCGCGGAAGACGTCACCGGTCATGTGCTTGGTCGGCGGCATCCACTTCAGCGGAGCGTTCGGGAACAGCTCGCGGGCGAGCAGTGCATGCGCCAGCTCCATGCGGAACGAGTCCGGGACGTCGGGGTTGATCTCGAATGCGTGACCCAGACCCAGCTGCCAGTCCTCGAGCCCGGCCTCCCGGCCGAAGAACTCGTTGAGCAGCTGGCTGACGGTGACGGTGTGGGCGGCCTCGATGGCGTCGGCCGTGGTGAGGTAGTTGTCCTCGCCGGTGTTGATGATGATGCCGGCGCGGGCGTGGATCTGGCGGCTGAACCGCTGGTCCACGAAGGTTCGGATCGGGTTGATGTCGCGGAACAGGATCCCGTACATCGAGTCGTTGAGCATCATGTCGAGCCGCTCGAGCCCGGCCAAGGTCGCGATCTCGGGCATGCACAGACCCGACGCGTAGTTCGTGAGCCGCACGTAGCGGCCAAGCTCGTGTGAGACCTCGTCGAGCGCCGCGCGCATCAGCCGGAAGTTCTCCTGCGTCGCATAGGTTCCGGCGTAGCCCTCCCGGGTCGCGCCCTCGGGGACGAAGTCGATCAGCGACTGTCCCGTGGAGCGGATCACGGCGACGACGTCGGCACCTTCGCGGGCAGCGGCCTGCGCCTGCGGGATGTCCTCGTAGATGTCGCCGGTGGCGACGATCAGGTACACCCATGGCTTGGGCGGGTCCCCGTACTTGCCCACGAGGCGCTCGCGCTCCCGCCGGTTGCGGTCGATGCGGGCCATGCCTCGACCGACCTGCTTGCGGGCCGCGGTGGTTGCGGCGGCCGCGGCCCGACCCTCTGGGTGCCTGAAGGTCACCGAGCCCGCAGCCGCCTTCTGCGCCAGCGATGTGAGGTCGGCGTGCTCACCGGAGCGCAGTGCGTGCCACACCGGCAGTGCGACGCCGTGCTCCAGCCCCACCTGGTCGCGCACCTCGTCGACGAGATGGTTCACCCACGGCTCGCCGTCCGGATCGGCCCCGGTGATTCCGCCCAGCCGCAGCACCGCCCGCTCGACCGAGACGGTGGTGTGCGACGTGGCCAGCTTCACGATCGGCCGGCCGGCCTTGCGGGCCAGGCTGCGAGCGTGACGGACGGTCGCGCCGTCCAGATGCAGCTTCGTCGTTCTGCGAGAGCTCACCGGTTCACTTCCTCATGGCGGTTCCCCTGCTGGGAGTACACCGTCTGACCTTCGACGACGGTGCGCAAGCACGTGGGCAGCCGGACGCCGGGGGTCACGTCGGGCAGGCCCCGGTGTCCGGCGGGGTGATCGGTGTCCCACACCGCGAACGTGGCCGGGGCACCGACGGCGATGACGCCGGCGACGTCGTCTCCCGCGGCTCGCCAGCCACCCCGGGTGTGTGCCTGGAACGCCTCGTCGACCGACAACCGGTGCTCGGGCACGTGGTGGTGGGTGGCGGCCTGGATGGCCGACCACGGGCCCATCGCGGTCACCGGTGCGTCGGAGCCGAGCGCCAACGCGACACCGGCGTGGAGCATGGTGCCGAGCGGGTTCAGCCGACCAGCGCGCTCGGGGCCGAGCCGCTCCGCGTACATCCCCGACGGTCCACCCCACAGCGCGTCGAACAGCGGCTGGACACTGGCGTACACGCCGAGGCGAGCCATGACCTCGATGCCGGTCGCCCCCGGCAGCTCGATGTGCTCGAGGCGGTGGCGGGCGGCGCGCATCGCGTCCACGCCGACCAGGGCAGCTGCCTGCTCGAGCCCGTCGACGACGCAGCGGGTGGCCGCGTCGCCGATCACGTGGAAGCCGGCCTGCAGGCCGGCCCGGGTGCAGGCGACCACGTGGTCGCGGATCTGCTCGGTGGTCAGGTACTGCGCACCGCAGGTGTCCGCGTCGGCGTACGGCGCGCACAGATGCGCCGTCCGTGAGCCGATCGCCCCGTCGACGAACAGGTCGCCAGCCGCACCACGGGCCCCCATCGAGCGGGCCTGCGCGATGCCGTCGAGATCGGGGCCGGCAAGGACCCCCCAGTAGCCGAGGATCGTGGGGCCGGGCTCGTCGCGTCCCTGGCGCAGGACGGCAGCGAAGTCGTCGGCCCCGTTGATGTCGGGCCCGCCGAGCTCGTGGAAGGAGCCGATTCCCAGCGATGCGGCGTGGTGGCGCAGCGCTCGGCGCGCATCGGCCGCCTGGCCCGGTGTCACCGCTTCGAACGCTGCCGCGCGGACCGGGTGGTGGGACTCCTGGCGCAACCAGCCGTCGGGGTCGAAGCCCGGTGCGTCTGCGGCCTCCGGGACGGCGGCGAGCAGGGCCGACGAGGCGACGCAGGAGTGCACGTCGATCCGCGACAGGTACACCACTGCGCCGAACGACGCCCGGTCCAACTCCTGGCGGGTCGGGGGCCGACGCTCCGGCCAAGCCGTCTCGTCCCACCCGTGACCGAGCAGGACCGCGCCCCGGTTCGCCCGGGCCGCCGCCGCGACTCGATCGAGCGTCTCCCCCAGCGACTGGGTGCCCGCAAGGTCGAGACCGGTGAGGGCCAGCCCGGCTGCCGTGGTGTGGACGTGGGCGTCCACGAAGGCGGGGGTGACCAGCGCGTCGTGGAGCTCGACCACCTCGTCGGCCTCGAAGCGCTGGACATCGGCACCGGCTGCGGCTCCGACCCAGGCGATCGTGCGGTCGCGGACGAGCAGTGCGGTGGCGTCCGGGGCCGAGGGCGCGAGCACGTCGCCACCCACGAACAACGTGGCGGTCATGCAGCGCCTTCGTGCGCCAGGCGTCGCTCGAACAGGGTGCGGACCCCGGGCTCGGTCCGCAGCAGGTCGAACGCGGCGTCCGCGTGGCCCGGTGTGTAGCCGTTCCCGACGATCATCGTGACGTCGGCGGCCAGGCCCTCGGCCCCCAGCGCAGCGGCTGTGAAGGACGTGGCCATGGAGAAGAAGATCACGGTTCCGCCGTCGGGGTTCGTGGCCAGGATCGCCCCGTGCTCGCAGCCAGGGACGTCGACGCACACCACCGTGATGTCGGCGGGCACGCCGAGCGTGTCCTGCACGGCACTCGACAAGGCGACGGGGTCGCGTGCGTCGGCCACGGCGACCTCGTCGGCAAGGGCCACGTCGGCCAGCAGCTCGGCCTCGGCCGGGAACGGGACGATGCCGACTGTGCGCGTGGCGCCGGCCCGGCGGGCCGCGGCCAGCGACAGCGACCCGCTCTTGCCCGCGCCACCGACCACGGCAACGGTCGGCGGCCGTCCGTCGGCCACGTAGCGCGCCACCACGCGGGCGGTGAGCGCCGGCGCGCCGGCCACGTCCATGACGGCCATCGACAGCTCGGGTGGCAGGTCGTCGGGCACGGTCGCGGCGATCGTCCGGCCGAACAAGATGGCGGTGCCGTCGCACGGAACCTGCTCGCTGCGGCCGTCCCAGTCGCGCAGTCCGTCGGTGATCCGCAGGGGGGTCAGGCTCAGCGACACCAGCGTCGTGATCCGGTCCCCCGGCGCGACGTCGAGCGTCGCCCGCGGCCCCACCTCCTCGACCGTTCCCACGAGCATGCCGCCGGAACCGGTGACCGGGTTCTGCATCTTGCCGCGATCCTCGACGATCGCCAGGACCTCGGCCCGGATGGCGTCGCCGTCGCCGTGGTGCTTCTCACTGAGCTGCCGGAAGCTGGCGGCATCGAGGTTGAGCCGCTCGACCCGCACCCGGATCTCGTCGGGCCACAGCTCCGGCGTGGCGTCGAGCCGCAGGGCCGCCTGAGGCAGCACTCCGGTCGGCTCGAGCACACGGTGCAGGCCGACCGGAGACGAGGGAGTGGCGCGGGTCACGCGGGTGATCCTCTCAGGTGCTCGTGCGGGCCGGACAGGAGATCGTCCGGTTGATCGTTGCTCTGACCGTAACTTCTTCGTACTCTCCGGTCATGAGCACCCACGCGCTGCCCCAGCCGTACGAGTATCGCTACCGCCCCATCGTCGAGCCGGACTGGACCCGGTTCCCCGCCTGGGCGGCGGTCACGGCGGCGGAGTGGGAGGACGCGCAGTGGCAGCGGGCCCACTGCGTCAAGAACGTCAAGCAGCTGCGGGCGGTGGTGGGGGACCTGCTCGAGGAGCGGTTCTACGCCGACCTGGAGCGCGACCAGGCCGAGCGGGCCACGATGGCCATGCTCTTGCCGCCGCAGATGCTCAACACCATGGCGCCCACCTCCCACGAGGCGGGAGGTCCGACGCCGGCGCAGTTCACCGACGCGTTCTACTCCGATCCGGTTCGTCGCTACATGCTCCCGGTGTTCTCCGACCGGCGCCACGACTGGCCGTCGCACCCGTACGCCACCCGCGACTCGTTGCACGAGCACGACATGTGGCAGTCGGAGGGCCTCACCCACCGGTATCCGACCAAGGTGCTCGCCGAGGTGCTCTCGACCTGTCCGCAGTACTGCGGACACTGCACGCGCATGGACCTGGTCGGTACGTCGACCGCGACCATCGAGAAGATGAAGTTCGGTCTGAAGCCGGCGGACCGGCTCGACGGCATGATCGCCTACCTGCAGCGCACGCCGCAGGTGCGCGACGTCGTCATCTCCGGCGGCGACGTGGCCAACATGCCGTGGAAGAACGTCGAGGGCTTCGTCGGCCGAGTGCTCGACGTCGAGAACATCCGAGACATCCGGTTGGCGACCAAGGCATTGATGGGCCTTCCGCAGCACTGGCTGCAGCCCGACGTGGTGGAAGGCGTGCAGCGGCTCACCGACAAGGCGACGAGTCGCGGAGTACAGATCGCGATCCACACGCACGTGAACCATGCGAACTCCGTGACGCCGTTGGTGGCCCGAGCGACGCGGGCGATGCTCGATGCGGGCGTGCGCGACGTGCGCAACCAGGGTGTGCTCATGGGCGGGGTCAACGACTCCGTCGACCAGCTTCTCGACCTGTGCTTCGCACTGCTCGACGGCGCCAGCATCATGCCGTACTACTTCTACATGATGGACATGATCCCGTTCGCCGAGCACTGGCGGGTCTCGCTGGGCCAGGCGCAGCAGCTGCAGCACGGGATCATGGGATACCTCCCCGGCTTCGCCACCCCGCGCGTCACGTGTGACGTGCCGTTCGTCGGCAAGCGCTGGGTCGACCAGGTGGACGAGTACGACGACGTGCTCGGCATGTCGTACTGGTCGAAGAACTACCGCACGAGTGTCGAGCGCGACGACCCGGCCGCGGTCGACCGCAAGTACGTGTACTACGACCCGATCCACACGCTGCCGGCCGAGGGTCAGGCGTGGTGGCGTGAGCACGGCCACACCGAGGGCCTCATCACCGACGAGGCGATGGCTGCGGCCGCGTCGTCGCGGGCGGCAGCCGCTGCCGAGCTGGCCTCCACCAGCTGAGGACGAGGTTCGCCCGGCCGTTCAGGGGGCCAGGCTGCCCGGTCGGTTCTCGTAGGGCGTGCTGAGCACCACCGTCGTGCGGGTGGCCACGTGCGCCGTGCCGCGGATCTGCGCCAGCAGCGCCTCGAGGGCCAGTGGCGTGGCGACGCGCACCTTGAGCAGGTAGTTCTGGTCGCCGGCCACGCTGTGGCAGGCCTCGATCGCACGGATCCCGGCCAACCGCTCCGGCAAGTCGTCCGGGTCGGCCTGGTCCAGCGGGGTGATCGAGACGAACGCGGTGAGCGACAGCCCGACGGCGTCGGCGTCGATCACGGCCGAGTAGCCACGGATCACGCCACGCTCCTCCAGTCGTCTCACCCGCTGGTGGGCCGCCGAGGTACTCAGACCGGTCTGCTTGGCGAGGTCGGTGAAGCTCAGGCGGCCGTCCGCCGCCAGCAGCTGAAGGATCTGCAGGTCGAGTGCGTCGAGGTCGGCCACGGCTCGTGACCCTACTGACCGCGAGCCAGGTGTCGCCCGATCACCACGCGCTGGATCTGGTTGGTCCCTTCGACGATCTGCAGGACTTTCGCCTCCCGGAAGAAGCGCTCGACGGGGAAGTCCCTGACGTAGCCGGATCCCCCGAGCACCTGGACCGCATCGGTGGTCACCTTCATCGCCATGTCGGTAGCGAACAGCTTGGCCATGGCGGCGGGGACGCTGAACGGCTGACCGGCGTCGCGGCGTCGGGCGGCCGCAAGGTACAGCGCCCGCGCGGCCTCGATCTGGGTGGCCGCGTCGGCCAGCATGAACTGCAGACCCTGGAACTCCGCCACCGGACGGCCGAACTGCTGGCGTTCGCGGGCGTATCCCACCGCTGCGTCCAGCGCGGCCTGGGCCAGTCCGACCGCGCACGCGGCGATGCCCAGCCGTCCTGCGTCCAGGGCCGCCATGGCGATGGTGAACCCCTGCCCTTCGTCGCCGATCAGCCGGTCGACGTCGACCCGGGCCGACTCCAACCGGATCTGTGCGGTGGGTGACGACCAGGCGCCCATCTTGCGTTCCGGCGGCGCCGCCGACAGACCAGGAGTCGAGGCGTCGGCGAGCAGGCACGACACGCCGCGGGCACCGTCGTCGGAGGTACGAACCATGAGGTTGTAGAAGTCAGCCACTCCCCCATGGGTGATCCAGGCCTTGGTGCCGTCCACGACGTACTGGTCGCCGTCGCGAACCGCTCGCGTCTGCAGCGCCGCGGCGTCCGAGCCGGACTGTGGCTCGGACAAGCAGTAGGCACCGATCAGCTCACCACCGAGCAGGTCGGGCAGCCAGCGCTTGCGTTGCTCGTCGGAGCCGTAGGCGGCCAGCGGGAAGCAGGACAGTGAGTGGACGCTGACGCCGATGGCCACGGCGAGCCAGGAGCCGGCGATCTCCTCGAGCACCTGGAGGTAGTCGGCGTAGGGCAGGCCCCCGCCGCCGTGCTCCTCGGCGAAGGGCAGGCCCAGCAGCCCGGCCCGCCCCAGGGTGCGGTAGACCTCGGCCGGGAACTCGTGCCGCTCCTCGAAGCCCTCGACCTGTGGCGCCAGCGTGTCGGCGGCGATCTCGCGCACGAGCCCGAGCAGGTCCGGGCCGACGTCTGAGGTGAACGTTCGCTCGACGGGCATGCTGTCCTCCGGTTCGGTCAGTCCACGACGACGAGGGAGCGCGGCGCGCGGTTGAGCGACTCGACGCCGTCGTCGGTGACCACGACGATGTCCTCGATCCGTGCCCCGTGCCGGCCCGGGAGATAGATGCCCGGCTCGACACTGAACACCATGCCCGGGCGTAGCGACTCGCGGTTCCCGGCGACGATGTACGGCTCCTCGTGGGTCTCCAGCCCGATGCCGTGCCCGGTGCGATGGATGAACTGCTCGCCATAGCCGGCCGCAGCGATCAGGTCGCGGGCCGCCGCATCGACCGACTCGGCAGCCACACCTGGCCGCACGTGCGCGACGGCCCTCGCCTGAGCGTCCTGGAGCACCGAGTAGTAGGCCAGGAACTCGTCGTCGGGCTGCCCGACGCTGTACATGCGGGTCTCGTCGGAGCAGTAGCCACTGGGCATCGTGCCCCCGATGTCCACGACCACTGGGTCACCGTCGAGCAGCTCGCGGTCGGACACTTCGTGGTGCGGGCTCGCGGCGTTGGGGCCGGAGGCGACGATCACGAAGTCGACGCTCACGTGTCCCTCGCCGAGGATCATCTCCGCGATGTGCCGGCCCACCTCCTGCTCGGTGGTGCCGGGACGCAGGAACTGCGGCACACGGGCGTGGACGCGGTCGATCGCCCAGGCTGCCTGGCGCAGCGCCTCGATCTCGCCCGGCTCCTTGACCATGCGCAGCTCGCGAAGCACGTCGCCGGCAAGCGTCTGTCTGGCCCCCGGCATGGCGGCGCGCAGGTTCAGCACCTTCTGCGCCCACATCGTGTTGTCCAGAGCCACGATCCCGCCGTCGGTCACCGGACCGGGCAGCAAGGACGCCACGAGCGCGTAGGGGTCGTCGGTCTCGACCCAGCCCACCACGTCGATGCCCAGGTCTCCCACCGGAGACGCCATGGCTGCGGGCACCTCGAGCGCAGGCGCGACCAGCACCGGGTCGGCCGCCGCCGGCACGATCAGACAGGTGAGCCGCTCCAGCGGGATGGCGTCGTAGCCGGTGAGGTAGCGCAGGTCCGGCCCCGGCGAGATGAGCAGGGCGTCCACGTCGGCCGCGGCGGCGGCGGACTGCGCGCGACCGAGGCGGTCAGACGAGGCGATGACGGTCACGTCGCCACTTTAGGCGCGGGCCGACCGGATCGGGTTCTGGGTGCCCGCGTGGTCGGGGACGCCCACTGTTCCAAGCCAGTCACCTGACAGCCGGGGGACCCGCTCTGGGTCGCGTCCTCGGCTCTTGAGTCAAGACACGTGGTGGGTCGAGTCGTGCTCGGCCGTCGTGGTGGAGGATGCGTCCGATCGAGTTGCCGACGCAGGACGACCGGGTGCGGACATCAAGGATGTATGAGGGCTGACGGCGAGGCTGAGGACTGGCGACGCGTTCTCACTGGGGAGGGCGAGGCTTTCGGGCGCTTGTTCGATGCCCATCACCAGCGGGTGTATCGACATGCCCTGCGTCTGGTGAGCAGCACCCACGATGCCGAAGACATCACCGCGGGCGCCTTCCTGGAGCTGTGGCGGCGTCGCGACAAGGTCCGGGTGGTCGATGGATCGGTCGTGCCCTGGCTGTTGGTCACGACCACCAATCTGGCCCTGAACCGGCGTCGGAGCTTGCGACGGCATCGGGCGTTCCTGGCGCGGTTGCCTCGGCAGGAGCCGCTGGTCCCGGATGCGGGCAGCGTCGCGCTGTCCCGAGCCGACCTCGACGTCGATCCACGCCTGATCGACGCCATCCGGGAACTCGGAGCCACCGACCAGCAGCTGGTGGTCCTGGTCGCACTGGAGGGGTATCAACTTCGTGAAGCGGCAACCGCGATCGGGCTGTCCCCGGAAGCGGCCCGGTCCCGTTGGCAGCGGATCCGCCGTCGGCTCGCCGGATCGGTGACCCCGGAGACCCTCGCCCTCGCCGCCGAGCACTGACCAGGAGACGACCATGAACCAGACCCTTGACCCGGTGTTCGCCTCAGGCCTGCGCCGCGAGCTCGTCGCCCAGGTGTCGGCCCCGACGCATCGCGTGCGACGTCGCGCACTGGTTGTCGGCGTCGGCGTGATGGGTGTTCTGACCCTCGGCGGAGTTGCGGCGGTCGCCGGATCCCAGCCCCCCGGGGTCGGCGTCACCCAGCCGCTCGCACCACCGGTCGTGGTCAACTCCGTCGGCCCGGCCAACGTCGTGCTCCCCCCGGTGCCGCAAGGTGCGCTGTACGTGAGACTCGAGCTGACCTGCTACGACGGACTGAAGTGCAACACCCCAGGCGGCGGCGCGACCAGGGACGCCGACACCGGGATTCCGATGGTGCAACGCGACGACATTCCGTTGACCGACGCGCATGACCCCAGAGACGCCCAACGGATCCCCCCGTACGACCCGGCCGTCGGTGTCCACATCGACGTCAACCCAGGAACCCACTGGCGGCTCTACGCGGTCTACACCGACCAGTTCCTCCCCGGACCGGCCACCGCCGGCGACGGCCGAACTGTCGGCATCCCCGCCATGATCCCGCCCGACCTGGTGCCGATGGTCGCCACCAACGGCCGCAACGGGTACGTGGACTACCGCCTGCTGACCGACGCCGGCCACCCGACACTGACTGCCGACGGCACCAGCCAGCCATCCGTCCCGGTGTACGACGTCGACGGCACGACCGTGATCGGCTACGCCGACGTCAGCAAACCCCTCCACTGAACCCGGAAGTCAACCGATGGCGGCTCGTCATTGGTTCTGGGGCATAGTTCTGGCATGGCGGAGTTGAACCCGGCTGGACGACAAGTGGTCGAGTCCGGCGCATTGGCGCACATGGTGACCATCAATGACGACGGCTCACCACAGGTCAGCGTGGTGTGGGTTGGTCTGGACGGTGGTGAGCTGGTTTCGGCTCACCTGGACGGACGGCAGCGCAAGTTGCACAACCTGCGCCGTGACCCACGGGTGACGGTCTCGTTCGAAGGGCCAGGAGCGAACGCGATCGGCATGCGGAACTACCTGGTGATCCACGGTTTAGCCAGGATCACCGAGGGCGGCGCTCCGGAGCTGCTTCACCGACTGGCGCAGACCTACATCGGACCCGGCACGGTCTTCCCGCCGATGCCCGATCCGCCGGCGGGTTTCATCTCGCACATCACCATCAGCCGCATCGCAGGCAGCGGCCCGTGGGTCGAGCCGACGGGCTAGGAGTCGTCATGTCCACCGCAGTGGTGACCGGGGCGTCCTCGGGGATCGGGCGTGCGTACGCGCAGCGACTGGCCGCCGACGGTCATGACCTGGTACTGGTCGCCCGACGCCGGAACCGGCTTGTCGAACTCGCCAAAGCGTTGGAAGCAGAGCACGGGACGTTCGTCGAGCCGGTGACCACCAACCTGGCCGACCCCGACGCGGTCGCCGCACTGGCCGATCGCCTGTCGAGCTCCCCACCGGACCTGCTGGTCAACAACGCCGGGCTGGCCCACTACATGCCGTTTGCCGAACTGCCACCAGAGCAGGCCCGGGAGCTGATCGACGTCAACGTCACCGCCCCGGTGTTGCTGGCCCGCGCCGCTCTGCCCGGCATGCTGGCGCGGAACTCTGGCGCGATCATCAACATCGCGTCGCTGTTGGCGTTCAGCGGAGCTGCGACCGGACCGACCTTGCCGCAACGTGCGGTGTATGCGGCCACCAAAGCCTTCCTGGTCACCCACACCCAAGTGCTGGCCGCCGAGGTGGTCGGCACCGCAGTGCGGGTGCAGGTGGTGTGTCCCGGGGTGGTTCGCACCGAGTTTCACTCCCGACAGGGCCTCGACCTCAGCGCCGTCCCACGAATGGAACCGGATCGGGTCGTCCGCGCCAGCCTGAACGATCTCGCACGCGGCACCGTGGTCTGCATCCCGGGCCTGCCCGATGAATCCGCCGTGGCCCAATGGGACGAAGCCTCCCTCGCCCTGACCGCCTGGGCTCGGGCCACCGAGTTGCCCGACCGCTACTCGATGTAGACCATCACGACTCGGCCTCGATCGAGTTGACGGTCTGGCGGGATGCCACCGGGCACGAAGCAGTCGGCCGGCCGGCGGAACTCAGCGGACGTAGCCTGGTCGAATGGCACCCACCGTGACGATGCTGGCGGAGTGTCTCTCCTTGGCGGAGGCTGTGGCCGAGATGAGGTGGCGCGAGTGGGGGCATCCTCCGGAGCCGGAGGATCGGACTTGGTGGCTCGAGACCACAATCCGCGAGGCCGGGAAAGAGACGCTGCCGGTGACGTTCGTCGCGCACGACCCGGCCGATGGGGTTCTGGGTGCGGTCGGCCTGGACACCTACGACCTCGACGAGCGGCAGGACACCAGCCCCTGGGTCACGGGCATGATCGTCCGACGGGATCGCCGGCGGGCGGGGGTGGGGCAGACGCTGATGCGGCACCTGGAGCGGTGGGCTGCCGAACATCGAATCGCCGAAGCCTGGGTCGGCACAGACCTTGCGCTCGAGTTCTACCAGCGGTGCGGATGGACCGTGGAAGAAGCGTTCACCAGGAGCAGCGGCCAGCACATGGCTGTCCTCCACAAGAAGCTTCTGTAGTCCGCGGCCCGCCCTGGCTGCGCTTCGGTGAGGTCACCGTGTTCAGCCTCGCGCACCTCGTCTGCCTGAGGCAGCCGTGGGGAACGGTCGCGCAAGTCGTCGAGCAGTTGGCCCCTTCATGGGCTTCATCGTGCCGGAGGTCTGCCCGCGTCTCCTTGACGGAGTCCTTCGTCAGCAGCGGCACACGCAGAGCGGCGGCCAGCGGGACAGCCAGGGTGGACTTCCCAGAACCTGGCGGTCCGTTGACGATGATCGCGTTCCGCACCCCGACATCCTGCCGGATCAGCCGCTGCGGGCGACCCACACGGTGCGGTCACGCATGCAAGGATTCCCGGAACGGGGATTGCCCGATCCGGGAAGGGCCGACATGCCTGGACATTCGTGGTTGCGGGTGCGGCGGAGCTGGCTGCTCCCGGTCTTGATGACCACATTGCTTCTCGTGGCCATGACCGGCGGTGCAGCTGCAGCCATCGAGACGGACACGGTCCACTCCTATTGGCGCGGTGTGTGGTGGTCGATCAGCCTGATCACCACAGTCGGCTTCATTGGTGAGCCTCCACGAACCGGGGCCGGGGCCGTGCTTTCCGTGGCGTTGATGGTCGGCGGCTTCCTGTTGCTGGCCATGGTCAGCGCTTCCTTGGCAGCACTGTTCGTGCGCGACGAGGAACTCCCCCGAGATGCGCGCGAGGAGAAGGTCGAGGAGCTGATGCTCGCGTCCTTGCACAGGCTTGAAGCCCGCTTGGCGTCCGTTGAGACCCAACTGTCAGAGCGTCCGACACACTCGTCAGTCCGTGCCGCCAGCACACCAGGTGCGTGCGGATCCCACCCCGACGAGATTGCCGACCACCAGGCCGGGTTCCGTGACGACGGCTGATCTGCGTCAGTCCAGACAGAACTCGTTCCCCTCGGGGTCGGTCATCACGATGAAGCCGGCGCTCATCGGCGGAGCAGGCTCGTCGCGACGCACCCTTGTCGCCCCCAGCGCGACGAGTCGGTCGCACTCGACCTCCAGCGCAGCCATCCGCTCCTCCCCCTGAAGTCCGGGAGCCGCACGGACGTCGAGATGGACGCGGTTCTTGGCGAGCTTGTCCTCTGGCACCCGCTGGAAGAACAATCGTGGACCGGCCCCGTCCGGGTCCTCGATGGCCGACCGTGCGTTGCGCTGCTCCTCCGGTACGCCGACCCTGGCGAGGAACTGGTCCCACGCCGCCAGAGGGTCCGCGTCCTCGGGCAGGTCGATCCCGGGTGGCCCTGGGTGGACGTAGCCCAGGACATCGCGCCAGAAGGACGACAGCGCTCGCGGATCGTGGGCGTCGAAGGTGACCTGAATGCGACGGCTCATGCCAGCGATGGTGCCGGTTCGCCCGTCGAGACGCGATCCGGTAGGGCACGTGGCGCCCTCGGGGTCATGCTTGCGCGGCCCGCCTCAGCACCGAGGCGACGCCGTGCACGTCCTCCAGTTCTCCACTGGCGACCGCCATCACGAGGTCGAACGCTTCGTCGTTGGTCAGCGTGAGACGGATCCCGTTCAAGCCGTAGAACGCGAGGACGGCGGCCAAGGCCAGGCGCTTGTTGCCATCCACCAGGCCGTGGTTGCGGGCCAACGAGTGCAGCAGCGCAGCGGCCTTGGCGTGGATCGAGGCGTACGTGTCGTCGCCGACGATGCTCGCCTGGGGGCGAGCCAGTGCGGACTGCAGCAAGCCGACGTCGCGGATCTGGGGTGCCGCACCGAGGGTGCGCTCGGCGACGTGCAACAGGTCGTCGAGGTCCAAGAAGATCACTGGCCGAGTCGCTCCAGCGCCTCAGCGAAGCGCGGGAGCTCCTCGTCGAGCACCCGGTCGAGCAGCTCCCGCCGGCTGGTCCGCTCGACGTAGTCACGCACGGCCTCGCGGGCCACCTCCTGCATCGAACGACCCTCGAGGTCCGCCCGTCGGCGCAGCGCCTCGGTCTCCTCAGGCGTCAGCCGCAGAGTCATCGCCATGATCGAAGGTATCATGGATGATACCGCGCTGGAGGCTCTCGGCCCGCCGCCGGTATCTGGCTCTAGGCTCACCGGGTGAGCGAGCCCCGACCGGAGAAGCTGCTTCTGCTCGATTCCGCGTCGATGTACTTCCGGGCGTTCCATGGGGTGCCGGAGACGATGACCGCACCCGACGGCACTGCGGTGAACGCGGTCCGCGGTTTCCTCGACGCGATCGCCCGGCTCGTCACCGACTTCCGGCCGACCCAGGTGATCGCCGCCTTCGACGCGGACTGGCGCCCGCAGTGGCGGGTCGACCTCGTTCCGTCGTACAAGGCCCACCGGGTCGACGGCGGGGTCGAGGCAGCGGCGGCCGGGAGCACGGTGGAGGAGGTGCCGGACCTCCTGGGCCCCCAGGTGCCGGTGATCGAAGACCTGCTCGACGCGATCGGGATCGCTCGGATCGGGGTCCGGGGGTTCGAGGCCGACGACGTGTTGGGCACCGTCGCCGCCACCTGGCCAGACCCGGTGGACGTGGTGACCGGCGACCGAGACCTGTTTCAGGTAGTCGACGACGCGCGGCACGTCCGGGTGCTGTACAACGCCCGCGGCTACGCCAAGCTCGAGGTGTTGGACGAGGCGGGCGTGCTGGCCCGGCACGGTGTCCCCCCTCAGCAGTACGCAGACCTGGCCCTGCTCCGCGGCGACTCATCGGACGGCCTTCCTGGCGTGCCCGGGGTCGGGGAGAAGACGGCGGCCGGTCTGCTGGCGCGGTTCGGCTCGGTCGACGCGCTCCTGCTCGCGCTCGACGACCCCGCCGTCGACGTGCCGAAGCGGCCCGCCCTGGTCGCCGCACGTGACTACCTGGTGGCTGCCGGCCCGGTCGTGCGGGTCCGCGACGACCTGTCGTTGCCCCACGTGGATGCGCAGCTCTCTCCCGCCCCCCGGGATCCCGATGCGCTCGCCCGGCTCGAGCACCGATGGGGTGTGGAGAGCAGCGTCGGCCGGCTCCGGGCCGCGATCGAGCGGTCCCTCGGCTAGCTGGGCGTCGTCACGGCTCGGCTCTGAGGTCGTCGGCCACCGGTCGGTACCCCGCGCACATGATGCGGAGCCAGCCGATGCGGCCCTCACGGGCCGAGAGGTAGGCCTGTTGTTCGACCAGGTGCAGCCCGTCGGGAGTGCGCACCCGAAGGCGGTAGCCGACGCGCTCGCGGTCGGCGAAGGCATCCGTCTCCAGCGACTCGATGCCTTCGATGACGTCGTCGTCGTCGAACCACGTCCGCAGAGCGGCGAGCACGTCTTCGGGTCCGTCGGCGTCCCAGACGCGGCGCGGAGTCATCGCCTGGAAGTCGACCCCTGGGTGGAGCAGGTCACGCACGCCGTCGAGGTCTTTCGCTGCGACGCACCGGGCGAAGGTGGCGGCAAGGGGTCCGGTCGTGTGCACGAGAATCACCACACCTCTCCACTGGTTTGGACTTCGAGGATGACCGCCGGCCTCGTCAGTAGCTGAAGGTGGTGGCGCCCTCGCCGATCCACTCCCACAGCTGCACCGTCCCACCGAGTCTTGCGTTCCCGACGAGAGTGCCTTCCGTGAGTCGCCGTGCGTTGAAGCAGATCGGACAGACCAGGAACTCACCGCCCGCGGCGGCATAGCGCGCCATCAGCTCCGGGATCGGTGGGCATCCCTCGCAGGCGACGCCCGTGGCGACGTTGTCGACGGCGAGGCGAACCGCCTCCTTGGTGAGGAACATCACCGAGTTCCTTCCGCTCTCCGCCGCGCCGACGGCGACCAGGAGGGCGACGGTCACCCGTTCCGGATCCTCGAGGCCGGTGGTGAGACTGATCGCCGCGCGGTTCATCGGATCTGCTCTGCGGTCGTCGGGTCGATGGTCGCCTGGACCTGGTAGACCGCGTCGACCGGGAAGCCCCCGCAGCGACCGTGCTCGCGGATGATCTCCTCGCCGGTGGCGTGGTACAGACAGAAGATCTTGTCGTCCACCACGTAGCTGTGGACCCACTGGACGTCGGGACCGAGTTCTCGCAGCACCTTGTTGGACTGCGCGGCGATCGCGCCGAGGGCCGTCGCATCCATCTGCCCGGCGCCGGGGACCGTCCGCTCGATCACGTACTTCGCCATGTCGTTTCCTCCTTGGTCGGGGAGCCACCGCTGGGCTCCTGGAGTCAACGTAAGGAGCAGTCGAATCTCCGTCATGAGGCATTCACCCCATGTCTGGATGCCGCGAGCGGGCGGAGGTTATCGTCGGCGAATGGCGTCGTCCGGGGTCAGGCTCACCGAGCTTCTGGTGTCGCTGTCGCTGGCCACCGACCTCGGGCTGGGCCAGCCCTCCGAGCACATGCTCCGCTCGGCACGGATCAGCATGCGACTGGGTGGCCGGCTCGGGCTCGATCCTGCCGATCTGGCCACGCTGTACGACGTCAGCATCCTCACCTACGTCGGCTGTCCGGTGTACGGCAACGAGGCGGCCCTGCTGTTCGGCGACGACATCGACTTCCGCGCAGCCTCGTACGAGGTCGACATGGCTGGTCTTCCCGCCCTGCGGTTCATGCTGCGCCGGGCCGGTTCCGGCACGTCCGCGTTGAACCGAGCCCGTCAGGCGGCCGCACTCATGGCGACCGGCGGACGGGCAGTGGTCGAGCAGATGGCCAACCACTGCTCCGCAGCTGGTGTGCTGGCGCAGAGGCTGGGACTCAGCGAAGACGTCCGGGCCGGGGTGGAGCAGTCCTACGCCCGCTGGGACGGTCGCGGTGTGCCGGGTGATCTGGCCGGAGATGCTCTGGCACTGTCCGCGCGGGTGTCGCAGGTCGCGAACGCCTGCGAGGTCATCCACCGCACCGCGGGTGTCGAGCACGCGATCGAGATGGTCCAAACGCGCAGTGGGACCCACTTCGACCCGCAGATCGTCGCGGTCCTGCGACACGATCCGGAGGCGCTGTTCGAGGGCATCGATGACGACACGGTGGACGCGGTCCTCGACGCTGATCCGGCGGGTCGGCCGCAGCTGACCGACGACGAGCTCGACCGGGACCTGGAGGTGATCGGAGACTTCTGCGACCTTCGATGCACCTACTTCGCCGGCCATGCCCGTGGGACGGCTGGCCTCGCGGCCGACGCGGCGGCGCTCCTGCAGATGCCGGCTGCCGACGCGGTGATCACCCGAAGGGCGGCGCTCGTCCACGACGTGGGGCGCACGGGTGTTCCAGGGTCGGTGTGGAACAAGCCCGGACCGCTCAGCCGACGCGAAGAAGAACGGATGCGGATGCACGCCTACTACGTCGAACGGATCTTCAGCCGCCCCGAGTCGATCCGGCGGATCGGACTTCTGGCTGCGACCCATCACGAGCGGATGGACGGATCGGGGTACCACCGCCGAGTCGGCGCCGCGATGATCTCCGCACCGGCTCGGGTGCTCGCTGCCGCCGACGCCTACCACGCCATGACGCAGCCTCGCCCGCACCGCAGCGCCCTCGCAGAGGCCGAGGCGGCCCGCCAGCTGCGGCTCGAAGCACAGCACGGCCGTCTGGACCCGGTCGCGACGGACGCCGTGCTCGCTGCGGCCGGGCACGCGGCACGCCGGTCGCACGCCGGCGCCCCGGCCGGGCTCACCGGCCGCGAGGCCGAGGTGCTCGGTCTGCTGGCCCAGGGGTTGCCCAACAAGTCGATCGCCCGGCAGCTGCGGATCAGCCCCAAGACCGTCAGCAACCACGTCGAGCACATCTACACCAAGCTGGGGGTCTCCAACCGCGCCGGTGCGGCCATGCTCGCGATGCAGCAGGGGCTGGTGGGCTCAGCCCTCGACGAGGCCTGATCGAAGTCCCCGCGAACCGACCGTCAGACC
>Ga0302322_100000562_pt1 | contig 28756 bp, 17 predicted proteins | sample Fen_T0_2_FD_203757 | JGI IMG/M metagenome (GOLD analysis project Ga0302322, IMG submission 203757) | Peat permafrost microbial communities from Stordalen Mire near Abisko, Sweden - Fen_T0_2 | ecosystem: Environmental > Terrestrial > Soil > Wetlands > Permafrost | place: Sweden: Abisko...
CACTCCGGACCAGCGCGATGCCAAGCTGACCGAGACCTTCAACGTGTTCCAGCGCCGGCCCGAGGTGATCGCTGCTCATGTCGCGAGGTTCCGGTGATCAACAACCCATGTGAGATTGTTTAGGCGCACGAATTGGACCCGGTTTCGCCAGCGCGACACACCCGCGGTCAGCTGCTCGGCCTTGTCGGCTTCGGTCAGATCGTCGAAGTACCGCTCCAGCGGCCCGTAGATGTCCCTTGTGGCGGCGTGCCCCCCGAGTGCGTGAAGAACCTGCAGGAGGGGCTGCTCGATCTCTTGCTTCTTGGGAATCGGCATAAACTCGATATCGCCTCTCGTAATTGCCACCCGACGAACTGGAGAGTCACTGGCGGCTTGAACCGGCGACGAGAGATTTGCGAATCCGCCGACGATTTGCAACCACCTCGAGTAGCAAACGTCTCAGAGGGCGAGCCGGACGAGCCAGCCTCGGTGTTGGTGCTGTAGCGAAGCCGCGTGCTGCTGGCGTCGATGCCGAGGATGTTGTGTGTGTCGAACGCCAGTGCGACCGGCCCGCCGCGCGGATGCTCGCCAACATGACCTCGACCAACGTCGGGCCGGCGGCAGCACAGCAGGCATCGGCCCGCGGACGAACTCGCGCACCGGCCCGCGTCGAGCGCGACCTCGATCAGTTCGACGCCAGCGACCACCTCGCCGAGCGCGACTTCGACGCATCGAGACGACGGCAGCGCGGCCGTCGCGATGATCGCGGCGGCGCAGGGCTCGCCGCCAAGCTTGGACGACCGGCACACGCTGACGGCCGCCGAGGCAATCCCGGCTGCCGGGGCGAGTTGGTCGCCGGCGTCGAGGCTGGTGTCGAGGGCGTGCTCGGCGTCGACCTCACCAGCTCGCCGAGCTGGCTCACAGCGTGTGAGCTCGGAGCGCGGCTTCGACCAGCATTGGCTCGCGCACGCTGCGGCCGAGCTCGACGGCGAGCCCGCGCCGACGCTCAAGCCCAACCTCCGAGACCGCGGCTCGATTCATCACGATCGGTGGCGTGTTCCGCGGCCAAGCTCGCCGTACGCAGCCACGTCGCGGTCTACCCTGTCATCGGCTGGTGGCGCGAACGCTTGTCGCTCGGAAAGTCCGAATCGCGGGCTCGTTACGCGCTTGTGCTCTCGATCCGGACGCCGCCATCATCGATGATCGATATTTACCAGCCCGTCGCGGCGCGCGTCGGAGTTGCGATCCCGATCGTGACGTAGGGCGGGTGGCCTCACCACCAGGTCGGATCTGCAGCGGCGAGCGAGGCGTTGCACGCATGCGGAGGCCCGGTAGCACTGGTTCTATTGACCCTTGAAGGGACTCAGCCAGCGGGCGGTCGATCCACGGGTCAAGTATCCGGAATAAGGACAGAATGCGAACGAATGCCCGCTCATTGCAGCAATATCACAAACGTTATCACAACCAATGAGATCGCGTGCCTCGTCGAAATCCCCTGACGACGAGTGACGTCCAGCGCTACAACGGGATCACGCCAACGGTGCAGTGCTGGGAGCGTTTCAACGCCGAGCCCCAGGCGCTCGACGATCAGGTCCCTCTCGACGTCGCTACCGGGCAGCCGCCAGGAATATCCATGTCATCTCTCGACGTTTCCGCCATGAGCCTCGCCGCGCGTCGTGCCCGCCTTTGTCCACCCGAAACTGCTGGCCGCCATGTGCGACGCGGCTCGCGGAGTCCGCGATGAGCCAGGAGCTCGCGCATGGCCTGGGTTCCGGCGACCACGATGCTGCGCACGCCGCCACGCTGACCCCGCCGATCGATGAGGTCATTGATGTTCAAGCCGTCGCGCGCCTGCTCCACGTTGGCCGCAACACGGTGTACGAGCTCGTGGGCCGCAACGCGATCCCACATCGCCGGCTGGGCAAGCAGATTCGCTTCAGCCGGGCCGCGGTCATGCGCTGGTTGGATCCGCACGGGGCGCAGCATGAACGTGACGTTCGACGATGAGATCGACCATTGAGCGATGCGGCTCGCCGGCGTTCGTCGCACCCCGTTGACGTCGGTCCGGTATGCCGTGCAGCGAGAACCTGCACTGCACGGTTTTGATAGCGTGGATCGCTCCCGGGCGGCGATCCCTCGTGAGTGGTAGGATCGCCCTGTGGTCATCGCAGGGCGCGAAGGAACGGCAGTGACGATGTCCGTACGACGCGACCCCAGAACGGGCGGCTGGTTCTTCAGGACCACCGTCAAGGCTCCCGACGGCAAGAGGCAGCGGCTCTATGGTACCCCGGGCGTGCCCGGTCCGTATCACGACCTCGCTGCGACCAAGGTCGGGGCGCAAGAAGCAGAGCAACGTGCGATCAGGAGCGCATTTACCAGCGCTACCGGGGCGGCAACGCCACCGGCGAAGAAGGAGGTGCCGACATTCGATGAATGGTTCAACGGGCGGTTCTGGACGGAGTGGGTGGTCGCTCGCAGGAACAAGCCGAGCGAGGTGGAAGCCAAGAAGAGCATCTTCAAGGTCCATCTCGGGCCGGCGTTCGGCGGCATGGCGCTCGATGAGATCGACGTGCCGGCGATCGCGCGGTTTCGCGCGAAGCTGATCCAGGCAAAGAAGAGCGACAAGCGAATCAACAACATCCTGGCGGTGCTGTCGAAGGCGCTGGCGTACGCGGAGCAGGCGCGAGTTCTGTCGAGCGCGCCATCCGTGGGGATGCTGAAGGTGGAGCGGCCGGAGATCGTCGCGTGGAGCCTGGAGGAGTACGCCCGGCTCCTGGCGGCGGCGAAGCAGCTCGACCCGATGTGGTACGCCGCGTGTTGCCTGGCGGGCGAAGCGGGGCTGCGGATCGGCGAGATCCGGGCGCTGGACTGGCGGCGGGACGTCGACCTGGTGGCCGGGACGATCACGGTGAACCAGCAGACGCGCCGCGGTCAGACGACGACCCCGAAGGGGCGGACGCGGCGGACCATCCCGATGACCGAGACGGTCCTCACCGCGCTGAAGGGGTTGAGCACGATTCGCACCGGGTACGTGATCCGAGACCTCGATGGGGCCGCCCTGAACGACAACGCGACGAAGTACCACTGCTACCGGATGTGCCGCGCGGCAGGCCTGCCGGAGCGCGGGTGGCACAACCTACGGCATGCGTTCGGGACGCACGCGGCGATGTTCGGCGTGAATCCGTGGAAGCTGATGCTGTGGATGGGCCACAAGCGCATCGACGAGACGATGCTGTATGTGCACGTCGCGGAGGCGCACATGCGGCCGGTTCCGGAGGAGATCCTCCGGACGCATCGCGGCCACGATGACCCCGACAGGAAGGTCATCGCGATGCTGGGGGCGCGCTATCTCGTCTGGCGTGGCAGCCACGTGGCAGCAAGATTCGCGTCAGAACAGGAAAGTGATGTAATTTCGAGAACTTAGTTGGCGGAGCGGACGGGACTTGAACCCGCGGCCTCCGGCGTGACAGGCCGGCGTTATAACCAACTTAACTACCGCTCCAAAGGGACGTACGACGTTCGATTTTCAAGTGGGCGAAGCAGGGTTCGAACCTGCGACCACCGCCTTGTAAGGGCGACGCTCTTCCGCTGAGCTATTCGCCCCTGCTTCCGAGGTGAAGGTTCTTAATTGGTTGGGCGTTCCGTGTCAAGCGTTCGGCCGGTCTTCGCGCGAGTTGGACGAAAATCGGCGGCGTGGTCGTGGGCCGGGGAGCCCTAGGGCGGCTCCTGAGCGTTGCTGGGCACCCGGGGCGGCGTTGACCGGGCTGCCGGCCGGCCGTAGCTTAGCCGCCGAGGCTCGTTGTCGCTACCACCTGAACAGATTTGACCGCCCGGCACGGTCGCCGGTCGGTTCGAGCTCGAGCCGCTGCGCTGCGGCCTGGTGCCGAGGCCCGCGGGCCAGCGCGCTGGCGGCCGTCAGCTCGCTGGCGCCTGGCCGGTCGGCGTCGCGGCCGGTCGGCGTCGCGGCCGGTCAGGCGCGCCGGACGAACGTCGCGTCGCCCGGATCGAAGGACGAGAGCGGCCGGGCAGGCTCGTCGATCGGAGTGAACCCCATGCGCCGCAGCAGTCGCAGCGAGCGCTCGTTGGCCGGGTGAACGGCTGCCCAGAGCTCGGCGATGCCGTGCGCGGCGAGGTGGTCGAGCAGCCACGTGGTGGCCTCGGCCGCGAGCCCTTGGCCCCACCAGCGGGGGCCGAACAGGTAGGCGATCTCACCCCAGGTGTCGTAGGTGGTGGCCTGGAGGTGTCCGATCACGGTGTGGTCGTCGCGGAGCACTGCTGCGAAGTTCCACCAGCGCTCGCCGGCGCGCGGACAGCCCGCGGCTAGCCGCTGGAGCCGCGCGCGCTGCGCGTCGATCGTGGGGATCTCGGGGCCGTTGACGAACCGCCAGACCTCGGGATGGTCGAGCGCGGCGAACAGCCCGGCCGCGTGCGCCGGGACCAGCGGCTCGATCGCGAGGCGGGCGGTCGTCGCCGGCATGGCCGGCGCTCAGTGCGCGTCGCGCGGATCGGCGGGGGGCATGGTCTCGACGATGCGCCAGTCGACCACGCTCGACGGCTCGCGCAGGAACTCGTCGGGCTGGGGATGGGCGAGCGCGTGGCGCAGCACCTCGTCCATGTGCTTGACGCCGATGACGGCGATCTGCTCGAGCACCGCGTCGGGGACCTCCTTCAGGTCCTTGCGGTTGTCCTCGGGGATCAGCACGGTGGTCACGCCGGCGCGGTGGGCCGCCAGGATCTTCTCCTTGAGCCCGCCGATCGCCAGCACGCGGCCGCGCAGGGTGACCTCGCCGGTCATCGCGATGGTCTGGCGCACGGGGATGCGCAGCAGCGCGCTCGCCATCGCCGTGGCCATCGTGATCCCGGCGCTCGGGCCGTCCTTGGGGATCGCGCCCTCGGGGAAGTGGACGTGGACGTCGATCTTGTTCTGGAAGTCGTTCGACAGGCCGAAGGTGCCGGCGCGCGACCGGAGGTAGCTCATCGCCGCCTGGGCGCTCTCCTGCATCACCTCGCCGAGCTTGCCGGTCAGGGTCAGCTTGCCCTTGCCCGGGACGATCGTGACCTCGGCGGTGAGCAGGTCGCCGCCGAACATCGTGACCGCCAGGCCGTTGGCAAGGCCGATCTCGTCCTCCTTCTCGCGGCGGATCTCGCGGTACTTCTCGACGCCGAGCCAGTGGGGCAGGCCCTCGGAGGTGACGTCGAACATCGCCGCGGTGCGGCCGCTCGCCAGCCACTCCTTGGCGATCTTGCGGCACACCGTGGCGATCTCGCGCTCGAGGTTTCGCACCCCGGCCTCCTTGGTGTAGCGGTGGATCACCGCGGTGAGGCCCTCGTCGGTCCACGTCACCGGCAGGTCCTTGACGCCGTTGGCCTCGGCCTGCTTGGGGATCAGGTACTGGCGGGCGATCGCGAGCTTCTCCCACTCGGTGTAGCCCGGCAGCTCGATGATCTCGAGGCGATCTTGCAGTGGCAGCGGGATCGCGTGCTGCTGGTTCGCCGTGGTGATGAACATGACGTCGGACAGGTCGTAGTCGAGATCGAGGTAGTGATCGTTGAAGTTGTTGTTCTGCTCGGGGTCGAGGACCTCGAGCAGCGCGCTCGCCGGATCGCCGCGGAAGTCCATCGACATCTTGTCGATCTCGTCGAGCAGGAACACCGGGTTCTGCGAGCCGACCTTCTTCAGCGACTGGATGATCTTGCCGGGCAGCGCGCCGATATAGGTCCGGCGGTGGCCGCGGATCTCGGCCTCGTCGCGCACGCCGCCGAGCGACTGGCGGACGAACCGCCGGCCGGTCGCGTGGGCGATCGACCGCGCCAGCGAGGTCTTGCCGACGCCGGGCGGGCCCACGAGGCACAGGATCGGCCCGCGCTGCCGCGGCACCAGGGCCTGCACCGCGAGGTACTCGAGGATGCGCTCCTTGACCTTCTTGAGCCCGTAGTGCTCGGCCTCGAGGATCGCCTCGGCCTCGTTGATGTCGTGGCGGTCCAGGGTCTTGTCCTCCCAGGGCAGCGCGATCACCCAGTCGAGGTAGTTGCGCACCACGGTCGCCTCGGCGCTCATCGGCGACATCTGCTTCAGCTTCTTGAGCTCCTTGAGGCAGCGCTCCTTGGCCTCCTTGCTCATCTTCTTCTGCTTGATCTTCTGCTCGAGCTCGTTGAGCTCGTTCTTGAACTCGTCGCGCTCGCCGCCCAGCTCCTTCTGGATCGCCTGCATCTGCTCGTTGAGATAGAACTCCTTCTGCTGCTTCTCCATCTGCTTCTTGACGCGGGAGCGCAGCTTCTTCTCGACCTGGCGGATCTCGATCTCGCCCTGCATCAGCTCGCCGAGCCGCTCGAGCCGGCGCGCCGGCGATGGCGTCTCGAGCAGCTCCTGCTTGTCCTTGAGCTTGAGCGCGACGTGGGCGACGATCGTATCGGCGAGCCGGCCCGGCTCCTCGATCGTGCGGACGCTGACCAGCATCTCCGGCGGGATCCGGGTGTTGAGCTTGACGTAGTCCTCGAACACGTCCTGCACCGAGCGGATCAGCGCCTGGACCTCGGCGGCGTCGTCCTCGAGCTCCTCGACGTCTTCGATGTCGCACACGAAGAACGGCTCACTCTGGGCGAACCCGCGGATCCGGGCGCGGGCGCGGCCCTCGACGAGGACCTTGACCGGGCCCTTGGGAAACCGCAGCAGCTGGATGATGTGACCGACGGTGCCGATCGCGAAGATGTCCTCCTCGGCCGGATCGTCGGTCTTGGCGCGGCGCTGCGCGGCGAGCAAGAGCTGCTTGTCACCGGCCATCGCTTCTTCGAGCGCGGACAGCGACTTGTCGCGGCCCACGAACAACGGCACGACCATGTGTGGAAACACGATGATGTCGCGCAGCGGTAGGAGAGGAAGGCGATAGCCGCCGGCGCCCCGATCATCGCTTTTCATGAGCTGATACTTTAGGCACGACAGGGACTTGCGCAACAATTCACGGCCGGCCATCGTGCATTTACCAGCCGGGGGGAGCTGCACCTACTGCACTCCCGTGCGGCAGGGTGCTCACAATTTTCGTGCCGGTGCGGTACCTATGCGGCGGTAACTCCTCCTGTCTGGATGGCACCATTTCTGCTTAGATGGTCGCGCGCATGTCGTCTCGGGTCTCCACGTCGCAGGTCGAGGTGTTTCTCCTCGTCGAGCAGCCGCGCCAGCGGGTGTCGCACTGGACCCGCGCGCTCGCCCCGCTCGATGACGAGCGCACCCCCGCGCCGGAGCGCGTCGACGCGTACTACGAGCTGCCGACCAACGTCGCGATCTTTCGCCTGCGCTACGCCGCGGCCGCGCTCGGCCCCGACCACCTGCGCCGGGTGCTCGACGTCGCGGTGCTGGCGGAGATCTCGGTCATCCTCCCGGCCGATCTGTCCGAGGGCGACCGGCGGCGGCTGGTCGGCGATCGGCTGACCGGCTGCGCGGTCCACGTCGGCGACCACGACAAGGTCGTCGGCGCGCTGGTCGAGCTGGTGCGCCGCGTGCGCGGCCACAAGCCGTCGACGATCCCGCCGGTGAACAAGGCGCGGCCGCGCGCGCCGGTGCAGCCGAGCCGGCCGCCGCGCCCGGCCACCGCGGCCAGCGATCCGCTGATGATCGACGTCCGCGGCACCCGCCCGGAGTCGCTCGCCACGCCGGCGGCGATGCGCGGGGCGCGCGAGCTCGCGCGCGGCACGGTCGGCCAGGCCCGGGTCGACGTCGGCGAGGCCGCGGCGCCGCGCTTCGCGCACGACGGCTCGACCAGCGATCCGGTCACCACGCCGGCGCACCAGCTCGTGCAGCCCCGCGACGCGCCGCCCAGGCCGTCGCCGAACGTGGTCGCGCGCGCCGGCGTGCACCGCGCCAACACCAAGACGATGTCCACGCTCGAGACCGAGCGGATGATCGCCGCGGCCATGCCACCGCGCCCCGGTGCCGTGGCCGAGGCCACGCCGACGATCCCGGAGATGTCGCCGCTGGAGCACGCGCGGCTCGTCGACGAGCCGGTCACGATCCGCCGCGATCGCCTGCCGGCGGGCAGCGAGGCCGATCGGCTGCGGGCGATCGAGGACGCGACGACCGTGCGGCGCGATCGCCTGGCGCCGGCCACCGAGGCGGAGCGCGCGCGCTCGCTCGACGAGCCGACCACGGTGCGGCGCGATCGCCTGCCGACCGCGGGCGAGGCCGCGCTCGGCGACGCGGCGCGGTTCCTCGACGGCACCGATCCGGGGATGATCTACGCGCGCTACCTGCGCGGCGGCCGCTGGGTGCCGATCCGCGTCGGGGCGCTGTCGTTGCGCGGCGCCACGCTGATGGCGGGCGCGCTGCCCCGCGCCGACGATCGCGTCGACGTCGCGCTGACCTACGTCGGCCATCGCGCCGTGGTCCGCGGCGTGGTCACGCGGATCTCGACGCGTCAGGAGGCGGCGACCAGCGGCGCGGCGACGTTCAGCGTGAACTTCGAGCTCGACGACGTGGTCCGGCGTCACCTCACGGCGCTGCTCACCGCGGCGCGCGCCGCCAACGTCACGATCAAGCCGCCGCCGCCGCGCAGCACGCGGCGCTACCCGGTCGAGTGGCCGATCTGCCTGGGCACCGCGCGCGGGGCGGTGCGCGCCGAGGCGCTCGATGTCTCGGCCGACGGGATGTTCGTCAAGCCGCTGCATCCGCTGTCGATCGAGGCCATCCTCACGCTGTCGGCGGTGCTCGACGATGGCCTGTCGCCGGTGTCAGGTCGGACCCGCGTCGTGCGTCAGGTTTCTGACAGCGACGCTCAATCAGGCGGGCTCACCGCGGGGTACGGACTCAGCATCATCGAGATGGCCGAGCCGGACCGCGCGCGCTGGGGGGCGTTTCTCGCGCGCATCGAGAAGCGCGCCGCCAAGCGGGTGCTGATCGGCGCCTCGCCGATCCGTCTCGCCGAGCTCCAGGGCGGGCTCGCGGCGGCAGGTTATGCTGTGACAGGAGGCACCGATCCGGGCGCGATCGCACAGCTCGCGAACGGCGATGCGCACCCGGTGGATGCGGCACTCGTCGATGCCGCATGGGTCGCAGATGGCCCGTCCCCGTCCTGGATCGAGTCGCTGTTCTCCGCGCGCAACGTTCCGTGTGTCACGATCCATGGCGATGCACGTCGCGCGCGCGTGGCGATCGACCGCCTGCTCGCGGTGGTGTAAACGCAACGTGACGGCGACCGCGGCACTGTGGAGTAGACGATCGTTCACAACCGCCGCGATCGCGCACGATCCCGGCCCGGTTGAACGTTCTAACTGCGCATCGAGTCATACCTGCAACGCCATCGCGAGTTTGGCCTCAGACTTGCGAAGATCCCCGTCCACGGCTTTCGCCGTTTCCAAGGTCCGTTTATGAAGCCTATCAAGTCACTTCTCGTTCTCGCGATCGTGTGCGTGCCGGCCTTCGCCTCGGCGCAGGGGTACTACGGTCGCCACCGGGCGGAGCCGGAGGAGGGAGGATTCCACCACCGCGCCGGGCGGCTCACCTTCGGCTTCGGCCTCGGCCTCGGCGGTCTGCATGATGGTGGCAGCGCGATCACCACCTGTACCAACTGCGACGTCCAGCCGCTGACCTTCGAGGCCAACGCGCACATCGGCGGCATGGTGTCGTCCCGGCTCGCGCTGCTGTTCGAGGTGCAGGGCAACGTCCAGACGGTCCAGCGCAACGGGTTCGATGGCGACACCACGCTGAGCCAGGGCGCCGCGCTGTTCGCGGCGCAGTTCTGGGTGATCCCGCAGCTCTGGTTCAAGGGCGGCCTCGGGTTCTCCCGCCTGACGGTCGACGATACCTACTTCACCGAGGACTTCGGCAGTGGCACTGCGCTGCTGGCCGCCGCCGGGGTCGAGGTGTTCTCGGCGCGCAACTTCGCGCTCGAGGTCCAGGGCCGCTTGCTGTGGACGTCGTACCGGACCTTCGACGACAACCTGACGTCGGGGACGATCGGCCTGGGCGTCAACTGGTTCTAGGGCCGCGGCGGTCTCCGGAGAAATCTTAACGCGACCTGGGGCGCCGCCGGCCCGGCGCCTGGGGCAAAGCGGGTAGGCTTGGCAGGACCAACCGCCGAGCCCGCCATGAGAATCGTCCTCGTCGAAGACAACCTGCAGCTCGCCACCTCGATCGCCGACGGGTTATCGGAAGATGGCTTCGCCGTCGACGTCGTCGGCACCGCCGCCGATGGCATCGATCGCGGGCTGCGGCGCGATATGGACCTGATGGTCCTCGACCTCGGCTTGCCCGACCGCGATGGCCTCGAGGTGCTGGGCGAGCTGCGCGCGGCGCGGATCAACGTGCCGATCCTCGTGCTCACCGCGCGCGACGCGGTCGAGGCCCGGGTCGCCGCGCTCGACGCCGGCGCCGACGACTACCTGGTCAAGCCGTTCGCGTTCGCCGAGCTGGTGGCGCGGATCGCCGCCCTGGCCCGCCGGGCCGCGGGGCCGCGCTGGGCGCCGGTCACCGACGTGCCGCTCACGATGCGCGATGATCTGGTCGTCGAGTCCGGCGGCCGGACGGTCGCGCTGTCGCCGCGCGAGTACGCGCTGTTCGGGTGCCTGTTGCGGCGACGCGGCGAGGTGGTGGCGCGCGCCGAGATCCTGCGCGACGCGTTCGGCTACGAGTTCGATCCGGGCACCAACGTGATCGACGTGCACCTCAATCACCTGCGCAAGAAGCTGCACGGCTTCCCGGTCGCGATCGAGACCGTGCGCGGCGCCGGGATCCGGCTGGTGGTGTCAGAGTGACGACCCCGACCCCGACCCTGGGTCGCCGGCTCAACCGGGCGTTCGGGCTCGCGACCGTGATCGGCATGATCGTGTTCGCCGTGATCCAGGCGCTGGTGATCTACGTGTCCAAGGTGGGCCAGGAGTGCGCGCCGGGCGTGCCCGAGGATCCGCCGAGCGAGATCATCGAGCTGTGCGCGATCGCGCTGGTGATCTCGGCGCCGGTCGGCGTCGCGCTGTCGCTGCTGGTCGGCCGCCAGCTCGCGATGCCGACGACCGAGCGGCTCGACGAGGTGATCGAGAGCGCCAAGCGGATGACCGGCGAGCGGCTCGACGAGCGCCTGCCGGTGAGCCGCAAGCGCGACGCGCTCGATCGGCTGTCGGGCGCGCTCAACGACGTGCTCGATCGCGTCCAGCGCGGCGTCGCGGCGCAGCGCCAGTTCGCCGCCGATGCCTCGCACGAGCTGCGCACCCCGCTGGCGGTGATCTCGACCAACCTCGAGGTCGCGCGCCGAAAGCCCCGCGATCCGCCGCACTGGGAGCACGTCGCCGACGGCACGCTCGCCGAGGTCCACCGCATGCACGTGCTGGTCGACAAGCTGCTGCAGCTGTCGCGCGCGGGCGCCGCCGGCCTCCACCAGGAGCGCACCGACCTGCGCCAGCTGGTCAGCGCCGCCGCCGAGCGCGCCGCGGCGATCGGCGCGTTGCGGCGGGTCACGGTCGAGGTCGCCCCGGGCCCGTCGGTGGCGGCCAACGTCGACCCCGACGCGATCGGCATCGTCGTCGACAACCTGATCCGCAACGCGATCGACCACTCGCCGGTCGATCGCGCCGTCACCCTCAGCGTCTCGCCGGGGCCGGTGATCGCCGTCGAGGATCGCGGCCCGGGCGTGCCGTCCGAGCTGCGGACCCGGATCTTCGAGCCGTTCGCGCGCGGCCGCGCCACCGATCGCACCGCGGGCACGGGCCTGGGGCTGGGCCTGGCGATCTGCAAGCGCATCGTCGACGGCCACGGCGGCAGCATCCTGGTCGACGACCGCCCGGGCGGCGGCGCCAGGTTCGCCGTTCGCCTGCCCGCGCCCGAGCCCGCGCGCGCCTGATCCGCGAGCCGGCCCGCCGGCGTCAGCGCGCGGTCGACGCGGACGCGCCGTTGATCAGCGCGACGCCGTCATCGAGGCGGTCGGCATACGCGGACAGCGCCTTGCCGACCAACGCGGCGTACGTATCGACATCCGCCCAGCGCTCGTCCTCGATCGCCTCGCGCACGCCCGGCAGCGTCTTCGCGCCGTAGCCGGTGAGGCGGCCGGGCGCGTAGATCATGTTCTTGTACCAGCCGCGCCCGCCCGGCAGGCCGGGCTCCACGATCAACGCCTGCTCGGTCCGTGCGGCGAGCTCGACCAGCTGAGCCTGCTTGGCCGCGGGGAGCGCCGCGCCCTTCGCGGCGAGCGCGGCGTCATACGCCTTCGCGCTGGCCTTCACGCGCGCGACCGCGTTGTCGATCGGCGCGAAGTTGAAGTACGGCACGGGCTTGAGCGGCGTGGGCGGTCCGCTGCTGAGCGTGGGATCGTCGGACAGCTTGAACGCATTGGCGGCGAACAGCTTGGCCTGCGCGATCTGCTCGTCGCGCATGCGGTCGGCCAGCTTCTTCACCTCGTCGAGATAGGTCGATACGGTGTTTGCGAAGTCACCGTAGCGCTGCACGGGCCGATCTGCCTCCGATATGCGCAGCACCAGCCGCCCGGCGGTCTTCGCGAGCGCGCCTGCATAGGCGAAGCCGGGATCGACGAACTTCGCGTGATGCTCCCAGGTGTCGTAGGCGGAGTGGTAGACACCACCGCTGCCGCCCTCGCCGCCGTAGCCGACGTTGAGCGACGCGAGCCCGAGGTGCTGCAGGAAGCCGGAGTAATCCGAGCCCGACCCGAGCGGGCCCAGCGGGTAATCCCTGGACGGATCTGCGGCGATCTTACCGACCTCCTTGGCCCGCTCGCTCGCCCCGGCCGATCCGCTGGCGGTCATCGCACCGGCGCGGCGCCGGACGTCGACCGACACGCCGGTCTGCGGATCGACGACCTCGCCGGCGACCCGCGTCACAAAGTTCTCCAGCGAATGGCTGCCCTCGACGTCGAGGAAGCCGCGGCCGTTGCTATCGCTGTTGATGTAGACCAGCGCCTTCTTCTTGAGCTCCGCCGCGTGGGTCTCGGCCCATTCCGTGGAGCCGAGGAGCATCGGCTCCTCGCCGTCCCAGCTGAGGTAGACCAGCGTGCGCTTGGGCCGCCAGCCCGACCGGACCAGCTGGCCGATCGCCTTGGCCTCGGCCATCATCGCGATGTGGCCGCTCAGCGGATCGGAGGCGCCGAACACCCAGCCGTCGTGGTGGTTGCCGCGTAGCACCCACTGATCGGGGAGCTCGGCGCCCTTCATGACCGCGACGACGTTATACAGCGTCTTCAGCGACCAGTCGGACTTGACCACCAGGTGTGCCTTGGCGATGCCGGTGCCGCCGACGTGGTACGTCATCGCCAGGCTGCCACGCCAGCTGGCGGGCGCCACGCGGCCCTCGAGCGCCGCGAGAAAATGCTCGGCGTCGCCGTACGAGATCGGCAACACGGGGAGCTTCAGGATCGTCGGCGCGGCCTGGCGTGGCAGCCGCCTGGCGCCCTCGGTGGCGCCCACGCCCGGGGTCAACGGATCGCCGGGATACAGCGGCATGTCGGCGACCGAGCCGCGCTGGAAGCCCTGCGCCGGACGCGCGGCCCCCCGGGGATAGACGTCGTCGACCGCGTAGCCGTCGTCGTGCGGATCCGAGTAGATGATGCAGCCGACCGCGCCATGCTCCTGCGCCAGCTTCGGCTTGAGCCCCCGCCAGCCCTTGCCGTAGCGCGCGATGGCGATCTTGCCCTTGACGTCGACCCCCATGCGCTCGAGCGCCTTGTAGTCCTCCGGCATGCCGTAGTTCACGTAGACCAGCGACGCGGTGACATCGCCATCGCCCTGGAACGCGACATAGGCCGGCAGCGCGTCCTTGGTGCGCGACGAGCTGGCGTCGCCCGGAATGGGCGCCTCGGTCAGCGTGGCCTTGAAGCTCGTCTTACCGCCCACGAGCTCGAGCCCGACCTGGAGCGGCGTCGGGTACAGCACCTGAAACGTCTCGATCTTCGCGTCCCAGCCCCACTCCTTGAACAGCTTCAGCGTCAGCTCGGCGTTCTGCTTGTCATGGGCCGAGCTGACGTGGTTGGGCTCGGCCGCCATGGTCTTCATCCATTCGCCCATCTCGGCGGGACTGATCGCGGCGTCGAACTTGGCCTCGAGCGGGGCCACGAGGGGCGCGCCGCGCACGACAGCCGGCGCGGCGACCAGCATGGCGAGCGCGAGCGAGCGCACGGAGAGGGATCGCAACATGGCGAGAGCCTCGCACAGGATGAGCGCCGGGGGCGCCCATTTTCCGCCGCGCTCGCTGCTTCGGGATTCGCCACGGTAGCAGCTGAACGGCACGACGCGACGCGCTCGGTGGTCCGGCCAACGAACGCATTGGGGCAGCGATCGCTATCAGTGTACCCCTTGGAGCCCCTCAAGTGCCGCGAACACCGCTGCTGTCTTGCCGCTTGCCTTCGCTGCCTTGTTATCGGCTCTCACCCTCCCTTCTCCCGCGCGGTCACGCCAGAACGCTGCTCGCGCAGCGGATACGGCACGCTTGGCAACTGATGGGCGGGCGGGGCGGGCGAGCGGCGGCGGAACCGACGCATGGGGGTCTGGATGCCTGCGGCACTGCCGTTTATCACTTCTACGGGGATGCACTCAGGGCAGGCACACACCGAGCAAGACGCTGATTGAATTGTCTCTTCCGTTGGCTACGACAACGTCGGGGGCGGTGTCACGGTTCAGATCAGTGACGGTTGCGGCAGTGGGGCCGGGCCCGACTGGATACCTGATCGGTTGTCCGAACAGGCCCTTACCGTCGCCAGTTTCGATCATGACTGTACGGTCGCTGCCTGGGAAAATCAAGTCGGGCGCAGTGTCGCCTGCAACGTCGGCCGTGACCATGAAGCCAGGCAAAACGACCGTAACTCCAGGAGAGTTTGTTTGACCAACAAATGCTCCACCGTTGTCGCCGAGCCGTGCTGTCACATTGCCACCGTAGCCTGTAAGGAGATCGAGGCGGCCATCGCCATTGATGTCGACGAGGTTGATGATGGTAAAGTCCGCGGCTCCATAGTAGCTCGCGCCAGCAGTAAACGTCCCGTCCCCGTTGCCGAGCAAGATCGTTGCCGAGCTTTGCGCGGTGTCTGTTATGACAACATCGATCTTTCCGTCGTTGTTAACATCGCCGGTTGTCATGGCTGCGGGAACCAATGCCGCGAGGTCATAGGCTTTCGTAGCAAACGTTCCATCTTTCTTTCCAAGGAGCACGTTGATGAAGTTGCCGCTGTACACGTTGCCGAAATCGTCAGTGATAGCCGCATTCGCAACCAGGATGTCAGGAATGCCGTCACCGTTGGTGTCCGCCACTGCGATTGCACCAGGATTTGGTCCCGTGTCATAGTCAATGTTGACTCCGAAGGTTCCGTCTCCACGTCCGGCCAGCACGCCTACCTTGTTCCCGGCGTGCGGCACGACCAGGTCGATATTTCCGTCGCCGTTCATGTCATGTGCGATGACACTGCTGGGACTCATTCCTGTGGTGTAGTCCTTCTTGGCCCCTAGTGTTCCGTCGCCGCTGCCCAGTAGGACACTGATCGAGGCCGAGCCGCCGTTTGATACGATGACGTCAGGTTGCCCATCGTGATTAAGATCCGTGGCGATGACTGCATTGGGGGCCAAGCCAACTCGTATGCGGGATACGGTGCCCAGCGTGCCATCGCCATTGCCGAGCAAAATGGTTGCAGCGCCGTTGCCGCCTGCGACAAGGTCCGATTTTCCATCGCGGTCGATATCGGAGATGTCGAACGCTCCCACGGCGGGATAGTCAAGACGTGCGACGAAAGCTCCTTTGCCGTCTCCGAACATCACTTGCGTGGTCGATCCGGAGACCACGAGGTCCGGCTTGGCGTCGCCGTCGAGATCGGCGATGCGAACCAGCGAGGGGAGATCGGTGGTCGGGTATTCAAGTTGTGAGGTAAACGAGCCCGCACCGTTGCCGAGTAGCACGCGCACCGAATTGTCATAGTAGTTTGTTGCGACGACGTCGAGTTTGCCATCGGCGTTGACGTCGGACACTGCGAGCCCGTTCGCAGTAAATCTTTCGGGCATCGGAAAATCGACGTGGGGCGCGAATGTGCCGTTGCCGTCTCCGAGCAATAACACGACTGCGCTTCCATTGTCATCCCCTGCGGCAACGATGATGTCAGCCTTCCCGTCACCGTTGATATCGGCGACGACAGACATCCTGGGGGTCAGCCCAGTCGCAGCATCGCGCGGTGCGGCGAATGTGCCGTTGCCATTGTTCAGTAAAATGGTCTCGCCGCCATTGGTGCCTGAAACCTTGTCGACGACGATGTCTAGCTTGCCGTCGCCATTCATGTCGCCCAGGGCGACCCATGCGTTGCTGGAATGAGTGGGATAGTCGATCTTGGTGCCGAACGTGCCGTCGCCCCTGCCGAGTAGTACGCTCACCGTGGCGGCGCCGTTGTTGCTCAAAACCAGATCTGGCTTTGCGTCGCCGTTGACATCGCCGATCGCGATCGAGCTCGGCGTCGGGCCAGTCGCGTAGTCAGCCCTCGATGCGAAGGTCCCATCGCCATTCCCGAGCAATACGCTTACCGTGCTCTCATAATTGGCGATCACCAGATCGACTTTGCCATCACCATTGAGGTCAGCCGACGCGATGCCACGGGGGTCTGCACCAATTTCTGGCCAGGGTAACGAGCGAGATCCAACCTTCGCACAGCGCGGAGTGTTCCCTCCATCCACGGCGGCGCCTGCGTCGACGCCCGAATCGGCAGCGCCGGGGCGCTCGCCGGCGTCATTGGTGAGTTCTTGTGGGCGAGGGAAGCTGCAACCGGCACAGGCTAGAAAAGCGAAATGAACGAGACGCATCGCACCTACTATCGAGCGGACAGCCGCTAGTTGCTATGTCCGAAGCTGAAAAACGTCGTCCGCCATAACTTGCTGAGAATGTTCAAATTATCAGGATGGTCTAACGCTTGGTCGACCACGGCCAGCGCCCGCCTGTCGGGCGGCGCCGCCGTGACCCATCGTAACGACGCAGCTCGATTTTACCGTGCGTTGCCGGAGCGCGACGGCATCACGAGCAGGCGACGGACCGCGGGTCAGCAACGCATCCGTGCACGAGTGGCGTTCTGGTGTTGACGCGTGGGGCACGCCAGGGTGCGAGCGATGAGAGAGGCCGCGCACGTCACTTGCGCGAGGTGTGTCGCCGAGGGGAGCGCAAGCCGCGAGACTGCAGCGGTGTTCGCGGTTCTTGAGCGCCATCTTTGTGGGGAGGGCGCGGCGACGACGTTGGTGGCGACTACGATGTTGGTGGCGACTACGGTGTTGGTGGAGCTCGCTAACGGTGGCCTCCTCAAGCGATGTTACCCAACGTGAATCGTGAATCGAGTCTAGGTTAGAGCGACTGATTCGGAGTGCCGGGGCAGATGTCGAAGCCGTTGGGGACTGCGACCTCGGGAGTCGATGCGTCGATCGAGAGAAGATATGCGATCAGATCATCGATTGTGCCGGCGTCCTGGAGCGTGAGGCTGAAGTTGGAATTCCCGGCGTTCGTGTGGCTATTCCATTTCGCATTCGAGAACAGGTCGGTGAGCGATGGCGACTGACCGTGATGGAGGTACGGTGCACCCAGTGCCAGACCGTACAGCGACGGGACGTTGTAGCCGCCGCGGCCTTCGGCCCGGGCCGTGGGAGCCGCCGTCGACGCAGGGGCCGCACGAAGTTCGAGGCTTGCGGTCGCCGCCACGGAGGTCGCGTCGGTGCCGGGGATTCCAAACGTGCCGACGTTGGTCGCCGGGCACGCCGAGCGTTGCTTTTGGCAGCAGTGCGTGAAAGCGGCGTCGGCGGAACGAGAGGGCCAATCTGGAAGTAAAATGCCCGGCTGCCGACAGGCAACCGGGCAGATTCAGTTCAGGTCTTGGTCTACTTCGCGCAAGCGTCGAAGGTCTTCCCTGTGTTCGCGTCCGCGATCGGAAGCGCGATTTCCGGCGTCGATGCATCAATTGAAAGGAGGAATGCGGAGAGGTCGTCGATCGCGCCGTCCTGCGTGAGCCTTATCGTGGTGAAATTGAAGTTGCCCGCGTTAGTATGGGTGTCCCACCTCGGATCCGTGAAGAGGTCGGCGAGGGTCGCTGCCTGGCCGTGATGTAGATACGGCGCCCCGGCGGCGAGGCCGTACAGCGATGGCACGTTGTAGCCAGAGCGGCCCTCGGCGCGATCCTCCCCGGCGGCGCGTCGCTCGAGCAACTCCGTCGCCGCAAGGCTATCGGTGTCCGTGCCAGGAAGCCCAAACGTGCCTACGTTCCTCAACGAGCAGGCGAGCTGTAGGATCGTGATCGGTTTGGGTTCTGCGCGGCCTGTTTCATCGAGCGGAAGGATTGGCTGGTTCGAGATCTGCGTTCGGGGCTTGTTCGCACCTTTGGGATCATCATTGTACATGAAGTTCGATAGGAAGGCAGGGATCGCAAAGGGCTGAGTCGCAAGCGCGGTGGCGCCGCCACCTGCTGGCGTGTAGCCGAGGTTCGAGACCGTCCATCCGGCGCCGCCGTGGCAGTTGGCGCAGCCACCATCGAGGAATAGCTGCTTCCCACGCGCAATGCTATCGGTGTCGGAGAACTTCCGGGCGTGGACCGGGCTGATGGTCTTGACGAAGGCAGTGATGTCGTCCCAGTCTTTGTGGCCGCAATTCGCCAGCGTTGCGTTGTCCGCCAGGTCCTTGGTCGACGCGCCCATCGCAGCGATCGTCGCCGACGCCTGTTGCTCTCCTGTGGTCCTGTCGAGGTTGTTGCAAGTCCGTGGAGCTGTGGCCGTCGTGATCACGCCGAGGCCACCGGAGACGTTGCGAACGTTGAGTTCAAAATCGTGCATCTCGTCATTCACCGAGGTCCAGTTGAAAACACGCTGTTTCTGCGCGCCGGTGCCATGCGAAAATGAACCATCCATGGAGGTGGTTTGCCGTGGCCCGGAACCGAAGATCCAGGTGATGTTGTCGGTCAAGCCGTCAGGATGGCACGAGCCGCACGATGACCACCCTTCTCCGCCTTTCGCGCCGTTGCCCTGGTTGTCGGTGACGGTCTTCGTGGGATCCGCGGGATCAGTTTTGGTAGTGAAGCCGTCGTTCGACCAACGGCCGCGGCCTGTGAAAAAGAATCTTTCGCCGCGGCGCACCGATTCCGCGACACCGTTCGCGCCGACCGGCGAGGCCTCTACCGTCTGTGTCATCGCCTGCTTCTGGAAGTCGACAACGGCGAGCCTGCGACTGGCAAAGCAGTTGACATATCCGCGACCTCCGCTCCCAAGGCTCTTTGTGACGACCAAGCCGGTTGGGGCCTGGCAGAGGCCAATCGTACCGTCGCCCGCGAGGTCGATTTCCTTCGGGCCGTTCGTCGCGCCAACATCAAGCCCGGTTCCGTATTTCAGGCGTACCATGAGATCTCCGGCTTTGCCGACTGCGTACGCGACTTGAGTGCCGTCCAGGAACGCAATGTCGCTGAGATCTCCAGGAATGAAGCGCGGCGCATCGGGAGTCGAGGTGCCGATCAGGTCGCGGATCTTGCGAGCGATGTTCGTGGTGCCACTTGCGTCGCGAACTTCAGTGCCGGCCTTCAGATCGGCGACGTACACCACGGGGAATACATTATTGTCGAACCTCGTTGGGCCTTCCGGGGACGCGGAGACGCTCGTGATGTAGATGCGTCCCGACGCGGCCGCGATGGCCGCGAGCTGATTGGGCGAGGTCGTGACGGTTGCCGCTCCCAGGGTGCCTCCCTTGGGGAATCCGCTGTCGATCGGCGAGAGCGTGATCCTGGTCGCCGTGTGGAGGCTCGTGAGCGGCCAGGTGACGACGAGGCCGGTACGGCCGTCGTCCTTGGCCTCTTTGCCAGCCACAGGGATGCCGTAGTAACGGGACGCGACAAGCGTCTCATCGTCGTCGCTTTCGTCGCCGTTGTTGGTGACCAAGAGCGCGCGCGGCCGATCGAATGGGATCGTATCGAGGATCGCAAGTTCGTTCTGGGTGTCGAGCACCGAGATCCGGCCCTCGGCAAACTCGGCCACGAACAGCTTCAGTCCGCTCGGGGACAAGGCGAGCCCGACGGGCTCGGCGCCGACGTCGACCCTGGCGTCCGCCTTGGGCGTGCCACCGTCGATGTTGATGACGCGGGTGATCGTGCCGTCGCCGCGGTTCGCGACGTAGGCCGTCTTGCCATCGCCAGCGATGACCACGCTCGACGGGTTGGGGCCGGTCAGGGTCTTCGAGATGCGGCTGTTGTCGCTGGTCTGGAACACCGACAGCGAGCCGTCGTCGGGGTTCACCATCGCGACGTGGCTATCGTCGTCCGAGATCGCGATCGTGCTGGATCGCGACGCCCGCTTGGAGAACACCGCGGGCGGTGCGGGCGGCGCCGGATCGCCCGGGTCGGGCGGTGGCGTGCCGCCGCCGCCGCCGTCGCCAGGGGGGACCTGGACGCTGGGTGAGTCGGTTCCGCAAGCCCCCGCCGTGAACGTGCACGACGCGAGCAGCACGAGGGTTAGTCTTTTATAGAGCTCGGTAAGGTCGGTCATCGCGGCAAGGCCTCCAGCTGCCAGAGGGAGCCTCGCGGCGTGAATCGCAAGAAAGCTCGCTAACCGCGTTCTGACCGCGCGCTGACCGCGCGCTGACTATTTGCTAAGCAGGCGGGAACGCAGCGGGAATGTGGTCCGTGCAGCGCGCCGCACGGCTGCGCCGGGGTGTGACGCGTTCCGCATTCGTGGTAGCGCCTCACCGAGGGGGAAGACGCGGAGCGACGCAGAGAGGAGCGGAGAGGCGACGGAGAGGCGACGGAGCAGCGATGGCGAGCGAGATTCGCCGTGCGAGCCGCTCGGACGATCAGCCTTCGGCGACCTTGGGCTCTTTGCTGTAGGTGATCAGCGGGGAGCCGTGCTTCTCGATCACGTCTTCGTTGATGATCACTTCGTTCACCGACTGGCCCGGCGTGTCGTACATGATGTCGAGCAGGGCGCTCTCGAGGATGGCGCGCAGGCCGCGGGCGCCGCTCTTCTGGAGGGCGGCCATGTTGGCGACCTTGACCAGGGCGCCCTTGCCGAACTTGAGCTTGACGCCGTCCATCTCGAACAGCTTCTGGTACTGCTTGACCAGGGCGTTCTTGGGCTGGGTCAAGATCTGGACCAGGGCTTCCTCGGACAGCTCGTGGAGCGGGGCGATGACCGGGAGCCGGCCGATGAACTCGGGGATCATGCCGTACTTGAGGAGGTCCTCCGGCTCGACCTCCTGGATCAGCTCCCACTGCGAGCGCTCGACCTTCTTGTTCATGCCGGCGCCGAAGCCGATCATTTTTTGGCCGATCCGGTTCTCGATGATGTCTTCGAGGCCCGTGAACGCGCCGCCGCAGATGAACAGGATGTTGGTCGTGTCGACCTGGAGGAACTCTTGCTGCGGGTGCTTGCGGCCGCCTTTGGGCGGGACCGAGGCCGTCGTGCCCTCGATGATCTTGAGCAGGGCCTGCTGGACGCCTTCGCCCGAGACGTCGCGCGTGATCGAGGGGTTGTCGCTCTTGCGGGCGATCTTGTCGATCTCGTCGATGTAGACGATGCCGCGCTGGGCGCGCTCGATGTCGTGATCGGCGTTCTGGAGCAGGGAGACGATGATGTTCTCGACGTCCTCGCCGACGTAGCCCGCCTCGGTGAGGTTGGTGGCGTCGGCGATCGCGAACGGGACGTTGAGGATGCGGGCCAGGGTCTGGGCGAGCAGGGTCTTGCCCGAGCCGGTCGGGCCGAGCAGGAGGATGTTCGACTTCTGGAGCTCGACGTCCTCGTCGGATTGACCGGTCTGCTTGTGGTCGATCCGCTTGTAGTGGTTGTGGACGGCGACCGCGAGGATCTTCTTGGCGCGGTCCTGGCCGATCACGTACTCGTCGAGGACCTTCTTGATCTGCGCCGGCTTGGGGATCGAGCTCGTGCCGTAGCTCTGGTCCTCCTTCTCGATCTCCTCGGCGATGATGTCGTTGCACAGGCCGATGCACTCGTCGCAGATGTAGACGGTGGGGCCGGCAATGAGCTTCTTGACCTCCTTTTGCGCTTTGCCGCAGAACGAGCAGGTCAGAGACGCACCGTCACGCTTCTCGATAGGCATCGGTCGGGGCGAGCCTACCCTGGGGTTGCCGTCGGGACCAGTCGGTGGGGCCCAGATGCCGCCGGGCGCGGCTGCGACACCGCCTGAACGGGTAGAATCGTACCGGGCCTGGAAGTTTTTCCGGGGCTGCCGATACATCGGATCGGTGTCGAGTCCCGCTCACGATCTCGGGCCGCCGAGCGTGCCAGGTGCCGGGTCGGCGTTCGAGCCACCCGAGGAGTTCGACGACTATGTGATCGTCCGGAAGCTCGGTCAGGGCGCGACCGGGCAGGTGTACCTCGCCGAGGACGCCGTGCTGGCGCGGCCGATCGCGATCAAGTTCATCGGGCTCGACCCCGATCCGGCGGCGCGGCAGCGGTTCTTGATGGAGGCGCGCGCAGCCGCGCGGATCCAGCACCCGAATGTCGTCAGCATTTATCGCGTCGGTGAGCTCGGTGACCATCCGTACGTGGTGAGCGAGCTGGTGCGTGGCTCGCCGCTGTCGGAGGCGGCGCGACCGATGGCGTGGACCGCGGCGCTGGCGATCGCGATCGATCTGGGACGCGGGCTGGCGGCGGCGCATCGCCGCGGCGTGGTGCACTGCGACATCAAGCCCGGCAACGTGATGATGACCGAGGAGGGGGTGGCCAAGCTGGTGGATTTCGGGCTGGCGCAGGTGCTGCGCGAAGGGAGCGAGGCGGCCGGCGAGCTGACGGGCACCCCCGACTACATGGCGCCCGAGGTGTGGAGCGGCAAGCCGCCGACCCGGCGATCGGATGTGTACTCGGTGGGCGCCGTGATGTACGAGCTGATCCAGGGCGCGCCGCCGTTCGCCCAGGTGCCGGTCGGCGAGCTCGGCGGGGTGATCTGCGAGCGCGACGCGCCGGCGCTCGAGACCGAGCCGCGGATCGCGGCGCTGGTGGCGCGGTGCCTGGCGCGCGATCCGGAGCAGCGGTTCGCCAGCGGTGAGGAGCTGCGCGAGGCGCTCGAGCAGCTCAACGCGCGCAGTCATTTGACGCAGGCGGACGAGAATCCGTATCGCGGGCTGCGGGCGTTCGAATCGTCGCATCGCGGGGTGTTTTTTGGTCGCGGCCTCGAGGTCGGGTCGATCGTCGAGCGGCTGCGCACCGAGTCGGTGGTCGTGGTGGCCGGTGATTCGGGGGTCGGCAAGTCGTCGCTGTGCCGCGCCGGCGTGGTGCCCGCCGTGGTCGATGGCGCGCTCGGCGGTGGCCGGAGCTGGCGCGCGTTGACCGTGGTGCCCGGGCGGCGGCCGCTGGCGGCGCTGGCCGCGGCGCTCGAGGATCCGGAGCTCGCGGCGCGCGTGCTGGCGGATCCGGGGCTGCTCGCCCGCGAGCTGCATCGCCGCGCCGGCAACGATGGGATGATCCTGTTCGTCGATCAGCTCGAGGAGCTGGTGACGGTCGGCGATCCCGACGAGGTCGCGGCGTTCGACGCGGCGCTGGCGCGGATCAGCGAGGGGGTCGCCGGGGTGCGGCTGATCACCACCGTGCGCGCCGATTTCTTGTCGCGGCTGGCGGCGCTGCCGCGGTTTGGCCAGGAGCTGTCGCGGGTGCTGTACTTCGTGCGGCCGCTGCCGCCCGAGCGGATCCGCGATGTGATCACCGGGCCGGCGGCGGCGACCAGCGTCGGGTTCGAGTCCGAGGCGATGATCAGCGAGCTGGTGGAGGCGACGGCGCAGGCCGGCAGCGGGGGGCTGCCGCTGCTGTCGTTCGCGCTGGCCGAGCTGTGGGAGGCGCGCGATCGCGAGCGCGGGCTGATCACGCAGGCGACGCTCGACCGGATGGGCGGGGTGGCAGGCGCGCTGGCCCGCCACGGAGACGCCGTGATCGCCGGGATGCCGTCCGCGGATCGCGCGCACGCGCGCCGCGTGATGCTGCGGCTGGTGACGTCGGTCGGTACGCGGGTGGCGCGCAGCGAGGCCGAGCTGTCGGTGAGCGAGGGCACCCAGGCCGCGGTGACGGCGCTGGTGCGGGGCCGGCTGCTGGTCGTGCACGACGGCGAGGCCGGGGCGACGTACGCGCTGGCGCACGAGGTGCTGGTGCGCGGCTGGGGAACGCTGCGCGACTGGCTCGACGCCGACGCCGATGATCGCGCGCGGCGCGAGCGGCTCGCCGAGGCGTGCGGCGAGTGGCACCGGCTCGGCCGGCCCAGCGACGCGACGTGGCGCGGGCCGCGGCTCGCCGAGGCGCTCGCGCTCGATCCGACGAACCTGACCGCGATCGAGCGCGCGTTCGTCGCGGCGTCGGCGACCTCCAGCCGGAGCCGGCGGTGGCTCGTGCGCGGCATCGTCGCCGGCGTGATCGGGCTCGTGGTGCTGGTCTACGCGGGCCAGCGGTTCCGGGCGGCGCGCCGGCTGGCCGACGCGGTGGCGAACGAGGTGGCCGCGGCGCGCCACGAGCTCGACCAGGCGCATGCGGCGGATGCCGAGCAGCGCCTCGTCGGCTCCGCCGCGTTCGCCGCGTTCGACGCCGGTGACGCGGCCCGCGGCGAGGCGCTGTGGCGGCGCATGACGACCCAGCGCCGCGTGGTGGCGCGCGGCTACCGCGCGGCGGCGCGCGGCGTCGAGGCGGCGCTGGCCAAGGATCCGGGGCAACCCGCGCTGCGCGACCTGCTCGGCGACGTCCTGCTCGAGCGCGCGCGGCTCGCCGCCGCGATGCGCGACGGCGACGCCGCCGACGAGCAGCTCGACCGGCTCGCGTCGTACGACGCCGACGGCACCCGGCGCGCGTGGTCGAACCGGCCCGGTACGCTCGTCGTCCGGGCGCCGGACGGCGCGGCGATCGCGCTCGACGGCCGGCCGATCGGCACCGGCCGCGCCGAGCTGACGCTGCCGGTCGGGCTGTACGTCGCCACGGTGGTCGTGCCCGGGCGCGCGGCGGTCCGCGAGCCGATCGCCATCGCGCACGGCGTGGCGAGCGAGCTGGCGGTCGATCCACCGCCGGCCGCCGCGGCGCCCGCCGGCTACGTCTACGTCGCGCCCGGGTGGTTTCTGTACGGCAGCAGCGATGACGACGACACCCGCCGCAACTTCCTGTCGACCGTGCCGCTGCACCGCCGCCACACCGGCGAGTTCGTGATCGCGCGCGCCGAGGTGACGTTCGCCGACTGGCTGGCGTACGTCGACGCGCAGCCCGAGGCGGCGCGCGCGCACCTGGTGCCGAAGATCTCGGCGACGCTCGGCGGCGGCGTGACGCTCGATCGCGCGACGGACGGCTGGCGGCTGACCCTTCGTTTGCTCGAGCACACGTACACCGCGGACTGGAACGAGCCGATCCGCTACGACCACCGCACGCACAACCGCGTCCAGGACTGGCACCGCTTGCCGGTGCTCGGGATCTCGGCCGCCGACGCGGTGGCGTACGCCGCGTGGCTCGCGCGCACCGGGCGGTTGCCGGGGGCGCGGCTATGTAGCGAGGTCGAGTGGGAGCGCGCGGCGCGCGGGCCCGATGGTCGCACCACACCGACCGGTCGGGTGCTCGAAGGCGATGATGCGAATATCGACCAGACCTACGAGCGCGATCAGATGGGGCCTGATCAGGTCGGCTCGCACCCGGCTTCGAACAGTCCGTATGGCCTGTTCGACATGGCGGGCAACGCGTTCGAGTGGACGCTCGGAGAACGGCCCGGTTCGTACGTCGCGCGCGGCGGGAGTTACCACCACGATCGCAAGACCGCAGAGCTGCCGAACCGCAACGAGAGCAGCGGTGAGCTCCGCGAGCCCAGCGCGGGCACGCGGATCTGCGCGACGCCGCGGTGACCGCGACCGTGACGCGATATTCACCGAGCGTAAAATCGTGAGCAGAACACTCCACTATTTCACCAGGTCGGCCGAGGTACACTAACGCATGCCTGCCCTGGTCCAGATCGATTGCCAGCGCCGCCACGAGCTCGGCGAGCGCTCGTCGATCGGGCGCGGCGGCAACAACGACATCGAGCTCGATGATCCGATGATCTCGCGCAACCACGCCGAGGTCGTGAGGCAGGCCGATGGTTCGTACCAGGTCCGGGATCTCGGGAGCCGGCGCGGCACGTTCGTCGGCGCGCGCAAGGTCGCCGAGGCCGCGCTGCGCGATGGCGACGAGCTGCTCATCGGCCCGACCCGGCTGCGCTTCGAGCTGACGCGCGGGGCGACGTCGGAGTCCGACGAGCTCCGCAACCTGCGCGCGGTCGTCGATCTCAGCCGGGTGATCGGCGTCGAGCACGATCTCGAACGCCTGCTCGAGCGCGTGCTCGAGACCTGCTTCCAGCTGCTGAACGCCGACCGCGGCATGATCCTCGTGTACGGCCCGCACTCCAAGACGCCGAGCGCGACGGTCGCGCGGACCCGCAACGGCGCCGCGATCGGCGATGGGTTGTCGACCAGCGTGCTCAGCCAGATCATGGCGACGCGCGAGCCGTTGCTGCGCAACGAGATCGACGCCGACCTGGCGCTGCGCCGCTCCGAGAGCTTGATGGCGCAGGGCGTGCGATCGCTGGTCGCGGTGCCGCTGATGTACGAAGCCGCGGAGCCCGAGTGGCTCGGCGTGATCCACCTCAGCTCGCAGGCCGGCGACCACGTGTTCCAGCAGCGCGATCTCGATCTGCTGAGCGCGGTCGCCGGCCAGGCGGCGCTGGCGATCAAGAACGCGATGCTGGTGCGCCAGGTCCAGGCCGTGCAGCACGACGAGTGGCTGCGGCTCGAGCGCGTCGTCGACAACCTGCCGGTCGGCGTGGTCGTGCTCGACGATCACCGGCGGTGCTTGCTGGTCAACGGCTGGGTCACCCAGCGCGCGCAGGCGATCGGCGCGATCTCGCTGGGCTCGATCATCGAGCGGGTCGCCGGGGTCACGTGCGATCGGCTGGGCGGCGGCGGGATCCGCGAGCAGGCCACCGCCGGGTCGCCCGAATCGACGTTCATCCTCCACGCCCACACGTCGAACGACGGCGGCGAGACGGTGATCGTCATCAACGATGTCACCGAGGAGCGCGCGCAGCAGGCCAAGGCCGTGCACCAGGATCGGCTCGCGCTGATCGGCCAGCTCGCCGGCGGCATCGCGCACGACTTCAACAACCTCCTGTTCATCATCCTCAACTACGCCGGGATGCTCGAGGAGTCGGTCTCCGCGCCCGAGGCCCGGGACGACGCGCAGATGATCGCGCAGGCCGCGACCAGCGCGACCGAGCTGGTCCGCCAGCTGCTCGCGTTCAGCCGCCGCGAGGCGCTCAAGCCCAAGGTGATCGACGTCGGTAACGTCGTCGCCAACATGCAGAAGATGCTCGAGCGCACCGTCGGCCCGCAGATCGAGCTGGTGTTCGAGGGCGCGGCGGTGACCCACCACGTGCTGATGGATCCGTCGCAGCTCGAGCAGATCGTGATGAACCTGGTGGTCAACGCGCGCGACGCGCTGACCGGCCGCGGCCGCGGCCGGGTGACGGTGCGGGTCGGCGCGACCGAGGACCAGACGATCCTCGAGGTGGTCGACACCGGCAGCGGCATGGCGCCCGACGTGGTCGCGCGCGTGTTCGAGCCGTACTTCACGACCAAGGCGATCGGCAAGGGCACCGGCCTCGGGCTCGCGACCGTGCACGGCATCGTCCAGCACGTCGGCGGCAGCATCTCGATCGAGTCCGAGCTCGGCTGCGGCACGACGTTCCGGATCGCGCTGCCCAAGACCGACCTCGCGCCCGAGCCCGAGCCCGTGCCAGCGCCCGGCGCCTCCGCGAGCGGGCGGGTGCTGCTGGTCGACGACGACGATCAGCTGCGCCGGCTCACCGAGCGGATGCTGCGCGTCGCCGGCTACCAGGTGGTCTCGGCGTCGTGCGGCCTGGACGCGCTCGCCGAGGCCCGGCGCGGCCACTTCGACATCCTGTTGACCGATCTGGTGATGCCGGGGATGTCGGGCCGCGATCTCGCGCGCGACGTGATGCGCGAGCACCCCGAGATGCGGGTCGTCTTCATGTCGGGGTACTCGGCGGCGCCGTCGTCGGACCAGTTCATCTCCAAGCCGTTCGACCGCCACCTGCTGCTCGCCAAGATCGGCGGCCTGCGGGTCCCGCCGTCCGGCCCGCCGCAGCAGCCGAGCTGACGGCCGGGCCGCGGGGACCGCGCGGCGCGCGAGCCGTACCCCGACTTGACAACGCGAAGGATTCGTTCCACGAACTGGCGGCGTGGACGACGCTGCGAGCCGGGCACTGTTCGGGCGCGACCGCGAGCTCGCCGACCTCGAGATCGCGCTGGCCGAGGCGATGACCGGACGAGGCAGCGTGGCCCTGGTCTCCGGCCGTGCGCGGTCCTCGGCCGACGCTCGGTGCGCCCACGTCCTGATCCGCGAGGTGCTGTATCAGGCCATCCCCTCCGCGCGGCGGGCGCGCTTGCACATGAGCGCCGCGGCGATCCTGTGTGAGCTCCACGCGGCGGACCTCGATGCCCACGTCGCGGAGCTGGCGCACCACTTCTTCGAGGCCGGCCCGCTCGGCGCGTGGGAGCCGGCGGTCGAGTATGCGGCGCGCGCGGGCCACCGCGCGATGGCGCTGTTCGCGTTCGACGACGCCGCACGCCACTTCGAGCGCGGCCTCGCGGCGGTCGATCGCGGACCCCCCGACCGACCCGGCTCGCCTGGTCGAGCTGCGATGGCGGCTCGGAGGTCCGATGGCGGCGGGCGCGCCTCGGGCGCCTCTCAACGCGCCTCGGGCGCGGCGCGGCGCTGCCGCTGATCTTCATTGAACTGATCGAGCTTGCGGGACAGCTCGATCCGGCGGAACATCGACTCGGTCCATCCC
>Ga0302322_100000564_pt1 | contig 28557 bp, 22 predicted proteins | sample Fen_T0_2_FD_203757 | JGI IMG/M metagenome (GOLD analysis project Ga0302322, IMG submission 203757) | Peat permafrost microbial communities from Stordalen Mire near Abisko, Sweden - Fen_T0_2 | ecosystem: Environmental > Terrestrial > Soil > Wetlands > Permafrost | place: Sweden: Abisko...
CAAGTGGGAGAAGTCATGAAAACGGCTGAAATCAACGGAGTATCAGGCAAAATTGCGCTCGTCACGGGCGGCACCACGGGCATCGGCCGCGCGACGGCCGAGCTGCTGTATCAGAAGGGCGCGCGTGTGATCATCACCGGTCAAAACCCGGACACGCTGGCCGCAGCACGCCGCGAACTACCGCCCGAGATTGCGGTGCTGCAAGCGGATGCCCGCTCGGTCGCGGACGCGGAGCGCCTCGCGGGCGAGGTGGAGCAGCGCTTCGGCAAGCTCGATATTCTATTCCTCAACGCGGGCATCGCGCAGCTTGCGCCATTCGCCGCCGTCAACGAGACCTTTTACGACGAGCACATGAACGTAAACGTGAAGGGCGTGGTGTTCACGCTGCAGAAGCTTTTGCCATTGCTCGGCAGCGGCGCCTCGGTGGTCGTCAACACGTCGGTTGCCGACCAACGCGGCGCGCCCATGATGTCGATCTACTCAGCGAGCAAAGGCGCCGTGGCGGCGCTAGTGCGCTGTTTGGCCGTGGAGCTTGCGCCGCGTGGCATTCGCGTCAACTCGGTGTGCCCCGCTACTATCGTCACGCCCATCCAGGCCAAGTTCGGGTTGCCCCCCGAGGTGGCGGCCGCGACCGCCAAGCACTACACCGCGCGCATCCCTCAAAACCGCTTCGGCAGCGCCGAAGAAGTGGCCAATGCCGTGCTGTTCTTGGCTTCGCCCGCGGCGTCCTACATCACCGGCGTGGAATTGCCGGTGGATGGGGGGTTATCCATCACCTGAGTGTGTGGTCGAGTGAGCGGCCGCGGCCGATTGCTTCGAGGCAGCCGACCTAGATCGGATCGAAGCAATCGGCGGTCGCGCGGCTCACTCTGCGTCCACGGATGAACCTCCGAGTATACCGGGAGCACTATGGAGTCAGTGCCGCGGCGGGGCTGGAGCTTAGGGCCCGGGAATGGCTAGGTAGGTCGATGATCGCGGTCGAGGCGCCCGGGTGGCGAGGCGCGACGAAGACGCATACCGCTGGTATGTAACCGAGAAGGAACGAAGCCAGCAACCAAGATTAGTCATATCGTTCTGTGTGGACCTTGGCTGGCTTGGCTGGCTCCAGGATTGTCCGACGATGAACATCTGGTCGCGCGGAAATTACACTGTGGTTTTCATCGGCGAGCGGCGTCTCTGGAGCGCGACCGGGGTTCGTTGCCGATTTCGCAAGCCACGATGTGACGAATCTCGAGAGCCGGGGTGCATCGGCCGGGTCGGCGATCGACTTGGCCTTTCCCGGGCCCTTAGCTTCGTAACGTGGATGTTCGAGTCGTCGTGGCTGATCGTTACCGCGGGCTCGCGTGGGGCAGCGCGAAGTCCCAGATTGGATTTTGGAGGATCAACCGCCAATATGGCCATCTGTCGCGGGCGGAACGGCTAACTCTCGCGTTTTCCGCGGCCCTTTTTGGTACTTTGCGGCAGCGAGGTGTGGGGGCTCGTGACCAGTGCATGCGCGTCGTTTTCGCCGCGGGCCAAGCGTTGGATGCCGGCATAGGCGATCATCGAGGCGTTGTCGGTGCAGGCCTTGAACGGCGGGACCACCACTCGAATGCCGTGCACGGCTGCTTGCGCCGCGGAGCGCTCGCGCAGTTCGCGATTGGCGGCCACACCGCCCGCGAGCACGATCGTTCGCACGTCTTGTTCGCGCGCGGCTTCGAGGGTTTTGAAGATCAGCGTGTCCACGACGCGGCGTTGAAACGCGGCGCACACGTCGCGAAGTGTTTGATCGTCCCCGGGCAAGCCGTGCTCGGTCACCCAGCGCAGCATGTTGCTCTTCAGACCGGAGAAGCTGAACTCGAGTGAGCCCTTGCGGCGCATCGGCCAGGGCAGCTCGATCGCGTCTGGGTTGCCGTCTTTGGCGAGCTTGTCGATCAGCGGGCCGCCGGGGTAGCCGAGGCCCAACAACTTGCCGACTTTGTCGAAACATTCGCCGGCGGCGTCGTCGCGCGTCGCGCCCAGCTCGGTCACCTGTTCGAGCTGTGGGCCCGTCACGCGATAGAGGGCGGTGTGACCACCCGAAGCCAGCAGCGCCACGAACGGATATTCTGCCGGTGGTACTTCGGGCGCGCCCGGAAATTTGAGGAACACGGCTAGCAGGTGGCCGACCAGATGATCGACGCCGACCAGCGGTTTTTCCAGAGCGAATGCCAGACCCTTGGCCGCCTGCACGCCCACCAGCAGAGCACCGGTCAGGCCCGGGCGGCAAGTGACGGCAATGCCGTCGATCGCGCTCGGCGCGATGCCTGCTTTGCTGAACACTTCACGAATCACCGGGCGCACGTTGCGAAGGTGATCGCGCGAAGCGAGCTCGGGCACGACTCCGCCGTACGGCGCATGCAGCTTGATCTGACTGTGCACCGAGTCACTGACGACGTTTCCGTCTTCCGTGACCAACGCAGCGGCCGTTTCATCACACGACGTTTCGATGCCGAGAACCAACATGGAAGAGATCAGGGCGCCGGAGGGAAATCACAGCCGCCCTCTTCTTTGGACGCGTGGAGCGTTTTTGGATAGAGGTGAAAGAGCGCAAATCCGGGGCGTTGGGCCACCGTCGCGTTGAGCGGGGGGGCGGGTGCTGGCTTGAACAAGCGTAGCTCGATGTAGTTGTTCTTCATCAGTGACACGACCGCCAGCATGGTACCGAGACAGGTCGAGTCGACCCAGGCGAAGAAGTCGTGGTCGTGCCCCTCGCCGAAGGTGAGCGCGGATAGAACGTCGTGATCGACCTCGGGGATGGCGCGCACCGGCGCATCGAGAAACAGCACCTGTGGCGCGTCGGAGGTGCCGCAAATGCCTTGGAAATCATTGCTGTTCAGCTTTCCGGGCACGGTGGTGAGCTTGCTCGTGTCCATTGTGAGCGCCAACCATAGATCCGAGGGCAACCCCTGCTTGACGAAACCCTCGTGGAACACCGCCACGCTGATCTGCCCGCAATAGGCCTCGCCCGGCTTGCTGTTGAAGCCGTCGAGCGACGTGCAGCCCGACGCGGACACGGCGCACAAGGTGATCAGCGCGGATGCCCAACGCAGCGAGTGAAGCCTAAGCGAAGTGAATGGAGCGTGGCACATCTGGGACGTCAGAGCCGCTGGAGCAAAGCCTGAGCTTTGGCTTTTACCCTGGGTTCCGGGTCGTTGTCATGGCTCACCTGGAGCACGCGCTTGGCGGCCGTCGGATCGACCAAAACCAGGGCCTCGAGCGCCGCTTCGCGCACCAGGGCGAAGGCGTCCTTGCTGGCGCGTTGGCTGAGCGCGGTTACGGCCGGTGCGCTGGCAGTGCCGGCCGCAACGCGACCTAGCGTTTCGGCGGCTAGCGCGCGCAGTGCCCAATCGGGTTCCACCTCGAGCAGCGCAATCACCGCGGCGGCAGCTTGGGGATCCGAGGCATCGAGCGTCGCCAGCGCGGCGCGCCGCACCGCGCTCTGATCGTCCTTGAGCGCGGCGCCCACGGCGGCCTCGGCCGCTGGTTCCGCGCGATGACCGAGAAAGTGCAGCGCGAACAGTCGAACATCGGGCGAAGGATGGCGCGCGAGCGCTGTGAACGTGGGCAGCAGCGTTGCCCCCAGTTCACGCGCCAGCGCCTCGAGGCGCCCCTGTTCGGCTGGCGTGAAGTCGACGTTCGCGGTCAGCGGAGCGAACGGCAACTGGCCCGGATCGACCACGAGCAACACGGCCACGGAGCGCGCGCGTTCCGGAGACACCGAGGCCGCGCGACCGAAGGCGGCCGACAGTGGGCCGGATAGTTTTTCGAGCGCCGTGACGCGCTCAGCGCCCGAATAGCCGCTCGGTCGCAGTGCGTCGAGCAGCCGCCGCACGTCCAGCCCGCCTTCCGGAGCTGGTAGCGTGTCTTTGGGTTTGTGATAGCTGCCGGTGGACCAAACCAGCGCGGCGTCACCGCCTGCGCGCGAAACGAGGGGATCCGGACTGCTCAGCGCGTCGGCGATGGCGCGTGGTGCACCCGCCGAGTTGAGCCGGGCCAGGCTCAGCACGGCCAACGCCGCGAGGCTCGGGTCACTGGCTTCAGACAGCTCCGCCAGCAGGTTTTCCTGGGCTTTTTGCCCACCTTCGGCGAGCGTGAAGGCCGCGGCCGCGCGCGGCAAAGGTCCGGCTTCCGCCTGGCGCAGCAGCTTCGCCGCTTGCGCTGTGCCGGAGTGCGAACCGAGCAGGGACAGGCCAATCAAGCCAATGGCGCTGACCTCTGCAGAGTCGCTGCCTGCGAGCTGCGTCAGCAAGCGTTCGGCTCGAGGCGAACGCATGCGCGCCACGCTCCACACCGCGGCCAAGAGCACGGGGTCCGAATCACCCGCGGTGACGCGTCCGGACGACACCAACAAATTCTCGAAGCGCGGCACGAGCGCCGGATCGCGCAGCATGCCGACGGCAAGCATGGCTCGCGTGCGGAGCTCACTATCGCCGCTGCCAGTGGCGTACGAAAACAGCGTTGCTCCAGCGCTCTTGTTCTGCACGTGCGACAACAGCGTGATCGCGATTTCTTGCTCGGCCTCGCGCGCATCGCCCAAAGCGTCCAGCAGCGGCTTGACTGCGCGTTCGCCCAGGCGATCGAGAGCAATGCGCGCGGCCTCGGCGTCCTTTGGTCGGTCGCTCTTTTCGCGCTCCAGCAGCGGATAGGCGAGCGCGCCGTACACTTCCAACAATAATTGTCGGTAGATCGCCCGTTCTGGGCTGTTCAAGGCCAGGGGCAGCAGATCACGTTCCAGTGACTCGAGCGTTCCACGACCGAGGTTCACTTGCATGCTCAGGCGCGCGGCTTGCCCGATCAGTTCTTCGTCCGGGGAAGCGCGGATGACACGGCGTAGGAGCATGTCCGCGTCATCCGGCTCGCCTTGTCCGAGCAGCAGCTCGGCGAGCTCGAGGTACACCGGAAACAGGCGTTCGTTCTTAGTGATCGCTTGCCGGAACTCACTGATCGATTTGGCGATGTCTTGGCGCTTTCGATACATCTCGCCGAGCTTTTTGTGGCCCTCGGCGTCGTCCGGGCTGAGCTCGACCGCGCGCGCGGCGTAGCGCACCGCTTCGTCGTCTTGGTACAGCTCGGCGGCGTAGCTCGCCATGCGTTGGAAGTACTCGCGCGCGCGCTTGGGGTCGCTGGCCGCTAGCTTTTCCAGCACGTTGATCGCAGCGCGCAGTTTGTGCTCGAGCACCAACACGCGCTCCAAGGAGCTCAAACTCTCCACGTCCCCCGGCGCCGCGCCGATCACGCGTTCCAGCACCCGCTCTGCCTCCGGGTAGCGGCGCAGTCGCAGATGCGCTTCGGCGAGTAGCCGGCCGGCCTCCAGATCAGGCGGATGTTGCGCCAAACGGCGCTCCAGGCCTGGCACGCGCTGGCCGAGTTGTCCGTCCAAGCTGTACAGAGTGATGATGTGCTGGCGTGCCTCGCGCGCCAGCGTGGGATCGGTTTGCGACTCGCGGATCAGTTCTTCCCAGATTTTGCGCGCCTCTTCGAATTGCGCGGACTTCCCCTCGCGCGTGCCGCTGGCCGCGCTGGTACGCTCGAGCGCGAGCGCGTACGCCTTGCGGTAGCGCGGCAGTTTGGCTGACAATTTGGCCGCCTCTGCCAGCGCCGAGAGCGCCTCCTTGGGCATATCGTGTTCCAGGTACAACTCGCCCAAGATTTGCAGCGCCCGTGAGCGATCGGGTACGAGTGCTTTGATTCGCTGCCAAGTCGCGAGCGCTTTTTTCTTGTCGCCCTCTTGCCAGTAGCGCGTGCCGAGTTCGACCAGGTGTTCCGGATCGGCGGCATTGCTGCCGGCAAGGCGCTGCAAGAGCGCGAGTGCTCGGTCTTTTTCGTCGACGCGCTCGTAGAAGTCGACCAGCGCGGCCAAAGTCTCTTCGTCGCTTTGCGAGCGTGCTTCGAGCTCCGAAAGGCGCGCCAGCGCCTTCTTACGGTCGCCGCGCGAGATCAGCGCCTCCGCCAATTGAAAGACGAAATCCGGATTGCGTGGCGCGGCCTTGATCAAAGCGTCGTACTCGGCGATCGCCTGCTCCAGATCGCCGCGTACCTCGAGCAAGTGCACGACTTTGAGCCGTGTCGCCAAGTCCTTGCTGTCGGCCGCCAGAGCGCGGCGATACGTGGCCAACGCTTTTTCGACTTGGCCGGTTTCTTCGTACAATGCGCCCAAGGTGCGCAGATCCTCGGCTGAAGCGCTGGACCGCTTTTCCATTTCGGCGATCAGTTCGGGCAAGCGATCTCGCTGGCGGTAGCTGTCCACGATGGCGGCTACGATTTCACGGCGCACGCCCGATTCACCCGCGAGCGACAGCGCGCGTCGGTACTGAATCAGCGCGTCCTCACGCTTGCCCAGCTTTTCGAGCGCTTTGCCGTAGTCGCGCAGTGCGGGGGCGAGCACGCGGTTATCGCCGGTGGCGGCTTGGACCACGGTCTTGTACTCGGCGGCCGCCCGCTCGTAGGCGCCGCGCGCCAAGAGCTCGCGTCCGAATTCCGCGCGCACGAAGAACGATCCGCCCGCGCGTTTTACGAGTTGCTCGTGGTAGCGCTTGCCCGCCTCGTAATCTTTCAAATCGAGGCACAGGCCAAGCAACGTGCGTAACACTTGCTCACGATCCGCGTCGTCCTTCAGCGCAGGTAAGGCTTGCTCGAAGCGAGCGCGTGCGGTCGTCTTGTCGCCGCGCTCGTTCAGCATGCGCGCCAAGGCGACGACGGCGATCGGGTTCTTGGCATCCTCGCCGATCGCTTGCTCGTAGGCAGCCTGAGCGCGCTCGGGCCGGCCCTCGAGCTTTTCGACCCCGGCGATCGCGACCAAGGCTGCGTAGCGCGTGGCGCCGCCGGCCTCGGCGCGCCGCCCGAGATCGGCGATCAAGGCATCCAGCTTGCCATCGCGCTCGCGGTACAATTCGAGCAAGCGCTGGAGCGGGAAGTCCGCACCGGGTTGGGCCAGCACGATCCCCGTGTAGCGTTGAATCAACGCTTCGCTGCTGGGGCTTTTGGCGTCCGGCCGGTCGCGCTTGTTGGACTCGGATGGTGACGCAGACGAAGCTGGCGGGGGAACCGCCACCGGGCCGGGAGCTCCTCCGGACGTGGGCTTCGGCCCGAGCGGGGCCTTGGGCGCCGCCGGGTGAACCACCGGCTTGGGCCTTTTGCTCCTGCCTTGAGGGTTGAACTCGGCACGTGCGGGGTGGCCCGCGAAAAGCAGCACGGCGACCGGCCAGAACCGGGCGTAGGCACGAAGGCTCACTCTCAATAGAGTACGCGCCGCTCGCGAATGGCGCCAGCCGACGTAGTCTCGTGGTACACCCCTGCGCGCAATGACCGGGTCTGAGCCGGATTTCGACGAAAAACCAGCGGGTGAGGCGGAACAAGAGGAAGAGGAGCTAGACTCCCAGCCCGATTCCGACGATCCCGAGCGCGACAGCGAAGAGCCGCCCGAGCCCTCGGCGCAGGACCGCCCGCCACAGCCCGATGAAGATCGCTGGGGGATCGGCAGCCGCGTGTTGGCGCTCAGCGCGCTGCTCGGCAGCGCGATCCTAGTCTGGACGCAATTTGCGTTCCAGTCCCGGTGGATTGCCGACTTCCTCGAGAACAACAAGCTCGAGTTTCCGAACCAGCGCATGACTCTGGTCGCTGGCTTCGTCGGAGGACTCGCGCTCGGAGGAGCAATCGGCGCCGCGGTGCTGGCTTGGCTCTGGAACAAGCGGCGCTCTTGGCAGATCGCCGAGCAGTGGGCGTGGTTCCTCTCGCCGTTGATCGCGCTGCCGATCATGCCGATCGTGTTCCGCTACAAGCCCTGGCAAAATCGCCACCAGGCGTTGCTACTCGTGGCACTTTTCGGATCGCTCGTGGTCGAAACGCTGCTCACGCGCGCGCTGGCTTCCATTCCCGACTCGGTTCAGACGTGGTTGGACGGCTTGATGGAGCAGGTGCCCGCGGCCGTGCGTCGCCACGGGCCGCGCGCGGTCGTGGTTGCTGCAGCGCTCGGCTACGCGCTGTTCATGAGCTTTTACTTCGTGCGCTGGCACTACAAGCTCAGGACTCACAACTTCGATCTGTCGATCAACAACAACCTGATCTACGGGGGGCTACACGGGAAATTCCTGGAGAGCACCGTCGTCTTCCCGACCGAGCCAGGGAAATATCTGGCCAACCATGCGAAGTTCGGCACTTACCTGTTCCTGCCGATCTATGCGCTGTTTCCTAGGCCGGAAACGCTGCTGGTGTTGCAGTCCTTCATGCTCGGGCTGAGCGCGTTGCCGCTGTACGGCTTCGCGCGGCGCCATGTGTCGGACACCATGGCCGCGGTCGTGGCGCTCGTATTCCTGTGCTACTACCCGATGCACAGCGCGAACTTCTCGGAGTTCCAGAACGTACCGATCGCGACCTTCTTCCTGTTCAGCCTGGTCTGGGCTGCGGAGACTCGCCGTTGGGTGATCTGTGGGTTGGCGACCGCTGCCGCGCTCTTGCTGCGCGAAGACATTCCGATCGGTGTGGCGGTGATCGGCGGCTTCTTGTTGCTCTCCGGCTATCGCTCGTTTCCGGGCTTCATCATCGCCACCGCTGCCCTGACTTACTTCGTGTACCTGCGCTTTCACGTCATGGATGACGCGGGCGAGTGGTGGTACCCGAACATGTACAAGGATCTCTGGGCCGACGGCGAGAAGGGTTACAAGAGCGTAATCAAGACCCTGATCACCAACCCGCTGTTCGTGCTGTCCAAGCTGATCGTCGAAAAGAAGCTGATCTACCTGCTGCATTTGCTGGTGCCGGTCGCGTTCCTGCCGGCGCGCCGTTGGTATTTGTGGGCCGCTTTCGTGCCCGGCGTGTTCCTGACCCTGCTGGTCACGAACTATGACCCGCCCGCGCTGTTTTCCTTTCACTACGTGATGCACTGGACACCGTACCTGTTCTTGGCCGTGCCGCTTGCGCTCGAGGCGCTGGGCAAGAGCCTTGATTCAGGCGTCATTCGCATGCGCGCAGCGGCCACGACCATGGTTTGCGTCTCGCTCGTGCTCACCTACAACTACGGCGCTTTCGCGGCTCGCCCCAACTCACTCAAGGGCGGCTACAACTTCATCGACTTCAACTACGAGCCGCGTGAGGCCGAGCGCTACGCGCGTCTGCAATCGCTGGTCGAGCTGATCCCGAAGGATGCCTCGGTGGCTGCGACCGAAACCGTCGGTCCGCACGTCTCCTCGCGTGTAAAAATGTTCACCATGCGCCACGGTCCAATGGGCGCAGAGTACGTGCTCGCTTCGAGCAAGGAGCTCAAGCTGTCCCGCACCAAACCCACGTTGAAGGCCGCGCTGGAAAGCGGTCAATACGGCGTGGTCAAGCGTGCCTCGGAGTTCGTGCTGCTCAAGCGCGGCGCCGACACTTCTCAGAACCAGCAGCTCGTCCTCGACTGGCAGCTTTGAGCGCGCCTGGAGCTTCCGCACCGCCCGGACCCGGCGAGAAAAAGGCCGCGCTTGGCGGCGAAGCGAAGCCCGCAAAGCCTGGCTGGAAGAAGCGCCTCGGCCCGCTGTTCATGACCATCGCGTTCTTGTTCGTGGCCTATTCCGCCTGGGATTTGGCGCACCGCTGGCAGAAGACCAAAGTCACGCTCGATCTGCCCTGGGCGCTTGCTTCGATTCTGCCCCTGGGGCTCGGCTGCTTGATTCAAGGCCGCGGCTGGATCGCGCTGATCGAGCGCATGACGTTCCACCGCGTACCGCGTGGTGCGGCGCTTTCGTTGTACATGGATTCGCAGCTCGCTCGTTACACCCCGGGCATGGTCGGCTTGCCCTTCGTACGCATGGCGGGCGCAGCACGGCTAGGTGTGTCTGCCGTCTCAGTCGGATCGTCGGTTGGGCTGGAGATGCTGTCGTGGACCGCCGTCGGTGGCGGCGTCGGCTTCGCGTCGCTCTTGTGGTTGCCGAAAAGCAGCGGCCTGACCGCGTTGCTCGGCGCGTGGGCGATCCCGATCGTACTCGGATTCGCGACGATCGTGATCGTGCTCTCGTGCATCGATCGCAGCCGACTGCCCGCGTTCATCGTGCGCGTGCTCAAAGTCGATGGTGTCGGGCCACTCGTGCCGTTTTCGCTACCCCTGGCGCACGTCTTGTATTGGGCCAGCTGGGCCGCACACGGCTTCCTGCTCACGCGCGCGTTCGGTGCAGCGCCGGGCGTCGCGCTCGCGACTTCGGGTCTTTACGCGCTCGCCACCGTGGGAGGCTTCGTCGCTCTCGCCGCCCCCGCCGGTGTCGGCGTGCGCGAAGCGATCCTCTCGATCAGCTTGGCTCCCGCGGTAGGCAGCGCGCCCGCGCTCGCGATCGCCGTCGCCTCGCGCGCCGCGTCACTCGTGGCGGATGTGATTGCTTGGGCCGTGCTCAAGCGCTGGGCGCGTTGAAGGCGCGAGCGAAGGACGCGCGGCGCCTTCGGCGCGCGGTGGGAGACTCTCGTTTGCGCACGCTCGGATGGGGGCACTGGGCCGCCCGCGCTGCGCTGAGGGAAAGCACGCGCCTGGTCGGTCAGCCTTTGTAGGTCTGCTCCTTATTGGTTGATCGTGATCTGATCCTGCCAAAGTCGGCTGACCTCGACGAATTTCCGGGCATGCGGCTGAGCTGTCTTCCGCGCGCCCGGCGCGAGCGAAGGACGCGCGGCGCCTTCGGCGCGCGGTGGGAGACTCTCGTTTGCGCACGCTCGGATGGGGGCACTGGGCCGCCCGCGCTGCGCCCGTGGAAAGCACGCGCCTGGTCGACGCCATTAGGCAGCTCCGGCTCGTAGCGCGGACAACAGTTCATCGACACACTCGGCTTCGCGCCGGCCCGCCGTGTCGAGAACGATTCGTTCGTCTGTCCAGCGGTGATAGTCCCGACTTTGCACCTCTGCCCAGGTCGGGGACCGTAACCCGGGGACGGTCGAGGTTCGGGTTTCTACTCGCGTGCGGTGCTCTCGAACGTCTGAGCAAATCCCTGCCGGCGCAGTTGGCCGTACTTCGTGTCCCGCGTGCCGTCCACGAGATCGCCTCACCACAGACAGCGTGCGCCGAGCAGCCCGATAGCCTCGTCTGTAGTGACGACTTCCAGGCCTTCGCACAGGGCTTGGGCCACGAGCATGCGATCGAACGGGTCCCGGTGAGCGCCAGCCAACGTGCCGGCCAGTACTGCGTGCTTGGTCGTGATGGGTAGCTCCTCGAAGCCGGCGCGAAGCAGAATCCCTGAAAAGTCTGCGAGCAACTCACGCGCCTCGAGCAACCTGCCGATTCGATGCTTCGTCGCGATCTCCCAGGCGCTAGCAGGGCTCGAGTACACGGTGCGCTCTGGATCGGCGATCGCGCTCCGCGCTGGCTTGGATAGGCGAGCATCATCCGCGAGCCACCAGAGCAGCGCGTGCGTGTCGAGAAGGAGCTTCATCGGTTGCCGTTCCAGGCGTCCAGTTCGTCGTCGGGTAGCGGCTCGTCGAACGCCGGATCGATGCGCAGTCCCCGAAGGAGACCGGGCTTTCGGGCGGTCGGGGCTGCTAGGGGGACCAGGCGCGCCCAAGGTTCGCCGTCCTTGGCGACAACGATTTCTTCACCTGCGTGCGCGCGATCGACCAGCTGCGAGAACTGCGTCTTCGCCTCGTGGATATTGACCTGGCGGGACATACCTTTAGCTTAGTCTATCTGGTGGACTAAGCTAGGTTTCGCCGACGATTTCTAAGTGTGCATCACTGGCACGCGCGCTTCGCCATGCGGAAGCCCTGGTCCGAGCACCGCGACTTCGTGCACGGCTTCGCGCTTGAGTACATAGGGCAGCTCGGTGCGAGCCAAATGCACGATCAATTCGGCGATTAGACCAGTGGCCAAAATCTGCACCCCGACCACGATCAGCAGCACGGCCAGGATCAATAGCGGGCGATGCCCGATCGATTGACCCATGAACCAGATCACGCACAGGTAGCCGAATACGGCGAGTCCGATGGCCAAGGTGAGTGTGCCGACGGCGCCGAAGAAATGCGCGGGACGCCTGCCATAACGAAGTAAGAACACGACCGTGAGCAGATCCATCAGCCCACGGAAGAAGCGGCCACCACCGAATTTGGAGTAGCCGAAGCGGCGCGCGTGATGCTCGACCGCGATCTCGCCGATGCGAAAGCGCTTCCAATGCGCGAGCACTGGCACGAAGCGATGCAGTTCGCCGTACAGGCGCACGTTCTTGAGCACCACGTCGCGGTAGGCTTTGAAGCCGCAGTTCACATCGTGCAGCTTCACGCCCGTGGTGGTGCGCACGAGCCAATTGAACACGCGCGAGGGCAGCACCTTGGTGATCGGGTCGTTGCGCTTTCGCTTGTAGCCCGACACGAGGTCAAAGCCTTCATCGAGCTTGGCAAGGAAGCGCGGTATCTCTTTGGGGTCGTCCTGCAAGTCCGCATCGAGCGTAAAGACGATACTTCCGCGAGCCCGCGTGAAGCCCGCAGCCAGCGCTGCGCTCTTGCCGAAATTGCCCTGCAATTCGAGCAGGCTGACTTGTGAGTGAGCGGCTACCAGGCGCTCGGCCACTGCAACGGAGTTGTCCGTGCTGCCGTCGTCGATGAAGATGACTTCGAACCTCTCGCTAACGCCCAGCGTCGGCGCCACCGCTTCCGCGATGCGCGCGTACAGCTCTTCGAGGGTGGCTTCCTCGTTCATGAACGGGATCACGAATGAAAGCTTCGGGGCGGCGGGCGTCGGCATGAGCGGTCGGACGCGGAACGTGCCTCAGGCCCAGTGCTCGGGCAAGGACTTCAGAGCTGGGCGGGGACGTCCACGATCTTCAGCACACAATAGCCGGAATTTTGATAAACCACGGGCAACCCTGGAAAACGGCGCTCCGCCCCGCGCCGCAGCACCACGTAATCCGGGTGATATTTGCTGACGATCAGCGCCAGCCGCTCCGGGTCGAGCGAGCCATAGCCGGCCAAATCGCCCGAGCTTTTTAGCTGCCGCCCGGTCACGTCACACAAGCGCTCGTACCAAACCAAGAGCTCGGTCGGGATGAGCGGCACGGCCTTCCAATCCACGACGATCGCGCGTTGCCCCAAAAAGCGTGCGCCTTCCAGATCGGGGGGCGTCAGATAGACCGCATCTTTGGGCGATTGCTCGCGTAGCCAGCGATAGAGCTCGTCGTTGCGCCCGCCGTCCTCTTTGAGCAGGGTCGAATGCTCGCGACCATGAGCCAGACGCTCGGGCGCCAATCGGTAAAGCAGCAGCACACCCAGCAGCAGTGGCAGCCAGACCCAGGCGCGCTTCCTGTGAGCTACGAACTCGGTGTACTTCGGTTTGAAGTGACAGAAAGCGTCCAGCGCGAGATCTGCCGCGCGAACAATCAATACCGCCGCCAAGAACCAGAGCATCAGGTTCGGGATCGGCGCATTCTCCTTGCCGCGCCAGAACATGCCGAACGTGCCCAAGCCCGCGGCGATCAGTCCAATCGCCACGCCCGGATAGCGGCGCGTGATCGACGGTTTGGCCAAGGCCTGCGCCAGGGCACAGGCGAGCAGAATTTGCGATAGCAGATCTGCGTTCGGCGCGAAGCGCCAGACGAAGATCTGATTCACTTTGGGGACGTCGTAGAACGTGGTCAGCACAGTGCCGGTCCAGATCGTCAACATCAACCCGCACAAGACTGCGCCCAAACGCCGACCATTGGCGGTCTTGTGCAGCAGCCAACCACTGCCGATACCGATCAGTTGCCAGGCCGCGAAGGGCATGAAATTGCGCTCGTAGCGGGCTGGATTGTAGTGATGCGGCGAGCGCACTCGAAACAGAATCTCCTGCGCTTCGGCTGACGCTTGGGTGTGCGAAGCCGCGAGCAGCAGCGGCGAGAGCACGAGTGTGATCGCGAGCAGCGGAGCAAATTGCAGAATCAAACGACGCTTCAGGTCTTTGAAGCCGAGTGCTAGCTGAGCCAAGCCGAAGATCGGATAGGCCAAGACCAAGTAGTTGGCGTGAAACGCCCCACCGATGGCCAAGCACATGCCCGACGCGAACCAACGCTCCTCGATGAAGAACAGCGTGCCTGCGATGGATCCCAGCGCGCCCAGGGTGGACGGTTGCAAAATGGTGTCGAACAAGTAGCTCGCGCCGACACTGGAGGTGCGCGTGATGAACAGGATCGAGAGCAACAGCAGATAAGCGGCGACCGCCAGCTGCGCGCCGGCCACGCGCTTCACGATCCGATAGATGACCAACCCGCCCAGCAGCACCAGCAAAAATTGCGTGATCGCGACCGCCCAGCCCTGCTTGTTCAGCAGCAGCAGGAACGCGCCAAAGTAGGCGAACACGCGGTGATATTGCGTGGTGTGGAAGGTGAACCAGTCCGCGCGCAGCAAGCTCTTGTCGGTCAGCGTCAGAGACTTCAAAAAATAGACGAATTGATTGTCGTAGCCGTAGGTCAGCCCATAGCTTGCCGCGAACGTGATGGCGGCGAGCGCGACCACGCCATATTCGAAAGCGCGCGCCACGCGCGCCTGCCCGCTAGCTGAATCGATCATTGGCGGGACGGCTTATATCACGGGTCGCAAAGGTCCCGGCCCTGTGGTATCCGAGCGGACTTCCCGGGCAAAATGACCGACCGAAGCCGCAGCTCCGAGCCTTCCGCGCCGATCCCGGAGCTGTCCGTCGTTGCTCCCATGTACAACGAGGAGGGCAACATCGCCGCCTTCGTCGTCGCGGTCGAAAAGGTCGTGACCGCGATCGGCGTGCCGTTCGAAATCATCCTGGTCGATGATGGCAGCTCGGACGGTACTTGGGCGCAAATCGTCGCCCAATCCAAGCTACACCCAGCTTTGCGCGGCGCCCGCCTTGCGCGCAACTTTGGCCACCAAGGGGCCTTGTTGGCCGGCTTGAGTGAAGCACGCGGTCAGGCCATCGTCAGTATGGACGGCGACTTGCAGCATCCGCCCGAGCTGATTCCGGAACTATTTGCACGCTGGCGCGAGGGCTACAAGGTCGTCACCACCGAGCGCGCTGACGCGGAGGATACATCGCTCTTCAAGCGCGCCAGCTCGCGCTGGTTCTACGGCGTGTTCTCCAAGCTCACCGGCGTGTCCATGGCGCCGGGCAACTCGGACTTCCGCCTGCTCGATGCGACCGCGGTGCGCGCGCTATGCGAGATGAACGACGTAGATCTGTTCATACGCGGCTCGGTCAATTGGCTCGGCTTTCACTCGATCACGCTGCCCTACCGCGCCAACAAGCGCTTCAGCGGGACCACCAAGTACAGTCTCAAAAAGATGCTGCGCTTCGCCTCGGGCGCGATCCTCTCGTTCTCGCTCGCGCCGCTCAAGCTCGGCATCTGGATCGGCTTTCTCACCAGCGTGCTTGCCGTCTTGGAACTCAGCTACATCCTGATTCAATACTTCCGCGGCCAAACCATCACCGGTTGGGCTTCGATGATGGGCTTCATGTCCTTGATGTTCGGCATCTTGTTCGTGCTCTTGGGCATCATTGGCACCTATCTCGGAAAAATCTTCGAACTGCTCAAGAACCGCCCGCGCTATTTGATCGGCGAACGCTCACCCTGATCACCGCGGTCGCCCTGATGGGAATTGGGATTGGGTCGACGGGCACCTGCCACGGCCTCGGCGTCGCGCTTCGCTCTCCCCGGAGAAATTGAGTTCACCGCTTCGGGTATCGCGAAGCGCGTTGAATTTGCTCGCGATTCGTGAGCTCCCTGACTTGCGCTGGCGGGCGGGTACCTAGCGCATCTGGAGGCGCCCCTCGATGCCGAAATATGCTTCGTGCATCGAGCGTAATTTTCGAGGCAAGCGGACGAGCGTCGCTGAGCGTGGCGCCTGAGCTTGCGCGCCGCGCTGACACCGAACCGAGCTCGTGCCTCGTCAGGGCCTGCTCTTCCGATGGCAAATGGTGGTATGTCCGCTTGGGTGAGTGAAGGATCGTGGTTCGCGAAAGCTCGTGCGCTTCTTGCCGAGCGAATTTCACCATCGTTGCTCGAGCGCGCCAGCCGCTTGGGTGTACTTCTGTTCTTCATCGGCTTGTTCGTGCTCCACGCGAGCATGCTTCGTCCCCTGCTACAGAACGGCGATTCCGCCGTATACAACCAGCAGATTGAAACTAGAGATCTGAGCCATCGCACGACGCACGTCGGCTATTTTGCCCTCGGCGTAGCGTTCAACGAGCTGCTGCCGTTCGGCACGGACCTGAACATGAACGTGATGGTGCTCACCGTTGGGTTGCTGGGTTTGGCCGCGGTCTATTCGACGACGAAGCTGCTGAGTGAGTCCCGCTGGGCGGCTTTGGGTTCAGTGCTTCTCGCTTTGGGACTGACCGCGGAGATCCGCGGAATGTTGCTTTCGGAGGTGGACGGCGTTTCGGTGGCGTTCGTTGCCGTGGCTTTTGCCTGCTTCCAGCGCGGAGCATCGCTGGCCGCCGGGCTGCTGTTTGGTTTTGCCGTGCTCGTCACCCCGCTCTCGGGCCCCCTGGTGGTCCTGTTCCTTTTGACGGGAGGCACTTCCCCGACCGGTAACGTTGGCGTTCTGCGCTATCGGATGCGAAGTCTTTTCAAGTTCGGCGCGGGGGCTCTACTCGTCTTCGCGCCGCCGGTCTTGATTCACTATCAAGACTACGTGTTCGGCCCGCGCGGGCTCGTGAACGCGCCGCGCGCCGCGCTCTCCGTATCGGAGCGAATCGCGCATAGCTGGCACTTCATCGCGAAACAGCTGGGGCTCATGCTTCCACTGTACGTAGCAGGTGTATTCCTGTGCCTCGCGAGTCCCAAGTCGAAGCGAGCCCGCCAACCTGCGCTCGCTCTGCTCATCAGCATTGGCTTGATGGCGGCCGTTGGCGAGCGCTTCTTGGATGTGCCCGTTCAGCTTCCGAACCTCGTGCTATTCGGCATACTCCCGGCCGTTGCTTTTGCTTCTTCGGGACGTGCGGTTCGCATCGGCCTCTTCGCGCTCTTCGCAGTCGGCCTCCTCAACACGCGTACGAGCTACGCCAACGTGCTCTCGGATATTCGGGCTCGAGCGAAGGATCGCGCCCTTTGCTTGGCTATTCGCGCGCAGAGTGGACCCCGCGCGCCCGTGCTGGTTGCCCTTTCGGGATTTAGCCAGAGTCGGATCTTCGAGCGTTTCACGTCGGGGCCTCATCAGCCTGCGCTCGCCCTGGACTGGAGTAGCTTCATCAGGCATCAGGAGCGTTGGCTGGATCCGGCTGAGCAAACTCGAATTTGGTTCTTTCGCCGTGTACAGCCGGGCAAGGTCGCAGGGCTGCTCACGCTCTATTCCCTGGAATCTCGCAGAATCGAAGGCCGTCGCTTGCAGGTCTTGGTTCCGTTTCCGGTGCCAGTTCCGCCCCAGGCCGGCCCCTGAAATCAGCGCGCGCTGCGAAATCCCATGTCTAGCTGCGGCGTGCCGCGGCTTCCGGATAGAGGCTACTCGTGCGTGGACCGGTGCCAGCGACTCCGGCGACGGTGCCGAAGGAGGCTTCGATCCGGCGGCGGCGTTCGCGCTGTTGCAGCTCTTCCAGCAGGCGACGATTGACGCTCAGCAGATCGCCCAAGATGGCGAGCAAGAACGTAAGAAAGCCCACGATCAGCAGGACTGCTGCCAAGATCAAGGACTGAACGTGGCCGCCGCCGTTGCCGGCGAAAAAATACCAAATGAAGCGCGCGCCGATAATCAGACCCAGCGAGAGCGGAAACATACTGACGCTCAGGAAGAAGCGTAGCGGCTGGTAGACGATGAAGATGCGGAACATCGTCACCATCGAGCGCTTGATGTAGTTCGGGATGCTGCGCACGAGGCGGGATGGGCGCAAATCCCCGTTCACGCGGATGGGCACGGAGACGACGGTCATGTTGCGCTGACCGGCTTGGATGATCGTCTCGAGCGTGTAGGTATAGCCGTTGAACACGTTGAGCATCAGCGCGACGTCGCGCGAGATGGCACGGAAGCCGCTCGGTGCGTCCGCGACGTCAGTGCCGCTCACGCGGCGCACGATCGAGCTGCCCAGGTGCTGCAGCAGCTTCTTGATCGGCGAAAAATGCTCGATGGTGTCGATCGGGCGGGCGCCGATCACGAAGTCGGCTTGGCCGTCCAAGATCGGGCGCACCAGCTTCTCGATATCTGCCCCGTTGTACTGATTGTCGGCGTCGGTGTTGACGATGATGTCCGCTCCGCGCTCGAGGCATGAGTCCAAACCGAGCATGAAGGCGCGTGCCAAACCTTGGTTTTGACGGAAGCCGACCACGTGCTGAACTCCGTGCTTGCGCGCGACGGCGACCGTGTCGTCTCGACTGCCATCGTCGATCACCAGCACCTCGATGGTGTCGATACCCGGAATTTGCTTGGGCAGATCCGCAAGCGCGATGTGCAGCGTCTGCGCCTCGTTGAGGCACGGGATTTGAATGATGAGCTTCATGTTCCGGGGGCAGCCGAGCTCTCCACCCGCCTGGCCGGCAGGGGTGTAGCACTTCTATGACGAAAGCTGCAGGGAGAACAGGTGGACTAGGGCGCCACGCTCGAGGTGCGCGGGGAGAGGGTGTACAAGTTGTAGCCCGAGCCGATCCTGCGAACGGTGCAATTTTTGGCTAAAAACTGAGCCAGCGGGCCAGTCTCACGCTGGACCAAAATGTGGCTCACGCCGTAGCGGGTCAAAATCTCGAACCGCTCCGCGTCGGACGCGCCCGGTTGCAAGAAGCGCCTCACCCGATTGGCTCGCTCGCGAGCGTCCGGGACCAGTGGATCGAGGTGAAAGAGCACCAGAACCTTGGGCCCGAAGGTGGGCACTGGCCACGAGGCGGCGGGAGTCGCGAGCACCACTGCGCCTGGCCCCGCCACGACAGCGAGCTCGCGCATGGTGCGGACTATCGGGCTCTCGCCGCGATAGCGCGGAGCGTCGAGAGCTTTCTGAGCCAGCTGCACGCTGTGCGCGCAGAACACGAGTAACGTTGCCGTCACGATCAGCGCGCTGACGAGGCCGAGGAAGCGCCTGCGCAGAAACCGAAACGCGCCCGCGTGGCCCGGCGTCAGCTTCAAGAGTAGCCAGACCAGACCGATATGCAGGTAAACGATCGCGAGCAGCACGAAGCGGTGACCGAGCGGCAGCTCCACGAAAGCGTTGCCCAAGAAAGGCAGCAGCATGGAGAGTGCGCCCAAGCCCACGAACCAACGCCTACGACGCAGGAAGAAGTACGGCAGCGCGAGCAGGGTGATGGCACCCAGCCCGAGCGCCTTGAGCAAAGGCAGCGGACGATAAAAGTCGTGCAGCTTCGTTTTGACGTGCAGGTCGGCTGCTTGTTGCACGCTTTGCTCGGCCCAGTCTGCGGCCTCACCATGCCCGCCGCGCAATACTAGCCAGGGCGAGAAATACGGCCAAAAGTGCGCCGAGGCGCAGCCGATCACGACTGCGCCCGCGACCTGAAGACGCCGCCGCCAAGACACGGCCGGCTCAGCGAGTGCGAGCAGCAGCGCTCCCGTGAGGGACAGCATCGCGGTGAGCGGATGAATGATCAGCACCGCCGCTGCCCATAGTCCGAGGACGAGCAGAGACAGCCACGGGCGGCGCACTTCAGCACGCAGCAGCCGCACGACGTGGGCGAAGCCCAGCAGCGTCAGTCCAAGCGCGGTCGTCGAGGGAAAAGCCGACACGAAAAACAGCACGTGCAGCGCATACACGTTCGAAAAATGCCAGCCGGCCCACCAACCGCCGAACATCACGAGTAGCCCGTACAATGGGGCCAGCCGATGCCGGAAATAGCTCGAGAAGAATGCGCGAATGCCGCACACGAACAGCAAGATGTTCAGCACCGAGGCCAGCGTCATGGCCTGGATCGCGTCCCACTGCATTGCGCGCGCAATCAGCGCTACGAGCAGGAACTGCGGACCGAAGCGCGGTGAGCCCGCGTCAGTCGCCAAGTGCGGATGGCGCGGATGCCAGGGGTTCTCGATCAGCGCATGGAGCGTGGCCGAGTGCTCCCAATAGTCGGCCCCGCCCTCCCAGGTGACCATGCGCACGTAGCCGGCCTCCCAGCTGACCCAGCCCCACAGGCCGAGCCCGAGCAGCACGAACAGCGAACTGGCCCAATAGCGTCTGAACAGTGAGCGCGCTTTGCGCAGCGCGAGGCTATCCATGACGTCGCAGAGTCCGCAGCCGCAATTTCCACACGGTCGTGACCGCCTCCAACACTATCTTGCGATCCATTTTCGAGGCGCCCACTTGTCGGTCGACGAACACGATCGGCACTTCTCGCACCTTCAAACCCAAGCGCAAGGCGCGATAGGTCATCTCGATTTGAAACGAGTAGCCGTTGGAAGCGACGTTGGCCGCAAAAATTGCCTCCAACGCTTGGCGTCGGAACGCCTTGTAGCCGCTCGTCAGGTCGCGCACGGCCACGCCCAGGATCAGGCGTGAATAGAGCGAGCCACCCTTGGACAGCAGGTGCCTGCCGGCTCCCCAACCCATGACGGTGCCGCCCTGGATATTGCGTGAACCGATCACGACGTCCGCGCCGGCCTCGAGCTCGCGAAAGAAGTCCGGAAGGTGCCGCGGGTCATGAGACAAATCCGCATCCATCTCGAAGAAGTAGCGGTAGTCCTCATGCAGTCCGAGTTGGAACGCGGCGGTATAGGCGGTGCCGAGTCCCAATTTGCTTGGGCGATGCAGAACCCGCACGCGCTTGTCACGGGCTGAAAGCTCGTCCGCCAAGATGCCGGTGCCGTCCGGGGAATTGTCATCCACGATCAAGACGTGCGCGCCGGGCACGACGCCGAGCGTCGCTTCCACGAATGCTTCCAGATTGGCGCGCTCGTTGTAGGTGGGGGTGACGATCAGCGTCCCGCGCCCAAGCACGCCTTCGGGGGGCTCGGTCGCCTGCAGCGTCTCCAGCGTCTTCGGGTCACTCGCCACGGGAGGCGTTTACCATGCTAAAGCACGCCCTGAGGACAGCATGACCCAGCACAGCCTGAAAATTGGCATGATCCAAACCCGTGTCGGTCTGGATAAGGCCGCCAACGTCGAAAAAACCTCATTGGCGATTCGTGATGCGGCTGCTCGCGGCGCGACGCTGATCTGTCTGCAGGAGCTATTTGCCTCGCAATACTTCTGCCAAACCGAGGACGCGGCGTTCTTCGACTTGGCAGAGCCGATCGACGGCCCGACGGTGCAGGCCATCGCCAAGGTCGCCAAAGACTGCAAGGTCAGCGTGGTTACTCCGATCTTCGAGAAGCGCGCGCCCGGCGTTTATCACAACAGTGTGGTCGTGCTCGGCCCGCAGGGCAACACGATCGGGCTGTATCGCAAGATGCACATTCCGGATGACCCGCTGTTCATGGAGAAGTACTACTTCACTCCCGGGGATCTCGGCTTTTTGACTTTCGACACACCCACGGCAAAAGTCGGCACTCTGATCTGCTGGGACCAATGGTATCCCGAGGCCGCGCGGCTGACCGCCATGCGTGGCGCAGAAGTACTCACTTATCCGACCGCCATCGGCTGGCACCCTGCCGAGAAGGAACAGTACGGCGCGGCTCAAGTGTCCGCCTGGCAAACCATGCAGCGCAGCCACGCGATCGCCAACGGCGTGTTCGTGATTGCGGTCAACCGCGTGGGCCACGAGGGACCGGCGGATGGAGGCATTGAATTTTGGGGGCATTCCTTCGTGGCGGATCCCTTCGGCGTGGTCCTGGCAGAAGCCGGACAAGCTGAAGAGACCCTGGTCGTGGACTGTGATTTGACGCGCCAGGAGTGGGTACGGCGCAATTGGCCCTTCTTTCGCGACCGCCGAATCGACGCTTACGGCGACCTCACGCAACGCTTCCTGGATTCAAACAAGCGATGAGCAAGCGCGCTCCCGTTACTCGATCAGGAACGCTCGCAGCAACGCTCGACTCATCGCTCGAGGGGCTCGCGACGCCCCACTCACTCGGCTACCGAATGCCCGCGGAGTGGGAGCCGCACGCAGCCACCTGGCTGGCCTGGCCGCATGAGCCCACGGACTGGCCCGGAAAGTTCGCTGCCATCCCCTGGGTGTTCGCGGAGGTCGCGCGCCACCTGCAAGAGGGTGAGCGCGTCCGCGTGATCGTCTCGGGCAAAAAGCAAGAGAACTCGGCCAAGAGCGTGTTCAGCCGCTCGGGCGTGAACCTAAAGCAGGTGGACTTCGTGCACTTGCCCACGGACCGCTCCTGGACGCGTGATTTTTTGCCGCTGGGCGTGGTCAAGGGCTCCGGCAAAAAGCGCGAAACTGCACTAGTGAAGTGGAAGTTCAACGGCTGGGCACGCTACAAAAATCACACACGCGACGAACAAGCAGGGCTCGCTGTCGCACTCCAGCTCGGTGCGCCTCTAGCGCTTCCCGAAGCCCAATTCGGCCGCAAACGCGCGCGCGTGGTGCTGGAAGGCGGGGCCATCGACGTCGATGGTGAAGGCTCGCTGTTGTGCACCGAGGAGTGCTTGCTCGATGGCCGCCAAGCGCGCAACGCGTCGCTCGGCAAAGTCGGCATGGAAGGCGTGCTGCGCGACCACTTGGGCGCTGAACGCGTACTTTGGCTCGGCAGTGGCATCGCAGGCGACGACACCGCGGGCCACATCGACGATTTCGCGCGCTTCGTAGCACCGGGTAAAATCGTGCTCGCGGACGAGAAGAACAAGCAAGATCCCAACTACGCGGTCCTGCGCGACGCCGCCGCACGTCTGAAGCACGCGCGCGACGCCAAAGGTCGCAAGCTCGAGGTGATTCGCTTGCCCATGCCAGCGCCCATCGTCTTCGACGGCCAGCGCTTGCCCGCAAGCTACGCCAACTTCTACGTTGGCAACGCTGCCGTCCTCGTGCCCACCTTCAACGACCCCCGCGATCGCGAAGCGCTCGGCATCCTCGCCGAACTCTTCCCAGCCCGCCGCGTCGTCGGCATCCACTCCACCGACTTCGTGCTCGGCCTAGGCACGATCCACTGCAGCACCCAGCAAGAAGTGCGCTGACCCGGCCCGCGTGGGTTTCGCTTGGATCGAGGCGCGTCCAACGATGACCAGCTGGCCGATCGCGAGCTGGGTCCGAAGCGGACCCAGCCGTCCGCGGATCTTCGCCGCGGATCTTCGGGGGACTAGACGAGGCCTGTCCCGGTGGCTGCTGTCCGCGTCGCGGCCGGTCTACCCTGTCTGGCATTTCATCGGCATTTGTCAGACTGGCAGAACAGCCTCAGCGAAAAACCGAGCAAAGTTGAAAATTGTTCGAGTTGAGCGCACCTTTGGGGCCCTTGAGCTCATCGCCCCACCCCTTGCTCGAACGGCGCACGCTGTTGCAAGCGCTGGGCGGTCTCTTTGCTGGACTCGCTGTGACGCCGCGTGCAGTCGCTGAGCCTTCGCCGCGAGCGCCCCAACCCTCTCCAGCTCCTGCTACTCGAACCGCGAGTTACGTCGCGCGCAAGCCGGCGCCCGAAACCCAGGTGCAGACCAGTTCGGCCGAGCGCGGCATCAACCCGTGCATGACGCCGGACCCCGGGTTCGGCGTGTACGGCAAATGGGAGGGGGGCATCGGCATGGGGCAGTTCATCATGCCCGTGCACGGTGGTCTCACCCCGCGGGGTGATTTCGATTTGATGGTCCACTTTCACGGCCATGAGCCGGTGCGCAAAGAGTGGGTGCAGGTGATGGATGGCGCGGTGCTGGTGGGTATCGATTTGGGCCTCGGATCAGGCGCCTACGAAGAGGCATTTCAAGCGCCGGATGTGTTTCCGCGCTTGATCGAAGCCGTGGAGCATGCGGTGGCCAAGAAGGCCGGTCGCAAGACGGCGCAGGTTCGGCACCTCGGACTCAGCTCGTGGAGCGCGGGCTACGGCGCGGTGCAACACATCTTGATGCAGCAGTACGCCAAGGAGCACGTCGATACCGTGGTGCTACTGGATGGTCTCCACTGCGGCTACGCCGGCTCTGCGATCAACGGCCAGCCGATCTTCATGTTCAGCGATTTTGCCAAGCGTGCGGCCGCCGGTGAAACGTTGATGTTCGTCAGCCACTCGTCGATCATCCCGCCCGGCTACGCCTCGACCACCGAGACCGCGGATTATTTGGTCCATGAGGTGGGCGGCAAGCTGCGTGACGTACACGGGACGGGCCCGATGGGCATGACGATGATTACCCGTTATTCCAAGGGCAATTTTCACGTGCGCGGCTTTTCCGGCAACGACAAATTGGACCACTGCGCGCAAATCGGTGAGTTTCGCGATGTACTGAAGGTGCACGTGAAGCCGCGTTGGAACTCTCCTCGTGGACGAGGCGCATGAGCGGCGGCGGCGCGGACCAACGCTTCATCTTCAAGGATCTGTCGTTCACTGCCTCCGAGGGGCGCGGCGCGCAGCCGCTCGATCGCTTGCTCCGCGAAAAGCACGACGGAGCAAGCTGGGCGGAGGTCAGACGTCTGATCCAGACCGGCAAAGTGTCGGTCAACGGCAACCTGCAGCGCGAGACGGCCGTGCGGGTGCCAGCTGGTGCGCAGGTCGAGCTGCGCATGGCCGCGGCTCGTCATCGCGAAGGCCCGCGCTTGCCGCCCGGCGCGATCGTGCACGCGGACGCGCACGTGGTCGTGGTGCAGAAGCCCGCGGGGATCAGCACCGTGCCCTACGACGAAAATGAGACCGGCACGCTCGACGAACTGGTGCGCGCCGAACTCGGACGTAAAGAAGCGCCGCTCGGCATCGTCCACCGGATCGACAAAGAGACCTCGGGTTTGGTGCTGTTTGCTCGCAATTTAGCGGCCAAGCTCGAGCTGAAGAATCAATTCCGCGTGCACTCGGTGCGCCGTCGATACCGTGCCATCGTGCACGGCGCCATCAAGGACCGCACGATCTTCTCGCGCTTGGTGCAAGACCGCGGGGACGGCCGGCGCGGCTCGACCAATAATCCGACCCTCGGACGCGAATCCACCACGCACGTCTTCTTTCGCGAAGCACTCGCGGGTGCGACCTTCATCGAGTGTCGACTCGAGACCGGACGCACGCATCAGATCCGCATTCACTTGTCGGAAGCTGGGCACCCCCTGGTCGGTGAGCGGGTGTACGCCAAGAACAATCCGCACGGGACGATCGCTGCGCCTCGCTTGATGCTGCACGCCTTGCAGCTCGGCTTCCGTCACCCAGTCACGAACGCGGAGCTCGACTTCGAGCAGCCGCTGCCAGCAGATATTGCGGAAGTGCTCGAGCGCTTACGCGGCTGACATCAACGAACGCACTCCACGCGATTGTGGTTGGTTGCAAGCTCGGCCTTGGTCGCGCCGCCGATTGCTGCCGCCCAATAAGTGCCGGGTTTGGCGGGGATGAGCGAGTTGCTCCAGCCCAATGCCTCGGCGGGCCAATTCGGGAAGGCGTTCTTGTCCAAGAGCGGCACGAGAATCGAGAGCAATTCATTGATGCTCGGCAGGCGCGCGCCGTTACCCAAGGCTTCGCAGGCGCTCACTGCGTCGGCGTAGCCGACGGTTTGCGCGTCCGCTGACACGCCCTGCCAGGTCAGGCCGGTGCGCAAGTCCGTGACTTTGCCGCCGTTGCTTTCGTAGCGTGCGGAGTTACTTGGGGGCTCGTTGTTTCGCACACAGAATGCGCCGCCAAGCGGACTGTCGGCTTGGGCCAACACGCCAATGCTGCAAAGCTGTGACGTGCCACAGCCAGCCGCGGTGAAGTCCAGCAAACGCCCAAGGCCGTTGGCGCTGACTGGCGTTCGGGACCAGAAGCGGCCCTCAGCCTGAAATGCGGGCGCGATGTAAATCGGATCGGTCGGATCCGCCTCGTTGGGCACCACGTCGAACAACGAGATCAGCTCGATGAATTCGGGCACGCGCCAGTCGTCCGCGCCAGCGAACGACAGCTCCGCGCAGCGCCCGATGGCGTCGGCGCGCGTGTACAGTTCGAGCCCGGGATTTTGCAGCCAATACAAGTCGGTGACGAGGTCGTGGACGACACCGGGTGTCGCTTCCACGTCGTAGTTTGCGGGATTCGGCAAGCCGAGCCCCGCGCTGTTCGGCATCGGCCACTGGGCGGTGTCCGACGACACTGGGCCGGCGCCGCTGATGGCGCCTTCGCCGGCGTTCCCGCTCGTGCCCGCACTGCCGCCCGCGTTGGCAACGTCCTCTTTGCCAGCGCAGCCACTCAGTACCAACGCGAACTGCGCGAATGCGAGCAGCATCGCGCAGCACCGGCAAGCTACGAGATTGAACGGCACCCACACAGGGTAGGTTCGGCTTCGACGGGCGTCAATTCGCCGCGGGCTCGAACCAATCTTGATCCATAGAAGAGGGCGCGCGCGGCTCCGGATGGGGTTTCGTGGGCTGGGCACGCGTCAGTCGAAGTCAGTCGGCAAATCCGGCTGGGCGAGGTGCACGAACATGCGTCGCACCTGGGCTTCGGTCACACGCGGAGTGGACAGCGGCGGGATCTCGTTTACGCCGAAGAAGCCGGTATCCAGCGTTTCGATGCCGCGAGTGGGGGCGCCGCCGCGCAGCTCACAACGCACGAACAACTTGTAGCAGTACCAGAACTCGGGCGGATGGTCGTGGCGCGCCTTGTCATAGACGGCGAGCAGCTTGCTCGCTTCGACTTCGTAACCGGTCTCCTCGAGCACTTCGCGTTCCGCGATTTGTGAGGGGGACTCGCCGATGTCTGCCCAGCCTCCGGGGAGAGACCACCGGCCGTCGTGCGACTCACGCATGAACAGCAGTTTGCCGTTCTGCGCAACCACCGCTCGCACGTCCACTTTGGGCGTGGCGTAGCCCTTCTCCGCGCGAATGATCTCGAGCCATGGCTCGTTCCGCGCTGGCGCGATGCTGGCGGCGATTTCGGCGGCCAGCTCTTGCAGTTGTTGGTAGCGCTGTCGATCGTACGGATCGCGGGCATAGGTAAGGCCCGCTTGGGTGATGGTCTGAAGTTGCTGCACCCACGCCAGGCGTTCCATCGTCGCCAGGTTAGCGCGCCTGGCCGCGTCAGATCGCCTGCCAAGGATCGCTCCGAAAGCAGCCGACCTTTGACGCCGAAGGCTGCGCCTTTACACGCCGTGTCGCGTGACCATCAGTCCAATGGCACAGGCTGAGCCAAACACCAGTTGCTTGCCCAGGAAACGCCGCGTTTTCGGCTATTCCCCACTGGCACGACGCGTGCTCGACCAACGCCGAGCGCAAGCCGACCGGTGCGCGAGTTGATCGCGTCGGTCGATGGAAGAACCATCCATTGCGTCACCGCGTGTAGCGCCGAACCTCGCGTAACTTGGTCGCACCGCCCGAACGCGGCAGCGCGCACAGCGAGCAAGGATTGGTTGATGGTCACGCGCCAAGTCGAAGAGTGTCCCAGCCTTCGGCGTCCAGGGGCGGCCACGATGAGGAAGGAAAAGCAGTACCAATGCACGCGGGCGACTTTCTGAAAAATACCTAGCCTCGATGCTCGTACTACCGCCCAGCCACTAGGCATGCTTGACTAGCGGTATGCGCAAACGGACTGGGGCCCGGAAGCTATTGATCGCGTCTGTCGGCGCCGCGACTCTCAACTACGTCGCGGCCTGCGGTGGTCGGGCGATCGGCTCGAGCGAAGGCGACGCTGAAGGCGGAGCAAGCGCACACAACGGACAAGCTGGGAGCGCAGGCAAAGCGAGCGCAGGCCCCGCTGGTGCTCCCGGTGGGAACGTGCTTGCGCCCCCAACTATCGGAATTGGAGGCTCCGGCCCGGTAGGTGCCCAGGCCGGCAATGGCGCAACAGGCGCGACGGGTCGCACAGGGGGCTGCATCGGTCCGACGGGGCCCAGCGGTGCCAGAGGTATCGTTCCGTGCCCCGGCGCAACGGGTGGCTGGCACCCGGGCGCTACTGGTTCAACGGCTGGGTGGCATCCGGGCGCTACTGGTTCAACGGCTGGGTGGCATCCGGGCGCTACCGGTTCAACGGCTGGGTGGCATCCGGGCGCTACCGGTTCAACGGCTGGGTGGCATCCGGGCGCTACCGGTTCAACGGCTGGGCGGCATCCGGGCGCTACCGGTTCAACGGCTGGGCGGCATCCGGGGTCTTCGGGTTCTACGGGTGGCTGGCATCCGGGTTCCTCGGGTTCTACCGGTGGCTGGCATCCGGGTTCCTCGGGTTCTACCGGTGGCTTGAAGGGCTCGGCCGGAGCGATCGGCGCAACCGCTTCGGCCGGTGGTTGGAAGGGCTTTCCGGGTGCCACCGGCGGCGCCGGTTCGAAGGGCTTCGGCGGCGCGACGGGCTCCTCGCAAGGTTGATTGCCAACAGAGTGCGGAGTGGGTTCCTGCGCTGGCCGTGCGTCAGTGCCCGAATTCGAAGCGACTCAACCACACCGGATCTCGTGGCGCACTGTGCCGGAGTTCTGGTGCCGTGGCGTAGTTCGCGTGATATCGACGCGGACTCAGAATTGCCGATGCTCCCGCACCGACCTCTGGATTTCTGCACTCAACGCCACACCATGCGGCGCCTGGGCCGCTGATCGCTCCCAGCGCATCAGCCAGCGCGCGTCGAGCGGTTGCTCGAGCAGCTCGCGTCGTGTTGCGGCCACGGTGGTCTCTTTCTTCATGCCCGTGGCGGCCCCCGTGCCCACATAGAAGCCGCCCAGAA